>Ga0181529_10003542_pt1 | contig 17703 bp, 16 predicted proteins | sample PEATcosm2014_Bin_36_FD_119763 | JGI IMG/M metagenome (GOLD analysis project Ga0181529, IMG submission 119763) | Peatland microbial communities from MTU Mesocosm Facility, Houghton, MI, USA - PEATcosm2014_Bin10_30_metaG | ecosystem: Environmental > Terrestrial > Soil > Wetlands > Peat | place... | reverse complement strand
CTTTTTTCGCCGCGAATGTTGGCGACCAGTCCCATTCCGCAGGCATCATGTTCATTCCGCGGATGATAAAGCCCTTGCGGCTGTGGAGTGCGGGTACAATAATCCGATATCAGCATGGCAACCTTCTCGTCTGAAAATTTCCCTGCGAAGCACAATCCCTGGCCGAAAGACACAAAGATCGCGCGATTCCGTTCAACGGAAATCGCCTCGTCCTGCATGAGTTGGCCTGGCGGAGCAAGCCCGGCCGCGTCTGGGGCTTGGCTGGAGTCTTTAGTATAACGAAAAATTCACATTCCGGCAGAACTCTCTGCGCCGACACCTCGTCCCGCGTCCCATATTTTGCCGTAACGATCGAACGCGCAGAGCAGCAGAGCTGCATTAAATTGCTGTTTTGAAAGGGGACAGCTTCAACTAAATCGCATGCGAAACGGGTGGGAGTCGACCTTCTTTTCTTTGAGCTGGATCAGAGGCTAGGCAGGCGAAAACCCGTGGACGGCACCATGAAATCGATCCAGGGAATATAATCGGCGCTATGGTGGCAGAAACGCAGACAACTTCCCCCCTTGCCGTCAATGCCGAGGCCGCCTCCAAATTGCGTGCGCTGGAAGCCGATCTGGCCCAGTTAGGCAACCTGATGGTGGCCTACTCGGGCGGCGTGGATTCAGCCTATCTCGCGGCTACGGCCCACCGCGTCCTGGGTAGCCGGATGCTCGCCGTAATCGCTGATTCTCCAAGCCTTGCGCGGCGCGACTTCGACGCTGCCCGCGAGTTTGCCCGTGACCAAAAAATTCCGCTGCAGATCCTTGCAACAGAAGAACTCAACCGCCCCGAGTACCAGCGCAACGACGCCGATCGTTGCTTCCACTGCAAGGACGAACTTTTTCATGCGATGGAAGCGCTTGGTCCCAAGCTGGGATTCGAGCGCATCGCCTTCGGCATGAACGCCGACGACACCAGGGACTATCGCCCTGGGCAGCGCGCCGCCGAGCGGCACGCGGTTCTGGCTCCGCTGGCCAAGGCCGGGCTGACCAAAGACGAGATACGCTCGCTCTCCAAGGCCGCCGGCTACGCGCTCTGGGATCGCCCTGCCGCGCCCTGCCTCTCGTCACGCGTTGAATATGGTCGCGCCGTGACGCGCGAGGTTTTGGAGCAGGTGGAGCGCGGCGAAGAAAGCCTGCGCCAGTTGGGCTTCCGCGAACTGCGCGTGCGCCATCACGGCCCTCTCGCCCGCGTCGAACTGGCCCGCAACGAGTTGCCCCGCGCCCTGACCATGGAGATGCTCGACGCGATCACTGCGGCGCTCAAGGAGATTGGCTTCCAGTTTGTTACGCTCGATTGCCAGGGCTTCCGTTCCGGCGCGATGAACGCCGTTTTGCCCGTGGAAGTTTTGACCGGGCGCGGCGCGGCATCGGCAGTTTAGAATCACAATGCGATGCGAATTGGTTATCTGGAATGTTTTTCTGGAATCAGCGGCGACATGCTGCTGGGCGCGCTGGTGGATGCCGGCCTTCCCTTTGGCTGCCTGGAAGAAACGGCAGCCGCGCTCAACGTCGGCGCGCGCCTGGAGATGCGTAAGGTGAGCCGCGGCGGGCTGGCGGCGACCAAAGTGGATGTAATCACCGATGAGGGATCAGGGATCAGGGATCAGGAATCAGAAGAGCAACACAGCCATGAGCACGAACTTAGCCATCATGACCACGCTCATCCCCACGAGCATGAGCGCCATCATTCCGCGCACACTCACGCGCCGCATCGTTCGCTCTCGGCAATCATCGCCATCATTCAAGCTGCGCCGCTCTCCGACTCCGTGAAGCAGCGCTCGATCCGCGCCTTTCAGATGCTGGGAGAGGCCGAAGCGGCGATCCATTCCGTACCCGTGGAAGAGGTTCATTTTCATGAAGTCGGCGCGGTGGATACGATTATCGATATCGTCTGCGCCGCCGCCGGGACTGAAGCGCTGGGTGTGGGGAGATGGATGGCCTCGCCGCTGAACGTGGGCAGCGGAACCGTTGTCTGCCAGCACGGCACGCTGCCCGTTCCCGCTCCGGCCACGCTGGCCTTGCTCGGCGATGCGCCGGTCTACGCGGCAGGCCCGCCGATGGAGCGCGTGACGCCAACCGGCGCGGTATTGCTGCGGATGCTCAACGTCGAATACGCGCCGCTACCCGCAATGCGCGTTCTGCAAACCGGCTACGGCGCGGGTGGACGCGAGACCGCAGGCCAACCGAATCTTCTGCGCTTGCTTGTCGGCGAAGAAAGCTCCGAAGCGGCTACGGATTCCATTGCCGTCATTGAATCCGTGATTGACGACAGCACGCCGCAACTGCTGGCCTACGTGAGCGAAAAGCTGCTCGAAGCCGGCGCGTGGGATGTGGTCCGCTCCTCTGTGCAAATGAAAAAGGGGCGCACAGGCGTGCAGATGACCGTGCTTTGCAAACCGGATCTGGTGCCCGCGCTGCAAGAGTTGCTCTTCCGCGAGACCACGACCATCGGCCTGCGCTGGCGCTTGGAGAAGAAACTGGCCTTGGCGCGCGAATTTGCCCAGGTCGAGACCCGCTGGGGCAAAGTGCGCATCAAAATCGCCCGCATGCCGAGCGGCGATGTGGTCAATGCGCAGCCGGAATATGAGGATTGCCGCAGGCTTGCCATGGATCATTCGATTCCGCTCAAGCAGGTGACGGAGGCCGCAATATTTGCTTATGCGGTTCTTAAACAGGATTGAGAGATGAATGAAATGACGGACGTTAAGATATATTTTGGCAAAATAGCGAGAAACTTGAATTATGAAGATACTAAAGGACTTTTGCGATTTGTTTTTGATTGTAGTCCAGTTGAAGGTTCATTGAATAGTAGATGGAATCTACATTTGTGTCAGCAGCCGCTTGACGAAAACTTCAAAGTATTTGAATGCAAGGATGAACTTGAATGTGAATGGCTTGCAACAGCGATGGAGCGAGTCAAAGAGTTTGTTCTTTCGAGTGGGTACATTTTGATGATGGATTAGTATATTGAGAAATGGAGTATATTGATGGATCGCGCCAGCATTGAATCGCTGCTGAACGAGGTCGCGGCAGGTAAAACCGAAGTCTCAGCCGCGCTCGACCGGCTGCGCGATCTGCCCTTTGAGGACATCGGCTTCGCCAAGCTCGACCACCACCGCGCGCTGCGCACGGGAATGCCGGAGGTGATCTTTGCCGCGGGCAAGACCGCCGCGCAGGTAGCTACCATCTTTGCCCGCATGGCAAAGGCCGGGGGCAATGTGCTGGCCACGCGCGCTACGCGGGAGATGTTTGAGGCCGTGCTTGCCGTTGAACCCCGCGCCGTCTTCCACGAGACCGCCCGCGCCATCACGCTGACGCAATCCGCGGCAACTCCAGGCAAAGGAACCATCGCCGTGGTCTGCGCCGGAACCAGCGACCTGCCCGTGGCTGAGGAGGCTGTGGTCACTGCACGGCTGATGGGCAACACCGTCGAACTGATTGCCGACGTCGGCGTGGCGGGAATTCATCGACTGCTGGCGCAAAAGCAGGGGTTGCAAGCGGCGCGTGTGCTGATTGTTTGCGCCGGTATGGAGGGCGCGCTGCCGACGGTGGTAGGCGGCCTGGTGAACGCGCCGGTGCTCGCCGTGCCCACCAGCATCGGTTACGGCGCCTCGTTTGGCGGCATTGCCGCGCTGTTGGGAATGTTGAACACCTGCTCGCCCAACGTCTCGGTGGTCAACATCGACAACGGCTTCGGAGCGGCCTGCATGGCCTCGCTCATCAATCGGATGTAACCAGCGCTTGGAATGAATGCAATTTGAAAGTTTGCCTGGTTTTTATTGCGGCAGAGTACTATTTTCGGCGGGAAACCGTCACAATACATCGTGGACCCATTGGCCATCCAGGAACGAACGACGGGCAGGCAAAGCCGATTGCGGCTTGGGATGACGCTTGGCATTCTGATTCTGGCAGTCGGAAGCGTCTCTCCGGCGCAGGATTTGCAGCCTCCGCCGGAGCAACCGCCTGCGCAAGAGCCTCCACCTGCCGCGCCGGCCACGCTGACCACCGTGCAGGGCGTGGTCCGCAATGGAGCAACCGGCGCTCCGCTGCCCCGAACGCTGGTGCAGATTGAGGGTAGCCAGATTGCCGCGCTCACCGACGGCGAGGGGCGCTTCGAACTGACTGGCGTGGCGGTTGGGCCGCAAATCATACGGTTGCGCAAGCCGGGCTTTCTGGACCGTCCTTATGCCACGGAAGATGTGGACTACCAGGGCGATGGCCCGGCGCATAGCGTGCTGGTGGCGGTTGAGACGCCGGAGCTGAACTTCACGCTGACGCCGACTTCGGCGATTCGCGGACACATTGAACTCTCGACCGGCGACCCGGCCGAAGGGATACAGATCTCGCTGCTCAAGCAGGTGATTCGCAACGGTCGCGCCGTCTGGAAGCAGAATGGAATCACCAAGACAAACGGCAGCGGCACATACCGCTTTGCCGGATTGCCCAGCGGAGTTTACGCGCTCTACACGCAGCCCACGATGGATGGCGAGGCGGCGGCGGTTGCCAAGGGCGCAAAGATCGCGCTGAGCGGCTATCCGAACGTTTTTTATCCCGAAGCGCGGGAGTTCTCAGGCGCCGCGCGCATCCGGCTCAAGGCAGGCGAACAGGCCGAGGCCAATCTGCAACTGACACAGGAACCGTTTTATACGGTCAAGGCAACGGTATCCTTACCCGGCGGAAAACCATACGATGGCGTGGGATATGAGAGGGGAGTGATTCCATCCGAGTCGGCAATCTCGGTTGAAGTGCAGGATATCTCCGGCCACGCCTTGGCTTATTCCGCTAAATTTGACGCGCAAACGCGCTTGATCCAGGCCGATCTGCCCAATGGGTCGTATTCGCTTCTGGCCGTATCGAGGTTCATCAATGTTCAGATGGCATCGAACCGTCCATCTGAGTATCTATGGGGTTCGGCGGAGTTCTCAGTGGAAGGCCATGCGGTGACCAATCTGCGTATCTCACTTTCCACCATGCCCAATTGGTCGATTCATTTGCGAGCGGTGCGGAGTTCTGGATCGAAGACCAGCGAGGAGTTGCAAATGCAAGTCACGGTGAACGCTTCTCCCGCCGAACCCATACTGGCGATTGGTGATGATATCGACATCTCTTCGGTCGTCATTGGTGCGGATCTCTTGGAACTAAGCCGATTCACTCTCGGTTCTGAATGGCTGAACACCGAAATCAACAACCCCAGCCTATGCATGGATTCGTTTAGCGCAGGCGGCGCGAATCTGGCCCGCGAGCCGCTGACGGTTGCGCCGGGCACTTCGCCGCCGCCGATGGAACTGACGCTCCGCGACGATTGCGCCAAGCTGACACTGACGCTGCCGTCCGCGCTGGCTGATTTCCTGCCCGGCGAAGAGCCTTTCTATACCGTCTATGTGGTTCCTGATTTTGATACGACGGCGGACATTCCACCGATGACTGTGCATCCTTCGTCTGGCGCATCTCTGACGGTTGATGGGCTGACTCCGGGCAGTTATCACGTTTATACCTTCAACGAGCCGGTGCGGCTGGAGTATCGCAATCAGGCAGCGCTGGCCGCACTGCCCACGGCGGGGCAGCAGGTGACGCTCTCTCCGGGGACAACTGGGAATCTTGGGCTGGAGGTTCCAGGACGATGAGAAAGACTTTCCCTCAGAGGCTAAGGCCCGCGCGTTGGTTAGCGGTCTTTTCGGCACCGTCGAAAATGCAGTCAATCCCATTGAGAATCCCTTGGGACGAATCGGTCGCCCCTCCGGGGCTTGGATCGTTTGTTGGTCGGCTTAACCATTGCTTCCGCCCTGGGCTATTCTCATGTCGCCCCTCCGGGGCGGATGCTTCTCTCACGACGCGAATCCTTTGCCGTAGCGTGGTCTTTTTGCTCATGGCAACGGCATCCATCGGCGCACAAACAATGCCAAAACCCGCCACGGTCTACAGCATTACCGGTACGGTCATTAACGCGGTCAGCGGAGAGCCGGTGCGGCGCGCGACAGTCTCGGTGCAGGATTTGGAGAGCCGCGCGATTGTTGCGTCGGTGGAGACGGATGGTGAGGGAGGCTTTTCACTCAAAGGATTGTCGGCAGGCAAGTACCCGCTGACTGCCTCCAAGCGCGGCTTTCTGACTGGCTTCTACGATGAACATGATGGTGGATACAACACGGCCATTGTCACTGGGCCGGATCAAGAGACGAGTGGGCTGGTCTTTCGGATCACTCCAGGAGCTTCGATTTACGGCGTGGTCACGGGCGACGGCGGCGATCCGGTGGAGGGGGCGAGCGTGATGCTCTTCCGCAAGCCGAGCGGCCATATTCCCGGCGAGAAGATCCGGAAGTTGCGGGACGCAAGCACCGATGACACGGGCGCCTATGAGCTTGATGGGCTGGCGGCGGGCGACTATTTGATTGCGGTGGAGGCGGAGCCTTGGTTCGCTACCCATTCCAATTCGTTGGGGAAGCGGCAGAGTATCTTTGGAAATGAGCAGCCGGAAACTGAAACAAATGCGGCTCTCGATGTGGTGTATCCAGTGACCTACTTTGATTCGACAACGGATCAGGAATCCGCGACTTCAATTGCTTTGTCCGGCGGAGATCATGCGGTTGCAAATGTTATCTTGCGCACGGTTCCCGCATTGCATCTGGTGGTTGAATCGCCCATGAAAGAGAACAAATGGGCCTCGCAAGTGGAGATGCATCAAACCATTTTCGATACAGAATTGCCCATTGTGGATTTTCTTCCTCCTGGAAATAAAGGAAACGTAGCGGTTCAATTGCCAGCTATTGCTCCTGGCCATTTTGTACTAACCCAAGGCGATCCGCCGCGCGTGGCGGAGATTGATGTCAACTCCAGCCAGGAGATTGACCCCAATCTTGGCACGGCGACGACGGCTTTGGCGGGAAGTCTGCAAAGCGCCGACGGGTCGTCACTGCCTGAGAGTATGGTGGTGCGACTCACGTCTTTTGACGGGACTCAAAATCATGCAGAATTGCAAACCAATGTCAATGGTGGCAAGTTCAGTTTTGATGCGGTTCCACCGGGAAGCTGGGAGCTTTGGGCCTTTGCCAACGGTAAAGATCCCATCATAACTTCGGTGACAGTCAGCGGTCAGGCGCATCCAGGCAACCTGATTACCGTGCGCGACAAGCCTCTCAAAGTAATGGCGACGGTGAGCCTGAGCGAGACGCGCGTGGAGGGCATTGCACGTAAGGACGGCAAGGGGCAATCCGGCGTGATGATTGAGCTGGTTCCCAAAGAGGCGGGTGCCTTTCGATCGCTCGTCCGGCGCGATCAATCCGACTCTGACGGCAGCTTTTCGTTGCACGATGTGGCTCCGGGCGAGTACACGGTGGTGGCGATTGAGGAGGGTTGGGGGTTGGATTGGGCGCGGCCAGAGGTGATTGGGCGCTATCTTTCCGCCGGGATTCCCGTCACAGTAACAGTGACCTCCGGCAAGCTGCTGCGGCTTGCGGAGCCGGTTCCGGTCCAGAGGCCTTGAACCACCTGCGGTAGGGCCGACTGCTCGGTATCCGCTCTCCTAAGGAAGGCGGCTCCCACCTATTTCGCAAAAAACGCGCAATGGATGGGGCACGGTGCAGCGGGACTTCATGGAAGCGGGTCTGAGAGGATAGTCTAGTAGTAGTTCGTCGATACGGGCGGCCGGTCAAGATGGAAGCGGCGGATTCAAGCGGCAACTCGGAGGGCTTTGGCCCTGGAGCGCCGACGTCGTCCCAGCAATGCATTGAGGAGAGTCCCACATTGAAGAGTAAGTTTCTGTTCTTGGTTTTGGCCGTGGTTGCGGCCATGATGATGCCCTTAACCGCCACCAGTCAAGTTGCCCCCGACAAGCCAGCGCACGCCGAGGCTACCGATGTGTTGCCCAAGTACGAGGTATTCGTTGGCGCCGGGTACACCAGCCTCAACAACGTCAACCAGTCGCGCAACGGACAGTTTGGCGTGAACGTCAAGGTGACCCGCGACTGGGGCAAGTACTTTGGCGTCTTTGCCGATGGCGGCGTTTACAAGTTTCCGTATGACGCGACCAATCCCGGAAACCCGACCGTGGATATGCTGCTTTTTGGCCCAGTGTTGCACGCGCATTTGCTTGGGCCCATAGGGGTCTTTGGCCATGTACTGCTAGGCATGGAGCAAATCAGCGGAACGCCCATCACAACCGGTCTGCCAAGCGGTACACCCAGCCAGCCTTACGCCACCCCGAGTGTCTCCTTTGCCGCGGGGTTGGGCGGCGGTTTGGAGTATAAAATCAAACCGCGCATTTTTATCAGCTTCGCGGGCGACGATGTTCGCTCTGCTATAACCGCCGACCTGCCTTCGTCTTGCGCCAACATGGGCTGCTCCAACCATGCAAGCCGCAACTCGCGCGCTGAACTGGGCGTGGTCTACAAGTTCTGACCGGAGAGCCGCCGCATCAGCAGCGATTGCATATTGCGGCGGCCGTCGGCGATCAGATGGATTACGACTTCGTCGCGCATGATTTCGTACACCACACGATAGGATTTGAAATAAACCTGCTTGTACTCTGCTTCCGTTCCCGCTGGAAGTTCGCACACTCGCGTTCCGCTGTGCGGCAATACCGCAACACTCTCCGCCACTTCCTGCACCTGGTCTAGGACGTAGTCGACTTTTTCCAGAGAATCGTGCTCCGCAATCCAGTCGTAAATCTCCAAGAGATCACGACAGGCTGCGCTGGTGATGCGAACCGGGAAGTTCATTGCGCTACGCCTTCGGGTTCCGGCATCCTGGCCGCGCGGTTGCGAACTTTGGCGATAGCCTCGGCGAGCGGGAGGGTCTGGCCTGCATCGATCTGCTTCTTGCCGATTGCCAGTATCTGCCACATGGCCATGCTCTCCTGAAATGCATCGTAGGAGTGAACATCCACCAGCACGGCCCGTGCCTCGCCGTTTTGGGTGATGATGATTGGCTCGCGCTCTTCGGTAATGCGGTCGAGCAATTCGGCGGCGTGGGCTTTGACCTAACTGATGGGTTTGATTTGGGTGGAATAGCGCATTTTGAACCCCAAAAGATCTTTTATAGTCTGAATTTAGTCTTTTATTCGACCATAGTAAAATCTTTTTCTGGTCTCATTTCTCATTCCGTCCCGTCGTACTCGACCGAATGAAGAAAGAGCCCACGCGCAGGAGCGGTGGGTCCGGCGGCGGCGCGATTGCGGGCGGCGAGAATCTCTGGGATCGAGTCGGAACTGAATCGTCCTCTACCCACGTCCAGCATGGTTCCCACCAGATTGCGCACCATGTGGTGCAGAAAGCCGTTGCCGCGCACGCGATAGACCAGCAGCGCACCGGCTTCGCTTAACTGCTCTTCCCAACTGGAAGAGAAGATTCTGCGCACTGTCGAGGCCGTCGGCGGCTTGATTTGAAAGCCCACGCGCGGAATCGGCCTCAGATCGGGCGGCGCATCCAGGTCGAAGTTGCGTTGCGTCAGCTCCGGGTCTGTGGCGGCAAAGCTCGTGAAATCATGTTCGCCAACAAAAATCTGCGCCGCTCGCTGCAGCGCTTCCAGGTTCAATGGCCATGTGCATGGATAGAAGTAACGGGCCAGAAAAGGCGAGCAGATCGGCGCACGGAAGACGCGGTACTCGTAGGTTTTGGCCAGCGCCGAGTGGCGGGCGTGAAATGCTCTTTGCGCTGTTTTCGCTTCCAGAACGCAAATGGCAGGTGGGAGCGTACGGTTGAGAGCGCGTTGCAGGTTTCCTGGCGGAATGGAGGCGGCCAGCGTGAAGCTGGCCACCTGTCCAAGAGCATGGACACCGGCGTCGGTTCGCCCCGAGCCCTGGGGCAATGGCCCTTCGCCGGTGATGCGCTTGAGCGCGGCCTGCAACTCGCCCTGGACAGTGACCTCACCCGGCTGCACCTGCCAGCCGCGGAAGTCGGTTCCATCGTAAGCCAGGGTCAGCTTCCAGTTTTGGCAGTCGGGAGCGAATTGGGTCTCTTCTGTCATGGCGAAGGGCGTTCTGAATTCAGAATACTCGAAGACGGGAGATAAACTTCATGACGGATAAATGCGATTGTTGTGCCCAGGAAGAAGCAGACGTGGACCAGAACGCTGACGCTACTGTTCAATGTTCCCAGCTCCTCCAAGGGAACGAACTGGAAGTCTGTTGCGTAATAACCTGCGAGTGAAGTGACGCGGTATTGTCCACAGGCGATAATAGGAGTGGAGAATTGCAAAGAATGCGTCCGGGAAGGCTTCCCGTTCGTCTTGAAGAAGAACGCCAATACGCCTCAGAAATTTGTGGAGAGGAAATATGCATTTGTTTGGCAAGAGTGTGTTTGAGAAGCAGGATGTTGAAGCCGCGGGGAGAAAATCACAACCGGCGGGTAATCGGCTGCGCGCCGTAGCGGCGCTGATGCTGGCCTTGATGACGGCATTGCCTTCAGGCTTTGCCCAGCAGGCGGCGGCTACCGTGTCGGACAAGGCAGCCTCTGAGCTGCCTGCGGCTCCCGCGCCCGCGCAGACTGAGCCGCTCAACCTGCGGCAATCGTCGCGCGACTTTTCTGTTCCATCGGGCACGCTGCTTGGCAATCCGATCAACAAGTATCGGCCAACCAGCATCTCCAAGGCCAGCTTTGCCAACTCGGTGCGCCTGACCGATCTGGTCAAGGACGGCAAGATTTATCTGAGCTTGTCGGATGCACTGGCGCTGGCGCTCGAAAACAATTACGACATCGCGATTGCGCGTTATTACATGGATATTGCCGACACCGACATTCTGCGGGCCAAGGCTGGCTCCGGGCTGCGCGGCGTGGGCGCAACGGTTTTGCAGAATACGCAAGGCGGCAGCTCTCAGACATTAGCCGCCAGCGGCGCTCCAGGCGGCACCGCGAGCGGTGCGACGACGGGCACCAACGGCGTTGTATTGACGACCGACGGCGTTGGTCCGGCGCCGGAGAATCTGGATCCTGTCTTAACCAGTGCGCTTACATTCGAGCGCTCTGAATCGCCACAAACGAGCCAGTTCCAGCCGCGCGCCTTTCAGAATACGGACTCGTACAATTTCACCTACAATCAAGGCTTTATCACTGGCGGATCACTGGCCGTGACCTTCAACAATTCTCATATATCTTCCAGCAGCCCTTTCAACGATTACAGCCCGGAACTGCTTTCCAGTTTCAGAGCAACAGTGACGCAAAATCTTTTGCAGGGAGCCGGCTTCTGGGTGAACCAACGCTTCATTTACGAGGCGAAACTGGACCGCCGCATCACTGACTCGACCTTCCGCCAGCAAATTCTTTACACCGTCAACCAGGTAGAAAATATCTACTGGGCGCTGGTCAGCTCCTATGAAGATGTGCAGGCCAAGCAGCACGCTCTAGAGCAGAGCAGCAAGTTGCTAGAGGACAACAAGAAGCAATTGGAGATTGGAACCCTGGCCCCGCTGGATGTGGTCAACGCACAATCCACAGTTGCCAGTGACCAGCAGGCATTGCTTAGCTCGAAAAATAATCTGAGCTATCAGCAGCTGATTCTGAAACAGGCTATTGCACGCAACTTGAATGATGCAGCTCTGGTTGCCGCCGAGGTGATTCCTACTGACCGCGTGAGCCTTGAACAGATTCCTGAAGAGAAACGGCCCGTTGAAGATCTGGTACAAGAAGCCTTCCAGAACCGCCCTGAGCTGGAACAGGCTGCACTGGCCATCAAGAAGGATGAGATCACGCTGAAAGGCGCGCGCAATGCGTTGCTTCCCACGCTGAGTGTCAACGCATTCTACGGTGCAAGCGCCGCGGGTGGAGCGCAGAGTCCATATTGTGTGAACTTCGCCACGGGCCAGCCCTGCCTGCCAAACACCTATCCAAGTGTAAGTTATGGAAGCACTTTCAACGGCCTTTTCGACAGCAGTTCGCCCGATAAAGGCGTTGGTTTCAATCTCAATATTCCTCTGCGTAACCGTGCGGCACAGGCCGATCAGGCGCGTTCGCTGATTGAGTATCGCCAAGCCGAACTGCATTTGGAACAGCTCTACACTCAGATTCATATGCAGGTTGTGAGCCAGCAGATTGCGCTGGCCAACGACCGTGCGTTGGTGCAGGCGGCCATCGCATCGCGCGACTACAACCAGCAGAGCTTGGACGCCGAGGTGAAAAAGCTGCGGCTGGGCGCTTCCACCACGGCCAACGTTCTGCAACAACAACGCAACCTGTCCTCGGCTGAGAACAGCCTGATTGCAGCTCAGGCCACGTACGCGCAGGCGCGGGCGGCCATGTACCAGATGCTAGCCTCGACGCTGCATCACTACGGCATCAACTTGAATGAAGCTGCCAGCGGCAATGTGAACTCCGCACCGGTGGTGCCGGGATTGACGCCAGCCAAGAGCGCGAGCAATTAGGTTGTAGCTGTGCCAGCCACGCGATAAATTGCCATAGAAAAAGCCCGGCCTGCTTTTCATCAAGCGGCCGGGCTTTTTTATCGTTGAATTCCCATCCAATTCAAGTCTCATGTGAAATGGATGGGAAACCACGAAACTTGAGCGAGCGGATAGCGAGCCGCTGGCCCCACGCAGGTGGTTACCGCTCCGCCACTAAATCGAGCAAATCGAAGAACTCCGGGAAGCTAATTGCCACTGATTCCGCGCCCTGAATATTCGTCTCTCCTTCCGCGCGCAGCGCAGCCACGCTAAAGGCCATGGCGATGCGGTGATCGCTGCCGGAGTCGATGGTTGCGCCATGCAGCGTTTGCCCGCCGGGAACGTCCAATCCGTCCTCAAACTCTTCGACCTCGGCACCCATGGCGCGCAGATTTTTAACCACCAGCGCGATGCGGTCGGACTCCTTCACGCGCAGTTCTCGTGCGTCGCGGATGCGGATGCCGCCGCTGGTAAACGGAGCAATCGCCGCCAGAACGGGCAATTCGTCGATCAGTTGCGCAGTAAGAGCGCCTCGAATGAAGATTGAACCCAGCCCCTCCGCCGGTGCTTTAATTTGCACCGTGCCCACCAGTTCTGCGTTCTTCTCTTCCAGATTCAATACGCTGATGCGCGCGCCGAGTGTGGCCAGCACGTCCAGCAGCGCGGCCCTCGTCGGGTTCATTCCAAGCGCGTCCAGAACCAGATTGGAGCCAGGAAAGAGCACCGCCGCGCAGAGAAAAAATGCCGCCGATGAGAGGTCGCCAGGGATGATGGCATCGATGGCGTGAAGCTTCTGCACTCCGATAATCGAGACCGAATCCAACGCGCGCTCGATGGTGGCGCCGAAAGCCTTGAGCGCCAACTCACTATGGTCGCGGGTGCGCACCGCCTCGCGCACTGTGGTTGCACCCGAGGTTTGCAAGCCGGCCAGCAGAATGCAAGTCTTCAGTTGGGCGCTGGGTACCGGCGTTGTATAGTCGATGGCCTTCAATTCCCTGCCCTCGATGACGATCGGCGCGTGGCCGTCAGTGAGCGCCAAATGCGCGCCCATGGCCTCCAGAGGCCTCTGGATGCGCCCCATCGGCCGGCGGGAGAGCGATTCATCGCCCACCAGGGTAAAGCTGCCCTGCTGCGGCGATAAGAGGCCACTGATCATGCGCATGGTTGAGCCGGAGTTTCCGCAGTCGAGCGGTTGGTCGGTCGGCGTTACGTGACCACCGACGCCGGTCACCTCGACCGCCCCGTCCTCCAGCCGCCGCACCCGAGCGCCCAGCGCTGCCATGCAATCCAGTGTGGATGCGCAATCCGCACCGGTGGAGAAGTTGGTAAAGCGCGATGTGCCTTCGGCAAAGGCGGCCAGCATTCCGTAACGGTGGCTGATGGACTTGTCACCGGGCAGGCGCAGGCTCCCGGTTATGTTCCTGGCGGGGCGGACGATTCGTTCTTGGGGGTTGGCAGGCAAGATGGCTCCAGAAAGATCTCTCTTCAAGTCTAAACAATGGAGGAGCGAAGCCGCGAATCAACCCAAAATTCACATTCGTTCTTGGGATTGACCCCTGTAAGGAACTATACTCATCTGCGGTAAGACAACCGGCTAGCCGCCGATGGTGAGCGGCATTTTCGGCAAGGAGCAGGTTCCGATGGCTGCAATTCCTCCGATCCAGGAGATTGATCCGGAGTTTGATCACGGAAGTTTTGATGCATTCGCCTTCACTACGGCGGCACTTCGGAGCTGGCAATCGCTGGCCGCGGTCATCGACCATACACTTTTAAAGCCGGAGGCCACTCGGCAGCAGGTAAAGACGCTGTGCGAGGAGGCGAAGCGCTACCGCTTTGCCTGCGCAATGGTGAATCCGGTCTGGGTTCCCACGGCGGTCAGCGCGCTCTTCGGCTCCGGCATTCCTGTGGGTGCGGTGATCGGATTCCCGCTGGGGGCTTCGCTGGTCTCCACGCTTCGCCATGAGGCGACCGCGCTGTTGCGGCTGGGGGCGCGCGAGCTGGATATGGTCTTTCCCATCGGGCAGCTCAAGAGCGGTAACCACCTGGTTGCAGAACATACCATTCGCACGGTGGGAGCGATCGCCCATGCACACGGCGCATTGTTCAAAGTGATTCTGGAGACCTCACTATTGAACGTGGCGGAGAAGCTGCGCGCCTCGGAGATCGCCATCCAGGCCGGCGCGGATTTTATCAAGACCTCGACCGGTTTTTCCCAGGGCGGGGCGACGGCGGCCGATGTGGCGCTATTGCGCGGCGTGGCGGGAGCGCGCTGCGGCGTAAAGGCCTCGGGCGGAATCCGCACTCTGGCCGACGTAAAGGCTTTACTGGAGGCCGGCGCCAACCGCATCGGCGCTTCGGCTTCGGTGGCCATTGTGCGGGAGCTGGGAGCGGAGTGAGGCCTCTGCTTTATTATTTCCCTATATGAAAATCAGCGAATGGCGAGTGTTGCGCACGGTGCCCTTGCTCTTTGCCCGCATGGGCATGATGCTCTCTAAATACTGGGACTCAGCCCGGCGTCGCGAACGGATCAAACTTCTTTTGAAGATTCGTTCAGAGCGGGATATGCTGTTGCTGCCCAGTGAGGCCTGCCAGATCATGAGCCTGGTGGATGCAGTGAAGAGTATCCCGGGAGAGATGGCTGAATTGGGAGTGGCGGCGGGAGCATCGGCCAAGATGATTTCTGCCCGCGCCCCAGAGCGGGTACTGCACCTCTTTGACACCTTCGAGGGGCTGCCTGATCCGTCGGTCAAAGACAGTTCGAGGTTTATGAAGGGACAATACCGATACTCTTTCGAGGATGTTCAGAGCTACTTGAAGGACGCCAACGTTGTCCTTCACAAGGGTTTGTTCCCCGCAACGGCAAGCGATTTGACTGGCAGCAGATTCGCCTTTGTCCATCTGGACGGCGACATTTACGAATCGACCAAAGCCGGTTTGGAGTGGTTTTATCCTCGCTTGAACAAAGGAGGAATTCTTGTTTGCCATGATTACGATACGTCGATCGGAGTCAATCAGGCATTTGAAGAGTTTTTTGCCGACAAGCCAGAACCGTACTTCGATCTGGTCGGCAGCCAATGCATGTTTGTAAAAATGTGAGTTTGTTTTTGCAGGTTGCTAGTAGCCCACAGTTCTCGACAATGAAGGTCAATTCTGCTACTCTGACCATCAAGAAATCAAGTCGGCCCTATTGCTCTGAATTCAAGATCCTCCTCCAGAGCGGAATCCGTACGGAAAATGGAGTTAGAGATCACGAACAGAGCCATGCAGCCTGCGGTACAACCCCGAGATGCGATTTCGCTGGGCGTCGTCTGTCCCATGGCCAACGAAGGTGATGAAGCCGTGACCTTCTGCCATGCGGTGCTGGAGCAGTGCACCGGTTTCAAGCGCGCAACATTTTTCGCGGTCTTCGATCGCGTGACCAAGGATTCCAGCCTGGATCAAATGCGTGCCTTGGAGCGCACAGAACCCCGCTTACACGTGGTTTGGGCGCCGGAGAATCGCTGTGTGGTAGACGCCTATATGCGAGGCTACAACGAAGCCTTGACCTCAGGCTGCGACTGGATTCTGGAGATCGACGCCGGATTCAGCCATCAGCCCGAAGAGATTCCCCAATTCTTCAGCGCCATGGAAGAAGGGCTGGATTGTGTCTTTGGGAGCCGCTTCATGGGGCGCTTTGAGAAGAGTTCATTCAAACGCCACATGGTCAGTTGGGGTGGAACCGTTCTGACAAATTTGCTGCTGGGTACGCGCCAGACGGATATGACCAGCGGATTCGAACTGTTTTCCCGTCAGACGCTCAGCATGGTCCTGGACAAAGGCATTCAATCCAGAGCGCATTTTTTTCAAACCGAGATCAAGACCCATTGCCGGAAGCTGAAGTTTGTGGAAGTGCCGATCACATACCGCGCAGCGAGTCCGCGGCTTGGTTCTTCGGCGGTGAAAGAAGCCTTTGTGCAACTGTGGCGGTTATTCCAACTTCGCATCAAGGAGCAACTGTGAGTGAAACGTCCTATGTAGGGCCGGTCAGTGTTGTTGTCACTTCTATCGCATCGCCGAATACCGAACTGCGCGAATTGGCTAGCCAATGCAAAACGCGCGGCTTTTCTTTTTACGTCATTGGCGATGTACCCAGTCCGGCGGATTTTTCCATCGAAGGATGCGAGTTTTACAGCCTGCAGCGGCAGCGGGAGTCGGGCTTCAAAATTGCCGAGATCATGCCCACACGGCATTACTCGCGCAAAAATATCGGCTACTTGCTGGCCCTCCGCACGTGTCCCGCAATGCTGCTGGAGACCGATGACGACAATATGCCGCTCACTAACTTCTGGGATGCGCGCCAGTCGAAGATGCGCGTGCCGGCGCTCGCCGGAAACGGCTGGACGAACGTCTATGGATACTTTACGGATGCGAATATCTGGCCGCGTGGACTTCCGTTGGACGCGGTGCAAAGGCCATTGCCGGAGTTTGATACGCTTCCGGTGACGGATCTCGACTGCCCGATTCAACCGGGGCTGGCCGATGAAGATCCTGACGTGGACGCGATCTACCGGCTGCTGCTGCCGCTTCCCATCAACTTTCGACGCGATCGCTGGCTGGGCTTGGCCTCGGGAACCTGGTGCCCTTTTAACAGCCAGAATACCGCATGGTTTCCCAAAGCCTATCCGCTGCTCTATCTGCCATCCTACTGTTCGATTCGCATGACGGATATCTGGCGCAGCTTTGTGGCCCAGAGGATTGCCTGGGAGAACGGCTGGAGCGTGCTCTTCAAGGGCCCGGACGTCTTTCAACGGCGGAACGACCACAATCTGATGCGCGATTTTGCAGATGAAGTGCCTGGGTATCTTCACAATCGTGAGATCGGCGCGCGACTGGACGCGCTGAAGCTGGAAGCGGGAGTGGAGAATCTGGGAGAGAATCTGATCCGGGTTTACGCGGAACTGGTTCGGCTCAAACTGGTCGGCGAGGAAGAGTTGCCTTTGGTGAAAGCCTGGGTGCGGGATGTGGCGGAGAGTTAACCGTCGCGCAGTATTCTTTGCCAGTGCGGAATCCCGCCTGAGGTCAGGTCTCCTGGCTTAGCTCACCGCCGCTGAATGTGGCCTTCCGTGTACTATGTTTCCTAGGCCTATGGCAGACGATTTTACCTCTTCGCGCGATGAGACAGGGTTTGAGGGCGACTATCGCCCCAGCGATCCAGCCAACCCCGGCGCGCATCTTGATCCAGCCAACATCCGCGTGGAAGCGGCCGATGTGGCCTACTTGATGCAACTGGCCGAGGCCCTGAACACCACCCTCGATCTG
>Ga0181529_10003540_pt1 | contig 17708 bp, 16 predicted proteins | sample PEATcosm2014_Bin_36_FD_119763 | JGI IMG/M metagenome (GOLD analysis project Ga0181529, IMG submission 119763) | Peatland microbial communities from MTU Mesocosm Facility, Houghton, MI, USA - PEATcosm2014_Bin10_30_metaG | ecosystem: Environmental > Terrestrial > Soil > Wetlands > Peat | place... | reverse complement strand
GCCCGTCCCTGCACATGATCCAGGGTTGTCACGAGCACGCAGTTTCGCGTTGCCGCAACCTGTTGGGCAAACTCCCGGGCGGTCGGCGCAAAAAGCACAGTAGGCTTCAGGTGAGCCGGATCCTTTTTCGCTTCTTCCACCTTCAGCGCGATGACTGTTCCCTCTTTGTATATGGAAGTTTGGCCGGCTGGAGTCCAGTCCTCTGCCAACGAAAACAAGAGCTGATTCTCGACGAAGTCCTCAATTTTTGTTTTTGGAGGCAGGTCCAGTTTTTGTGGGCCATTCGGAAGCAGCAGGTAGTACTCGTGTTCGAACGTCGAGCGATTGCGCACGATGCCGACCACCTTATTGCCCTCTCCGTCGACGAATACAAAAGGATTATCGCCATAGCCGTTGTCCTTGGTATCGCCACGAAAGACTTCCTTTGCGCTGTCTAGCGGTTCACCACGTTTCCACTCCCGAACACTGATCGGATAGCCGGCTTCGCTCAGCGTGCCCGGACCCCAGTCGCGGCCGACGAGGAGTGTGTCCTTGTCAAGCCACGCAACGCGTTGTTTGCCACGGGACAAGACAAATCCGCCTTCCACGAACTTCGCGGTTTTCAGATCGATTTCGCGCAGAGTTACCGCATCCTCTCCCCCGGCAGAGAGCGCCACCAGACATTTTTCCTCCTCCTCCGGCGCCAGACAAACCAGGCCCTTCCCAACCCAGCTTTCTTTGTCCTGCTTCGAGAGCGCATCGTAATCAAGGACGGTCTCCCATTTGGGCTCCGGGGACAGATAGCCTTCGACCGTCGTGCGCCGCACGATGCCGCGCACGTGATCCGCGTCACGCCAGGTGTTGTAGATGGAATTGCCTCGAAATTCCGGCAAAGGCAGCCGGTCAGGCGACTCCAGCACTTTCAAAGCCGATGCCTGCAGGGGTGCGAAACGGGGATCGTTTTCCAATACCGCAGCCGTCCGTGCATTCTCCGACTTTACCCAGGCTAATTGCTTCTCACCGTAAATATCCTCGAGCCATGTGTAGTTGTCCGGCCGCACGCTGTCCATGCTTTGCGAGTAGGCAGCCTGCACCGAAGGCAGGGGCAGGATGATAGCCAGGAATGCCGGTGCGAGCGAGGCCTTCCATTGGAAGCGCTGGATTAGCAAAATACCACCTCCGAAGATAGCCGCTGGTTGCTCGGGGAAGCGGAATAGCAATGGTTTTATCACGTCGGCCGCCAGGTATGTGCCGATGCAGTAGATCTCCCGGCACGGATTCATCCAGTTTCGCCTCTTCCTCGCCGATATCCGGCTGCGAGAATCACAAGATCGGGGCAATTTTGCCGGGGGAGAATGATTGAATCGACTTAAGAGCCCATTCTGTCGTCTAATTAAATACGATGAGTGCGACTGCCGCGATTCGCTCGATCTTCGCTCCAGCTTCCGCTTCCCTTGCTGAAGAGCAGGCGAAACGGGAAAACCTTGCCGTGGCCGATGGGCTTAAGCGGCGGGAAGCCGGTTTACTGGATGAACTGATTGTTCGCTACCAGCACCGGTTGCTGCGGTATCTGCTTTTTCTGACGGGAAATCGCGAGATGGCCGAAGACCTGTTTCAGGAAGTGTGGATGCGTGTGCTGACACGCGGGGGGCAATTCAACGGGAAGGCGCGTTTTGAGACGTGGCTTTTCACCATCGCCCGCAACCTGGTGATCGATCACCGCCGGAAACGGACGATGTCGAGCCTGGACGAGCTGTTCGAGACCGACAGCGACGACGACCGGCCGATGAGTGTGGAAGTTGCCGACGGTCATCCAACACCGTTCGACAGCTTCGCAAGCATCGAGGATCGGGAGCACATTGCGACAGCATTGTTACAACTGGACACGCTCTACCGTGAGGTGCTGGTGCTCAGGTTCCATGAGGAACTGACGCTGGAAGAAATTGCGAAGGTTACGCGGGCTCCGCTTTCGACCGTGAAGTCGAGACTCTACCGTGGCCTGGCGGCCATCAAGCCCAAGCTGGAACGGGCGCAGATTCGTCGCCTGGAGACGACTGAATGACCTTCAGCGCAGTCACCGGCGCAGGCCCCGGTGCGGGCACAGACACGAGGTCTCATCGCGACGCGGTGGGAGCTTTGGCTGGCAAAGAGGCTGACCGCGAGCGGGCCGTTGCTCACCGGACGCGCCGCGTGGTGATGACTTCGCTGGGCGTGATGCAGGAGCGGAAAGCCGATCACAAGCGAAATCGCGCGGTGGCACTGGCGGCAACGTTACTGGTGTTCTTTGTGGTAGGCCCCCCGGTGTGGTGGATCGCAGACACTTTGATTGAGGAAGAGCGGCTGACCGGTATGGTGAGCGAGATTGCCGTGTGGAGCTTCTTTATGAGTACCGCGCTGTTGGCTTCGGCCCTGCTCGCCGGCTGGATGCGCCGCAAGTCCTGATTCGCGACGATCCGAGCTTGCGCACGATCTGAGCGGGTTGACCAAAGGTACTCGCAACTTCCGCTTTCATCTTCCCGTCCATTGGAATAGAGGTTAAGCTTGGCTTAATCCTCCAAACCAGCCCTCCGAAGGAGGGAGTTGATATGCCTGAGCCTCAGTCGATTCACGCCAATGAAGACACGCGCCTGATCCCTATTTGGTCGATCATGGCGGCCGCCGCGGTCTTCGTTTTGGTTGAGTACTATTTCTGGATTGTTTTTCCTGAGCAGCAGCATCATGTGCCGCCGCTGGGCCTGCGTGTTTACATGAATCTTTCGTGGGGACTGCTGGCGGCGCTGTATTTTCTGATGATCGGTTTTGTCAGCAAGGACGCGCCTCGGCGTTCGATGAGCGCGCGGTTCTGGATGCTGATCTGCTTCGTCATGCCGGGTGGCATTGGCGCGGTGCTCTATTTCCTGCTGCGCACGCCGCTGGTGTCAACCTGCGCGGCCTGCGGAACACATGTGCAGAGCGACTTCCACTTCTGCCCGCAATGCAATTATCAACTCACGGCTAGTTGCGGCAATTGCTTCCGCACGGTGCGCACGACGGACCAGTACTGCACGCGGTGCGGCCATGAACTGGCACACGATCATATGCCGGCACGCCTACGGCTTCTTGGCGAGTAGGGCGCAGTTACAGCGATGCAGGCTTCGCGGAGAGCCGAGGACATCCTCATTCAAGAAAACGTCGAACACCCGCATCATTGACCCGGCCAAGTTCCCCTTCCTACAATCAAGCTGCCGACTCCCATGACAATCTCCGCGCTGATCATCGATGACGAACAGCTCGCTCGCGATGAGTTGAAGTATCTGCTGGACCAGGCAGGCGGCGTGGAGGTTGTGGCGCAGGGGGCCAATGGCATCGAAGCTGTCGACTTAATCGAAGAGCATCGTCCAGATGTCGTTTTTCTCGATGTGCAGATGCCGGGACTCGACGGGTTTGCTGTTATCAAGAGGTTGATAGACAGGCACGGCGCGAAACCCGGCAAGGACGCGGAGCCGCTGCCACAGGTGGTGTTTGCCACGGCGTACGACCAATATGCTGTGCGCGCCTTCGACGTGAATGCGGTCGACTACCTGCTAAAACCGTTCGATCGGGCGCGTGTGCAACAGGCGCTGGAGCGCGTGCGTGGACGCATGGCGGGAAACTCGACGGGCGCGCTGCCCGAAGCGCAGATTGGCGAGCTGCTGCGGCTGCTGAATCGCGAGCAGAGCGGGCCTCGGGCCCCGCAATCAGGCAGGCTGATTGTGCAGGCCCAGAGTCGTCTACTACTCGTGGATCAGGCAGAGATTTGCTACGCCGCGATCGATGAAGGCGTGATTCGCGTGGTGACACAAAGCTTTGAGGGTCATTCGAAATGCCGGACTCTCGAAGAGTTGTTGGAACTGCTCGACCCGGCCTTGTTCTGGCGCGCGCATCGCGGCTTTGTGGTGAACATCAACCACATTCGCGAAGTGGTGCCGTGGTTCAAGTCGACCTACCAGCTGCGCATGAACGATAAGAAGCAGACAGAGATTCCAGTGAGTCGAGGACAAACGAAACGGCTGCGGGAGTTGTTCAATCTCTAGCGGTGTAACGTCTCCTCAGTCGTACCTCTCGAAGATGATTTGCTTGCGGTGCCAGCCGAAAGACTTCAGCCGATCGCGCACCGAGTTAATCATATTGCTTAGGCCGCAGACGTATGCGTTGATGTCGAAGCGAAGCTCAGCCGGAGGAATTCCCGGATCGACGGGGGGAACGGGCAGCGGCTGGCCGAGTCGCTCGGCACGTTGCTCGATGATGCGCGTTGCGTGCTCCTGGACGTAGCCTTGGAGACCCTGCCAGCTCTCCGGCGCGCGACTGAGCGTAGGCAGATAGTGGAAGTTGTCGTGGCGCGCGGCGAAGGCTTCGAACTCATCGCGGTAGTAGATCTCACTCTCGTAGCGCGTTCCGTAGACGAGCCAGATCTGCTTGCCGTTGCTGCGATCGGGGCCGCCTTCGGGAAAGAGCCATTGCAGAAAGCCACGTATCGGAGCGACGCCTGTGCCCGTCGCAATCAAGATCGAATCCGTAATGGGCGCGCACAGTGTGAAGAAGCCGTTCGGCCCGTAGACTTGAAGACTGCCGCCCACCGGCAGATCGGGTAGATCGGCGAGGAGATTCGAGAAGAATCCGCCTTCGACGCGGTTCAGGCATAGATCGAAGCGATTTCCGTCGGGAGCGGACGCGATCGAGTAGGCGCGCGTTTGTTCTTTGCCCGCAGGATCGTCGGCAACCGCGGAGATGAATTGGCCGGGAAGAAAGGAAAAGGAGTCCAACTCCTCGAGGACAAATTCGAGGTGATAGGTCTGCGCCTTCTCAGAGAGACACTGCTTCCGGGTTAGACGTGCGGAATAGAATTCGCGTTCCAAGCTGGGTTCTCGATGGAAAGAAGAAGCCAAAGAAATCGATATGAGCGAGTATCGCCAGTCGGGCGCTCGTATGGCAAGCCACCTGTGGTGAGGCGACCCGCTGGTGCGGCATTGAGTTGAGAATTGGCGTGACTTTAGCTCCCGGTCTAGCTGCCGGGTTTGGCGAAGGCTTGCCAGCAGAGCTGCACGCCAATCGCAAAGAGCCAGAGTGACAAGGCGAGCCGCATGGGACGCGAGGGAATGCGCGTCGCGAGCCCGGACCCCACTAATGCCCCAGCGATACCGCCAACAATTAAATTCGTGAGCAGTGCCGAGTTCACTCCTCCCTGACTCAAGTGCATCCCACCGCCAATGAGGGAAAGACCGAGACCAAAGGAAAGATCGGTGCCGACGATGCGAGGCACATCGAGAGTTGTAAGTCCGAGGAGCGCGACCGTGCCAAGTGCGCCCGCGCCGGACGACGAGAATCCCACTTCTGCGCCAATAGGAAACATGGTGAGCGCGAGCCAGAATGGACGACTGGCGCGCTTGCGAATCGCATCGACCGGGCGAAAGTACCGGTAAATATGCCAACTCGACGAGAGCACGATGATGCTGCCAAGGGCGAAATAGAGCCAGAGGGTGTGGCCTTTCACACGCACGACATGCTGGAAGAAGAGCGCGCCGAGGATGACGCCGGGGACTCCGGCAAGGAGCATGTAGCCGAGAGTGCGCCAAGCGACCTGACGGCGCCAGATCTGAATGGGAACGACGACGAGCTTGACGGCCGCGGAGTAGACGAGCGCGGTGCCGACGGCCTGGGGAACGGGGACGTGCAGAAACAGGATCAGCATCGGCGCGGTGATAGTGCCGGCTCCGACGCCGGTCATGGCAATGACTGCAGCGATGAAGAATCCGATCAATAATTCCATTGCGATCTCCGGCTGCTAAGCTTCAATCTCTGGGGCCGGAGTTTCTGGGGAATGAATTTCCGAGCCTTGAATGTGAATGCCGCATTCGAGTTTGCGTCCGGACCAGCGACCCGAGCGCGGATCGTTGGGGTCGAAGGGCAAGCTGGTACACGGGGCGCAGCCGATGCTGGTGTAGCCCTTTTCATAGAGTGGCAGTAGCGGAATGCTGTGCGATTCGGCGTATTGCCACACATCGCGTGTGGTCCACTCGGCGAGCGGGCTGAGCTTGGAGAGCACGTGGCCGGTGGGCAGCTTGAAAGATTCTTCGGCCTGGAGGTTGGCGCGTGACTTCGACTGCTCGCGGCGCAACCCGGTGATCCACGTGTCATAGGGCGCAAGAGATCGAAAGAGCGGCCCGACCTTGCGCAGACCACAGCAGCGGTCGGGCGCGGACTGATACAAAATGCCGAACTCGGATTCCTGCTCGGCCACCGTGTGCTCGGGGAGCACGTTGACGAGGTTTAGGTCCCACTCCGCGGCCATGCGGTCGCGATAGACGAGTGTCTCAGGAAAGTGATAACCGGTCTCGAGAAACAGCACCGGGATGCGCGGAACGATGGCGCGCGCAATGTGCAGGACGACGACGTCTTCGGCCTGAAAGCTGCTCGTGATGCAAGGCTGCTGCGCGCGCAGGAGACGCGAGCGAAGAAACTCCAGAGCGATGCGGAAACGTTCTTCGATTTCACTGCTGAGCTGGGTCGGCATCCTTGTCTCCAGAGGGAATAATGTGCAGGCGCCTGAATTCGGCGAGAAGATCTGCGAGATTCTCGCTGGCGAACTCGCGGGAATCTACACCGAGAGCCCCGGCCATGGTCAATGTGATCGGTCCGTCCGTCTCGCTCTCGATGAGGACCACGGCGCCAGATCGTGCGACGGTGAGAAGCGCTGCGTAAGCGCGAACCCGCGTGCGCAGAACCAGCGCCCGGGAATGCAGGAGCGATTGCTCGAGTTCGGCGGCAAGCTGATGTCTTGTGCCGAGTTCGATCAGAGCGCCTGTTGGTTGAGCCGCGGCTGGTGCGTCTTCCGCGACATCTGAAAACTTCCGAATCATCGCCGCACCGGCGGTCGCGTTGTCGGCCGGATCGATGAGGATAAAGCTGCCGGTGGTGCGGTTCTCGCGGTAGAGATCGGCGAGCAACGGACGGCTGACCTCCAAGACGATCTCACCGATGTCGTTCAGTGCAAGCTGATCGGAGGCACGTTCCTCGAGATGTTCGACATCGATGCGCGAACGAATTTCGAGGATCTGGGCGCGCACGGTCTGCGTCGTGTGCTTGAGTAGATATGTGGCGCCGGCACGGAGCGGCTTCGCGTGCATCCAGACGAGAGTCGCTTCGAATCGAGTAGTTTTGAGCGGCGGAGCCGTAATCGAGGCGATCATGTCTCCACGGCTCAAGTCGGTTTCGTCTTCGAGCGTAAGCACCACCGACTGGGGAGCGCGAGCCGCGGCGAGATCGCCCTCCCACGTGTTGATGGAGCGCACGTGCGTGCGGATGCCAGAGGGCAGGGCTAGTACTTCATCACCGGGATGCACAGCGCCTGCGGCGATCTGTCCGGCGAAGCCGCGAAAATCCTGATGCGGACGCAGCACGCGTTGTACTGGAAAACGTAGCCCGGCGTGCAATCTCTCGATGGCAAGCGGAACGGTTTCTAGCAATTCAAGAAGACTCGGGCCTTCGTACCAGAGAATGCGACTGCTGCGGTGGACGACGTTGTCCCCATCCAGGGCGCTGACCGGAACTGCGATCAGTTCGGGAATATCGAGCCGCGTCGCGAGCGCCTGCAGATCGCGATGATGACGGTCGAAAACTTCCTGAGAAAAGTCGACGAGGTCCATCTTGTTGATGGCAGCGATGACCGTGGGGATACCGAGTAGCGCGGCGATGCAGGTGTGGCGGCGCGTCTGGTCGAGAATGCCTTTGCGCGCGTCGACAAGGACAATGGCAACATCGGCCGTACTCGCGCCGGTGGCCATGTTGCGCGTGTACTGCTCGTGGCCGGGCGTATCGGCAATGATGAATTTTCTTTTCGGGGTCGAAAAGTAGCGATAGGCAACGTCGATTGTGATGCCCTGCTCGCGCTCGGCACGCAGGCCGTCGGTTAGTTGTGCAAAGTCGATGGCGGCGTTATGCGTGACTGAGCGGATGTTGTCGTCGTAGACGTTGCGCGAGTCGTAGAGAAGGCGGCCGATCAGCGTGGACTTGCCGTCGTCGACGCTGCCCGCAGTGGAGAAGCGCAGAAGGTCCTTGGCGCGTTCGGCTTCGAGCTGCTGCTCTATCTCGGCATCGGCGCTATCGAAACGAGGAACGATTGGGGTCTCCACGGGGCTTCGGTCTGCGGCAATCATCAGAAGTAGCCCTCACGCTTCTTGATTTCCATCGAGCCATCCTGATCGTGGTCGATGATGCGGTTGGCGCGTTCAGAATTCCGGACGGCCATCAGTTCCGCGATGATTTTGGGGACAGTATCGGCATCGCTGCGGATGGCGCCGGTGCAGGGGCTGCAGCCGAGGGAACGCAGGCGGCATTTAACCCATTGCTCTTCGCCCGGCAGTCCTTGCACGAAGGGCTGCTCGACAGGAATAAGCGAGTCGCCGCGGACGAGCATCTTGCGCTCCTTGGCGAGATAGAGCGGAACGATGGGAATTTTTTCGAGATGGATATAGTGCCAAATGTCGAGCTCGGTCCAGTTGGAAAGCGGGAAAACGCGGATGCTTTCGCCGGGTCCGATGCGGCCGTTGAAGAGGCTCCAAAGCTCAGGGCGCTGATTTTTCGGATCCCATTGACCGGCGCTATCCCGGAAGGAAAAGATACGCTCCTTGGCGCGCGATTTTTCTTCGTCGCGGCGCGCGCCGCCGAAAGCTGCGTCGAAGTTATACGCGCGGAGCCCGTCTAGAAGGGCCTGGGTCTTGAGCAATCCACAGCAGCGCTGGGTACCAAGCCGGATGGGATTGGCGCCATCGGCGAGTGCTTCTTCATTCCGCCAGACGAGCAGCTTGAGGCCGAGCTCTGCAGTATACCGATCGCGAAATTCGAGCATCTCGCGGAACTTGTAGCCGGTATCGATGTGCAGCAAGGGAAACGGAATGGGCGCAGGATGAAAGGCTTTTTGCGCCAGGCGCAGCATCACCGATGAATCTTTGCCTATGGAGTAGAGCATCACGGGCCGCTCGAATTCAGAGGCCACCTCGCGGATAATATGGATGCTCTCGGCTTCGAGAAGCTGGATGTGGCTGAGCCGTTCGCGGGCGGGTTGCGCCGGGGCGTTGCCGACCGCTGGAACCGCGCCCAAGGCGCTTGCGGGCACCGATCCCGACAGATGCGCAGGCGCGATGTCGTTGGCGATCGATGTCATATCAGCTCTCTCCTCGGTATTGCGCCGGAAAATACAAAACCCGCGGCAGCAGAGATTCTGCAGCGCGGGCTTAGGGGAACCTTGTGAGTCTTAAGGCTGGTCTACCCCACAGTCCGGCGGCATGCGCAACAACATGCACAACAAGCGGCCGGAGTGGAGCGGAAACTCATGTTTCCTATTCTAGCGATAAGGGGATGCAGGGTCAAACCGGCGGCCGGTTTACACCAGCTTGTTGGCGGCACCGGCTAAATCGAAGTCCTTCGCGGTAATCCCGCCGGCATCGTGCGTCACCAAGGCGAGCCGTACGCGGTTGTATCGGATATCGATGTCGGGATGATGCCCGGCTTTTTCTGCCAGTTCGCCAACCTGGTTCACGAAGGCCAGCGAGGCACGAAAATCCTTGAAGATGAAGGTGCGCGTCAGTTCGCCGGACTCGGTTTTCCAATCGGGAAGCGCCTTGAGGCGCGAAGAGATTTCTGATTCAGATAAGGGGGGCATAGTTTGATCTCCCGGGATTGCCGCGACGGCAGCTAATTTCAACGGAGCCTTGGCGAGCCGGCTCAGCGTGAATGCGATAGTACGCGCAATCATGCGGTTCAGGATAGCAACCGGCGATGAAAGGCCTGGCACGAACAATTTGGCGCGGCTATTTTCCAGCGCTGGCGGCAGAGGACTCGACGGCGGCTGGCGGACCGATGCGCGCGAGCATGGGATTGATCTCTGGGTTCGCCATGAAATTCTTCCAGATCAGACCGCTGCGGTAATTCTCGATCATCACTACCATCGGCGCTTGGTCAAGCGCGAGATAGTCAGGCGAGAACCAGTTCTCCGTCAGGTTGAAGGCGTCGGTGGGGCCGTAGATTCCCCATAGGCGGGCGCCGAGAGTGCGGTAGAAATACTTGAGTGCGGCCATCGACTCCTCCGGTGTGTATGGGAAAGATCCCAGCGCGCCTGTCGGAGCGATAGTTCCGTTGTCGCTCGCCGGGTTGGGCGCATGCGCAAGATAGCCATAGGGGTCGAGGCTGGCGGTCAAGCCCCAAACGCCGGGCCCGTAGCCTTTGAAGTGGCCGGGGTTCTGTTGACAGTAGCGGTAATTGATGAGGGCGATGTTGCGGTTGTTCTCGAAGTAGTCGGCGTACTTGTCGCGAATCTTGCGGGGATCAGCGCCCATGAAGGAATACTGCGTGAAGAAGAGCGGGCCGCCGTTGCCTACGCCCACATCGAGCTTGATTCCCTGGTAGGTATTTCCGTTGCCGTAACGATCGCCGTCTGAGGTACCTGACCAGCCGACGCGATACTGCTCGGCCGCCGGCGTCTGGCTGGCCCAGCCAGCGTAGTAGGCATCGACGGGAATACTGTGAGTGGGCGAGGCCATGGCCAGCAGATAGGCGATCATAGTCTCGTTGAACCCGGTGAGCTTGTGGTCGGTGCGCCAAGACCACTCGGGCGACCAATGCCAGATCAGCGGATTGGCCCCGGCCTGCCGCTCATACCAATCCCATTCCACCGTCTGCCAAAGATGCGTGATGCGTGCGGCGAGGGCTTGGCCGACCCTGCCGCGAGGCTGCACGTATTGACGGGCGGTAAGGAGCCCTTCCATCAAAAAAGCTGTCTCGACCAGATCGCCGCCGTCATCGAACATGCCGAAGACGGGCATGGTCCGGCCTGTCGATCCATCCATAAAATGCGGCCAAGCGCCGTGGTAGCGCTGTGCCTTCTCGAGAAAGGTGACAATGCGCGTTAGCCGGTCGAGACCCTGCGGCTGGTTGATGAAGTCGCGCTCCATGCCGACCACAATCGACATGATGCCGAAGCCGCTGGCGCCGGTGGCCACAATGCGCGGGTCGCCGGGAACGCTTTCGAGAGCCATGCCCGATTGCGGATGCGAGCCGCGTTCCCAGTAGTAGCGGAAGCACTCCTCCTGAATCATGCTGAGCAATTCGTCGTCCGACATTGGATACGTCTCGGCACTCACCGGCTTCGAAAGCGCGGAGGAGCGGTATTGCTTGTCGACCGCCGCGATCTTATAGGTCAGCTGTACGTTTGGACCGCCCACAAAGTCGGCGTAGCGATGCAGGCCCGGCTGCTGGATGCCGACAGCTTCGAACGGGCCCTCGTCCATGGAGCGATAAATAACCGTGTAAGCAAGCTGGTCGGAATCTTTAGATTCCCACTTCAGGTCGACATGGCGCTCGAAGGCTTCGGCGTGCAAATCGTAGGGCACGGAAAGCGCGGAAGCTTTGGCAGTCGAAGGCTGCGGCTCGTCGTCGATGCGCATTTCGTCAACGATGACGGTATGCGGCGCGTTGTCGTCCTTTCCCTGGGCAAAGAAGATGGAGTGGAGCTCGCGCGCATCGAAAGGATGAATCGATTCGGTCGTGAGCCGCTGCAGCGGGATCTTGACGCGCTTCCACTGCCCAGCCGGAAGATCGCCGGCAAACTCGGCAAGGGGCAGGCGCGCTGTGAAATTGCGTTCGTCGTCTGTCAGCTGCACCTGCGGCAGGTCCGCCGCGGCGATGCGATCGTCAGAGTAGAACCAGAAAGAGAGCGTGTCGCCGCGAAAGTCGGCCGCCCTGTTGTCGTAACTGACAACGCGGATTTCGGCGTCCCAACTGCCTCCTTCGACCGAGCGCCATTGCAGGCGGAGGGCGTTGGGGGGCGTGAAAACCGTATGAGTCTCCACGGGAAGCCGACCATTTGACGATTCGAGTAGGCTCGGAGCGACCGATCGCGCGCCGGTATAAAAGTCATTGTCAGGGGTGGGGCTGTTCGTGAACACCAGGTGATTCAGGTAGTCTTCCTGGGCAAGCGCACACACGGACGATCCGAGCAGGATCAAGCCAACAAGACAACGAAATGCGTAAACCACGGTACATCCTTAATTCGAGAATCTCATGGGGAAATCAGATTCTAATGATGTGCCTTTCGGGCACCTTATCCGGGGTTTCCGGTATCTTCCAGTCCCTATGCAACTTGGGTATGGGGAATTCTCTCATAATGCGGATGAAACTTCACCCCATTTGAGGCGGGAATCCACGCTCTGGGGGCCCTTAGTACCGTGACGTAGACGCAGTGTCGTTGTTACGATTGCCTCGGTCGCGTGACGCGATGGAACCTCAACATGAATTGTCTCGACTCGGCACTGCTGGGCATGGAGATTTGATTCCCTCGCACGTCGAATGGCGAAGAACAGAAACGGGCTGCTATGAACAAGATTTATCCCGACGCGCCAGCGGCATTGGACGGATTGATTGAAGACGGCATGACGCTTGCTGTCGGTGGGTTCGGCCTGTGCGGCATTCCGGAAAACCTGATCCTTGCGCTGCGCGACACGAGAAAAAAGAATCTCACGGCCGTCAGCAACAACGCGGGCGTGGATGATTGGGGCCTGGGACTGCTGTTGCAATCGCACCAGATTCGCAAAATGGTTTCGAGCTATGTGGGAGAGAATGCAGAATTCGAACGCCAGTATCTTTCGGGAGAACTTGAAGTCGAGTTCTGCCCGCAAGGCACGCTGGCTGAGCGCATGCGGGCAGGAGGCGCGGGGATTCCTGGCTTCTACACGCGGACGGGCGTGGGCACGCTGATTGCTGAAGGGAAGGACCACCGCGATTTCGATGGTCAGACTTACATTCTCGAGCGAGGCATTAAGGCGGACATTGCGCTGGTGAAGGCATGGAAGGCCGACGCCAGCGGCAACCTCGTATATCGCAAGACCGCACGCAATTTCAATCCGATGGCCGCGACCTGCGGCAGAGTCGCGGTGGCTGAGGTCGAGGAATTGGTCCCGACAGGCCTCATTGATCCCGATCAGGTCCACACGCCAGGCATATACATCGATCGCATCGTCCACTGCCCCAATCAACAGAAACGCATCGAGCAGAGAATCACGCGGAGTCGATCCTGATGCCATGGTCGCGCAAGGAAATGGCACAGCGCGCCGCGAAGGAGTTGCGCGATGGTTACTACGTGAACCTCGGAATTGGCATGCCGACGATGGTGGCAGGATGCATTCCGGCCGGCATCAGCGTGACACTGCAGTCGGAAAATGGACTGCTGGGCATTGGCGATTTTCCGCTGGACGAGGAAGTGGACGCGGACCTGATCAACGCTGGAAAGCAGACTGTAACTGCGATTCCGGGCGCCAGTTTTTTCTCGAGTGCGGACTCGTTCGCAATGATTCGCGGTGGGCACATCGATGTGGCAATCCTGGGCGCGATGCAGGTTTCGGAGTTCGGTGATTTGGCGAACTGGATGATCCCCGGCCAAATGGTGAAGGGCATGGGCGGCGCAATGGACCTGGTTGCGGGCGTGAAGCGCGTGATCGTACTGATGGAACATACCGCGAAATCGGGCCAGCTAAAAATATTGAAAGAGTGCTCACTGCCGCTCACAGGGAAAAAAGTTGTGAACCGGATCATCACCGATCTCTGCGTACTGGATGTGATGAAGGATGGTCTCAGGCTAGTGGAGCTTGCGCCCGGAGTTTCCGGAGAGGATGTGCGCCTGAAGACCGAACCGGCGATCTCCGTTTCCTGAATGGCAGGGAGCCCGATTCAGCGCAAGTTGACTTCGGGGCGACGAGTTCTTATCGAAGCAATCAAACCGGCATTCAAAACCGTGATTGCGGCGAGCAAATATAACCCAGCGTGCGGTGAGCCAAAGCGTCCATCGGCCCAGATTTTTAGATTTGGCGCAAGAAAGCCGCCCAGATTGCCCGTCCCGATTAATGCGATGCCTCCGGCCGCGGCGCGATCGGCGAGATAGCCGGTTGGAAACGTCCAGAAAAGAGGCTGCACCGCGATGAATCCAGAGACCGCAATGGAAAGCATCAACAGCCCGAGCCGCGGTCCTGCTGTCGGAAAGGCGAAACTGGCGCAACCCGCGATGAGGAGTGCAAGAGCGGCGAACCCGCGATGCGCGTGGTATCGATCCGCCGTGCGAGGCAGAAAATGCACTGCGACCAGCGCACAGATCCAGGGGACGGCTGAAACCAGGCCAACTTCAATTCCAACGGTCCGGTGCAGGAGCGCCGATACTTCCGCGGGGAGATAGAAGATTGCGCCGTACGTGCTTATTTGTATGAGTGCATAGATGAACACGAAGCGAAGAACGCGCGTGTCCCGGAGCATCGGCAACAAATGCGATGGGCCGACCGAGCGACGATCCGCTTCCTCGTGGACAAGCCAGCCGGTCAGAGCGCGCTTTTCCTCGGCTGGGAGCCATTGCGCATCGGCGGGCTTGTTGTCGAGATACCAGAACGCAGAGATCCCGAGGACAACAGCCATGAAGCCCTCAATGAGAAACATCGATTGCCAGCTTTGCAGCCCCGCCCAGGGGGGCATTTCGAGCAAGAGGCCGGAGAGTGGGCCGCCGATGATAAGCGAGATTGGAATGCCGAGATAGAACAGGCCGAGGATTTCGCCGCGCATGCGATTGGGGAACCAATATGTCAGATACAAAACCGCACCTGGAAAGAAACCTGCTTCGAGGACTCCGAGGATGAGTCGCAGCACATAGAACGACGCGCTGCCGCCGACAAACATAGTTGCCATCGAGGCCAGCCCCCAGCCGATCATGAGAAAGGTGAACCACCTTTTCGCGCCCACCCGATGAAGGATGAGATTGCTGGGGAATCCGCAAAGTGAGTAGCTGATGAAGAAAAGGCCCGCAGCGACTGCATACGTCTTCTCTGATATGCCGACGGAGGATTGAAGCGCCTGCTTGGCAAAGCTAATGTTGGCGCGATCGAGAAACGAGACGACATACAACAACATCATGTAGGGAGCCAGACGCCTGCGGACACGATGCATTGCTGCTTCAAGAAGAGGATCCGGAGGCATCGTCTGCACTGGCGTCGATCGCGTTGCGGCGTGCATCACGCAAACCTTCTACCGGACGACAGGATCAGCCGATCGCCGTATTCCAGTTTTCCAGATTGGTCTTGAATTCCGTCATGAATTTGCCGGAGTCGGCTCCGTCAATGAGGCGATGGTCGAAGCCAAGGCAGAAATACTGCACGGAGCGAATCGCAATCGAATCGTTGCCCTCGGCATCGTTCAGCACCACGGGCTCTTTCCGCAGTCCGCCGATAGCGAGGATGGCCGACTCGGGTTGATTGATGATGGGCAGTCCGTACTCGCCGCCAAAAACCCCAGGATTGGTGAGTGTGAAGGTCGATCCGCCAACCTCGTCGGGCAGGAGTTTCTTCGAGCGCGCGCGACCAGCGAGGTCATTCATCGCGCGAGCCACGCCGACAAAATCGCGGCCTTCGGATGCGCGAATGACAGGCACGATCAGTCCCCATTCGAGCGCCACTGCGATGCCAAGATGGATGTTGGCATGGTATTGAATTGCGTTTTCAACGAGCGAGGCGTTGAGAATCGGAAACTTTCTCAGAGCGTTGATAGCGGCGACGGCGATGAACGGCATGTAGGTGAGCTTGATGCCATGGCGCTCCTCGAAGCTGGCTCGCTCGCGTTCGCGCAGGCGCACGATGCGCGTCATGTCGACTTTGTATACCGTGTGCGCGTGCGGAATCGTCCGTGTGCTCTCCAGCATGCGCTGCGCAATGATGGCGCGCATCTTCGTGAGTGGGACAACCTCGTCCTTCAACGCGGCCACCTGCGGTCGGGCCAACTGCGCCTTCGGCGCCAACTGTGCCGTGCTGGGCTGCTTCAAGTAGCTGAGGATATCTTCCTTGGTGATCCGGCCTGCAGAGCCCGTGCCGGCTACCTCCGCCAAATCGACCCTGTTCTCTTTGGCAATGCGGCGCACCAACGGCGACGAACGAAGCACCTCCGCCACCTGCGGCGGAGCCAACTGCGCCTTTGGGAGCACCTGCGGTGCGGCCAACCTTACCTCCTGTGCAGCTGGCTTTGTTTCGGAAACGCGCTCACTCGTACCAGAAGCGCCGCCAATCACAGCAACCACCGTGTTTACTTGCACCGTGGCGCCTTCGGCGACTTTGATCTCGGCGAGCACGCCATCGATCGGTGAAGGAATTTCGGCATCGACCTTGTCCGTCGAGATTTCGAAGAGTGGCTCGTCCTTCTGGACCGGATCGCCAACCTTCTTAAGCCACTTGGTGATGGTGCCTTCGAAGATGGATTCGCCCATCTGCGGCATGACTATTTCTGTCACCACCTGGGGCGGGGCCAACTGCGGCACCTGCGGTGCGGCCAGCTGCGCCTTCGGCGCGAAAGGCTCCTTTTGAGCATCGGGCACTACCACCGAAGAATCTTTGTCCACCAGCACGGCCACCACCGTGTTCACCTGCACCGTGGCGCCTTCGGGAAACTTGATTTCACTCAAGACTCCAGCGATGGGCGAAGGAATCTCGGCATCGACCTTATCCGTGGAGATTTCGAAGAGGGGTTCATCTTTTTCGACCGGATCGCCGGGCTTCTTGAGCCACTTGGTAATGGTCCCCTCGAAGATGGATTCGCCCATCTGGGGCATGATGACGTCGGTTGGCATGAATCGTTCTCTCCGCGAGGCCGGACCGTGCTAATTTGGCTCAGGCAGACCGCAGACACGCCCAAGCTCCTGCCGGATTATAAATCGCGAGGTCGCACAAGGATGCAGCTGGTCACGCGCGGACAGGCCTATCAATGATTCCGCGCAAGCGCTCGACTTCGCGCGGAACCTGAACTGGTATGTCTTCACCCACCACCTGCGGTGGGGCTAACTGCGCCTTCGGCGCGAGAGAGTCCGAAGACTGGAATCGAAGAGCAGCGAGATTTTCGGCCGCAAGAATCTGCTCGCCGAAGACGAGGCCGAACTGCCGTGCGGCTTGATGCGCGACGGATTCGAGATTCGGCAGCGTTGCGGGGTTGGAGGCTTCCTTTTCCAGACTGGTGACCGGCCGATCTGTGAAGCCGCAGGGATTGATCAGTTGGAAATCCCTCAGGTCGGTAGTGATGTTGAAGGCAAACCCATGCGAGGTAATGCCGCGTGCAACGTGAATGCCGATAGCTCCGATCTTGCGTTCCGGCCCCGCAGAGCCGAACCTGCTATTTGTGGTCGGTTCGTCGGACGAACTGATCCCTGACCCCTGTTCCCTGTTCCCTGTTCTTCCGCACCAAACACCGGCTAATCCCGCGATGCGCCCCGCGCGCACGCCGTAGACCCCACAAAGGCGGATCAACACCTCTTCGATCTTGCGAACAAAATCGACCGGACCGAAGCGGCCGCCCGACTCGTTGCGCAGGCTGTGCAGATCGAAGATGGGATAACCAACCAATTGCCCTGGACCGTGATAAGTAACATCGCCGCCACGATTGATCTCATGGACCGTTACGCTGCGACTTGCCAACAATTCGTCCGACGCGAGGATGTTGGCGCGGTTTGCATTGCGACCGAGCGTCAACACCGGCGGATGCTCGAGCAGGATGAGAAGATTGTCGATTCGGCCAGTCTGCCGAAGCGCAACCATCTCGGCTTGGAGGCGCAGCCCTTCGTCATAGGCCACTCTCCCGAGATAGAGATACTGAATCATCGCTACTCCGATTGTAGCGAGCCGCCTTCCAGGTTCCTCGGGGGCCTGTCT
>Ga0181529_10003539_pt1 | contig 17716 bp, 18 predicted proteins | sample PEATcosm2014_Bin_36_FD_119763 | JGI IMG/M metagenome (GOLD analysis project Ga0181529, IMG submission 119763) | Peatland microbial communities from MTU Mesocosm Facility, Houghton, MI, USA - PEATcosm2014_Bin10_30_metaG | ecosystem: Environmental > Terrestrial > Soil > Wetlands > Peat | place... | reverse complement strand
GCGGAGGCAGCGGTGCCGCTGCCGAAGACGCGGAAGACGGCGGCGATGAGGACGGGATAGCCGGGCGCGATGAGGGCGGTGGGGCCGGTGGGGACGCCGAAGGGCGAGCTGAGGCCCTGGCCATGCAGGAGCGAGTTGGCCAGCAGGCCCATCTCGTAGGGGTGGGAGAAGAGCCAGGTAGGGAGACGGTAGGCGACGACAGAGTGCAGGACCAGGAGGCGGCCAAACAGCGCGACGGCAAGAACGATGAGGAGGGAACGATGGCGCGCGAACCAACCCACAGGCGAGGAGGGTGCGTCGCGGAGGGGCGAAGGAGACGATGCGATCATGGGGTTAACGGATGCCGAACCGACAGAGCGATGGTATCAGACAGAAACTCTCCCGGACCGATGCGGCGGTTCCGGGAGAGTTGTGTTGCGAGGGCCATTGAAGGCTGAGGCCTAGGTGGTGCTGTTGGGGATGAGGCGGGCGACGGTGAGGTCGTTCCCGATGTCGGTGAAGATCTGGTTCAGGGTGGTGGCCGGATGCGAGGCATCGATGCAGGAACTGGTGCCGCCTGACGCATTGTAGTCTGAGAAGAATCGCTGCGGTGTGAGGGTAATGGCTGGCGATAACGATCCCGGCACCGTCGTTGAAGCGCCCGCAATCCCCTCCATGGTCTGGCATGGGGTGATGGACGGGTTGTCCGTGCCGCATCCCGACGCCTCGGCCCCGTAGGCGACGGAGTAGACCCAGGTTCCGGCCTTCGCCGCGGCCTGACCGGCGGTGACCGCCTGGGCGCATTGGTTCTTGGTGGATGGGTAGGTCCCCGTAGTGGTGGAGGCCGAGCCCATGGCCCCGCTGTCCGTGGTGCCTGCGTCGCCATCGCTGACGAGGATGATGACGTTCTGGGAGCCGGGATTGGCAGCCTGTTCGGCGACAAGCGCGGACTGGGCGGCATAGATTGCTCCGGCGTAGTAGGTCCCCTCTCCGCCCGGTGCGGCCATGGGGCTGCAACCGCTGAGGCCGTTAACCGCCTTCACAAAGTTGTTGTTGGTGGTGGCGGTGCTCAGGGCCTTCGCAGTGTCGGAGGCCTTGTAATCGCTGGAGAAGCCCACGACCTCATAGGTCGCGATGGGCGATCCCGATGGCGTATAGGTGCTCGCGCCCGCCGTCGGGAAGGTGTATGGCTCGGGTGTGGGGTTAGGGCTGCTGGCGCAGTCGTAGTCATACTGGACTCCGTAGACGGTCGGACTCGAACTATTATTCTGGGCCACGTTTGGAAAGGTGAAGAGGGCGACCCTGTCCACCGAGTTGGCCACGCTGCCGCTGCCATTACTGCCGGCGGTGACCGTGCCGCAGGTTGTGGAGTTGGGGCTGCAGGGCGAGAGTGTCTGGATCAGAGTCTTGATGCCGCTCATCGCGCAGGAAATTCTTGAGGCATTGCATTCGCTGCCGGTACCGTTGTCTGTATCGTTCATCGACTGCGTGGCGTCGAGGATGATGGCGACATTGTATGGGGCCGGGATGGCTCCCCTCATGGAGGCTGTCGCAGTTGCGCTGATCGTAATTGAGGGATGGCCAAAGAGCGAGCCGAAGAGAATGGGCACGGTCAACTGCTCTTTGACCTGGATGGCGTTTGCGTTGGCGGGTGCGACGCAGGCCTGTCCCTCGTTGGTGAGTGTGGTGAGGCACTCCAGCTTGGGATAGCCGGTTGCCATGACGGCACCACTCACATAGGTCTCGTTGTTCAGACCTCCGGATTGCGAGCCGTAGTTCGACGCAATGCTTGCCGCGTTGGAGTTGGGCAGGGCCTGGGCCCCGGCCAGGGCCGCGGCATTGGCGGAACTCTGGAGCTTGCTATATTGCGAATAGGAATTGCCAAAGCTGACCGCCAACGCAGCGATCCCCATGAAGACAATCGCCAGAACCGCCATGATTGGGAGCATCTGCGCGCGCTCGTCCCTGAACAACCGGCCTATAAAAGAATCGCTATTGAAGTGTTTCATTGGACAGCCTCCGACGTAGTAGCGGTGAGTGTGCAAGATGGAAAGTTGTTGGCCCCGTAGTATTTGAGGTTGCAGGGATAGGTGACGGTAATCTGGGCGGTCGTGCCCTGCTTCAGATTGCCTGCCGGACCGGCGGTGTTGGAGGTGCTGGTGCAGGAAAAGCTAGAACCGGACGTTCCAGTTGCAGGATAGGGGGTGCCATTCAAGTTCAGCGAGAAGTTCATGTTCGCCGGCTTGAGGGAGGGCGCCGAGGCTTCCACCAACGAGACCACCAGAGCGCAGGGGTCGTAGGGCGAGGCGAGTTGGCCGGCCTGGGTGGCAAGCTGCATGGCGGCGGTGCCGACAGCATTGTTGAGCATCTCGTAGTTGGCGAGGGTGAGCCCGATGGCAAAGGTGCCAGTCATCATGATCATCAGCGGCGGCAGGCACAGGGCGAACTCAAGGAGCGAACTGCCATGTTCGTTGCGGAAGCGCAGGCGCGCACGAATGCGTTCCCCAAGGGACTTGGTATTGCGAACCACTAAGAACGGCGCTGATTGGTTGCTTCGTTGCACGCCTACAACCTCGTGTACTGGCATGGTACGGATGGATCAACCGGTTGGATAATCCCCATTTCGTGTTATTAACCAATCGGTCAACATACCCCCAAGGCAGATGCAGGCGAGGCCCGCGGCGGATTTCTTTGCCGGAAGGGGTCACCCTGGCAGGCCAAACGCACGATAAAGTCTGTAGGGCCTGGTGCGATGCGACGCATCCCGCGACGGCGCGCGGCCGCGCATCCCCGGAGTGCCGGCAACAAGCGCGGCGAAGAGCCTACGGGAGCGTGGATTCCATGGTTGAAGCGAGAGAACGATGATGGACCCGAGAGACGAGAGCGGACAGACGGTGGTGCTGGTCGCCGTCTTCCTGGGGCTGCTTGCGCTGGGCTTCGTTGCGTTCGCGCTGGACGTAGGAGCGTTGTTCCGGGAGAAGAGGATGGCGCAGGCCGCAGCCCAGGCGGCGGCGGTGGCCGCGGCGGAAGAGGTTGGGACTGGCAATTCGGCGAATGCACAGGCGATTGCGAACGCGATGGCCACGCTGAACGGATTCAACACCGGCCTGGCGACCAATCCCGCGACTGTGACGCTGACGACGCCGACGACCGGGAATTTTACAGGCAGCTATATACAGGCAACGGTGAGCATGCCGATCCATACCTACTTCATGGGCGCGTTCTCGCATGGAATGGCGACGGTTCCGGTGTCGGCTAAGGCGATTGCGGGGGGAGGATTCTCCAGCCAGACTTGCGTGTGCCTGACTGGCAATTTCAGCGTTACGGGCGGTTCGACGCTGAACGCGCCGGGCTGCGGTGTCTTCGACAACTCATCGAACTCGAGCTCCATCCAGATGAGCGGGGGCTCGACGCTGAATGCTGCCTCGCTGGGCGGGGCGTCGACCGGCTGGTATCCCGGCAATATCACCGGCGGCGGGGACACGATCAACGTGCCCGTGGCGGACATTGTGCAGGGGGTGAGCACGACCTGCACCCCGACGCTGCCGACGGCGCCCAGCTTTGTCCCGGCCAATTGCGTGGCGAACCCCGGAGGCAGTTATGGCACCTATACGTTTGGCCCGGCCAACGCGAGCAGCACGATCTGTTACAAGGCGCTAACGGTGGGGGCGAACGGCTCAACCTGCACGCTGAACCCTGGCATCTACGTCATCAACAATGGCGAACTTCACTTTACGGGAAACCCAAACCTTGGAGGCAACGGGGTCTTCTTCTACCTGACCGGAACCGCTTCGCTGGTGATGGATGGCGGGGTGAATGTGAATCTGGTGTCTGGCGGCGCGACGGAGAGCGGGGGAGGGTCCGCACCTGTAGTAGGGCCATACGACGGGGTGTTGATCTATCAGGACCCGAACGATACGTCGCCGATGACGTTTACCGGCGGGTCGCAATCGTACATCAACGGGGCCATCATTGCGCCATCGGCGGCAATCACGATCAGTGGGGGCAGCGGCTCGACGGTGATGGAGGGGGGAATCACCGCGAGTTCTTTGAGCCTAACCGGAGGCGCGACGGTGAAGGCGATTCTAGATACGAATGAGGGAAGTTTGTCGGTCTACTCTTCAAAGCCCAAGCTGGTGCAGTGAGCGATGAGAGAGATGAGCCATGCCGGCGGCGGGTGCTTGCGAGGGCGGTGGAGAGTCATACTGGCGCGATGCAGCGGCCTGAGCGGCGAGAGCGGAAACGCCCTTGTGGAACTGGCGCTGGTATGTTCGTTGCTGGGCATACCGCTGCTGCTGGGAACCGCGGAGATGGGAACCGTGGTCTACTACTCGGTCGAGGTAACGAACGCAGCGAATGCGGGCGCGCTATACGGAATGCAGAACTCAACCGACGCAGCGAGCAGTTCCGGAATCACAACCGCCGCGCAGGGTGAAGCGCCCGACTTCGGCAGCAGCCTGACGGTGACGCCGACCGTCTACTATGCCTGCTCACTGGCGGCGGGCGGCACGCAATATCCCGTCGCTCAATATACTTTGGCGCAGGCCACGGCAGCCTGCACCGGCACAAACAACCACCCGGTGGAGTTCATCCAGGTGCTTACCAGCGCCACGGCGACTCCTGCGGTGCATTGTCCCGGACTGCCGAAGACATTTCCGCTGGGCGGCACGTCGGTGCAAGTTGTGGAGCAGTAACAATGGCTTTGAAGACTGCATTTCGGCGGAAGGCGAATGGGGCAGGGAGACGCTCGACCGGGTCCATGAGGGGCCTATTGCGGCGCGGCAGACAAAACCGCGCGGCGGAGGAGCGAAGCAGAGACGCAGCGGGAAGCGAGGGCGGGTCGGCTCTGATTGAGACGGCAGCGAGCCTTCCTGTGCTGTTTGCGCTGCTGTTCTGCTTTATGGAACTGTGCCTGGTGTTTTACAGCTACGACATGATCTCGGAGTCGGCGCGGGAAGGGACCCGCTATGCCATGCTGCTGAGTTCCACCTGCACAACCTCCAGCGGAGCTTCATGCACGGCCACGGCAGCCCAGGTGAACAGCTATGTATCGGGGCTTGGCTGGCCGAACCTGGCCGGCGGAACGATGACCGTGAGCACAACCTATAAGACACCCGCCGGTGGAGCGGGCACGAATATCGTGAGCGACTTTGTGGTGGTGCAGATCACATATGTGCTTCCGATCACGATGCCGTTCGTGCCGAAAAATTCCATCACCCTGAAGAGCACGTCTCAGATGGTCCTTGTGCAATAGAGCTGTCGCGAGGGCGACCTGTCCATGCGGGACGCAGCAAATCGCGGTGACCGGAACCATGCGCCGCCGTACTCCGATCCTGCGCAGCACAAACAATAAGCCCGCGTCGAGAGATCGGCGCGGGCCCATGGAAAACCAATTACCTGAATCGTCGCTTGGATACAATCCGGCAGCTAGCCCTGCGTCCGCTTGCGGCGCATGAGGGCGACCGCGCCGAGCAAACCGGTGCCCAGCAGGACCAGGCTGGTTGGCTCAGGGGCGACCGCGGAGGGGGGCGGGTCGGTCATGAAGATCTGGGGCTCGCCGCTATAGGTGCCACTGGGGATGAACGCAATGTCATTCGCGAAGTCGCCAGCGGCCTGATCGGGGAGGGCAGAGGTTTGGGCCTGCTGGACCAGATATGCTGCATTGGCGTCGTAGCCCCCACCCGTGTTGCCGGCATTGATCGCTGGATCCATGATGTACCAGATGGCGAACTGGAGGTCGGAGATTTGTTGCGTGTCTCCAGCGGTGGCGGCGGCGGCGTACTGGTTATAAAGGTATGCGTCCTCGATAAAGGCAGTTCCCGACTCGCCGTCGATGGTGGAGGAGGAACTGATGGTCGCGACGTCAATGGGGTTCGCGGTCCACGACTGCCCGATGCTGACTTCACGATCAAAGTTGAGGCAGGACATATCGACGAGGGTGTCGGTGCCACCCGGGCCTGTAATCGTGAAGAGATACGGGTAGACGTACACTCCATCGGTGCTCTGGCCGCCCACTCCGCTCAAGGTAAGGTTGTCGGCGAAGCTGACACGAGAGAGTACGCAGACGAGGGAGAGGGTCAAGAAGGCTACAGCGGACTTAAATCGCATTGTGGAACTCCTGGGGAACGTGGTGCAATCAAGTGCAGCAATCAGTGATGGAAACGTTCTTTTAGCTTGAACTGTATTTCTATGTCATCTCCGTGCTGCACTGCTCCGATTCACTTCAAATTCGCGGGCAGTCTGAACAGCAAACGGAACTGCTTTATTCCCCCGTGTAGTTAACATATAGAATTCTTTACCGCATAGGAAGCAATCAATCGTAATCAAAGCAAACTCCTCTGCCCCCTGGAACAGGTTACTTGCGGGTACTGTCCCAAGTTACCTCCGATCCGCGGATTTATCTGATCTGCATCGTTCTGTTGGACGGCCCGGCGCCCAGCGATGGATGGCCTGGGCCGCGGTGGTTGCCGCTTCCAGAACCGGCTCCGCAACGCAATTCGTGCAGTATCCACGGCCTTATCACACATGGATGAGATGCGGACGGGTGTGGAGAGGATGCTGGCACTGCCGCGCGAACGGTCCGGGGCGCCTTGCCCCAGGATTGGGGCAGATTTGTTTCTGTTACCGGGTGTGCTGGATAACTGCCTTAGATACAAGAGATACGCGAAAACCGCGCGAACCTTAGTGTTATCGGCTGACACTTCTTGGGGATTTCTAATCTTGCATACGGGACCTAATCTCGGCATATCCCCAGGGACTCGCAAGGCCGGAGTGCCGCGGAAAAACCGAACGAGGAGAAACAAAGATGACGAACATGAAGCAGCTTCTGAAGAACCTGATGACGGAAGATTCAGGTCAGGATCTGATCGAGTACGCGCTGGTCGCGGCCTTGGTTGGTCTCGGCGCCGTCGCTTCACTCAACATACTCAAGAACACCGTCGCGAACACCCTTGGCGCCGTGGGCAACCAGCTCAACAATGCCACTTCGTAAAGAGCCTGGACAGAGCTTATGTGAGCGTTAGACGTCGACGCTCACATAAGCTGTCCCTTGCTTGCTTGGGCCTGACGCCAGATTGTCACAACGATCCTAATCCTGCGATTCCGTTCTTTCGTCGTACTGGCAAGCCGTATGTTCGGCGGGGCCGCAAACAGAGGGGAAAAGAAATGGAAATGAACGCAGAGCAGCTATTCCGGAAATTTCTGGCGGATGAGTCAGGCCAGGACCTAATTGAGTACGCATTGGTTGCGGCCTTGATCGGTCTAGGCTCAGTCGCCGCGCTATCCAATCTCAGCAATACGCTGGCGAACGCCTTGGGCGGCGTCGGGAACGCGCTCAACAATTCCACCGCCTAGCCCGGGCGCAGCCTACCTAACCCGGGCGCAGCCAAAATGAGCGATCGATATGACGTTCAGTCAGGCTGCTTCCGGCCCAACTGGAACAACCGTTGCCATCCGATAGGCGCAACGATCTTGTTCTGCGAATTTGTCCCATTGCATGGCTCTCGCAATCCGTAAGTTTGAAGGGAAGACAAACCGAAAGGGAATAAACATGGGAAATGTAAGGCGGATTCTCCAGGGTCTACTGACGGACGATTCAGGCCAGGACTTAATCGAGTACGCATTGGTTGCGGCTCTGTTGGGTCTCGGCTCGGTCGCCGCGTTGACCAATCTCAGCAACACCCTCAAGAACGCCCTTGGCGGAGTGAGCAACGCGCTGAACAACTCCACCGCCTAATCCAGGCCACGCTTTCGCGCCTTGCGTGGGCGAAAGCAAACGCAACAACGGGGAACGCCGGGGAAGCAAGGCATGTCAGGACAGCAAGTATGTGCATGTCCCTCGGCGTATCGCCACAAGTTCGATGCAAGGCACGATCGATTTTTCGAGTTCACCAGCAGGGTAGCGCAATGACAGTATTTCAATCGGAATGGACATATCCGGCAATCGCCACCGCAATAGCCATTGCTGGCTCGGTCACCGACGTGAAGAGCCGGCGGGTGCCCAATCTTGTCACCATTCCGGCGTTCCTGCTTGGACTTCTGATGCATCTGGTGTTCGGCGGATGGAGGCAGATGCTGAGCAGCCTGGCCGCGGGAACGATATGCGGCCTGGTGTTTCTGGTGTTCTATCTGGCCGGAGGCATGGGGGCGGGAGACGTGAAGCTGATCATGGCGGTGGGCTGCATCGCAGGCATGCCGCACATTGCGTTCATTCTGATTCTGACGGCGATCGCTGGCGGAGTGATGGCGATTGCCTTGGCGCTGTTCCGCGGACGGCTGCAATCGACGTTGATGAATGTGATCGAACTGGCCATGCACCACCGGAACCACGGACTGCAGCCCCATCCAGACCTGAACATCTCGAATGGGCAGACCCTCAGGCTTCCTTACGCATTGGCCATTGCCGGCGGATGCATCTTAACTCTGTACTTTCAAGTGGCATAACGAGGTGAAGTGAAATGAATCGTCGACTCACCTCAGCTATTCTGGTCGCCCTTGTGATCTCCGGGCTATTTACGTTCTGGCTCAGCACAAGGGTCACGAAGACCCATGTGGCGCCTCCGCCCGCGAAGAAACAGTATGTAGCTGCCTCCGCGAACCTGGAGGCCGACCAGATTCTGCGCGCGGAGAACCTGCGCATGGTCGATTGGCCGGCAACGGTGCCTCTGAACGGGGCATTCAGCAACCCCGGCGCCCTGATCGGACGCATCGTACTGTTTCCCCTGTCGGAAGGGGAACCGATTCTGGAGCGGCAGTTGTCCAGTCCCGGCGCCGGCATCGGCATCACGGCAAAGATCCCGAATGGGATGCGACTGGTCGCGCTGCGAACTGACGAAGTAGTCGGGGTTGCCGGTTTTCTGCTTCCCGGCACTCATGTCGATGTTCTGGTGACTCTGCACTCGACCGGCTCCACGACCGGCAGCACGACCGGCAGCACGACCGGCTCTTCGGACACAATGACGTTCACAGTGCTACAGGACGCGGAGGTCTTGTCGGCGGGGCAGAAGACCGAGCCCGATCCCGAAGGCAAAGCGACCCCTTCGACAGTGGTGACACTGCTGGTAAAGCCGGAAGACGCGGAACGCGTGGTGCTGGCAAGCAACCAGGGCACGGTGCATTTTGTACTGAGAAATGGGGTTGACCGTGAGGAGTTCAAGGGGCCACCCGCACTGCTGGCGCAACTGTCTGGGAATGGGGCACCGGGCCCGGTGGTGAAGGAACCGCCCAAACCACCGGAACTGCTAGTAGTGAAGACTTATACGGTTGAGACGATTATGGGCAAAACGCCGAGGATGGACGACTTCCAGTGAGACCAGCCATGTTCAAGGACCGAAAAAATCCGGCATGCACGATCCCGCGAGCAGCTCTCGTGGCGGCGGCGATCGCACTCTCGACACTGGCGATGTCCATGGCCTGTGGCGCGCAAGCCGCGACGGTGGCATCGGTCCCCGAAGTGGCAACGGTCTCCAACCTGGGGGTGTCGCCCATTCCGGGCGCTTCCGGCAGCATCAGCCGCGTGACGTCAGGCGCCGAGATGCTACATGTGATTGTGGGGCACTCGCTGTTTCTCAATACGCGATCTCGCCTGCGGCGGGTGTATGTGGCCGATCCGTCGATTCTCAACTCCGTGACCCTGAGTCCGAACCAGATTGTTGTGACGGCGATGGCCTCAGGCATCAGCTCCCTGATTCTTCTGGACGAGGCTGGACAAGCACAGTCGTACGTTGTCTCCTCCGATCTGGATGTTTCGGGGCTGCGTACAGCCATGTCCGAGGCGATGCGCGGCGAAGCAGTCAACATTGAGGGCAATGGAGACCGCGTAATCCTGAGCGGCAAGGTGGACAGCGACGCGCAGGCAGATACGGCGGTCAAGCTGGCCGGGCTCTATTCCAAAGATATAGAGAATGTGATGACTGTCGCGCCAGACCATCCGAAGCAGGTGAAGCTGAAGGTGCGGATTCTGGAAGTGGACCGCAGCAAGGCCAACCAATATGGCATCAATCTCTTCAATCCTGGCGGAAACACCAGCTTCCTTGCGTCCACAAGCACATCGCAATACGCGACATCATCGGTGCTTTCGGGGGGGAGCACCGGGGGCGTCACTCTGACAACCTCAGACCCCCTGAACTTCCTTTTGTACAGCTCGAAATTGAATTTGGGCGCGACGGTGAAGGACCTGGAAAGCAAACAGGTGCTGCAGATCCTGGCCGAACCTACGATCACGGCCATCAGCGGCAAGACGGCTAATTTTCTCTCCGGCGGCGAGTTCCCCTTTCCCATCGTTCAGCCCGGCGGGGCAGGCAGCGCCCCTGTGGTTACGATCTCGTTCCGCCAGTATGGCGTCAAAGTGGAATTCACTGCAGTGGTGAGCGAAGACGGCGTCATCCGGTTGAAGGTGGCACCCGAAGTCAGTTCGCTGGACTATACCAATTCGGTTACGATCGGCGGATTTACGGTTCCCGCACTGTCCACGCGCAGGGCCGAGACGGAGGTTGAGCTGCGCAGTGATCAAAGCTTTGCAATCTCGGGCCTGCTGGACCAGCGGACCACGGACATCATGAGCAAGATGCCGGGCGCTGCCAGCATTCCCATTCTCGGAGCGCTGTTTAAATCGAAGAACGTCAACCACTCGAATACTGAGTTGATCGTGATCGTTACTCCGACCCTGGTCGACCCGCTGACCAATAAAGCAGATCTCGCCCAGCCGGAGCTTCCGATTCCCACGCTGAATAGTGGGGCCTTCGACAAGTCGCTGGGAAAGGACCTGAATCCGGCACCGGCAGCACCGCCGATCAATCCGCCGCAGCCCCCCGCAAACGATCAGGTTCCCGCAACGACGCCAAGCTCTACACCCGTGCCGCCCCCCGTGAGCGAGCCGGCCAAGACTACTACGCCAGCGCTGGCCCCACCGAGCACCGCGGCCTCGGTAAGCGAGCCGGCCAAGACTGCTACGCCAGCGCAGGCCCCTAAGAGTACTGTGGCCCTCGTAAGCGAGCCGGCCAAGAATGCTGCGCCGGCGCAGGCCCCCAAGAGTACTGTGGCCCCCGTAAGCGAGCCGGCCAAGACTGCTGCGCCAGCGCAGGCCCCCAAGAGTACTGTGGCCCTCGTAAGCGAACCGGCCAAGACTGCTACGCCAGCGCAGGCCCCCAAGAGTACTGTGGCCCTCGTAAGCGAGCCGGCCAAGACTGCTGCGCCAGCGCAGGCCCCACCGAGCAGCACGGCCCCCGCTGCCCCCAAGCCGGCGACTGTTCCAGCCGCCACGACTGCGGCGACAACCACTTCCGTGCAGCCACCTTCGAGCGTGCTTGCCAAGGGGGCCTCCCAGTCCACCAGTCCGAGTAGCTCTGCGGGCGCCGCGGCCCCCGGCATTGCCACGCCGCCGACCGTCGCCTCCTCCGAGAGCCCTCGGAGATACGTCTTCGACAACCCCACCGCAACAGCGCCAGCAAGCGGGAAACCGGCTGCGGAGCCAGAACCACCGGCGCGATCGATGGTGGTGCAGATCATGGCGCTTTCCAGCAAGGAGGACGCTGAACTCATGGCGGTCGCTCTCAAGCGCCAGGGATATGACGTCGCAATCAATCACGACCCTGTGGACGCGCTGCTTCATCTGGAGGTGGGGCCATTCAGTAGCAAGACCGATGCGGAAGCGGTGCGTCAACGGCTGCTTCTCGATGGCTACAACGCGACCATACGGTGATTGGCAGGGCAATTCCCAACGGCATCGCGGTAAACAAACAGAATTTGCAGATGGCAATGAGGAAATAGGCAGTGACTCCAATTCAATACGATTCCGGGTTAATAAGTGTTGCACTGATTACCATCAGCCTCGACACACAGAAGGCCGACGAGATCGCCGACGCCGTCTTGAAGATGTCGTGGGCAGTGCAACGCGCCGACTGTGAGGGCTACATCTCGGCGGTCAAGCGGCCACCCTTTTCCCAGCCTGTAAAATCCGCTCCTGCCTGCATCGCCGTGATCGATTTCGACAAGGACATCGATCAAGCCGTCGCCTCCGCGGCCTATATCCAGGAGTTGTTCTCAAACAAGGTGGCGATGGTTGCCATGTCCGCGAACCGGGACCCGGACCTTCTGTTGCGAGCGATGCGCGCCGGATGCAACGAATTCGTTGGCGGAGAATTCGATGAAACCGCTTTTTCCGAGATGCTGGTCCGGCTTTACCAACAGTGGTCCTCGACGAGCGCAAGGAACGCCGTGCGCGGGGATGTCGTAACATTTTTCGGGGCCAAGGGCGGAGTAGGCACGACCACACTGGCAGTCCATCTGGCCATGTATCTGGTGCAATGCCACCAGAAGAAGACTTTGTTGATCGACAACCATCCGCAACTGGGGCACGCGTGCATTTATCTCGGCATCGATGGCAGCCGTTACCACTTTCAGGAGTTGGTGCGGAACCTGAACCGGTTGGACAGCGACCTACTGCGCGGCTACATTGCGACCCATTCCAGCGGTCTTGAGATATTGGCCTCGCCAGACGTATGCGGCGGTTCGAGGACGCTGGACCCCAGCTCGATCTCACAGACGCTCGACTTTCTGCGCGGCGAATACGACTATGTGATCGTCGATGGGCCGTCTTCGCTGGACGATACCAACCTGGCGGTCATCGACGCCTCCAATCTTGTGTACCTTGTGGCCACGCCTGAGATCGGGGCGATCCGCGACTTGTCCAGATATGTGGATAGCCTGTCGCAGGGCGAGCACGACATCGACAAGGTGAAGGTGGTGATCAACCGTTTTTCGGCACAGCACGCACTGACGGTGGAGCAGATAGAAAAAGCGATCCGCCTGCCGGTGACGGTCAAGCTGCCCAATGGATACGCGGAGGTGACGCGCTCGGCGATTCTGGGCGAGCCGATCAACCCGAAGCAGAAGACAGATTTTTCATCGCAGATCGTGAAGTGGGTCAACAGCATGGTGGGCAGCGTCGCACCGGTGGACGAGGCGGCACCGAAAAAATCAATGTTTTCTCTTTGGAAGTGACCTCAACGAGCGTTCCACGTAGAGCCAGGGTGCAGCGGAAATGACCGAACCAAATGCCATCCCGTCCAGTTCGAACCAAGCCAATGAGCGCGGAGTGCGCACCGTGCGAACGATTGGCGACAGTGTCCAGCAGCAGATCAAGACGTCGGTCCATAAGGAACTGATCAAGCGGGTGGACCTGGACAAGCTGGCGGGGATGCAGGAGACGCTGGCCGCGCAGCAACAGCTATTTCTGGTTATCCAGCAGATCATCGGCGAGCAGGGCGTCCCGTTAAGCGCGAGCGAGCGGGACCATCTGGCGCAAGAGGTGGTGGACGAAGTTTTCGGGCTGGGGCCTCTGGAACCGCTGCTGAAGGACGACGGCATCAGCGATATTCTGGTGAACACGTACAACTCGATCTATGTGGAGCGGCGGGGAGTTCTGGAAAAGACCAGCCTCACCTTCCAGGACAACCGGCATCTATTACATATCATCGACAAGATTGTGTCCGCGGTGGGACGGCGCGTGGACGAATCGTCGCCGATGGTGGATGCGCGTCTACCCGACGGATCGCGCGTGAATGCGATCATCCCGCCGCTGGCCGTAGATGGGCCGATCCTCTCCATCCGGCGCTTTGGACGCCACCCCCTGGAAGCGGAAGACCTGCTGCGCAACCAGATGATGACACCACCGATGATGGACCTACTGCGCGGCGCGGTGAAAGCCAGATTGAATATTGTGGTGTCGGGGGGAACCGGCGCGGGCAAGACGACGTTGCTGAACGTTCTCTCCGGCTTCATCTCCGACCGGGAACGGATTGTCACGATCGAAGACTCTGCGGAATTGCAGATGAAGCAGGACCATGTGGTGCGGCTGGAGACCAAGCCGCCCAATGTCGAGGGAAAAGGCGGAGTCAAACAGCGCGAGCTGGTGATCAATGCGTTGCGCATGCGGCCCGACCGGGTGGTGATCGGCGAGGTGCGCGGCGCCGAGGCGCTGGACATGCTGCAGGCCATGAATACCGGCCACGATGGGTCGATCACAACGATCCACGCCAACACGCCGCGCGACGCCCTGGCCCGGCTTGAGACGATGGCCATGATGAGTGAGGTGCGACTGGCGGAGAAGGCAGTGCGCTCTCAGATTGCCGCGGCCGTACACATGATCGTGCAGGTGGTCCGCATGAGCGACGGGTCGCGTCGCATCACGCATATTACGGAATTGACGGGCGCGTTTTCCGATGTGGTCAGCATGCAGGACATCTTTCTGTTCGAGAAGAAGGGGATCGGGCCGAACGGAAAAGTCAAGGGACGGTTTATATCGACGGGGATTGTTCCCAAGTGCCTAGAGAAACTGACTGCTGCCGGAATCCCGGTTCCCGCAGGCATGGCCGACCACTTAGTGGAAATTTAGCCGGAAGGAGGTCAATGATTCTCTTAATCGCATTCGTATTCATGCTGCTGCTCTGCTTTGGAGTCATGACCTTCTTTACGGGCTCATCGCAGAGCGAAAAAGCGGCCGACCGGCGGCTAGCGAGCCTTACCGCGCCCAAAGCTGGAACAGGCGCAGGCGATCTCCCTGTAGAAATATTGCTCAAGGTGAATCCGGAGAACACGTTCGGACAGCTCGATCACTTTCTGGAAAAATACAAGATTGTGCACCAACTGGAAGCCAGGATCCTTCAAGCGAACAGCAAGATCACAGTGTCCATGCTTCTGATGTCCAGCGTCGGCGTGGCTGTCGTGGGATTTATCGTAGCCTGCCTATGCACATCGATTTTCGCGTTTCAGATCGTGGCGGCATGTGCGCTTGGCTACCTTCCCTACGGGATTATCATGTTCAAGCGCTCGCATAGGATTGCCGCTTTCAATGGGGGACTGCCGGATGCGATCGACATGATGGGCCGCGCCCTGCGCGCGGGACATTCAATGGTGGCATCCATCAACACCGTGGCCGAGCAAAGCGTGGAGCCGGTCAAAACGGAGTTCCGCGAAGTCTTCCGGCAGCAGAACTTCGGCCTTCCTTTACGCGATGCCTTGAACCAGATGCTGGACCGAGTTCCCTCCCAAGACCTGAAGGTGCTGGTGACGGGCATATTGGTGCAGAAGGAGACAGGAGGGAACCTGGCCGAAATCCTGGACCGCACGGCAGCCGTCATACGCGAGCGGTTGCGCATCCAGGGTGAGATCAGGACGCATACCGCGCAGGGCCGGATGACGGGATGGATCCTGTGCTCGCTGCCAGTGTTGATGCTTTTCATGATCAACTTCATCAGTCCGGGCTACTCGAATGTGCTTACCGACACCGCCTTCGGTCATGAGCTGATTTATCTGGGGATCGTCCTGCTCGGGGCCGGGGCCTTTGCCATTCGGCAAATCATCAACGGAATCGAGGTATAGGGAGCATGTCTGTCGTCCTCTACGCGCTGCTGGCACTGATCACGTTTTGCGTGGTCGCGCTGCTTCTGACGCCGGACCTGTTCCGGCCGTCGCCCGAGGCGCAGCGCATCCTGGACGTGGTGACGAGCACGCGAGTGGACCGGCGCACGATCGGCGACAAAGAGCGGATCCAGGACAAATTGGTGGGCATGGCGACGCGCTTGCGTGTCCGTCTGGGGTTGGCCGAAGACCCAGGTCTGAAGGCAAGACTGGTGGCTGCCGGCATCCATTCCGCCAACAGCGTCGACATCTTCTTTGCGGCCCAGTTTCTGGTGCCTCTGGCAGGAGTGGTGTTGGGCAGTCTGATACGGTCCGGCGGCTTCTTTTGGGTGGTGACGTTCGGGGCCATCGGCTACCTGGCCCCGGACATGTGGCTGAAGAAGAAGACAGCCAGCCGAAGGAACCGCATTCGCAAGAGCCTGCCGGATGCGCTCGATCTGATGGTGATCTGCGTCGATGCGGGGCTTGGATTGGACCAGGCACTTCTTCGTATCGGAGAGGAACTGTCCGTGAGCCATCGGGACATCAGTGAGGAGTTCATCCAGGTGAACCTAGAACAACGGGCCGGCAGGCCAAGGCTGGAGGCCTGGAAGAACCTGGCCGACCGGTCGGAGATCGAGGAGTTCACCTCATTTGTGAGCATGCTGACGCAAACCGACCGATTTGGGACCCCGATCATCCGAGCGTTGAGCCGCTTCTCCGAAGACATTCGATCGAAGCGGAGGCAGCGGGCCGAGGAGCAGGCGGCGAAGACCAAGATCAAGATTATTTTTCCGCTTGTGTTGTGTATCTTCCCTTGCATCTTCATCGTGCTGCTGGCCCCAGCTCTGTTGAATATTGCAAGCGGACTGGGTGGGATTGGCCAATAATCGGACATGAAGCCCGATACGACCGATTAAAGAACCTGCGATGGCCGAGCGCTGCGCATAGGGCGGCGATCAGGCGGGAGAGCCGATGCGCAGCGGCGTCGCGCGGCGTAGCCAGACTGGTAAACATGATTGTGGTTGATTGGGAGCATGGTAAGTCGTAGAGTTCAAGAGGAACCAGCGGATTAGTGCGGTATCGGATACGGCGATGCTTGAAGAGGAACTTCGCGGCGCCTGGGATGCCGAAGTATAACGGAAAGGAGGAGATCTATGCCGGATTCAACAACCCTTGTTCGAATCGTAGCCGGAGTGCTGGCACTCGTCGTATTGGGTATCATCATCTTCCGCAGGAAGCAAAAAGGCGGAAAGTAATCCAGGACTGGCCGGGCCGTTCGATTTCTATGCTCAGAGTCATCAATATAACTCGGAGCTGCATTGTGGGCGATGCCGTCGAGTTGGCCGACACATCCAGGAAGCGGTTGTTCGGCCTGCTCGGGAGACGCGGTCTGGACGCTGGAGGAGGGTTGTGGATCAAACCTTCTTCCGGTGTTCATACTTTTTTCATGGCGTTCACAATCGATGTGGTGGGACTGGACGGCGATCTACGGGTGATCAAGCTGTGGCGCTGTCTGGCGCCGTGGCGGGTAACGTCGGTGAGCTTCAAGCTGAGGAGCGTGGTGGAGTTGCCGTGCGGAACGATCGCGCAGTCGGGGATGGAAGTGGGAGATCAACTGCAAATTTCCCCCTCCTCCGAGGCCGCCGCTGCCATGGCCAGCGAAGTGTCTTAGAGCCTGTTTAAAAACTCATGCGATTGCCACACAAGCTGACCTCAGCGGCCCAAGCCACATTCTGTAGAAGGCCCGGGGTTAAAGCCCCTTGCATCCGTTGGTATATTTCGGGGGGCTGAAGGCCCCTGCTCCCTCCGAAAGGACAACGATCCCACTCATGCGCAGAGTACGCGCATGAATGGGGCAGCCCAAGCCCGCCCTAGCAAGCTAGGACGGGCTTGGGCTGGCGCTTCGCTCAGGATGACGGCGTAAAACAGACAACCGCAGGTCCTTCGACTCAGCCGCTACGCGCCTCGCTCAGGATGACGGAGGTGGGGGATTACATCCCACCCTTGGCACAAAACGCGAAGGATGGGGCACACGGCAAGGGCGTTCCCAGGGGTTAAAACCCCGATTCGATGGTGGGGTTGAATGCCCAGGCTAAAGCCTGGGCCTATCTCAGGAACAAAGGCAAGAGCAAGGTCAAAAACAACAGCAGATTCCCTTCGGGAATGACAAACAAAAAGGGCAAATACGGAGATTCTGCCCTTCGACTGCGCTCAGGCCAGAATGACGACGGGAAAGACAGAAGCAGATTCCCTATGGGAATGACAAGCAAAAAAGACAACGACGGAGATTCTGCCCTTCGACTGCGCTCAGGGCAGAATGACGGCTGCTAATGGCTTC
>Ga0181529_10003537_pt1 | contig 17726 bp, 12 predicted proteins | sample PEATcosm2014_Bin_36_FD_119763 | JGI IMG/M metagenome (GOLD analysis project Ga0181529, IMG submission 119763) | Peatland microbial communities from MTU Mesocosm Facility, Houghton, MI, USA - PEATcosm2014_Bin10_30_metaG | ecosystem: Environmental > Terrestrial > Soil > Wetlands > Peat | place... | reverse complement strand
GCGATGAATCCAAAATACTAGGATCAAGACTTTGCGGCTATTCTGAACGGGAGCCATGACCGCCGCGACGCGCCAGTTCGATGTGATTGTTTTGGGGGCGGGGGCGGCTGGGTTGATGTGCGCTGCAGTTGCCGGCCAGCGGGGGCGTCGGGTGGCGCTGCTGGAACATAACGGGCAGGTGGGGCGGAAGATTCTGATCTCCGGGGGCGGGCGGTGCAATTTTACGAATCTGCACTGCGGGCCGGAGAATTATATCTCGGACAATTTGCATTTTGCGAAGTCGGCGCTGGCGCTTTATGAGCCGCGGCACTTTATTGAACTCGTAGATCGGTATGGGATCGCCTGGCATGAGAAGGCGCTGGGGCAGCTTTTTTGCGACCACTCGGCGAGGGCGATTGTGGAGATGCTGCTGGCGGAATGCGGGCGGGGCGGCGTGGAGATGGTGCTGAATGCGCGCGGGGTTGAGGTGGGGGGCGCGGCGGGCGGCGGGTTTAGGGTGGCGAGTTCGCAGGGCGAGTTTGCGGCTGGGGCGCTGGTGGTGGCGACGGGCGGCTTGTCGATTCCGAAGCTGGGGGCTACGGGGCTGGGATACGAGCTGGCGCGGCGGTTTGGGCTGAAGGTGGTTGAGCCGCGGCCGGCGCTTGTGCCGCTGGTGTTGGGTGGGGCTGAGGCGAGCTGGACGGAGTTGGCCGGTGTGTCGGCGGAGGTAGAGGCAGGAGTTGCGGGCGAGGCGAGATTCAGGGAGAAGGTGTTGGTGACGCATCGGGGATTGAGCGGCCCGGCAGTGTTGCAGGCGTCTTCGTACTGGCGCGCGGGCGAGGAGCTGGTGGTGGACCTTGCGCCGGGAATGCATGTGTTGCGTGAGCTGATGGCGCCGGGAGCGCGGCGGACTGAAGCGGCTCTGAAGCAGCGGTTGCGCGAGGTGCTTCCGCAGCGGCTGGCGGGGTTCGTGGCTGAGGCAGGCGGGCCGAAGGGGTGGTCGAACGCCGCGCTGGAGGAATGCGAGCGAGGGCTGCACCGGTGGGCGTTTCATCCAGTGAGGACCGAGGGGTTTGAGAAGGCCGAGGTGACGGCGGGAGGCGTGGATACGGCAGGGTTACATGCGCGGACGATGAAGGCTCGGGACGTGCCGGGGCTGTTCTTCATTGGGGAGGCGGTGGATGTGACGGGGTGGCTGGGCGGGTTTAACTTCCAGTGGGCGTGGGCTTCAGGGGTGGCTGCGGGAAGAGCCTTGTAACAGGCGCCGGTCTTTGACAGGCTGACCTTTTGGTCAGGGCTAGGGAATTGCATCTTCCGTTTTTGGAGCCTTGTCATAGGAGTGGCAGGCTGGATTTCCAGTAAGTATAAGAGAATAAAGGTGAACAGTGGGACAGACCGGTTGCAGAGAATTCACCGCGGTTTCGGTAAGCTAAGAGCATTCATGCAGCAATGTAACCAGATGGGGAAAGTCGACGAGACTTTCCCTTTCTTCTTTGTGCGGCCTTCGCTATTTCGCGAGCGCCGGAAGAAAACGGCGGTTTTTTTCCGCATCGGCGACGGAGCAGTACCGTGGGGCAAGGAATTCCGCGGCAAAGGTAAACGGCAAGAGCGGTAGAGAGCCGGGTGAACTGAATCGGACGCTCTCATAAGAGAGAAGGAAGAGACGGGAATGAAGCTCACAAGAAACGAGTGGTTGCGCGGCGCAGGCGGGCAGATGAAACAGAGTCCTGCCGTGGTTGTCCGCATGGCGTTGGGACTGCTGGTAATGGCGCTGTTGCAGATGGCCAGCGCTCAGGCGGTGAGCACGACTACGGTTCAAGGGACTGTGTATCTGGCAAACGGGCAGGCAGGCTCGGGGACGCTGCGTTTGAGCTGGCCGGCGTTCACAACGGCAAATGGGCAGGCGGTAGCCGCGGACAGTATGAATGTGGCGATTGCGCCAGACGGCTTTGTGAGCGTAAACCTGGCCCCTAATCTGGGCGCCACACCGGCCGGGCTCTATTACACGGCTGTCTTCTACATGAGCGACGGCACGGCGAGCACCCAATACTGGGTGGTGCCGTCGGCGGCGCAGGCGAGCCTTGCGCAGGTGCAGTCGCAGTTGATGCCGGCGGCGCAGGCCGTGCAGGCAGTGAGCAAGGCTTATGTGGATCAAGCGATCGCAGAGTTGAGCCTGAGCCAGTTGTCGCCGTCGGGTGGAACGCTGACCGGACCGCTTTATCTGAGCGATGATCCGACGCAGGCTCTGCAAGCGGCAGATAAGCATTACGTGGATACAGCAGTGGCCACGGCGGTTCCGCTGGCGGGTGGGAACATGACTGGGGCTTTGACCGCTCCGGCGGTGAACTGGGTTCAGGCTCCCACTCCGACCAGCTCGCAGACGACGTTGCAGGCGGCGATGACAGCCGCGGGAACGAACGGAGCAATGGAGATTCCGCCGACATATGCGGGTAGGGATGGATTTACAAATCCGAACGGCGTGCGCGTGACCGATTTGCGCACCAGCGGGGCGCAACAGAACGAACGGAGCGTGAAGGAATTCGGCGCGGTGTGCGATGGGGTGACGGACGATACAAATGCCTTGCAGACGGCGTTGAACTACGCCCAGGCGCATGGAGTGGCGTTGACGATTCCGCAGGGAACCTGCAAGACGAGGACGCTGAACTGGCTGGGTGAGTCGATTGGCGGAATGGGCAAGCAGGTGTCGGCGCTGTTGGGATTCCCGGGGCAGGATGTGCTGGCTTCGCTTACGGACACGCCGAATTTTTTGCAAAACACGCGTCTGCACGATCTGACGATCTACGTGGATCAGAGCGTGGATGTTTCGTGTTCGCCAGCCGAGGGACGTGCGGCTGCGGGAAGCTGCGCCATCAACCGGCCGTTGGAAAATAACTCGATCTTCTCTCATGGCGGGAACGGGCTGACCGGGACAGTGGGGACGGGCGCGGGCTGGGCGGTGGGCAATTGCGCGATCGCAATGCCGGCTGTGACGGGGACGGGCGGAAACGGTCTCAAAGTGGCGTTGATCGAGAATGTTGAAATTGCGACAACAGGCGTTGATCCGATGGCCGCGCAATATCCAGGAGTTCATTCGACGCACACGTGCGGAATGTATCTGGCGCAGTGGCCGCAGTGGAGCGAGTTCCGAAATATCGATATTCGCGGATTGAATACCGGCATTGCGATGCCGGCACTTCCAGGCACGACACCGGCAGGGCTGAATGCGGACTCGAACCGTTGGCAGAAGATTACGATTCAAGCGACGCACGGATTTACGGCAGCAATCGGCTCGAATAATGCCCTTGATACTTTGGTTGCGATGGCGGGAAATTCGTCGGCGTCAGGCGAGGCGCCGACGGGGCTGGTACTGGATCTGGCTGGGACACAACAGGGCTGGACGGTGCGGAATGTGGTGGTCGTTCCGTCGTGGAGCGCAGTGCAGCCGCAACTTACAGTGACGACTGCGGGTGGGGCCGTGACGGCAGTGGCTTTGGGCTCGGAACACGGATTGGGATTTGATCCTTACGGAACTCAGGTTCCCTTGATGTTCAGTGGAGCTTGCACAGCCGCGGCAACGGCGAACGCGAATTCCGACGGATCGATTGGGACGATTAGCGTGACGCAGGGCGGGACAGGCTGCTCGGGGACGACAACTGCGGGCGTAAACGTTGCGGGGACCTGGGATACGGCTGCCGCGGTGAACCTGATTGGCGGGCAGAGCATGACGTTCTATGGCGGAAATCTGCTGAAGGGCAACGGCGGATACACGGTATGGAACGCGGCCGGATCTAATAGCTACGGCATGCAGTTGAACGGAGGCGGCGGGACGCTGCCGGGTGGTGGAACGTACGCGGCGGTGGTGGGCAATAGCCCACTGGGAACCACGTACGCTGTGGACCAGTTCCCTGGCGCAGACTTTGGGGCCAAGCTGCAATCGTGCCTGGGCGTGGTGAGCGCTCTATATGGCGGCAACTGCGATGCGCGCAACTTTACCGGCAACCAGTCGATGGGCGCGAACCTGACGATATCGACGGGGAATACGACGGTGCAACTGCCTTGTGCGACGATCACAACCGCAAATCAGATTATTGTTACGGCGGGGACGCGGAATGTAACACTGCGCGGGTGCGCGCTGCGCGGCGGGAGCGCGGCGAGCGGGAGCCAGGGCGGAACGGTATTTGCATACTCGGGAACAGGCGCAATGGTGCAGGTGGGAGACCCGACTTATGCGGTGGATACGCAGGGCTTCCACATGGACGATGTGGTGATCAACACGACCGCGGCGACGAGTGCAACGACAAAGGGCCTGGTGGCGTACCGCACGCAGGAAATGGATCTGGAGAGCCTGTATTTTCTGGGCAACGCAAACCAGACAGGCATGACGCTGGATGGGACGGGAAACTACACCGGGGGAACATACTTCGACAACGCGCTTAACGGATTCCAGACGGCGGTAAACGCAATCGGGCACCAGGTGGCGAATGCGGCGGTTACGGACTGGATGAATGCAAGCGCATTTGTGAGGCTGCATATCGATTGCCCGACCAGCGGGGGTAACCCTATCGCCGGGACATACGGAATCAACCTGCAGCAGGGCGACGGAAACACCTTTACCGGCGGGGATGTGGAAGGATGCGCAACGGCGCTGCACCTGGGGGCGAATGCACAGAACAACACAATCGTAGGGCTGCGAAACGAAAACTCGACGAACCAGGTTGTGGCGGATACGGGCAGCGCTTACAACAACTGGATTACCGGTGGAACGATGTTTACGGGAAAACTGACCGACAACGGAACGCGAAATAGTTTTCTGGATACGTTTCATCGCAGCTTTAACGAGATGAACGGCGACTGGTACTTGAGCCAGCAGGATGCGACCCTGACCAATCACTTCCGGCTCGGAACCGCATTAGGGAACGAGCGTGGGCTGTTGAACCGGTACCAGACGGATTACGGTTATCGCTGGACAATGGGGTTGAGCGATGCGACGGCCGGCGAGCAGTTCTATCAGATTCTCGACGAGTTGAACAATGTATACCGGTTGTCGATTGGGCAGTATAACAATGGCCAGACGAACACCAACAACCAGACAGTGATCAATTCGGCAGGGACCGGTGCGGTAGTGTTGAATGACTCGAACAATGCCGGTACCGGCGGGGTGGTGATCGGATCGGGCGGGCCAAGTGTGTCAACCGTAGCAACGATCAGCAACGCGGGGAACGCACAGTTCATCGGTTCGTTGCAGGTGGGCGGGACATCGACATTTGCCGGCTCGACAACGGTGAGAAACCAGGCGGATGCGGAGATCGACCAGGTTCTATGGGCGGGTGCGACCGTAGGCCAAAAGGAATCGCTTACCTACAAAGACTGGAACGGAAACAGCCAGTGGTACGCGTTGAAGGATACCAGCAACAACTGGGCGTTGAACTCGGCTACGGGTGGTCTGGACAGCTTCAAGGCTTACCAAAGCACGAATAGCGGCGACACGTATGTGAATGCCTCGAATGCTTCTGGCGTGGTGCGCGTGAATTATGAAACCGGCGCGGGCACTGCATTCAAGGTTTACGGGGGCAGCAGCAGTTCGCTGTATGCGAGCTTCAGTGGAACGACCTCGATTCAGTTTCCGGGGCTGGCGGCAAGCAGCGGTCCTAACTGCTTGCAGGTCGATAACTCAGGTTATGTGACCAATACCGGTTCGGCATGTGGGTCAAGCACCGGCGGGAGCGGCACGGTGACTTCGGGAAATGCCGGACAGATCGCCTACTACATCGCCAATGGCACATCGTTGGGCGGAACGAGCACGGTTCCTGTCACGGCGGGTGGAACCGGGTCTGCCACCTCCGCAGGGGCGCTGCAGAATCTGGACGGCATTTCGTCGACTGCGACTTCGCTACAGACGATGGCCGGGCCGCTCACAGCAAATGTCAATGGAGTGGACACGGTTACAGTATTTGGCGCGAAGGGCGACTGCACGGGAATTGGTTCGACTGCGTCCTGCACGGACAATCATGCCGCGATCCAGGCGGCAATCGACGCAGCGTATTTGACTGGCGCGAGCGTGTACTTTCCAACAAATCCTTCGGCCACAAACCAAACGGTCTACTACACCAGCCTGCCAATCAACCCCAAGGGCGTGAGCATGTATGGAGCCCCGGGAGCTGGTGGACCTGCCAATTATCCGGCAACGGCTCTTCCCGTGGCAGTCCGTGGAGCACCAAGTCAAGATGTGTTCGCAGTAGTTGACGCGGCTAATGCTGATTTTGTAACTCCGCAACTGTCTTTTGCTGTAAGGGACTTAGCGATTATTGTGGATGGCAGTGTTGACGCCTCGGCTAACTTTCCAACACGCCGTCCTGGGCGTTCGGTGCGGGACGCGGTTATGTCCAATGGCAGTGCTCAAGTTACTTCGGCAACGGCAGAGTTCATGCCCGGAGACGTGGGACAGGCGGTGACTGTAAGCGGCGCGGGAGCGGCGGGCGCCACGTTAAATACAACGATTGTATCCTGGCAGTCGGCCACTCAGGTTACATTGACGGCCAGCGCATCGACAGCAGTGACGACAGCTACTCTTTACATCAGCGTGATGAACCTGCCGACGACTCAGAATATCGGCAATTGCGCCTTTGCCTATGACGACAAAAACGGAGCGTTCGCTGGACAGGGGCCCGATAAGGCCGATTTTTCAAACTTGGTTATTACCACGCTCTCGAGTGCGACGAATAACACTTGTGGGTTCTTCTTCCAAGGTAACGAAGCTCCAACCTGGACGCGCTGGTCGAACAGCTTTGTGGGAGCCACGTTCCCGTTTGCCTATGTTCCTCAGAACGGTGTGGCGCCAACCAACACGCAATGGACAGGACAGAACGACTACAACGTATGGGACCACATTTGGGCAAGTGGAAAGTATACCTTTCTCTCCTACACTGGTGGCTTCGGAACTATCAACGACATGCAGATATCGGGGGCGCTTTACGGGCCTCACTTCTTGAACGCTTACGGACTTGAAGGATATATGCATACCTGGACGATAGACATCCCCGAGCTTGAAGTAGATCAAACCCAGTGTTCTTCGAGTCCATACATTGCTTTTCGCATATCGGGCAATCAAGAGCACGTAAAGGAACTCAACCTCGGCCTCTGCACAGGGTACCTGGCCACTTTTCAGTGGGACGCCAGCGGGTCGGATGCAAACATGGACTTTGCTCATGTAGGCCCTGTCAATATTACAGGAGATTTGAATACATTTGATATTCCGGATAACGCGGATTTTGTTACATCGGCTGCCACTTTCAATGTGACGGGACGCGGAAATACGATGGCCACAGGAAGCTCATCAAATCCATATGACGGCATCCAACCTGCTCGCAAGCAAATGGTGGGAGGTGTTGCCAATCCGACAGCCTTTTACCCCGACTTGTCTCGTCCTGGTTACGCTTTTGCCAGAACGCACGATTTTCTGAACGGAAATGCATCGGCCCCGTTCTGGAACGCAGAAGATATGTGGATTTGGCCTACTGAGGTGGGAAGCAGTTCAGGCGGCGCGCCGACCCTGGCGCGAGACACAACTTCTGAGAGTGGCTGGAACATGCTTAGCGCCACGGGGACACAATACTTCCTTACCGAGAGTAATGGAACGAATTGGATAATCGGTCGGCAGTTCCCGGCAGGCAAGGTGCGGATCTACTACAAAATGAAAGCAGTGGCAGCATCGACTACGGAGGTTATCGGTGTTTATGCAGACGAGAGCGGAACATGGACATCCATTCCCGGATGCTCTAACCCGGTTGTGGGCACAAGCTATGGAATTTATACCTGCGATGCAGACCTCTCCGGGTTAAATGGCGATGGCCTCCAGTTGCTCATTGGCGGGTACGGTTTTCCTAATAACAATGTGTATATCGCGTGGATCGGAGTTCGCCCTATACCGAATGACCTTCCCGCTACGACCTTTCAGTTGGCGGGTGGGACCACTATGACAGGAAACCACGGAACTGGGACCAGTGTACAGCACAGCGACGGGACCGGCGCGAGCGGCGACCTTGCCAAGTATGCTTCCGATGGAAGCGTGACGGATGGACCTCAACCTCCCTCAGGAACGATTGTAGGCACCAGTGATACGCAGACCATCACGAACAAGAGCATCGCGGCAAGTGAAATCAACTCTGGCACGATGAGCTGTTCTCAGATGCCGGCGTTGACTGGCGACGCTACAAACACCGCAGGAAACTGTGCTACAACCGTGGCTCAGATTAACGGCGCGGCCGTTCCCGTCTCCAAAGCGCGGTTGGCGTCCGACGCTTCCGGCCACATCGTAGCCGCCGCAAACACGCTTGGCTGCCTTGACGGGTACGACCACCTGCCCTGCACAGTCTTTGTTCAGAGCAACGTCTCTGAGTCCACACCTACCGGCAGCTATGCCACCGTCTGGACTTCCACCTACGCCGGGACGTACCGCATCACCGGCTACATTTACGGGACGACGGCCAGCAGCACGGCCTATTCGGTTTCCAACTACGTCAAGGCCACCCAGACCGGCCAGAGCAGCGGCAACGGCTATATGGTGGCGTCGGCGCAAATCGGGACGACCATCTCATCCGGCAGCGCCTACGTCAACGTCTTCCCCCTCGCCGCCAGCACAGCCGTCCAGAGCGAAAGTCTCACCGCGAGCGGGACAAACACTGGCGGCGTCTGGTCGCACGCCATTATCGTTGAGCGTCTGCAGTAAGGAGCCGGCCGCGTTAATTCGGCCGTCGTCTCCGGGTCTTTGGCGAGGGGGCGCCTATCGTTAGGCGGTTTTCAGTCTCATCGGAGCTTGGACGGACCAGGGAGAAATGAGAGTCAAATCTTACTGCAAGTTGAACAATCCAAATTGAAAGAAAGCAAAGGGCCTTGGAATAAGCGCAGCGAGTTAGGAATTAGCCGGGTCGGCGAGGTCGAGATGAGGCATGTCGGAGATGGGAGGAGAAACTGAGGCCGCGGCAAGTGAACTGAACCTGGCGGAGCTGGATCTGGAAGAGCTGGCGCGGTACGGGAGGATTCTTGACAAACGTCCGGCGAGGCTGCGCGGACGGACGGTGGGCATTGCGATGGCGGAGAAACTGCTGCTGGTGAGAACGCGGGAAGGGTGGACGGCGCCGCTACGGGCAAATGAAGTGCAGCGGGCATTCGAGCGACGCCGGGGGGAGCGGAACATCGTTCTGAAGGCGCGCCAGATGGGGCTTACGACGTGGGCTGCAGCGCGGTTCTTTCTCAAAACGATTACGCATCCAGGGACTCTGACCCTGGAGGTCGCGCACACACAGGAGGCAGCCGAAGAAATTTTCAGGATCGTGCACCGGTTTCTTGACTGGCTGCCGGAAGAGCTTCGAGAGGGACCACTGAAGACCTCACGAGCGAACGTGCGGCAACTGGCGTTTCCGAGGATGGACTCACAATACAGAGTTGTCTCAGCCGGGGACCGGAACGCGGGCCGTGGATTGACGGTGCAGAACTTGCACTGCTCGGAACTGGCGCGATGGCCAGGCGATCCCGCGGAGATTCTAGCGGGCTTGCGGGCGGCCATGGCGCCGGGCGCCGAGCTGATTGTGGAATCGACGCCTGACGGAGTTGGGGGGTGTTTCCACGAGGAGTGGCGGAAGGCCGGGGAAACGGGCATGGTGCGGCATTTCTTTCCCTGGTGGATGGAGCGGCGCTACCGGGCTGCCGCCGTGGACGAGCGCAGCTTGACGAACGAGGAGCGGGAGCTCAGAACGCGGTACGGGCTGGATCTGAAACAGATTGCGTACCGGCGCAGGATTCGGGCGGACTTTCGCGGACTGGCGCGGCAGGAGTATGCCGAGGATGAAGAGACCTGCTTCAGAGCGAGCGGAGAGTCGGTATTCGAGATGGAGGCCATCGAGAAGCGCCTGTTGACGGTACCGGAGCCTGTGGAGCGGCGGCGGAACGGCGAACTGGAGGTATGGCTACCTCCGGTCAAAGGCAAGCAGTACGTGGTCGCGGTGGATCCGGCCGGGGGTGGCAGCGAAGGTGACTATTCGGCAGTCCAGGTGCTTGAGATGGAGACAGGCTTGCAGTGCGCGGAGTTTGCCGGGCACATGGGCGGAGTGGAACTGGCGAAGCTGCTGACAAAGCTGGCAACCGAGTATAACCGGGCCTGGCTGGTGGTGGAGCGGAACAACCACGGCAGCGGAGTGCTGGCTCACTTGGAGACGGGCTGCAGATACGAGCGTGTTTATGTGCAGGGCGGCCAGGCGGGCTGGCTGACAACCTCGATGAGCCGGCCGGCAGTGTTGGGCCGCCTTGACGCTGCGCTGGTGGAGGAGCCAGAACGATTCATGAGCAGACGATTGCTGGCGGAGTGCCGGAGCTTTGTGCGTCTGCCGAATGGAAGAACGGGAGCGCGGGCCGGGACGCACGACGACCGGGTAATGGCGATGGCGATAGGACTTGGAGCACGGGCGGAGCTGATGGGAAGAAAGACGAGGTTCTAGTCACTGGCAACTGCATGTGAAAGGGAGCGCCTAGAATTCGAAGGAGCGCTTAGAATTCAAAGCAGAACCAGGGAACGAGCGAGGGGACAGGATTGGCGGTTCTGGCGGTGCAGCAGATCCGGCGGATGCGGGGCGGCGCGCAGGGCCAGTTGATGCTGGGCGCGGACGGACATGTCTACGTGGTGAAGTTCCAAAACAATCCACAACACATGCGGGTGCTGGCCAATGAGTTTCTGGCCTCCCGGATCGCGCTTGCAGCGGGGCTGACGGCGCCTGAGACCGAATTGGTGGAGGTATCGAGCTGGCTGGTGGAGAATACTCCAGACCTGGAGATAGACCTGGGACGTACGCGTGTGCGGTGTCTTCCGGGGCTGCAGTTTGGGTCGAGGTTTGTTGGCGGGCTGATGCCGGGGCAGGTGGTGGACTACCTGCCCGAGGAACAACTGGCAGAGGTGAAGAATGTCGCCGAGTTTGCCGGGATCCTGGCCCTGGACAAATGGACTGGCAACGCCAACGGGCGCCAGGCGGTGTTCGCGCGCAAACAGCGGGAGCGGCGATACCGGGCGGTGTTTATCGATTTTGGGTATTGCTTTCACGCCGGGGAGTGGCGGTTCGAGGATGCGCCGCTCCGCGGGGTCTATTATCGCAACGACGTATACCGAGAGATAACGGGATGGGAATGCTTCGAGCCGTGGCTGACGAGGATGGAGACCATGGCGGCGGATACGATCTGGGAGGCAGCCAACGAGGTGCCTCCGGAATGGTACGGGGGCGACCTGAGCGAAATGGAGGCACTGATGGAGAAACTGCTGGCGCGGAGAAGCCGGATCCGGGAGCTGATAGAGGGATTCGGGAGATCGGACCGTAGGCCATTCCCTAAATGGAGAGGGATGGGGGAAAGCGGCGAGAAAGATTGGAAGGAGCAGAGGTGGAGGACTACTATTGCGGGAAGAGTGAACTAGAGCGGCGGGGCAGATACCTCGCAAGACTGATTGAAAAGAACGCCGGCACGCTCTGAGTGGCGGAAATACGCTATGGAGAAGACGAGCAAGAGGCGTGGGCACAAGTATGAAGGCTGGCGGAACGAGACAATGGTCGGTATTAGCTGCGGAGTCAAGCAGTGAATCAGGCGAGTAGCGGAATGAGGCAGCGAATCTGGTGAAAAGCGGAAACGATAGGCGAGCATGCGAGTTTCAGCTGCTTCGGTATGTTTCGGATGCGGTGCGGAATGAGTATGTGCATATTGGAGTGATTCTGCGCGAGCAGGGAAGCCGGGAGGCGGCGGAGGTACGTTTTACGCGCGACTGGCGCCGGGTGCGCTGCCTCGATCCGGAGGCAGACACGGCGCTGTTGGAGGGAATGGAGAGCGAGCTCCGCAAGCGGTTTCTGGCCGAGCCGGACGGAAACCTGATGCGGCTACTCACCGAATCCCTTTCGTTAAATGTGCAGATGACGGAGCCCAAGGCCTACCTCGCCGAGAGCCTTCCGGCGGGAATGGAAGAGCTGATGCGGCTGTACGTGGAGCCACTACCGCGAGAGCGGACTCCAAGACTGAGCGGGCGTGCGGCGATTCAGGCGAAGATGCGCGGAGAGTTCGATCGAGCTGGAGTATGGGACCTGTTGCGCAAGAGAATTGCGGCTTCGGACTACACACGGCCGGGAGACCCGTTGCGGATCGACGTTGGATACAGGCCCAATGGGATAATCCGCATGTTTCATGCGGTCAGCCTGGAACCTGGTGTAGAGATGGCCAAGGTGCTGGCATTCTCTGCGGCCGGTTTGCGCGCCGGCGTGGAGCGGGTGGAGAAGGCGGAGCTGGAACTGACGGCGGTGATCGAGCCCGCGGCCAGGCTGGGGGCAAGCGACGAAGAGCCGGAACGGCTGGAGATGTATCGCTTTGGAGTGGAGACGATGGAGGAACACCAGATTCGGGTGCTGACTACCTCGGACCTGGGCCGGGTGGCGGAGACAGCGCGGCGGGAACTGCGGGTGTGAGGCATAGTTCTAAGTTTGCGATGGTTAGTTAATAGTGGTTGGTTATTGGCAATTTGAGGTTAGTTTGTTCTGGTTGACAGTTAGCCTGGAGCGATCTGGAAGTTATTTGTGGAGGTTTGCAGATAATTATTCGGGTTTGTTATAGGATCGATTTTGTTGAGTAGTTAGTGCGGCTGGAAGTTATCTGTTGGGAGATATACCCGGATAACTGACCGCTCGAAAATTGGCGAAATTAAGGCATGGCCCTTTCCAGGGCTATGCCTTTTTATTTTGGGTAGCGGAAAAGGGAAGGTGCATGTGAGGGTAGGCGAACAGTTGCGGGAAATCTGGAGGCAGGCGACCAGGCGGAGAGCGGACATTATGTCGGGTGCTGCCGATGCGGAGGCGGAACGAAAGACGTTGGCGCTTCCGTCGATCCTGACGCCGGTCCAGTTTCCTGGCCGGCACTTGCCCAAGCCCACGCCGGCAAATCTGCGCCGGTTTGCGGAGACACCGGTGGTGCGCCGTGCGATCAACGTGATCAAAGATCGTATCGCGGCTATGGATTGGCAGGTGCGGGTGCGGCGCGGGGCGAAGGCGGATGAAGTGGCTTTCGCGAAGAAGAAGTTGCGGGCGCTACGCCTGATGCTTGAGGAGCCGAACGCGGTGGACAGCTTTCGAACGCTCATGGAACAGGCGATCGAGGACGCTTTGACAGGCGGCTTCGGGGCCATCGAGATGGAACCGACGGGCGACGAGGATCGTCCGGCGATGTTGTGGGCGGTGGATGGGGCATCGATTCGTATTAACGGGCGCTGGGACGGACAGGCGGAAACTCCGCGGTATGCGCAGGCGATGCCGGGACAACTGGAGTCTAGCGCCGTGGAGTTGCTCGACAGCCAGTTGATGTACATAAGAATGAATCCGCGCACCTTTACGCCTTTTGGGCTTGGTCCGTTGGAAGTGGCGTTCGAAACGGTAAATCAGTTTTTAAGCGCGCACCGGTTCGCGGGCAAGCTGGCGGCCAATGCTGTTGCGCAGTACGCACTATGGCTGAACGAAGCCACACCGGCACAGCACGACCGGCTGATTCGCTGGTGGCAGGATGAGATCGAGGGAACGGGAAGGGTGCCGCTGATCTCGACCGAGCAAAAGCCGGAGGTACTCAGGTTCGCGCAGGGGACCGACGCGGACTTGCGGCTGGCCTGGCAGGAATTCTTGATCAGAATGATAGCGAATGCGTTCGGTTTGCCGCCGCTGATGCTGGGACTCGAGGCAGACGTCAACCAATCGACCGCTTCAGAAATGGCCGATGAGGCATTTCGCGGGGCGATCTCTCCGCTGGCGACATTGCTGGCCGGACATATCACACGGGACCTGTTCGGTAAGTGCATCGGATGGCACGAGTTCGAGTTCGTCTTCAATGAACTGAACGCGCGGGACGAGCAGACCGAATTGGCAGTGCAGGTGCAATTGCTGCAGGCCGGTGTGCTGACAGTGAATGAGGTGCGAGCCATGCGGGGACTGGGCCCACTGGGGAGCGATGGCTCCGTGCAACTGGCGGGCGAAGCAAGATAGCGGACGGGTTGAGGGAATGTAATCCGGCGTAAGGCCGGGCAGAAGACAACTGGCTGTGTGAGCGAGAGCAGATGGGCGGAGAGCGCATGCGATTGGAAGCGATGGCGGTAAAGATTCCCCATGTGGATGGGCACCCCAACAGGGTGGCGTTCGAAGGGGTATTGACGGTGGTGAATGCAGCCAGCGACAAGGCTCCGGCCGGAGCGCGGGGACACCGGGTGATGCTGACGCGCGAGGCCGCGGAAAAGGCGCTGCCTTCGTTGCTGGGCATGGCGGTGGATTACCGGCCCGGATGGGATGGTCACGATGCCCGGCGCAAGATCGGGTTACTCACTGAAGCAAACCTTGTTGGGCGGCGGCTGGTGGTGAGTGGTTACCTGTACGCGCGGGATTTTCCCGAAGTGGCCGAAGCGATTCTGGCGCACGCTGCTCAAGCGATGGGGATGAGTTATGAGCTGGCCGATGCGCGGGTGGAAGATATGCGGGCCGAGGTGTGGAAGCTGACCCGCGTGACCTTTACCGGGGCGGCCATTCTGTTGAGGGAAAAGGCAGCCTACAAAGAGACAAGCTTCCGCATGGCAAGTTAGCGGGTCAGCAAGTGAACAAATTGCGAAAGAGGCTCCGTAGATCGGAGCCTCTTTCACTTGAAGATTTAATCGTCAGCGAACTGGCCGTTTTGCGAATGACATTCATGAAAAACGAGAAAGGATGGCTATGGAAAACAAGGAGCAGGAGATTGCGGAGCGGCTGGAAGCCGCGACGAGTTTGCTGGAGAAAACGCTAACCTGGCTGGAAGAGCAGCAAGGCGCATTGACCGGCGAGGTAGAGAGGATCACGGCCACCGTCGAGCAAAGCAGGCGGGAAACGGAATTGGCCGAGAAACTGGCGGCGGTGGAGAGGGAACTGGCGGAGGTAAAGGCAGCAGCTGTGCCAGCGTCATTGAACCCGCTGCGCAGGACGGTGCCAGCGGCTACATCGGAAATGCTCGCCAAGCATGGGATAGCCGAGGGCCCCGTCGACGTGCGGACCCTGGACGCGGCACTGGCTGGCTTGAGTCTTGAGCAACGAATCGCTGTCAAAAGCCAACTGCTGCGCGCGGGGGCGATCGCCTGAAGGAAGCCTTCAGCTTTTGGCTATCAGCTTCTAGCCAAGAGCTTGAGAATCCTCGGCCGGCAGTCGAGAAACAGGCCGAGAAGTAGCGGCAAGGAATCAATCCAGAGATCTCGACAAAGCTGGAAAGATTCCTTCCGGAAACATGCTGGATTTACCGCTCGGGCAGATAGGCCGACAGCTAGAAGCTAGTAGCTGAAAGCCCAATTTCGAGCAACGACTGGCCCCATGGAGGGGGCGGAAAGAGCCTATGAACGCAACCTTTGCAGACATACACGCAGCAGCGGATTTTATTGGGCCGGGCGCAATCGAAGTTCCGCTGTATCAGACCGAGATATTCGACATCTGCCGCCGTTCGAGCCCATTCGGACAGCGCATCAAGCAGGTTCCGGCGACCGGACATCCGTCGCGGTTCTTTGAGGAGACGGCGCTTCCGAATCCGGGAACGGCCGGCTTTGTGAACCCGCGCAGCATCGTGGCTCCAGTGGTGAGTCCGACGCGGGTAGAGCGGAGTGTGCCGTTGAAGGCGATCGTTTCGCAGATCAACTACAACCTGTTCGACATCGAACTGGGCGACCAGCAGAAGCAGTTTGCCTATCTGCAAGCAAAAGACCTGGTTGACACCGTGAGCGGCGTGATGGTCGCACACGACGTGGCCCTCTGGAACGGGAACGACACCAGTCTTGCCTCGCCCACCACCACGCAATACATGGGCGTGACCGCGCAGATCCTTGCCGGCGGCAACACGGTCTCAATCGGCACAACGGCTTCAATTGTAGATGGCATCAAGTCGGCGGTAGCGCAGATGGTCGCCAACAACGGCTACTATGTGCGGCCCACGGCGATCTACGCCAACCCGGTGCTGCTGGACCTGATCGACCGCGAGATGAAGACCGAGTTCAACGTGGTTTTGAACACCGACAACATTACGGGTGGGATTCGGGTAAAGATGTTGTCGACGCAGGCGGGCGATCTTCCCCTCATTCCGGACTGGAGTCTGAGTTATACAGGCACGCCGGGTTCGGGATCAGCGGTGCTGCCGGCTTACATCGTGACTGAAGATCTGATTGAGTATCACTGGCTCGGCGATCCCACGCCTCGGATCTTCCAACTGGGTCTGCCGGGCTCGCTGACTTACCAGTATGTCGCGGTCAAGTTCGGCGCTCCCGTAGTGAAAGGCGCCAATTATGCGCACTACCAGGTTCTGGTGGACCGGTAGTCAACATGTCGGTGATCTTGCGTGTCGGCGAGTTAGTCGACTGACAGGAAACTAAGGAACGGGCGGGAGTGATCGGAAGATTGCTCTCGCCCATCCGACGGGATGACAAAAGGGAAGGGTGGGGTATGGCATATCTGCAGCCAGCGGATTACCCGAACTATGGATTGCCGGTTGGGACGACCGCGGACTGGATAACGGCAGCGACGGCGCTCATCAATAGTTACTGCAGGCGGCCGGACCTGAATGTAATTCAGTACACAGAACGGTTGCGTCTTACTAGCGGTGCGCAAACAGTACGGCTGAGTTACCTACCTCTGGCGCCGTTGGGGACGGCGGCGACAGCACTCGTGAACATCGAAGGCCGTTACGCTCGTCCACGGCGCGGAGAAATCTTGAGCGAGCCGATGTCTGAAGTCGCATGGGCATTTTCATTGCCTGGCCAATGGACGGCGATCGATCCTAACTCAGTGGATTATGACCCGAACACCGGCGAGTTGACGCTGCCATGGAACGTGCTGGGGCTACCCTACAACGAAGTTATGGCGACTTACACGGCTGGGTTGGCCACTATCGGCGACGACGTGAAGACGGCGTGCGCGCAGATTGTCCGCAATGCTCAGTCGACGCCCGCTCTGAACGCCAGCAAGACCAAGATCGACACCATGCAGGTGCAGTATTTCTCGAGCTCGCTGATAGACGAAACGGTGCAGGCGTGGCTGCGCCCCTACATAGCGAACAGGCTGGGGTGAGCGATGAGCGATACGGCGCCGCGCAACCCGGTGGGGGCACCGCAGATGCTGGCCGATGCCCTGCTGCGAAGCATGACAGGAACAACGGCTCTTTTGCGGGTGACAACCGCGAGTACGGATACCGGCATGTCGGAAGTTGGGCTGGTGGCAACGGCCTTTGCCGAGGTGGTAATAAGTCCAGTGGTCATGCGGAAGCTACGGCCAACATGGCAGGAAGGCGAAGAGTCGAAATGGGAGCTGCTTGTGTCGGCAACAGGGGTGGAGCAACAGGTTAGTTCTCTCGAGTTGGCTTCGGCACAATCTCTCTTTGCCATGACGCTGGCAGTTACGGTGGCGGGACAGGATTACCTGATTGAGTCGATCGCTGCGAATGAGGCTTTCGGTCAGGTGTATCTCTACCGGCTGCTTTTACGCGAGGCACGACAACAGGCAGTTTGAGTCGCTATCCAACTACCACGGTCGGCTTCTAGCCGGTGACTCGAAGCGCTCGCCAATCAGATCTAACTCACTGCCTGTTGTCTATCAGGTACCCGCTGCTTTTAGCTGGTCATTAGGAGTTCTACTCCATGCAGAATGCGAAAGATTCGTTTTATATGGCGCTTCGTGCGCGCCTGGTGACAACTAATC
>Ga0181529_10003536_pt1 | contig 17739 bp, 11 predicted proteins | sample PEATcosm2014_Bin_36_FD_119763 | JGI IMG/M metagenome (GOLD analysis project Ga0181529, IMG submission 119763) | Peatland microbial communities from MTU Mesocosm Facility, Houghton, MI, USA - PEATcosm2014_Bin10_30_metaG | ecosystem: Environmental > Terrestrial > Soil > Wetlands > Peat | place... | reverse complement strand
GGCCAGCCGCTGAACGAAGCCCAAGCCATAGCCGAAAGTACCCTGACCGGGATTATCGGCCGCGAGGCGGTCTATAGCGGCAAGGCCGTCGAGTGGGATGCGGCCATGAAGTCCACCACGCTCTTGGGACCGCGCAGCTATGCGTTTGGCCCCTATCCGATGCCCGAAGTGGCCGTGCCGGGCCGCTACGAGTTCCAGTAGCCGCCCCTTCTCCACGAAGGTCACTAAGGGGGCTCGGCCCATGCGCGCATGGCATGCAAGGCTGGTCGTGGATAGCTGCGCTATGGTGCAAACGTGGGCGGGATGCGGAGGTGCGGGTCGTGCGATTTGGTGGAGCTATCGAGCACAAATGATGTTGCCAAAAGCCAACCTCCAGGGCAAAAGCACCACGCTCAATACTTAAATTGGCCTTCTTTGCTTGGCGCCGTTTGACCCCTGGAATATTGTGACTTAGATTCCTCTAGCGTATTCTTATCTAACTTTGCTTTTCGCACCTTGTCTTTTCACCAAAGCTTGTCCGACTCCGTTCGAGCGGCACGCTAGCTGAATCTACACCACGGTAAGCACCATGCGCGGCACAACGAACAACGCCGGTCTCACCGGCGTTTGCGGTAGACTGTCGCAGGAAGTCGGCAGATTGCTTCGCTGCCAGGATTGGTGGTCGGCCGGAGCGCCGAAAGACCGCGGCCTTCCACGGCGGCGGACATTGAATGTCGAGTTGCTGGAAGTGCGCCACCTGATGGACGCCGCCGGCTTGGCATCGCTCATTTCTCCCGCGTGGTTTCAAAGCGTCTCCGGCGTCGATGGACCGCAGCACGCCGGCGCGGCTGCCTGGACCATCCAGGACACGCAGGCCTCGTCCGCTGACAAAACCGTGTCGACCAGCGGCCAATCCAATCTGTACGACTGGATTGTGCAATTCAACACCGCCGCGCTGTCTCGCGTCAGTTCGGTGGCCGACACGGCGAGCCTCCTGGCTGGCGGGGCTATCAATTTTCAAGTGATCGAAGGGCTGGGGCTGGCTGGAGACGTGCTCGTTCGCAGTTCCGGCGCCTCGCTCAGCACCGTGGAAAGCTGGCTCTCCCGGGATTCCGAGGTAAGCACCTTCGAGCAAGATGCCGTCAGTCAATTCAACGTCGCTACGGACTCGGCCGATCAGGTGCAAGCCGAAAAAGTGTCGAATGACCCGCAGCTTAGTAGCCTTTGGGGGTTGACGACGATCGATGCCGGCGATGCCTGGAACGTTTCGACCGGCAGCAAGAATGTGGTGGTGGCCGTCATTGACACCGGCGTCGACTATACCGATCCCGACCTGGCCGCCAACATTTGGACGAATCCCAACGCCGGCGCCGACGGCTTCCAAGGCGACGTCCACGGCTACGATTTCGTCAACAACGACGGCGATCCGATGGACGATAACAGTCACGGAACGCACGTCGCCGGCATCTTGGGCGCCGCGGGCAACAACTCGCAAGGCGGGGTCGGCGTGGACTGGTCGGTTTCGATCATGCCCCTGAAGTTCCTCAATAGTCAGGGAACCGGCTACCTCTCCGACGCCATCCGGGCCATCAATTATGTCACCATGGAGCGAACCCAGTATGGCGTGAACGTGCGGGTGATCAACGCCAGTTGGGGCGGCAGCGATTCCAGTCCGGCCCTGCAAAGCGCCATCCAGGCCGCCAACGACGCCGGCATTCTTTTTGTCACCGCCGCCGGCAATAACGGGACCAATAACGACACGACCGCTCAATATCCAGCCAACTATACCGCTCCGAATGTGATCTCCGTGGCGGCCACCGACCAGAACGATAAGCTGGCCAGCTTTAGCAACTACGGCGCCACGACGGTCGACCTCGCCGCGCCGGGCGTGTCGATCTACAGCACCGTCCCCGGCAATAAGTATGCGACCTATTCGGGCACGAGCATGGCCGCGCCGTATGTGTCGGGCGTCGCCGCGCTCTGCTGGGCGGTCGATCCCAACGCCACCGTGGCCGAGGTCCGCAACGCCCTGCTCCAGGGCGTTGATCCACTCGCCTCGCTCACCGGAAAAATGGTGAGCGGCGGTCGGCTCGATGCTTACAAAACCTTGGAATTGATCGCGGCCGACCAGCCACAAGGGCCGCCGGCAATCGGCTCGCTGACGTCTTCCGCCAACAGCGTTACGGCCGGCGCGAGCGTCACGCTAACGGCTCACGGCCTGACCGCCCCGGCGGGCAACGTGACCAGCGTCTATTTCTACCAGGACACCAACAACAATGGCCAATACGATTCCGGTGATGCGCTAGTCGCCACGACCACGACGATTGCCGGCGCGGCGGCCAGCGCCAGTTTTAGCACCAGCGGCCTTGCCCAGGGCACGTATCGTTACTTCGCCCGAGCGGTAGATAACGGTGGTCGCTGGAGTACGGCGGCCACCACCACGCTCGGCGTGCTGTCGGCCGACGATTATGGCAACACGGCCGCCACGGCCGCGGTGCTCGCTGCGCCGGGCTCGCTCCAGGGCGTCATCGGCGTCGTCGGTGACGTCGATTGGTTCAAATTCCAAGCAGTGGCGGGAAAGACGTATGTTTTGAGCACGCAGCTTGGCACCCTGAAGAACTCGGCATTGTGCCTCTACGACTCCAACGGCACGACCCTTTTGGCTCGTGACAGCGGTAGCAACGGCAACCTCGCCTCGAAAATCACCTGGACCGCCTCGGCCAGCGGAACCTACTACCTTGTGGTCGCGGCCAACGGAAACTCGTATACCGGTACTTACGGGGTTTACGTGCAGACTCAAAACTCCGCTCCCGTGCTGGCGACGATTGCCGACCAGACCATGTCGAGCAGCCAGACGACGCTGACCGTTGCCCTTAACGCCACGGACCGCGATGGCGACCATTTGACATACTCTGCGCAAGTCTTGGCCGTCGACCCCTTGGCACAGAAGGCTTACGACCTCAACCAGCAACTGAAGTTGTCGCAATATGGCGGCTCATATTCGACGAATCTGCTGGGAGCGGGAGAAAAATACCTTCGCGGCGCCGATGGCACGTGGTATTTCCTCCTCTCCAATGGCGGTCTGTATCGCTGGGGCGGCACCATCGCCCGCAGCACGTTGGTCTCTACCTTCACCGCGGCTTATTACGCCAATCCGGCGTTGCTCTGGAATGCCCAACCTGGAACCGCTACGCCCGTCAGCAGCAGCGACGTCAGCGTCAGTTTTTCGGGCAATACGCTGACGATCACGCGCGCCGCCGGCTACACCAGCAGTTTTTGCGTCTATCTCAGCGTGTCCGATGGCCAGGCGACCGCTACCGGCAGCTTCCGTGTTTCCGTGCAGGCAAGCGCCGCGATGCGGGTGGCGTCCATCGGCGACTCGCCGGCCACTGCGACGAACGCACAAGCCGAGTCAGCGGGCGTATCGCCGGTGACGCCGGATCCATTTTTGGTTCGCAAGGCCGCGAGTTGGGCATTTGCAAGCTCGGCTCGCGAGACGGCGGGTGTCAGCCTACCGTCGATCGCCGCGGCACTATCCGTCTTCAGCGTCTCCGATGGGGCCGGGAGTCTCAATCCCTACGCGTCGCCCCTGGCGGCGTCCGTCCCGGTTGTCGATGGCACGTTTCCAACGCTCCCTTGGCAATCGGACTGGCAGCCGCAAGACCTCGCGCCATCGCTGGTTTCGGCGGGTCGTTCGATATCCGCCTTAGACTCGCTATTGGCCGAGCCGAACGACGATTTCTGCGAAGCGTGGAACGAGAACTGGTAGGGAGAAAGGGAAGAGGCTCCCTATTTCTCCCCTCTCCTTTCGGGAGAGGGGCAGGGCGTGAGGGCTTGGTGAGCCCTCCAGCAGACTGTCCGGCTGTTTCCCGTGAACGGCCCTCACCCGAACCCTCTCCCAAAGGGAGAGGGGACTCGTGCCGACGTGCTCTTAGAGATACCGATCCAGAATCCGGCGGCTGGCGCCCTCGAGTTGACGCACGTCGGGGATCAAGTAGCGGATGCCGTGCGTGTCGACCAGCAGGATGGAGTTCGGGCCCAATCGCCGCACGTCGTTGTCGCCATCCTCGATCAAGAACGTCGTGGGACCGTGATCGGTCATCACGCGCCACTGCGACGGATCGCTATCCCCCGAAACCGCCTCGATCCGCACCACGATGGGGATGAACTCCCGCCGGGCCAATTCCTCTTCGAGCGTTTCCAGCCGTGCCGGCGGCAGCGTGCTCGGGTCTTCGATGCACAGCACTTCGTGCCCTTCCGCATCGTAGATGCAGATATATTCCCCCGGGGCGGAAATCGGAAAAGCCCGGGCAACCTCGACGCCGGCCAGCCGGCGGCCATCGGCCAGCACGAGCGAGAGCTGCCCCCAAGCGTCGCGCTCGAGTGTGAAATCACCGGAGATGTGCGTATCGGCGTTCATGGTTTCTTGCGTTGGTCGATGATCGGCAGAGCGTCGAGTAGGAGGTACGCCATTGTCTCCCCTTCGCTCCACTCATCCTTCTCCCCGGATTCCTCTCCCCTGGCTCATCTCAAACTGGGCCCGATACAGCCGGGCATACGTGCCCTGGCGCTCCAATAATTGGCTGTGGGGCCCGACTTCGGTAATTCGGCCGCGCTCGACGATCACGAGCCGATCGGCGCGGCGAAGCGTGCTCAGGCGGTGAGCGATGGCGATGGTCGTTCTCCCCTGGATCAGGTTTTCCAGCGCCAACTGGATTTCACGCTCGGTCTCCGTGTCGACGGACGACGTGGCCTCGTCCAGGATCAGAATGCGCGGATCGATCAACAGCGCCCGGGCGATACTGATGCGTTGCCGCTCGCCGCCGGAGAGGAATTGTCCTCGCTCCCCCACCAGCGAATCGTAGCGGTCGGGCAGCCGAAGAATGAACTCGTGGGCCCGCGCGGCCCGCGCGGCTGCGATGATTTCGGTCCGCGAGGCATCGGGCCGGCCATAGGCGATGTTTTCGGCAATCGTTCCGTAAAACAGGAAGGGCTCTTGCAGCACGATGCCGATGTGACGCCGATACTGCTCCAAGGGAAACGAGCGAATGTCGACGCCGTCGACCAGGATCGCGCCCTGGGCGACGTCGTAGAAGCGGCACACCAGATTCACCATCGTGGTCTTGCCCGCCCCGCTGGGACCAACCAGTCCGATCATTTCGCCGGGCTGAACTTTCAGGTTCACGTCGCGGAGCACCGGACGCGTGCCGTAGTGAAAGGCCACGCCGCGGAACTCGACTTCCCCCCGCAGCCGTCCGGGCTGCACGGGGCGGACGGGCTCGGCCACGCTCGGCACGCGGTCGAGGATGGCGAACAGCCGCTGGGCGCTTGCCCCCGCCCGCTGCACGGCCGACACCATGCGGCTCATCGAATCCATGCGACTGTAAAAGCGATTGGTTAACAAGACGAAAAGCCACAGGGCGCCGACGGTGATGTCGTGGTGAAACACGCGCCACGCGCCAAAGGCCCAAACGGACAAAACGCCCACTTGCGTCAATAATCCCACGACGGGGCCAAAGAACGACCATAGCGTATTGACGCGGCAGTTCGCCTGGAACACCCGATCGTTCGCCGCCTGGAACCGCTCGACCTCGCGCCGCTCCTGGGCAAAGGCCTTGACCACGCGGATGCCGGGAATGGTGTCGGCCAGCACGCTGGTCATCTCGCCCCATGCGCGGGTGCCCAACGCAAAGCCGCGCCGCAGCCGGTTGCGCACCCGATGGATTAGATAGCCAATGATCGGCAGCGGCACGAGGGTCGCCAGAGCGAGCAGCCAGTCCTGGTACACCAGGATCGTCGCCGTGAACAGGATATTGAGCACGTCGTTGCCGAAATCGAGCACGTAGACCGACAAAAAGTAGCAAATCCGGTCCGTGTCGGTGCTAATGCGCGAAATCAGGTCACCAGTCCGCTTGCCGCCAAAAAACTCCAACGACAGACACTGCATGTGCCGGTAAGTCCGATTCCGCAGGTCGACGGCGATCCGTTCGCTCACTAAGGCCAACACGTAGGTGCGAGCCCAAGACAGCAGCCATGTCAGCAGGGCGAAGCCGGCGAAGCCGAGCAAGTACCACTGCACGGCCGAGAAGCTGCGGCTCTCAGGGTGTTCGTAGGCCGGCACCAACACGTTGTCCAACAGCGGCTTGGTGAGGTAGGTCGGCACCAGATCGGCGCCCGTGCTAGCCACCATCAACGCGAAACCCAACAACACGAGCCATTGGCTGGACTTGGCAAAACCGATGAGCCGGTAGAGCGAACTGAGCGCCGGCTTGTCCTTGACCAAGCCGCAATCGGGGCACTTCTGCTGGTCGGCCGCCAGGATCGCCCCGCAACTCGGGCAAACCCTAGTGGGAGCCTCGGCGGGTTCCTCGCCGCCGGCCCGGTCGCCGCGACGAGGCCGGTCGAACCGATCGACAAGCCGATGCGCCTGGGCCGCGCGGCCGATCGTATAGTGCCACTGGCCCAGCAGACTTTCGGCTCCCAGCAGTTCCAAGGCGCCCAGGCCGGCATGTTCCTTGGCGCGCAAGCCCTTGATTGCCGTTAGCGGCCAAGCTCGACATGGCACGCCGGGTTGCACAGCGGATGGGACAGATGCCACCGCCTCCGCTGGGCCAATCTCCAGCAACCGTCGGTCGGTCAGGACCAGCAGCCCCCTCGCATAGCGCAGGTGACTGTCCACGTCGAACTCGAGCCAAACCAACGGTTTCTCCGCCGCCGCCAACTGGGCCTCGAGCATCCCTCGCAAATCGGCTGGCAGCGCCTCCCACGTGTCGTTAGCAGCGTTCAAGTCAGGCCTCGAAAAATGGGGATGGGCTCCGTACGTGTGAGAAACATCGCTTACCCCACCCCTCTTCCAGCAGGCAGACGCACGGACTTACGGCCCAACAGAACAATTTGATCATGGATGGCCCCAAAAAACCGCGAACTGCAAGCCGTGGACTTTGGGCACCACCGAATTATAGGATTATTTCCCGGTTGGTCATCGCTCTCTCCAGCGTATCGGCAGTGCGGTTTGCGCGATTCTAACGCCCGTAATATGCGTATCTTTCCCACGAGCCGGTCGCACGGCGCCGCGTCACAGCCTTGATAACCCAATCATAAACTATCCTTTACCCAAGGACACCGTGGTTAAAGGAATGGCTTACTGATTGGCCAATACACTGGCAGGGTCAGGATGTACATTCGTACGCCGCCGGTTGGACGGTCGGGCCACTCACAGTGTGCATTTTTCATGCGGAAGGGGGTTTCGAAGGGATGGACACCCCCCAGGCATACCGGTCCTTTGCGTCGCCGCGGGGAATAAAAGTGCCCGTCAACGACTCCAATCTATTACGCTGGTGCGTGTCGCAGTTCAATAATTTTTTCCCGACATGTTGCCTTTTTATGCACGCACGCATTAAATGGACGATGGTTTTTTTCGAAAACGGAACAAATATTGCCTGCGCAATAGCTGCTGGGCGGGGGTTTTCTCCGCCGAGATCTGCGCGCTAAATGCCAAGACATTGTAGTTGCAGACGAGGTCTGCGCGCAGATAAACATTCATGGTCAGCGGCGTAAGACCGGGTGTTTGTAGTATCCTGAGCGCCGTGGCTCCCACGGCGTTCCGGGCATCGCTTGATCCACACGCGAACTGAGCGCATTCGAATGACATTTACCTGAGCGAAGGGAGATACGCTCTTTTTTGCAAAACTCGCGTTGTTATCGGCTGGATAAAACCTGCCGATACAACCATTTGACCATCGGCGGCGTAGATCGGCTTAGGAAGGCTCGATCCACGGCTGCCGCGGTCCGTTGACAACGTTATGCAACCAGAGATGGCTATGGAATTCCGCAAGGTATTGGCACTTCGAGGGCCGAACATTTGGGCGAACTTCCCCGTGCTGGAAGTTTGGACCGACCTGGGCGCTTTGGATCGACCCTCCACTGACTTCCCGGGTTTCAACGATCGCTTGATGAACTGGCTGCCCAGCATGATCGAGCACCGCTGCAGCATCGGCAAGCGCGGCGGCTTCTTTCAGCGCCTGCGCAATGGCACCTACTTAGGCCATATTCTTGAGCACGTCACGCTGGAACTGCAGACGTTGGCGGGCATGGACGTCGGCTTCGGCAAGGCCCGCGAGACCTCGGAGCAAGGTGTCTATAAGGTCGTCATCGAGTATCGCGAGGAGACCGTAGGCCGCGAGTGTTTGGCTGTCGCTCGCCAATTGTGCATGGCCGCCGTCCACGACCGGCCCTTTCATCTGGCCCAGGCTATCGAACGGCTCCGCGACTTGGCCCAACAGGTGTGCCTCGGGCCGAGCACGCGGGCTATCGTCGAAGCCGCCGAGGCCCGCGCCATCCCCTACCGGCGTCTCAATACCGAGAGCTTGGTGCTGTTCGGTCACGGGCGGAAACAACGCCGTATTCAGGCGGCCGAGACGGACCGCACCAGCGCCATCGCCGAGGCGATTGCCCAAGACAAGGAAATGACTCGCATGTTGCTCCGCGCCGTGGGCGTGGCGACGCCTTACGGCCGGCCGGTCAAGGACGCGGACGACGCCTGGGAGACGGCCTGCGACATTGGCGTGCCGGTGGTCGTTAAACCGCAAGACGGCAACCAGGGCCGCGGCGTGGCCACCAACCTTTCGACCCAGGAGCAGGTCGTGGCCGCCTTTGCCGCGGCGAGGAAAGAAGGCGAGTCGGTGCTGGTCGAAAAGTTCGCCCCCGGCCACGACTATCGTTTGCTGGTCGTAGGCGATCGGGTGGTGGCCGCCGCCCGCCGCGAGCCCGCGCAAGTTATCGGCGATGGCGTGCATAGCGTGACCCAACTCGTCGAGTTGGCCAACGCCGATCCTCGCCGCGGTGAGCATCATGCCACCGTGCTGAGCAAGATCAAGCTGGATGCCATTGCCGCGGCCGTACTGGCCGAGCAAGGATTCACGCCCGACTCGACGCCGCCCGTCGGCACCGTGGTGCTGATCCGCCGCAATGCCAATCTGAGCACGGGCGGCACGGCGATCGACGTGACCGAGCGTGTCCATCCAGCTGTGGCGGCCGCCGCCATCGACGCCGCTAAAATCGTCGGTCTGGACATCGCCGGCATCGACGTCGTGGCGCAAGACATTTCCCGGCCACTGGGCGAACAAGGGGGTGTGATCGTCGAAGTCAACGCCGCTCCCGGTCTACGCATGCACTTGGAACCGTCGGTGGGAATTTCCCGCCCCGTGGGCCAGGCCATCGTCGGCGCGCTCTTCCCCGCCGGCGAGAACGGCCGCATCCCGATTGTCGCCGTCACGGGCGTCAACGGCAAGACGACCACCACGCGCTTCATTGCCCATATTCTCCGCGGCACGGGCAAATCCGTGGGCATGACCTGCACGGATGGGATTTTTGTCAACGATCGCCGCATCGAGAGCGGCGATTGCAGCGGCCCGCAAAGCGCCCGCAACATACTGATCAACCCCAGTGTCGACATGGCCGTCTTCGAGACTGCCCGCGGCGGCATCCTGCGCGAAGGGCTGGGGTTCGACTACTGCGACGTGGGCGTGGTGACGAACATCGGCGAGGGCGACCATCTGGGCCTGGCCGACATCAACACGCCGGAAGAACTGGCCCGCGTGAAACGTTGCGTCGTCGAAGCGGTGGCGCCCGGCGGCTACGCCGTGCTAAACGCCAATGATCCGCTGGTCGTGGAGATGGCGGCCCATTGCTCCGGCGAGGTGGTTTTCTTCGCCATCAACGGCAATCATCCGGTGATCGTGCGGCACCGCGGCGTCGGCGGTCGTGCGGTGTTCGTCCGCGACTGTCAGGTGATTTTGGCCGACGGCGACCGCGAGGAAACCGCGCTTCCGCTCGATCGCTTGCCGTTGACCCGCAACGGTCAGGTTAGTTTCCAAGTGGAAAACACCTTGGCGTCTGTTGCGGCCGCCTGGTCGCTGGGCATTCCGCTGGACCTGATCCGTGCGCGGGCCGAATCCATCGCTGCCGACAGCGACAAGGTGCCCGGCCGGTTCAACGTGTTAGAAATCGAAGGGGCCACGGTGGTGGTCGACTACGGTCACAACGCTCACTCGTTGATGGCGGTGATCGAAGCCCTCAAGGGATTTCCCCACGCGCGCCGGACGTGCGTCTACTCGACGGCCGGCGACCGCCGCGATTGCGACATCGTTCGCCAGGGCGAGCTTCTCGGTGCGGCTTTCGACCGAGTCATTCTCTACGAGGACCATTACCTTCGCGGCCGCGAGAAAGGCGTGATCGTGGGACTCTTGCGCCAAGGTCTGGCATCGGCCGCCCGGGCCAAGGAGATTGTCGAGATCGCCGGCGCCACGAACGCGGCCGAAACGGCGCTGACTTCCACCCAGCCCGGCGAACTGGTGCTCTTGCAGGCCGACACGATTGACGAAACCATGCAATGGCTGCGGGGTTATCTGGAAGCCCTGACGGCCCGCACGTCGCCTGACGTGATCGAGCAAGTGCTGGGCGAGGCGGCATTGGAAGCGGCCCAGGTAGGCGTGACAGCCGGCGAAGCCATCAGGCCCCCGGAGATCTTGGCCGAGGCCGAGAGCGTGGCCAAAGTGTAGGCTGGCAAGCGGCTGCGTTGGGCGTCACTGCTGGCTTGTCCAGCAGTGCGGCAGGTTATGCCTTAGCCTACAGGTCTGGGACACCCGCTCGATTATTGGCTGCCGGCCCCTCGAACTTGCATGCGAAGGCCATAGCACCGGGTGCTCGCCGTGATGAATAAGGTCCGATGGTCTTCGCCGCCGAAGCACACGTTGGCGGTCCAGGGCTCGTCGATGGCGATGTGCGCGATCTGTTTGCCGGTCCGGTCAAACACGGTCACGCCGTGGCCCGTCAAATACACGTTTCCCCGGTCATCAATGGTCATTCCATCCGAGCCCAGCCGGCAAAACAACCGCTTGTGAGATAGTCTTCCGTCGGGCTCGATGTTGTAGGCGTAGGTTCGGTTCGCGCCGATGTCGGCCACATAGAGGGTCGTGCCGTCCGGCGTGCCGATGATCCCGTTGGGTTGCTTCATGTCGTCGACGACGCGCACCAGGTGCTTTCGATCGGGCGTGAGGTAATAGACGCACTCGCCGTCTTGCGGCGGCGTCTTGTGCTTCCAATACAGCCGCTGGTAGTACGGATCGGTAAAGTAACTCTTCTTTGCAACATGGTTGCTCCTCTGGTGTAGTGTCTCGCAGTTGATAGGACTTGTGGCGCGGATGAAACCCGTTGCCCTCCGGGGCAGATCACGATACGCGGTTTATAACGTGTGTGTAATAACGGGGGCTTACGCCCCCTGGCTATTGACTCGCCCTTCGGTTTTTCCTTGTCGATGAGCTACTTACCAACTTGACGCTCACTCGGCAGCGATAGCCGTAGCTCAGCCGGAGAACGCCTGGTTTGCATGCCCGAGATTGCCGGCTCCGTTCCGATCCTCACCGCGTCGGCGCGACGCTATCGACCGGCAAGCAAGCTAGCCATTTGCCGAAGCATGTTCGCCAGACATAGGATCAAGATGGGGGATCCCACGACGAGAAGTGGGGCCAGGTAGGTGACGGCCATGCTTACAGGCCGACTCTCGCGAACCTCAACACAACGCGGTCTCTCCGTCGGCGGCTGCGCGGGCGGTCGCCATACCCAGGCCGGTCGGGCGGCTTCTCCCCATCGCTCCCCCGCCATGGTTTCCTCAGCCACGCCCCGGCTTCCCAAGTCGGCGTGGGCGCCTGGGGCACAGCACTCGATCGCTTGCTTGAATGCCTGGTTGATCCGCCCACACTTGGTGGTATAGAGTTGGATCATCTCGGGCGAGCGCGATGCAATCGTATCGGGATGGTATCTCTTGATGAGAGCCCGATACGCGCGCTTGACGGCTTCCCCATCCGTTGTGGCCGGTATGCCGAGAACTTGCCAGCAGTCTTTCATAAGATTCCGCTGTCGATTGAATACCCTTTGCCCGCCATGTTGGGCAAAGAAATCCACAAGGCCAGAGTCAAAGCCAAACGAATACGGGAGAAACCGGCATTCGAGGCCGGTAGTATCTTGCTTTTATGCCGGTTCCCCCTGCCGACCAGCGGCAGGTAGCTGAGTTCTGATTTCGACAGCGAGTGTGGGAAGTGGGCGGCACAGGACTCGAACCTGCGACTTCCACCGTGTGAGTGTGCGAGCACCACTACCGAACCGATTGCAGAATCAGAACTTACGTCAACGCGATTCACCGCTTGCACCAGCGAAGCGGAAAACGCAAACGCCGATACCCTCCATACTACTCCACTCGGAACGCCGCCACAAGCCTGTGCCGCCCTCAGAGTTGACCAAGGCGAAGGCGATGGGACCGCTGCTATCGACCACGGCGACCTGCTAGCCAAGCTCGCCGCTGCCCTGCTAACTCTCTCCCCAGCCGACCGCGCCAAGCTGGCTGAGATGCTTATTGAACACCAGGATAAGCGCACATTGAAGACCGGCTGACCCAGTAGCTCAGATGGTTTTTTCCGACCAGCGTGGACCGTCAATATTCCACCCTGTACTGATCGTTGGAACGGATGGTAAAGGGAGACGAAGAAATGAAGGCCAAACCTGCCACATGTACTTGCCCAGCGTATCCCTGGCCTCATCGACCTGGCGGCGGTCTGTGCCGCTGGCCCAAGCCCCCATCCAAACGGTGGCAAGGGCAGGCTGGCAAAAACCAGCCCGTGAACCTGCGTAGGCGGGGACTGCGACGAACATTGTGCCGGGACTACGGGTTGCATCCGATCCGTGACCGCGAGGAAATCAAATGCTTGCTGCCGGGGCTCTATCTGGCGTGGTGTCGGCAGTATCTCCAAAGTTGGTTTGACCGGTACCGGCATCGGCCACTCTTCGTGTGGGGGGTTGTCACCCATCCGCCAGTTGGCTATGCTATCGGCTGTTGGGACGATCTTAGAAGACTATCGTGGCGAAGTTGGCCACCAATCCCCCAGCAAACGGAGGCACCGACCATGGCCCAAGACAATACAGCCCCGCCAACACCCGAGAAGAAGGCGGTGCTGAGTTTAGAGGAGAGATTAGCCGACTTAAGGGCTCGGGGCTGTATAGTAGACGAACCTGGGGACTCCTTCGGTCCTATGAGCATTATTGGCGTGAAGGCCCCGCCCGAGGAGAAGGAGACCTCGACGAAGATGGCCAGGTAGATTTCAAGGGCAAGGCAAAAGTCTTCACCCGCACGTACGACTTCCTTGCCACCATTCTGCCCTATGGTGTGCAGGAGTGGGAGAAGCTCTCGATCTTCCTGAACTTCCTCATCCCGAAGCTGCCCGCGCCCATTGAGGAAGACCTTGCGAAGGGTATCCTCGAAGCGATCGACATGGACAGCTATCGGGCCGAAAAGAAGGCTACAATGGCGATAGCTCTGCCCGATGCGAACGCTGAGATTGAACCCGTTCCCACTTCGGGAGGTGGTCACAAGGTGGGGCCGGAGATGGACAAGCTTTCCAACATCGTAAAGGCGTTCAACGACCAGTTCGGCGGACTCTTCGCTGATCCGAGACGGATGGAGAATCGCATCACCAACGAAATCCCGAAGAAAGTCTCTGCCGACCAAGCGTACCAGAACGCGAAGAAGAACTCCGACCGGCAGAACGCTCGCATCGAGCACGACAAAGCGCTGAAGCGAGTCATCACCGCACTCTTCACCGACGACGCACAACTCTTCAAACAGTTTCAAGACAATGAATCGTTTCACCACTGGCTGACGGATACGGTTTTCGGACTGACTTACGAGGACTGAGCCGACCGAGGGTGCCGATGCTCACCTGGGTTGTGTTCCTCAAGTTCCTGGATGACATGGAGCAGATCGAAAAGAGTTGGGCCATTGCCGCCGCGTTTTAGGGGGTCATCAACCGCATGACCTCCGACCACCTCTTGCGCGATGTCATCAACAAGGTGGGTGGCAACTGTATCTTCGGACACTGCGGCGACAGGCAAATAACTTGACGTTCACATATGGGCACGAGGACAGCGAGGCACGGTCTAAGTCGATTTGTGCCGTCAGCCAAGGATATTGACCATGGTAATGTATGGACAGATTATAAACGTAGCTATTTGCTCACCGGGCGATTTGACTGAGGAAAGACGTGCCATACCTGATTTATTTGTGCGATGGAATGCCGCCAATTCTGGAATATCCCTCGTCCCTGAGATGTGGGAGACCGGGTCCGTTCCCGAGATGGGGGACCATCCGCAGCACATTCTCAACGACCAAATGTTGGCAACCAGTGATTTGCTCGTTGCAATGTTTTGGTCAAGGATTGGAACGCCGACCCCCACGGCAAAGTCAGGGACTACCGAAGAAATTCGAGAGTTCATCAAGCGAAAAGGCCCGAAACGGGCAATGGTTTATTTCTGCGACAAACCGCTCCCGCATGGGCCAAGCCGCATTAACTCAACAGAGATAGCTGTGCTGAACGATTTCAGGGAGGAGATGAAACACCAAGGGCTCTACTACCAGTTCAAATCTCTGGAAGAGTTCGAGAGAGAGCCATAGGGTATTGGAAAACGGGCTGCGACTTGCCGAAGCTACCGGAGCCAACACGGATATTATCCAGTTGTTTGCCATCTTCCACGATGCCTGCCGCGTCAATGAAACGCGAGACGCTTGCCATGGTGTCAGGGGAACAATGTTGGCCAGCGACTCGTGGAACGTCTTGTACAAGTGCTCTCCACATGAACACGATTTGCTTCTAAGGGCGTGTGCCCTGCATATCAATGGCTTGGTGGACGATGACGATATAACCGTACAAAACCTGCTGGGATGCCGACCGCCTCGACCTGGGCCGGGTCGGAATAACCCCAAATCCGCAAAGGCTCTGTACGACAGCGGCCAAACGCTCTGAAATCTTAGCTCGTATCCACCGTGATGCCCGTCAGCGCAGCACGACGTCACCAGAGCGTCGTGACAGCACGCCCGGCACTTCCCGATCTCCGCTTCGCAGTTCTTACGCCGCCGTGGGCTATCCTTTGCGTAGACGCGCGTCGGTAGCGACACCGGGCCACTGAGGTCGATGTGATTGTGCCAAGCAACTTGAGAAAGGAGGAGAAGATGTAAGAAGGCAATACCCGCATCGCAAAACCGAGCACGCCGTAGCACTGCCCATTAAAAACCATGCCCAGGCAGCCGGGCTGAAGCACAGCCTGTGCCCCGCTGTCACGCCCAGCGCCACAATGTCGCTGAAGCAGCCGAAATTGAACCGTAGCCAACCATGCACGGCGAAGCACGCTCCGCAGCCAAATGTCGTGGCGCACTCGCAATCACATGCCCAGCGGAACTACGTAGTCCATGGGCAACCTCGTCACCAGCAGTCTAGGCAGCATGACGTCCCGGGCGAACTCGGTCAGCGTAGTCGGCGTCGTCGTCTTTGTCGAACGCGGCTCGATGGTTTGCAGCTTTCCGTTCTCCACGGCGTCGTACATTTCCAACATCAGGTCGGCGGCGTTTTCACTCAGAGCGTTTTCGAGCATCGCCCGGCGAGCGTCCTCGCGGTCGCATGTGACGAATTCGACCTTCCGGTCCAGCGTTTGCGAAAGGATACCGGCGACCTCGTCGAAACTCAAGTCGGCCGGGCCGTGCAGTTCGCCGACGAAGTGCCCGATCCAGCCTCGACTTGCCAGCCTTGCGGCCCCCACGCGACCGATGTCGCGAGCGGCAATCATCGGATAGTGCCGCGTGCCGGAAATCCGCCGGCTGAGACACCGCATCAACGCGCCGTGTGGGATCGTGTTGAAGTAGTCGCTTAGATCCGCATCGACCACCTCGCGCAATCCGTGTTGGGCCACGTGGAAGTACGCTCGTCGGATCGCCATCTTGGCATCCATGCCCGGTCGGAAGCCGTATTGCTCGGGGCAAAGATCGGCCTCGAAGATCGGGCTTATCACCAACAGCATCGCCATCTGCGTCACGCGATCACGGATCGCGGGAATCGAGAGCGGGCGTTCGCCGCCGTTGCTCTTGGGTATCCACACGCGAAGAAGGGGCCCGGGGCAATAGGTCTTGCTCCGTAGCTCCTCCTGCAGCTTCGCCAGCCATGCTTTTACTCCTTCGGCCTCGATCTGCTGGAAGGTTACCCGGTCAGCACCCGGTACGCCATCGTTGACACGACAGCGCCGGTACGCCTCCCAAAGCACATCTTCACGGTAAATCTTATCCCAAAGGTTGTAGAAGCGATAACTCGGCTCGGCTTTGGCTTTCGCCTGCAACGCCGTCTGCAACTTCTGAACCGAACTAAGCAGAGTTGGTAGACTCATCGTCAATCCCTGCGGCTCTTGCCGCTTCGTGCGTTCGTTCTGAACCAGGGCCCCTTCCCTCCGCCTCCGTTACGAGGTTTCCACGGTACTGCGGACCCATCCGCCATCTGCCGGAGCCGTCGCTGGCCCTCGCGGGTTCGACGTTGCCCTGACGGGCGCTCTGGCAGACTTCCCTTGTTGCACATCGAATCTTTCCCGTGCGTGCTGCCACCACTACCCCGGTGGAATCGCAGGAGGCGATTTCGTCTCTCCTTCTGCGACGGCGGCCTTCCCCGTTATTATGGCGGGTCGGCTTCCACATCGGCATTTTCGGGGCCTGCTCGGTGTTCACTGCGCGTTGCAGCCCGCACGGCCTGCTGACTCCCTACGGAGCCGTTTCTTGGAGTGCTTCAGCCCATTTGTTACCTCCTGGACCGCCCCAAGTGCTTCCGGCTGGGACGAACATCGCCGGTCGGGATTTACACCCGAGGACTCAATGTGCCTTCGCAAGGCACACACAACAACGTGAGCGAAAGAACCTTGCGGCATCAGGCCATCGGCCGCAAGAACTGGCTCTTCCTCGGCAGCGAGCAGGCGGGACCGCGCGCCGCGGTGCTGTTTACCATCCTGGCCGGCGCCAAGCGCCACCACATCGAGCCCTGGGCCTACCTGCGCGAGATTCTCCTGCGCTTACACGCCGACGATCCTCACCTTGACGACATGCTCCCCGACCGCTGGGCGGCGGCACACCCGGAGAGCATCTTGAACTATCGCTGGGAAGAGTCCCGCCAGAAGGCGGCCCACTGCCGCGATCGGCGTCGCCGGCGCCGTGCCCGGCAACAGCCCAAGTAGCGTACCTCTGCAACTCCTCTCCCCGGCTCGCATTTCGTGGGACAATATGCCCCCGCCGGACGCTTACCGAATTGGGTTCACTCTTGACACGTCTTGTACTACGGATGAGTTAATGAGACGCAGTGCCTGATGCAGTCTCATGCCGCCTATTTCGATAGGGGCTTGAGGGGGCTCGCTAGCCGCTCTCGCCGGGCCAAATGTCGGCGCGGCAGTCCGTGCATGCGCTCATCGTCACCCATCCGGCGAACTTGGACCTGACGGCAACCGGCCATCGAGTTGTCCGCTTTGGTGCAACCGGTCCGGTTGCTTCTTGGACCGCCGACAAGATACACTGGGTTTACGAATGGTAGTCCGACAATCATACCCAGTTCGGGGTTTTCCGGCCATGGCACGCTACGTTCCCCACAAATCATTTTCGCATGGACCCCGCAAACCATTTTCGCATGTGCCGCTCGTTTTAACGGCAATTTGGCTGGCTGCCATGGGCATTGCCCGTGCCGAAGAGGCGGCAACGACCGCGGCTGAGCAACTGGCCCGGCAGATCCTCGACGCCACGGGCATCCAGGGTGGCTTGATTGTCCACTTGGGCTGCGGCGATGGGCGGCTGACGGCCGCTTTGCAGGCCACGCCGACAACGCTGGTCCACGGGCTGGACGGCGACGCCGCCAACGT
>Ga0181529_10003535_pt1 | contig 17743 bp, 18 predicted proteins | sample PEATcosm2014_Bin_36_FD_119763 | JGI IMG/M metagenome (GOLD analysis project Ga0181529, IMG submission 119763) | Peatland microbial communities from MTU Mesocosm Facility, Houghton, MI, USA - PEATcosm2014_Bin10_30_metaG | ecosystem: Environmental > Terrestrial > Soil > Wetlands > Peat | place... | reverse complement strand
GGCGTCAATCCGGTCGCCGGCTGCCTGCCGATGGTGATCCAGATCCCGGTGTTCTTCGCCCTCTACAAGGTGATCTTCATCACCATCGAGATGCGGCACGCGCCGTTCTTCGGCTGGATCAGGGACCTCTCCGCACCCGACCCGACCAACCTGTTCACGCTGTTCGGGCTCATTCCGTTTGATCCGACCGTGCTGCCGATGTTCGGCCACTTCCTCCATCTCGGCATCTGGCCCCTGATCATGGGCTTCTCGATGTTCCTGCAGATGAAGTTGAACCCCGAGCCGGCCGACCCGGTGCAGAAGACGATGTTCGCCTGGATGCCGGTCATTTTCACCTTCATGCTCGGCTCGTTCCCCGCCGGCCTGGTGATTTATTGGACCTGGAACAACACGCTGACGGTGTTTCAGCAGTCTTTCATCATGTGGCGCGCCGGCGTGAAGGTGGAGCTATTTGACAATCTCAAGCGGCTGGTGCGCCGCGCGCAGCCGACGTGACCGCCGGCCTCGACGCCGGCTTCGCGCCGGAAGCGATCGAGGCCGGGCGCAAGCTGTTCGCCGGCCCGTGCGATTTTTTCTTCGCCGCCGCTAAGTCCGACGGCCTGCCGCCGATCGGCGCGCCGGAGATCGCCTTCGCCGGCCGCTCCAACGTCGGCAAGTCGTCGCTGATCAACGCGCTGACCGGCCGCGCGACGCTCGCCCGCACTTCGCACACGCCCGGGCGCACCCAGGAGCTGATCTTCTTCGCGCTCGGCGAGCGGCTGACCCTGGTCGACATGCCGGGCTACGGCTACGCCGCGGTCGGCAAACAGAAGTCCGCCTCGTGGGCCGGCCTGGTGCGCGACTACCTGCGCGGCCGCCCGTCGCTGATGCGCGCGTTCGTGCTGGTCGACGGACGGCGCGGGATCATGGACAGCGACGAAGCGACGATGACGGCGCTCGACAAGGCGGCGGTCTCCTACGCGATCGTGCTGACCAAGCGCGACGAGGTGAAGGCGGCCGCCCAGCCGGCGCTGGTCGCCGCGACGCTCGAGCGCCTGCGCAAGCGCCCCGCCGCCTATCCGAACGTGTTCTTCACCTCGGCGCACACGGGCGAAGACGTCCCGGAGCTGCGCGCCCATGTGGCGACGCTGATCGAGGAGCGAAGCTTGACCTGAGTGCGCCCTCCGCGGCGTTACGAGAACGGGCGTCGCAGTTGACCTCCCCGTAGGGCGCCTCGAAGATAGCGGTCCGCGAGGCCGCATGTGGGCCCAACGGTCGGCGGCAGACTCGTTTCATATTGTATTTACAAAAAAGATTGACAAGGCCCTATTTGTAAGCACAAATAGATGGTCATCACGTGGGATGAAGCCAAGCAGATCGCAAATCTCGCCAAGCACGGGCTGGATTTCGTCGCTCTCGACGCCGACTTCTTTGCCGACGCGATCATTGGGCGAGCCCGCCCGCCGCGTTTCGTCGCGATTGGACGTTTGCCGAGCGGCGCTGCCGTCACCGTGATCTTCGCCCTCCTCGGCCGAGAGGGGCTGTCCGTGGTTTCGATGCGCCCCGCCAGCCGCAAGGAAAGGAACCGTCTCAATGCCCGGTAAGCGCATGAAGGCGTTCAAGCCCGATCACGGCTTCACCAAGCAGGACTGGGACGAAGTCTCCGACAATCCAGAACTCACCAAGGAACGACTCGCAACGATGCGCCCGTTCGCAGAGGTCTTTCCCGACCTCGCCGCCGGCATCAAGCGCACGCGCGGCAAGCAGAAGGCGCCGACCAAGCAGCTCGTGAGCGTTCGTCTCGACCGCGACGTGCTCGCGGCCTTCAAGGCGACGGGCACGGGCTGGCAGCGACGGATTAACGAGGCGCTGCGCCGGGCGGCCGAGGCGATGAACCGGTCGTCGCCCTGATCGCCGGCCGCCGCGCCGGCAAAACCGCGTCCGAGCGCCCTTCCGCTCCGTGGGCGCCCTTCCTACATTTGGCTCAAGGCCGCCACACGCGGCCTACGCGTTTTGGGTCGCCGGACGTCGCTTCGGGGCGTCGGCGGGGCCAGGAGGAGAATGCGATGAATTTGGAGAAATACACCGAGCGGGCGCGCGGCTTCGTTCAGAGCGCGCAATCGCTGGCGCTGCGGGAGAACCACCAGCGGTTCACCCCCGAGCACATTCTGAAAGTCCTGCTGGACGACGAGCAAGGCTTGGCGGCGGGCCTGATCGACCGCGCCGGCGGCCATTCGCGCGACGCGCTCGCCGAGGTCGAGCTGGCGCTCGCCAAGCTGCCGAAAGTCGAGGGCGCGGGCGCCGGCCAGCTCTATCTCGACCCCGCCACCGCGCGCATTTTCGAAACCGCCGAGCGCATCGCCGAGAAGGCGGGCGACTCGTTCGTCACCGTCGAGCGCCTGCTGCTCGCTGTGGCGATGGAAAAGAAGAGCGAGGCGGGCAAGATCCTCGCCAACGCCGGCGTGACGCCGCAGACGCTCAATGCGGCGATCGAGAGCCTGCGCAAGGGCCGCACCGCCGATTCGGCGAGCGCCGAGAACGCCTATGACGCGCTGAAGAAATACACCCGCAACCTCACCGAGGCGGCGCGGGCGGGCAAGCTCGATCCGGTGATCGGCCGCGACGAGGAGATCCGCCGCACCATGCAGGTGCTGTCGCGGCGGACGAAGAACAATCCGGTGCTGATCGGCGAACCCGGCGTCGGCAAGACGGCGATCGTCGAGGGCCTGGCGCTGCGCATCGTCAACGGCGACGTGCCGGAATCGCTCAAGGACAAGCAGCTCCTGTCGCTCGACATGGGGGCGCTGATCGCCGGCGCCAAATACCGCGGCGAGTTCGAGGAGCGCCTCAAAGGCGTGCTCAACGAAGTGACCGCGGCCGAGGGCGGAATCATCCTGTTCATCGACGAAATGCACACGCTGGTCGGCGCCGGCAAGGCCGACGGCGCGATGGACGCCTCCAACCTGCTGAAACCCGCGCTGGCGCGCGGCGAGCTGCATTGCATCGGCGCGACCACGCTCGACGAATATCGCAAGCACGTCGAAAAGGACGCCGCCTTGGCGCGGCGCTTCCAGCCGGTGTTCGTCGCGCCGCCGACGGTCGAGGACACGATCTCGATCCTGCGCGGCTTGAAGGAGAAATACGAAGTCCACCACGGCGTCCACATCACCGACGCGGCGATCGTCGCCGCGGCGACGCTGTCGAACCGCTACATCGCCGACCGCTTCCTGCCCGACAAGGCGATCGACCTGATCGACGAAGCGGCCTCGCGCCAGCGTATGCAGGTCGATTCCAAGCCGGAAGAGCTCGACGAGCTCGACCGCCGCATCATCCAGCTCAAGATTGAGCAGGAGGCGCTGAAGAAGGAGACCGACGCCGCCTCGCGCGACCGACTCGCCAAGCTCACCGCCGAACTCGGCGAGCTCGAGGAGAAATCCAGCGCGCTGACGGCGCGCTGGCGGGCGGAGAAGGACAAGCTCGGCGCGGCGCAGAAACTGAAAGAGGATCTCGACACTGCGCGCAACACGCTCGCCCAGGCGCAGCGCAAGGGCGACTATTCCGAAGCGGGACGGCTCGCCTACGGCGTAATCCCCGAGCTCGAGAAGAAGCTCGCCGCCACCGAGGGCCAGGGCTCCGCGGCGCTGGTCGAAGAGGCGGTGACGCCCGACCACGTCGCCCAGGTCGTGTCGCGCTGGACCGGCGTCCCGGTCGACAAGATGCTCGAAGGCGAGCGCGACAAGCTGCTGAAGATGGAGAGCGAACTCGCCAAGCGCGTCGTCGGCCAGAGCGAGGCGGTGACGGCGGTGTCGACGGCTGTGCGCCGCGCGCGCGCCGGCCTGCAGGACCCGAACCGGCCGATCGGCTCGTTCATGTTCCTGGGGCCGACCGGCGTCGGCAAGACCGAGCTGACCAAGGCGCTCGCCGCGTTCCTGTTCGACGACGAGACGGCGATGGTGCGCGTCGACATGTCCGAGTACATGGAGAAGCATTCCGTCTCGCGACTGATCGGCGCCCCGCCCGGCTACGTCGGCTACGAGGAAGGCGGCGCGCTGACCGAGGCGGTCAGGCGGCGCCCCTATCAGGTCGTGTTGTTCGACGAGATCGAGAAGGCGCACCCGGACGTGTTCAACGTCCTGCTGCAGGTGCTCGACGACGGCCGCCTGACCGACGGCCAGGGCCGCACCGTCGACTTCCGCAACGTGCTGATCGTCATGACCTCGAATCTCGGTTCGGAGTACCTCGCCAGCCAACCGGAGGGCGACGACGCCAAGGCGGTCGAGAAAGAGGTGATGTCGGCGGTGCGCGGGCATTTCCGGCCCGAGTTCTTGAACCGCGTCGACGAGATCATCCTGTTCCATCGGCTCCGGCGCGAGGACATGGGCGCGATCGTCGACATCCAGTTCAAGCGGCTCGCCAAGCTGCTCGAGGATCGCAAGATCGTCGTCGAGCTCGACGCGAAGGCGCGACACTGGCTCGCCGAGCGGGGCTACGACCCGGCCTATGGCGCGCGCCCGCTCAAGCGCACGATCCAGAAGACGGTGCAGGACCCGCTGGCGCAGATGCTGCTCGCCGGCGAGATCCGCGACGGCGAGACGGTCAAGATCGGCGTGTCGCACGGCGCGCTGATCTTCAACGGCAAGCCGGCGCCCGGCTCGACCGTGGAGGCGGCGCCGCCCAAGCCGGCGACGGTGGTGAACTTCCCCAAGGGCGCGTGAGAGAGCGGCGGGCGAGAGCACGGCTCTCAAACGATCCGCAGGCAGAGGCCATGGGTGCGGACTTCGAGTGCAACCCGAAGTTCGCGCCGTAGTAAATTGTACCGTTGCGGCGCGCTTCAATAAGTTTGTAGACCGACTAAAGGCACTTTCGGAGGCAGTCGTGACAATCCCGAACGACCCATTGCTCCGATGGTGGGTCGATGCCTCAGCGACAAATCCGCTTCAGGTCAACGCTTTCCGGCCGTCACTGCTTGCTCTTATGGCTTTTGGTCCAGGACGGGAGCCCAGGTTTGCAGGCACCGGATTTATTATCGCGGGCTCAAGCGGAGCCAGTTTTGCGATCACTGCAAAACATGTGCTCACCGAAGGTGTCGTCCCGTTTCAACGACCGATGCCTGCATATGCCCCATCGTCGCAGTTTATCCCTGATCGTTTGACACGCCCCTCAATTGATCCCGAAAAACTAAAGATCGTTTGGATGGGCTCGCAACATGCAGGGATGCTGAACGTCCTCCACGCCAACTACAACGATGTATTGGATATTTCCCTATTCGTTATCGCTCCTCAAGAGCAACACGCGCAACCGTTCCATCCGACGACAATTCCTCTCGATATTAGAGCTCCGAAAGTTGGAGATGTAATTCATATGGTCTCTCTCGTCGACATGCGAGTTTCAGAAATTGTCGAACCGGCGGACCAAACCGGGATGGGGCAAATGATCTCCCTAAACAGACGTGTGAGCATTCGAGTAGGCGTTGTGACCGCTGTTCATCCGTCCGGCTTCCGGCAATACAAATGGCCGTGTTTCACGACGTCGATCCCCGCTGAAGCGGGGATGAGCGGAGGCTTTGTTTATTTGCCAAGCGATGGAAAAACTATTGCCGCTTGCGGAGTGGTGAGTGCGGACAATTCGACGGATGAAGCGAGGATAGACTGGAATAAATGCGGAGAATCTGTGATCGCGTCCGCGTGGCCGGCGCTAGCTTTGAGCGCACCGAATTCGATCCCATCGACACCGGAGACCCCCACGCGGACGCTCTACCACTTCATGCTGGATGGAGATATGGACGCTGCAGTTGGCGGTATTGAGAATCTTGAGGTGACATTGAAGCCCGGCACCCAGGATTGCTCAATCGGTTTTAAGGCATCCGCGCTCCGCTGACGCCAGTGAGAATACTAGCGCGCAACCCAAGGGGCGGTTGTCTGGCGAAGCTCTCGTCCTCGCGGCAATCACTGGTAAGCCAAGCTTGAATTCGCAGCGGCGCAGCCTAAAAGTCGTCACGAACCTCGGCGACAGGCCGCCGCATCCCGACCGTAAGCCGTTCGCCGCCGACCGAGAGCCTTTTGCATGAGCAGTCCGATGCTGACGAATTTTCTTGGCGGTTCGCCGGCGACGGTGGCGCTCAGGCTCATCGTCGTTTCGTTCATCGTCGGCATCGTGCTCGTCACCTTCGGCTTCGATCCGTCAAACATCATCGACAGCTTCGTCAGCCTGGTGCATCGCCTGATCGAATACGGCCTGACCGATTTCCGCGAGATCGGCCGCGTGCTGGCGACCGGGGCGCTGGTGGTGCTGCCGGTGTGGCTGGTGCTGCGGCTGCTCGGCGCCCGCCGCGCGCCCTGAGCCTCAGCCTTCGCCCGCCGCCCATTCGCGCGCGCGCGTTCCGGTGAGCGCGGCGAGCGGGCCGCGGCGCTCGACCGCGAGCGCGAGCCCGTCGAGGATCTCGCCGATCAACGCCGGGCCGCGATAGACGAGGCCGGTGTAGACCTGGACCAGCGTCGCGCCCGCCTCGATCTTGGCCAACGCCGTCTCGGCGTCCTCGACCCCGCCGCTGCCGATCAGCGCCAGCGCGCCGTCTGAGCGCAGGTAGGCGCGCGCCAGCATCCGGGTCGAAGATTCGAACAGCGGCCGGCCGGAGAGGCCGCCCGTTTCGCCGCGATCGCGGCCCTCGAGCGACGCGGGGCGCGCGATGGTCGTGTTGGCGACGATGAGCCCATCGACGCCGCGGCGCGCGCAAACTTCGACGACGTCGTCGAGGCCGCGCAGATCGAGGTCGGGCGCGATCTTGACCAGCAGCGGCCGACGCTCCTCCGCCTGCGCGCGCGCCTCGGCGACGCGCGCTGCGAGTTCGTCAAACGCGGCGCGCTGCTGCAGGTCGCGTAAGCCCGGCGTGTTGGGCGAGGAGACGTTGACGGCGAAATAGCTGGCGGTGGGCGCGAAGGTCTTCACTCCCGATGCGATGTCGGCGACGCGATCGACGGCGTCGCGGTTGGGGCCGATGTTGACGCCGACGATTCCGCGCGCCGGCCGCGCCGTCAGCCGCGTCCGCGCCGCGTCGTAGCCGTCGTTGTTGAAGCCCATGCGATTGATCAGCGCGCCGTCGCGCGGCAACCGGAACAGCCGCGGCTGCGGGTTGCCGCTTTGCGGGCGCGGCGTCAGCGTGCCGACCTCGACGAAGCCGAAGCCGAGCGCAATGAGCGCGCCGGCGACTTCGGCGTTCTTGTCGAAGCCCGCCGCCATGCCGATCGGATTGGGAAAGTCGAGGCCGAAGGCGCTGACGGCGAGCCCAGCGGGCGAAGCGGTCTTGGGCAGCAACGGCGCGCATTTCAACGCTGCGATCGTTGCGCGATGCGCGGCCTCGGGCGGCAGACGCAGCAGCAGCGGCATCGTCAGCGCGCCCATAGCCCTCGTCAGCACGCAAGCTCTCCGAAATCGTGGCGACCGTCAGGTTTCAGCGGCGCCGGCCGCGCCCAGGCGACTGCGGCGAGCGGCAGCGGGCCGTAAAGATGCGGAAAGAGCGCGCCGCCGCGCGACGGCTCCCAGCGCAAAGCCGGCCCCAATGCGTCGGCCTCGACCGCGACGAGGATGAGGTCGGCGCGGTCGGCGAACCATTTCGCCGCCGTCTCGGGCGCCTGGGCGGCGGTCGAGAAGTGGATGTAGCCGTCGGTTCGATCGACCTCGGCGCCGAGGAAGACGCCCGCCGCCGCCGCCGTGCGCCATTCCTCGGCGGCGACGATCTTGAAGATCAGCGCCATGGCGCGCTGCTAATCCTGCAGCATCCGTTTCAACAGTTCGAGTTCCTCGCGCAGGGCCGTGTCGGTGGCGCTGAGGCCCTCGATCTTGCGCACCGCGTGCAGCACCGTCGTGTGATCGCGTCCGCCGAAGCGGCGGCCGATCTCCGGCAGCGAACGCAAGGTGAGCGCCTTGGAGAGATACATCGCCACCTGCCGCGGCTTCACCACGATCGCCGTGCGACGCGCCGAAAGAATGTCGGAGCGGCTGACGCTGTAGTGGCTGGCGACCAGCTTCTGGATATCCTCGATCTTGACCCGCCGCGGCTCGCGCGCGCGGACGAGATCGCGGATCGCCGCCTCCGCCGCTTCGACCGTCAGCGGCGAGCCGACGATCGAATGGGCGATCAGGCGATTGACCGCGCCTTCGAGATCGCGCCCGTTGGAGACGATTGAGCGCGCGACATAGGCGACCACCGCCGGCGAGACGGAGAAGTTCGGGTTCTGGCCGCGCGCCGCGGCGATGCGCGCTTCGAGGATCTTGATGCGCAGCGGCTCGTCGAGCGCCGTCATCTCGACGCAGAGGCCGCCGGCGAGGCGCGAGCGCACGCGCTCGTCGAGCGATTCGAGATCGGCCGGCGGGCGGTCGGCGGCGACCACGACCTGGCGGCCGGAATCGAGCAGCGCGTTGAGCGCGTGGCCGAACTCGTTCTGGAACGCCTTGCCTTGCAGGAACTGCACGTCGTCGATGATCAAGAGATCGATCGACCGCATCGCCTCCTTGAAGGCGATCGCGGTGTGCGACTGCAGCGCGGCGACGAAGCCGTACATGAAACGCTCGGCGGTCAGATAGATGACGCTGCGCCCCTGCGCCGCCGCGGCGTGCGCGGTCGCCTGGAGAAGATGGGTCTTGCCGAGGCCGACCGCCGAATGGACGTAGAGCGGGCTGAAGGCGGGCGCCTGCCCGGCGCGGTCTTCGACCACGCGCTGCGCAGCGGAATAGGCGAGCTGATTGGAGCGGCCGACCAGGAACGAAGCGAACGTCAGCCGACGATCGAGCGGCGAACTCGCCAGGGTCTCGCCATATGCGGCGGCCTCTTCGCGCAAGGCGCCGCCGCGCGGCGCCGAGGCCGAAGCGATGCGCGCCGCCGTCTGGCGCGCAGGATCGATCGCCTTGGGCTGGTTGGGAGGAATCGCCGCGGCGGCCGGCGCAACCGACGCGCCCATCGACGAGCGCAACCCGATCACGACCGACGCGACGCCGCCGATCTCGGCTTCGAGCGCGGCGAGAATGCGGTCGCTGTAATGGGCCTCGATCCAGCTCTTGAGGAAGCGCGTCGGCACGGAGAAATGCGCATGGCCATCCTCGATCGCATCGAGCTTCAGCCGCCCGAACCACGAAGTGAAGACATTCTCGCCAAGCTCGGCGCGCAGGCGACGGCAGCAGCGTCGCCAGCTCTCGTCGGTGTCGCGCGAGGATGTAATGATGCGAGCGTCGGCGGCAGCCGCGCTCAATTCAGCGCTCTCGTTCATCGGAGTCTCTTCTGAAGGTCGATCTTTTTGGGAGGGGTGAGAAGGCTCGTGTGGACCGCTTACGTCTGGGTCCACGGCATGCCTCCCGCCCTCCATCCGCCGAGCGCGCCGCGCTTACGCGTCGCGGCGTCCAGGCCCCCTTCGAAACCTTCGCTGATGTTGTAACAATGCCCCCATCCGGCCGAAGTGAGCGCGCGCGCGGCGGCGAGCGACCGACCGCCGGAACGACAGAGGAACAGCGCCGGCGTCTCCGGGCCGGCGCCGCGCGCGGTCAATTCCGCGATCAGTCGTTGGGCGAAGTCGGCGGCTGGCCGCATCCCCGGATAGCTCGCCCACTCGACGAAGATCGGCGTTTTGCCGAGGCCGCTGAGGTCAGGAACCCCCACCCAAGTCCATTCGGCCTGGGTGCGAACATCGACCAGCTCCGCTCTTTTATCTTCCTGCAATAGCTTATAAGCGTCGGCGACCGACAATTCCCCTGCGTAATCTGCAGGTCGTTGAAACGACATGGCCTCTCCTCCCACAGCCCGCACTGTGGTGTGTCATTCCCAGTCTATGTCTCAAAGTTCCGCACAGACGCAGAAACGATCCGGTAAACATCAACGTCAACTGAACGACGCCAACATTCCGATAAATGGACAGCCTATTCTATTTAACGCTCCCCAGCGTTTATACTTGGGCGAACCCATGCGATCTTCATTTTGATCGCTTATTCCTTAACCAAGGTCGCATTTATGCTTGGACGGCCGACTATCGCATGGGGCTTGGCGCAGGGCAACCCGTTTATCGGCGACAAACCGACGCCCCGGCGCCCAGAGCCGCGACCCAGCGCGCCAGAGCGCTCGGGGCTGGCGGACAAATGGTTGATAAGCGGACACACTTCACGCCGTTACGCGCGCCGGAGGGCGACGCGCGGATGCTTCGGCGACGCCACAGTGTTGGAACAATTCCGCCATATGTTCGCCGCCGATCGCCATGCTTAGCGATTAACGTTCTGGCAGGGCTGACGTTTTCATGTGCGGCATATTTCCCAGCGGAACCCGATGAAGCGTCGACGAAATGTTGCAATTTTGTCGCATGACGGAAAAATGCACGCGCAGAACCCCGCTTCGTCGACCGCCGAGCCGGTAGCGGACTGGCGCGCCGACGCCTACCGCCGCTTCGAGGCCGAACGCACCCGTCCGGCGGCCGATCTTCTCGCGCGCGTGCCGCAAGACGCGCGCCGGAGAATCGTCGATCTCGGCTGCGGGCCGGGCAATTCTACCGCCCTTCTCGCCGAACGCCATCCAGACGCGGCGATCGTCGGCCTCGATTCCTCGCCTAACATGCTTGCGGCGGCGCGGGCGCGCCTGCCGCGCGTGGATTTTCGCCAGGGCGACATCGCCGAGTGGAGCGACCCGTCGGCCGAGCTGGTCTTCGCCAACGCGGCGCTGCAATGGGTCCCCGACCACATCGGCGTGATGCGTCGCCTCGCCGCTGAACTGCCGGCGCGCGGCTGTCTCGCGGTGCAGGCGCCCGACAACGAAGACGAGCCCAGCCACGCGCTGATGCGCGAGATCGCCGCGACGGCGCGCTTCCGCGACAAGCTCGTCGACGCGGCGGCGGCGCGCGAGCGCATCGGCGCGTTCGCCGATTACGACGACGCGCTGTCGGCGAGCTGCGACGAGATCGACATCTGGCGCACGACCTACGTCCACCGCCTCGCCGGGCCGGACGCGATCGTCGCCTGGCTCGAGAGCACGGGACTCAGGCCGTTTCTCAATCCGCTCGACGCCGACGAGCGCGCCGACTTCCTCGCGCTCTACCGCGCCGGAATCGCCCGCGCCTATCCGCCGCGCGCCGGCGGCGGCGCGCTGCTGCCGTTTCCGCGCCTGTTCATTGTCGCGACGCGACGCTGACGGGGATTGACGGCGCGCCGCGCCGCGGCGGAAACAGGAGCGCGGGCGGCGACGAACGGGAGCTTGCGATGCGGCGAATGGTCATCGCCTTGGCCTGCGCAGTGGGCGCGCTCACGGGCGCTTCGGCGCAGGACAAGGGCGCGCTCGAACCCGCGCCGCTGCCCCCGCTCGCCAACCCCAACGACCCCGGTCTCCCCGCCAAGGAAGTGTTCGGCCGCGCCATGACCCCGGCCGAAGCGCAGGCGCGCTCGATCGGCTTCTATTCGCGCGGGTGCCTGGCCGGCGCGGTCGCGCTGCCGGTCGACGGCGAAGCCTGGCAGGTGATGCGCCTTTCGCGCAACCGCGCCTGGGGCCACCCGGCGATGATCGCCTTCCTCGAGCGCTTCTCGCGCAAAGCGGCCGACGAAGGCGTCTGGCCGGGCATTCTGGTCGGCGACATTTCGCAGCCGCGCGGCGGGCCGATGATGACCGGCCACCTGTCGCACCAGATCGGCCTCGACGCCGACGTGTGGCTGACGCCGATGCCCGATCATCGCCTCAGCCACGAGGAGCGCGAAGAGATGTCCGCCGTCGACATGGTGCGGCCCGACGGCCTCGCAGTCGACCCCACGCATTGGAGCGAGCGGCAGGCGGGGATCATCAAGGCCGCCGCCGAGGAGGCGGAGGTCGAGCGCATCTTCGTCAACCCGGCGATCAAGAAGGCCTTGTGCGAGACGCATAAGGGCGAAGCGTGGATGAACAAGGTGCGTCCCTTTTGGGGCCACAACTATCATTTTCACATCCGCATCGTCTGTCCGGCCGGCGAGACGGCATGCCAGCACCAGGACCCGGTTCCGCTCGGCGACGGCTGCGACAAGTCGCTCGACTGGTGGTTCACCGACGAAGCCCTGCATCCCGCGCCGAGCGCGCCCAAGCCGCCGCTGACGCTGTCGCAACTGCCGCCGCAATGCGGTCAGGTGGTGCTGGAGAAGTAGCGCCGCGCCGCTCAGCGCGCCCCGTCCTGGCGATGGCCGATCCGATCGGCGAGGGCGAGCAGAACGGCGGCGACGACGAACGTCGCCAGCACGCCGGTTTGCCAGCCGAGGACGCGATCCGATTCGTGGTCGACGTCCATGAACGCCTCGAGCAGCTTGATGGCGGAAATGGCGACGATCGAGGCCATCAATTTCAGCTTGAGTTCGCTGAAATCGACGTCGGCGATCCAACGCGGCCAATCCTCGTGCGCTTCAACGTCGATGCGCGAGACGAAGTTGGCGTAGCCGGACAGAATGACGATGACGATCAGCGAAGCGGAAAGCGTCAGGTCGACGATCCCGAGCGCGGCGAGCAGGACGCTGTCCTCGTTCAAGCTGGCGAACTGGATCGCCACGTCGTAGACGCGCACGCCGACCTTGGCGAGCAGCGCCAGCAGCGCGACGACCAGCGCGAGATAGAACGGCGCCAGCAACCAGCGCGAGGCGAACAGCAGCTTCTCGAACCCATGCTTGGTCACGCGCGAGCCCTCTTAATGAGGCTCACGCATCCTGCGCCAGAAGCCTGAGACCGGGCAAGCGCCGACCAGCGGCGGCGCGGTAGATCAGCATGCCCGCCGCCATCGCAACGACGAAGGCCGCCGCGCCGGGGCTGAAAAAACCGAGATCGACGACGCCCGGCGCCGGGCAGACGCCGCCGAGGCCCCAGCCGATGCCGAAGACGCCCGCGCCGACGACCAGCGGCGCGTCGATCGCGCGCTTGGTCGGCAGCTCGATCGCGCCGCCGACCCAGGCGGCGGAGCGGCGACGCGCAAGCCAGAAGGCCGGCAGGGCGACGACGATCGCGCCGCCCATGACGAAGGCGAGCGACGGATCCCAGAGGCCGGCGAGATCGAGGAAGCCGGTCACCTTGGCCGGCTGATACATCCCCGAGAAGCAGAGGCCGAGGCCGAAGATCAGGCCGACGGCGAGAGCGAAGAGGTTGCGTTTCATGACGGATCTCCCTCTCTCAGCCGACGACGTGGCGGGCGACGAAGACGGTCGCAAACGCGGTCGCCATGAAGATTCCAGTCGCCACGAACGAGCGCGGCGACAGCCGCGCCAGGCCGCAGACGCCGTGGCCGCTGGTGCAGCCCGAGCCGAGCCGCGCGCCGATGCCGACCAGCAGGCCGGAGGCGACCAGCGCCAGCCAAGACGCGGCGAAGACCGGCGGGGCGACGCTCCACAAGGCGCGCGCGACGAACGGCGACAGGACGAGGCCGACGATCAGCGACCACCGCCACGGCGCCTCGGCGTCGCGGATTTCGAGCGCGCCGCCGACGACGCCCGCCGCGCCCAAGACGCGGCCGAGGCCGAGAACCAGCAGCGCCGCCGCCAGCCCGATCAGCGCGCCGCCGGCAAGAGCCGAAAACGGCGTGAAATGCGCCCAATCTATGCTCACTACCAACTCCATTTGTTCATAAAATATATAGACATAATTTCCGCGTTGCAAGGTCCTGGCGCTCGCTTCCGCGGCGCCGCGCGCGCCGACCCCACGCGTCGGATGGAAAAAGCCCTTGACGGACGATAGTTTATCTACTAAACTGTCAATATACTAAACTTACGCGGAGAGGCGACATGGTTCCGGCTTGGGACGCGATCGTCATCGGATCGGGCATCGGCGGGATTTCCGCCGCCGGCTTTCTCGCCAAAGTCGCCGGGATGAAGGTCTTGGTGCTGGAGAAGCACTCGGAACGCGGCGGCCAGACCCACGTCTTCCGCCGCGACGGCGCCGCCTGGGACGTCGGGCTGCATTACCTCGGCGAGATGCAGCCGGGCACGTTCATGCGCGGCCTGTTCGATTTCCTCTCGGACGGGGCGCTCGGGTGGAACCGGATGCCGGACGATTTCGAGCGGTTCGTCTACCCCGAGTTCGCATTCGCCGTCCCCTCCGACCCGCGCCGCTACCAGGCTCGGCTGATCGAGCGCTTCCCCGCCGAGGCCGACGCGATCCGCGGCTATTTCCGCGATCTCGGCGCGGTCGCGCGCTGGTGCGTTCTCGGCATTCAGCAGCAGATGGCGCCGGCGCCGCTCGCCTTCCTCCTCGCCCAGGCCCGGCGTTTCGGCGCGGCGCGAGCGACCCAGACGACCGACGCCTACCTCGAACGTCATTTCCGCTCGCGCGAGCTCAAAGCCCTGCTCGCCACCCAGTGGGGCGACTACGGCTTGCCGCCGAAACAGAGCGCTTTTGCGCTTCACGCCCTCGTCGTCGACAGCTACCTGAACGGCGGCTGGTTTCCCGACGGCGGCGCCGGGCGCATCGCGCGCACGATCGAGCCGGGAATCGAGGCGGCGGGCGGCGCGATCCGCGTCTGCCAGGAGGCGACCGCGATCCTCATCGAGAACGGCCGCGCCGTGGGGGTGCAGGCGATCGATCGGCGCAGCGGCGAGCCGATCGCGGTCGCCTACCGCGCGCCGGTCGTCGTCTCCGACGTCGGCGCGCCGCTCACCTACGAGCGCCTGCTGCCAACCGACGGCGCGATCGGACGGCGAACCGCCAAGCAGCGCGCCGCCGTCGCCGCGCTGCAGGGCGGCCTGTCGGCGGTCAATCTCTATCTCCGCCTGAAGGCGCCGGTCTCGACCCTGGGCGTCGAGGGCGAGAACTATTGGATCAACGCCACGCTCGATCATGAGGACGTCGACGCGCACGTCGCGGCGACGCTCGCCGGCGATCCGCGCCATGTCTATCTTTCGTTCCCATCGGCGAAGTCGGGCGACGATCGGTTCCACACCGCCGAGATCATCGCCTTCGTGCGCCCCGACGCGTTCGACGCCTGGCGCCGCACCGCGCCTGGCGAGCGCGGGCCCGGCTACGCCGAACTCAAGCGGCGCGTCGCCGAGGGGTTGCTGCGCGCCGCCGACCGCGCGGTTCCCGGCCTTTCCGCCCTCGTCGCCTACAGCGAACTGTCGACTCCGCTGACCATCGAACATTTCACCTCGCACCCGGCCGGCCTCTTCTACAGCCTGCGGGGAACGCCGCAGCGCTACCGGTCCTCGCCGCTCGGCGCGCGCACGCCGATTCCCGGCCTCTATCTTGCGGGCTGCGATGCGGCGAGCATCGGCGTCCCCGGCGCCCTGATGGGCGGCCTCGCCGCCGCGAGCCAGGTTCTCGGCCCCGCCGGCTTCCTGCGCATCATGGCCAGGGTCCAGCGGCCGCGGAAGCCCGCCGCGGCGCCGGCGCCAAAGCGCTCGCCGGAGAAGAATCGCGCGACGCTCGTCGCCAAGACTTCGTTGACGCCGTCGATCTGGCGGCTGGAATTCGCACTCGACGAGCCGATCCGCTTCGTTCCCGGCCAATACGTCAAGCTGCGCGTCGCGCCGTTCGAATGGCGCGACTATTCGATCGCCGCGGCCGCCGACAAGCGCCTCACGCTGCTGGTCAGCACCCGCACCGGCGGCGACGGTTCGCTCTACGCCGCCGCCGTCGAGCCGGGCGAAGCGACCGAGTTCGAAGGGCCATTCGGCGACTATCGTCTCGAGCGCAACGCCCATCGCCGCGTGTTCGTCGCGACGGGGACCGGGTTGGCGCCGTTCCTGCCGATGTTCGGCGAGATGGCCAAGGCCGGCGAGATCGAGGCCGCCGAATTGTATTTCGGCTGCCGGACTGCGGCCGACGACATCGCCCGCGCGCTCGCCCCGTCGCCGCCGCGCACGATCGTCTGCGCCAGCCGCGACGCTGCAGCCGCGGGCGTCTTCCACGGACGGGTGACGCAGGCGCTCGCCGGCCTCGCCTTCGATCCCGCAGCGACCGATTTCTACATTTGCGGGTCGGCCGCTATGGTCAGCGATTGTCGGGCGATTCTCGGGCGCGCCGGCGCGACGCGAATCTTGACGGAACTCTTTTGAAGGATCGACGCCGCATCCGTGACGAGAAATTCCTGGTTCACCGAGACCGAAGTCTTCCTGCTGCATGAGATCGTCGCCCGGCTCGATCGATTGGCGCGCAAGCGCGTGCTTGACGCGATCGGCCTCAGCTACGCCGAGTTCGTCCTGGCGATGGCGGTCAACGAGATGGAGCGGCCGACCCAGGCGGAGGTCGGCGAGCTTCTCGACATGAGCAAGTCGCTGGTCAGCCAGCGCGTCAGCGGCCTGCTGGCGAAGGGCTTCCTCATCCAGCAGAGGCAACCCGAGAATCGCCGGCAGGTGCGCCTCGAATTGACCGCGACCGGGCGGCAGGCGCTGGAGACGATCTACGAGCAGCTCGCCGGCAACGCGGAGCAACTCTTCGACGTCCTCCGCCCTTCGCGTCCGCAATTCCTGCAGTCTTTGCGCCGCCTGCGCGACGCGATCGCCCTCGCCGAAGCGAGCCTGGATGGCCGGAAGCCGCCGACCTTGCGGTGAATCTGCGCGTCGCCTAACGCGCATTGCAGTCAGGTGGAAGCAGCGCCGCCGCGTCCCTTCTCCCCGCAAGCGGGGAGAAGGGATTGTGGCGCCGCTGTTCGAACTTGATGCGACGCGCCCTATCGGGCGGCGGCGAGCGCGCGCGCGACGATCGCCTCGAGCTTGTTCATCAACTCGGGATCGCGCGCTTCCGGATGGGTCATGATCGCGCCGTCGAGCGCGCGGTCGGCGCCGCCCGGGCACGGCTCGTGCTCGGCGGGAAAATCCCTGAGCGCGCGCGTGACCAGCGCTTCGACCCGCTCGGCGTTGAGACGGACGATCCTCAACACCGAGGCGACGTCGACCGGCCCGTGCTCCGCGTGCCAGCAGTCGTAGTCGGTGACCATGGCGACGGCGGCGTAGGGCAGCTCCGCTTCGCGCGCGAGCTTGGCCTCGGTCGCCGCGGTCATGCCGATGACGTCGAGGCCGCGCGCCTTGTAGGCGAGCGACTCGGCGAGGGTCGAGAATTGCGGCCCTTCCATGCAGAGGTAGGTTCCGCCGTCGCGGCAGGCGATCCCCTCGGCCGCCGCGGCGGCGGCGACGCGCGCGCGCAACAGCGGCGAGGTCGGATGCGCCATCGGCACATGGGCGACGCAACCGGCGCCGAAGAAACTCGTCTGGCGCGCGAAGGTGCGGTCCTCGAACTGGTCGACCAGCACGAACAGGCCGGGAAACAGCTCCTCGCGGAACGAGCCGCAGGCCGAGACGGCGATGACGTCGGTGACGCCGGCCCGCTTCAGCGCGTCGATGTTGGCGCGGTAGTTGATCGTCGAGGGGGTGAAGCGGTGGCCCTGGCCGTGGCGGGCGAGGAACACCGCCTCGGTCTCGCCGACGCGGCCGAAGCGCAGGAGGTCGGAGGGCTCGCCCCACGGCGTCGCGACGCGCCGCTCGCAGACGTCGGTCAGGCCCGCGAGCTGGTAGACCCCCGAGCCGCCGATGACGCCGACGATCGCCTTGGCCATTTCGTCGCCTCGCCGATCGCTGCGCCGCGCCTCAGTGGAGATCTTTCCAGACGCGCTTCTTGGTGAAATAGAGCAGCGCCGCCAGCACGATGAGGAAGATCATGACCCTCAGGCCGATCTTCTTGCGTTCGGGCAGCGTCGGCTCCGACGCCCAGCTCAGGAAGGCGGCGACGTCGCGCGCGTAATTGTCGAGCTTCGGCGGCGTGCCGTCCTTGTAGGCGACCGCGCCGTCGACGATCGGCTGCGGCATCGCG
>Ga0181529_10003532_pt1 | contig 17750 bp, 15 predicted proteins | sample PEATcosm2014_Bin_36_FD_119763 | JGI IMG/M metagenome (GOLD analysis project Ga0181529, IMG submission 119763) | Peatland microbial communities from MTU Mesocosm Facility, Houghton, MI, USA - PEATcosm2014_Bin10_30_metaG | ecosystem: Environmental > Terrestrial > Soil > Wetlands > Peat | place... | reverse complement strand
GGTCATCATCGTGCCGGGCTACGGCATGGCGGTGGCGCAGGCCCAGCACGCCGTGCGCGAAATGGCCGACCTGCTCATCAAGGAAGGCGTGGACGTGAAATACGCCATCCATCCGGTGGCGGGGCGCATGCCGGGCCACATGAACGTGCTGCTGGCCGAGGCCAACGTGCCATACGACGAAGTGTTCGAAATGGACGACATCAACAACGAGTTCAGCACCACCGATGTCGCCTACGTGATCGGCGCCAACGACGTGACCAACCCGGCGGCCAAGACCGACAAGACCTCGGCGATCTACGGCATGCCGATCCTCGACGTCGAGAAGGCCGGCACGGTGCTGTTCGTCAAGCGCTCGATGGCCACGGGCTATGCCGGCGTGCAGAACGAGTTGTTCTTCCGCCCCAACACCATGATGCTGTTCGGCGACGCCAAGAAGATGACTGAAACCATCGTCAAGGCCCTGGGCCGCTAATCCCTCGGGCAATCGGCGAAACGAAGCCAGGGGCTCTGCCCGTCGCGCCAGGATGCGCGGCGGGCAGGGCCCCTGGCTTTTGTTGTCTGGCGGGCTGCCGGGAAGGGAGCGCGGCTGTCAGCGGTGCCAGCCGCCGCCCCAGCCCCTGCCCCAGCCACCGCCGACGACGACCGGAACCGGAGCGACGACGACCGGCGGAGCGTAGGCATAACCATAGCCGCCATCGTAATAGCCGCCGGCGTAGGGGCCGGGTCCATAAGCCGGATAGGCCACGCAGCCGCCGAGCGCGAGGAGCGCCAGGCCGGCCAGCGGCGGCAGCACACGGCGGACCAGTGTTGAGCGGGACATTCGCACGGTGGACATGGCACCCTCCTGCGGGATCTGAAGACATAGATGGTGCTGGCAATGGGGCGTTTTGATGGGCGCAACGTGGCGAACGTATGCGCCCACCGCCCATCATTGCCGCTCTACCCCGGGGGCTCGCCGGCCACCTGGGCCATCAGCGGCACCAGGGCGCGGTAGTCGGCGGCACGCGCCGACTGCGGCCGCCAGACCAGGCCCAGCGTCCGCCAGCCCCCGGCGCCGGCGAGCGGGCGCAGCACCAGATCGGTCCCGGCGGCGATCCCGGCCTCCACCGCGATGCGCGGCAGCAGCGTGACCCCCAGCCCGCCCGCCACCATCTGCACCAGCGTGTGCAGGCTGGTGGCCGCGAACCCTTCGGGCTCCGCCGGGTCGCGCGGCGGCCCCTCCCCGCGCGCGAAGCCGCACAGATCCAACGCCTGGTCGCGCAGACAATTGCCATCCTCCAGCAGCAACAGCCGCTCGGTTTGCAACGCCGCGGCCGGCACCGAGTCGCGCGCCGCCAGCATGTGCCCGGGCGGCAGCGCGACGACCAACGCGTCGCGGGCCAGCGGCGCCGTCTCCGCCCCCGCGCAGGCGCAGGGCAGCGCCAGCAGCAACAGGTCGAGGCGCCCGTCGCGCAACCGCTCGACCAGCCGGTCGGTGGTGTCCTCGCGCAGATAGAGCCGCAGGCCCGGATAGGCCTGGCGCAGCGCGGGCATCAGCCGCGGCAGCAGGAACGGACCGATGGTCGGGATCACGCCGAACCGCAACGCCCCGTGCAGCGGAGCCCGCGCGGCGACGGCGGCCTCGGCGATCGCCTCGAGGCTGCCCAACGCCGCCCGGGCGCGGACCGCGATCTCCCGGCCCAGGGCCGTGAAGGCGACGTGCTTGCCGCCGTCGCGGTCCAGCAGGTGGGCGTCCAGTTGGCGCTCCAGGGCCAGGATGCCGGCCGAGAGAGTGGACTGGGTGACCGCGCAGGCCTCAGCGGCGCGGCCGAAATGCTGGTGCTCGACGAGCGCCAGCAGGTAGCGGAGTTGTTGTGGCGTTGGCAGGGGTGTCATCGATTTTACCGATCAAAATCAACAAAACAATTCATTGGCACGTTCATACGCGGAAGGCCATACCACCCCCGCACACCGAGCCGGCCATTTCCGTTGGGCCGGGTTTCACAAGGAAAAGAGCATGCTCACCGTTGGCGATAAGTTCCCCGCCTTCAATCTCAGCGCGGTCAAGCCCGGCATCGAGGGCCTCGGCGGCCCCGGCAAGTCGTTCACCGACATTTCCAATGCGTCCGATCCCGGCAAGTGGAAGGTCGTGTTCTTCTGGCCGAAGGACTTCACCTTCATCTGCCCGACCGAAATCGCCGCCTTCGGCAAGCTCGCCGGCGAGTTCGCCGATCGCGACGCGGTGCTCTACGGCGCCTCGATCGACAGCGAATTCGTGCATCTGAACTGGCGCGTGCACAACGCCGACATCCACGACCTGCCGATTCCGATGCTGGCCGACAACAAGCGCGAACTGTCGCAGGCGCTGGGCATCCTGGACAAGCAGGCCGGCGTGGCGTTGCGCGCGACCTTCATCGTCGATCCCGAAGGTACCATCCAGTGGGCCGCGGCGAACGGCCTGAACGTGGGGCGCAATCCGCAGGAAGTGCTGCGTGTGCTGGATGCGCTGCAAACCGACGAGTTGTGCCCGTGCAACTGGGAGAAGGGCAAAGAGACGCTCCAGCCGCAGGCGCTGTTCGAGCACGCCTGATCCGGATCGGGACGCCCCCTCCCCTGCCTGGGAGGGGAACGCCCCCGCCCTGTTTCATCGAAGGAAATATCATGTCGCTCGAAGCCCTGCGTGCCCGCCTCCCGGAGTACGCCAAGGATCTGAAGCTCAATCTCGGCTCGCTCGCCGCCGAGACGGTGCTCAACCCACAGCAGCTTGCCGGCACTTTCGTCGCCAGCGCGCTCGCCTCCCGCAACGCCGAGGTGACCCGCGCGCTGGTCGCCGAGTTCGGCGCGCGGCTCAGCCCGGAGGCGCTGACCGCGGCGAAGGCGGCGGCCGCCATCATGGGCATGAACAACGTCTATTATCGGTTCACCCATCTGGTCGGCGGCGACTATGCGACCATGCCGGCGAAACTGCGCATGAACGTCATGGCCAGGCCGGGCGTGGACAAAGTGGATTTCGAACTGTGGGCGCTCGCCGTCTCGGCGATCAACGGCTGCGGCAAATGCATGGAAGCGCATGAACGCGTCGTCGTGCAGGCCGGGCTCGCCCGCGAACAGGTACAGGCCGCGGTGCGCATCGCCGCCGTGGTGCACGCGACCGCCGCCATTCTCGACGGCGAGGACGCAGTCGGCTGAAGGAAGGCAGGCAAGGCCAGGGGCTCCTCCCCCGGCCCCGTTCTTCCTCCGTCACCCCCGCAGATGGCAGGCGACGTGGTGCTCCGGGGCCAGTTCGCGCAACGCCGGCACTTCCTCGCGGCAGCGCGCCACCGCGACCGGGCAGCGCGTATGAAATCGGCAGCCCGGGGGTGGCGCCATCGGGCTCGGGATGTCGCCTTCCAGCACCAGGCGCTCGCGTTTCGCCCGCGGGTCCGGCGCCGGCGCGGCCGCCATCAGCGCCTCGGTATAGGGGTGCAGCGGGGTGGCGAAAATCGCCTCCTTCGGCGCCAGCTCGACGATGCGGCCCAGGTACATGACCGCGATGCGGTGGCCGATATGCTCGACCACGCCGAGGTCGTGGCTGATGAACAGATAGGCGAGGCCGCGCTCCTCCTGCAAATCCATCAGCAGGTTCAGCACCTGCGCCTGCACCGACACATCGAGCGCGGACACCGCCTCGTCGGCCACGATCAGTCCCGGATCGGGCGCCAGCGCGCGGGCGATGCCGAGCCGCTGGCGCTGGCCGCCGGAAAACTCGAAGGCATAGCGGTGCATCGCCTCGGCGCGCAGCCCCACCCGTTCCAGCAAGGCGGCGACACGATCGCGCCGGTCGGCAACGCTCAGGTCGGAAAAATTCTCCAGCGGCTCGCCGACGATCGTGCCGGCGAGCAGCCGCGGGTTGAGCGAGGCATAGGGGTCCTGGAACACCATCTGCGCGTGCCGTCGGTGCCGGCGCATCGCCCGCTCCCCCAGCGCGGTGACGTCGACGCCACGCAGCACGATGCGCCCGGCGGTCGGCTCCAGCAGACGCAGGATCAGCCGCGCCACGGTCGATTTGCCGCAACCCGACTCGCCCACCAGGCACAGCGTTTCTCCGGCGGCGATCGTGAGGCTCACCTCGTCCACCGCCTTGACCACCGCCGCCGGGCGCCGCAGCAATCCGCGCCGCACCGCAAAATGCTTGGTCAGGCCTTCGACCTCGGCGACCGGCGCGGTCATGCCGCCAGCACCCGCCCGGTGTGCCAGCACGCCGCCACGTGCCCGCCGCCATGATCGTCGAGCGGCGGCGCCTCGGTGCCGCAGCGGTCGGTGGCGAAAGCGCAACGCGGCGCAAAGGCGCAACCCGGCATCGGGTCGCGCAGGTTGGGCACGATGCCGGGAATTTCGGCCAGCCGCCGGCGGCGCGCGGCCCCGGTGCCGCGGCGCGGAATGGAAGCCATCAACCCGCGTGTGTAGGGATGCAACGGCCGGTCGAACAAATCCAGCACCGGGGCCTCCTCCACCTTGCGCCCGGCATACATCACGATCACCCGCTGGCAGGTTTCCGCCACCACGCCGAGGTTGTGGGTGATCATCAGGATGGCCGCCCCCATGCGCTCCTTCAGTTCCAGCATCAGCCGCAGGATCTGCGCCTGGATGGTAACGTCGAGCGCGGTGGTGGGCTCGTCGGCGATCAGCAATTGCGGGTGGCAGGACAGCGCGATGGCGATCATCACCCGCTGGCGCATGCCGCCGGAGAGCTGGTGCGGATAGTCGTGCACCCGCCGCGCCGCATCCGGGATTTGCACCAGCGTCAGCATCTCCGCCGCCCGCGCCCAGGCCTCGGCGCGCGACTTGCCCTGATGGATGAGGACCGCCTCGGCGATCTGATCGCCCACGGTCAGCACCGGGTTCAGCGAGGTCATCGGTTCCTGGAACACCATGGCGATACGGTTGCCGCGGATACCCCGCATCGCCGCTTCGTCGAGTTCCAGCAGATTGCGCCCGCCGAAACGCACCGTCCCGCCTACGGTGCGGCCGAGCACGGGCGGCAGCAGACGCAGGATCGAAAGCGCGGTGACCGACTTGCCGCAGCCAGATTCGCCGACGATGCCCAGCGTCTCGCCGGCACCGATGACAAACGAAAGTCCATCGACGGCGCGCGTGATTCCGTCCCGCGTGAAAAAATGCGTGCGCAGTCCTTCAACGGAGAGGACGGGCTCGCTCACACCATCCTCCTCGCCAACCGCACATCGAGCAGGTCGCGTAGTCCGTCGCCCAGCAGGTTCACCGACAGGATCACCATCGCCAGCGCCGTCCCCGGCGCGAAGATGGTCCATGGCGCGCGGGCGATGAACAGCCGGCTCTGCGCGATCATGTTGCCCCAGGTCGGAATCTCGGGTGGCACCCCGGCGCCGAGGAAGGACAGCGCCGCCTCGATCAGGATGGCGGAGGCGGTGATGTAGGTGCCCTGCACGATCAACGGCGCGATGGTGCTGGGCAGGATGTGGCGCAGCACGATCTTCCATGCCGGCGACCCGTCGGAGACCGCCGCCTCGATATAGGGCAGCGTGCGCACGGTCAGCACCACCGAGCGCACCAGCCGCACGACGCGCGGCACCTCGGGGATGGTGATGGCGACAATGACGATCCACACGCTGGCGCGATTGAGCGACACCATGGCGATGGCGAGCAGGATGGCGGGAATGGCCATCAGCCCATCCATGAACCGCATCACCACCGCGTCCACCCCGCGCCAGTAGCCGGCGGCCAGCCCGATGCCGAGGCCGATGACGATGGACATCGCGGCCACCGACAGCCCGACGATCAGCGACACCCGCGCGCCATAGACAACCCGGGCATAGACGTCGCGGCCCAGAAAATCGGTGCCGAGCCAGTGTGCCGCCGACGGCCCCTGCAACCGGTCGATCGGCTTCAGCGCCACCGGGTCGCCGGCGATCGACGGTGCCGCCAGCGCCACCGCCGCCACCAGCACCAGCAGCACCGCGCCGATGATGATGGTCGGATTGCGCCGACAGAAGGTGGCTAACCGTTTCATCCGCGGATCCGCGGGTCGAACAGCGTGTAGGACAGGTCAACCAGCAGGTTGACCAGCACATAGACGCCGGAGAACACCATGATGACGCCCTGGATGATCGGGTAGTCGCGCCGCGCGATGGCGTCCACCACCAGCCGCCCCACCCCGGGGATGTTGAACACCGTCTCGGTGATCACCACGCCACCGATCAGCAGCGCCACGCCGTTGCCCACCACGGTCACGATCGGCACGGCGGCATTCTTCAGCGCATGCTTCAGCAGCATCGGCGCCGCCGCCACGCCTTTCGCCTTCGCCGTGCGCATGTAGTCCTCGGCCAGCACATCCAGCATGGTGGCGCGGGTGATGCGCGCGATCAGCGCCACGTAGGCCATGCCGAGCGCGAACGATGGCAACACCAAATGTTGCAGCCAGGGCCCAACGCCTTCGGAAATGGGCGTGTAGCCCTGCACCGGCAGCCATTTCAGGTTGATGGCGAAGACGAAGATCAGCAGGTAGCCGACCACGAAAACCGGCACCGAGAAGCCCATCACCGCGAAGCCCATCACCACCCGGTCGATGAGGCTGCCCACCCGCGCCGCCGCCACCACGCCGAGCGTGATCGCCACCACCACCGCCAGCGCGATGGTGGTGAGAGCCAGCGACAGCGTCGGCTCGGCACGCTGCGCGATCAGCGATGTGACGCTGTCGCCCCAGAACAACGAGGTACCGAGGTCGCCGCGCAGAAGATTGCCGACCCAGACTACGAATTGCCGCCAAACCGGCTGGTCGAGCCCGAGCTTTTCGCGGATCGCCGCGATGTTCTGCGGGGTGGCGTTGTCGCCGGCCATGATCGCGGCCGGATCCCCCGGGGCGAAGTGCAGCAGCAGAAAAACGCAGATGGCGACAATGCACATGACCGGCACGATGGAGGCCAACCGGCGCGCAATTGTGCCGGTCATGCTTATCCCTTACCTGCCTGCGCGGGCGGGGAAACGAGGCGTTCCATCAGGTCTTCTCGACGTTCCAGAACACCAGCAACCCGGGTTCGTGCAGCCAGCCCGTAACGTTCTTGCGGTGCGCGACCGGTTGTATCCACTGGCCGAAATGCAGCAACGGCACGATGTTCCACGCATTTTCCTGAATCTGCGCGGCAATCGCCTTGCGTTGCTCCAGCGTCTCGGCGCTCATCCACTGCGCGCGCAACTGCTCGTTCTTCTCGTCAGTGGGCCAGCCGAACCAGCCCTTGGTGCCGATGGTCGCCAGATGCGCCATCATGTATGGCGTGCTGTTGGCCAGCCCGCTGGCCGAGGTGAAGAAGATGTTCCAACCCCCCTGATCCGGCGGCGACTGGTTGGCCCGGCGCGCCACCACGTTGGCCCAGTCCATCGGCTGCAAATCAACCTTGATGCCGGCGCCGCGCAACTGCTCGGCCATCACCGTCGCGGCATTGGCCATGTAGGCGATGTTGGTGGCCTGCAGCATGACGATCGGCTTGCCGTCGTAGCCGCCTTCCGCCAGCAACTGTTTGGCCAGCGCGATGTTCGGCCCGCTCTTGAACCAGCCCGTGTTGGCGTCGTTCTCCATCGGTGAGCCGCAGGTGAAATAGCTGCCGCAGGTACGGTACCATTTCGGGCTGCCGAAGGTCGGCCGCAGCATGTCCTCCTGGTTGAGGATGTGCAGGAGGGCCTGCCGGCACTTGAGGTTGTTGAACGGCGGATACAGCCAGTTTATGCCGATGTAGCCCATCGAGCCGAGGTCGTACAGGTTCTCGACGGTGACGGCGGGATCGTCCTGCAACTGGTCGAGGAAATCGGTCGGCGGGATTTCGTAGAAGTCGATCTCGCCGCTTTGCAGCGCCGCCACCGCGGTCTGCGCATCCGGCATGTTGACGAAGACGACGCGGTCCACCTTCACCACCTTGCCGCCGGCGATGCCGCTGGGCGGTTCGCCGCGAGGAACGTAATCCGGATTGCGGTCGTAGACGTACTGCGTGCCGGCCTTGGTCTCGTTCTGGTTGAAGATGAACGGCCCGGACCCGACCACCTGGTCGATCTTCTGCATTGGGTCGGTCTCGGCCTCGCGCTTGCGCATGATGAAGAGGTCGGGGGTGCAGGTGGTCGCGAACATGTCGAGCACCAGGGGAAAGCGCTCCTTCAATCTGACCCGGAAGGTCTTGTCGTCGACCGCGGAGAGGTCGGCGAGGCGCAGCGCCAGCAATTGCCCCTGGCCGGAGCGCACCATCCAGCGGCGGATGCTGGGCACCACGTCGGCGGAGGTCACCGGCGTCTTGTCATGGAAGCGCAGGCCGTCGCGCAATTCGAAGGTGTATGTCAGCTTGTCGTCGGAGATGGCCCAGCCCTTGACCATCTGCGGTTGCGGCACGTTGTTGGCGTCGGTGCCGAGCAGCGTGTCGTAGACCATGGCGCCATGGTAGGCGGTGATGTCCGCCGTGGTCCAGATCGGGTCGTAGGTGGCGAGGTCCCCCGCCAGCACCGCGCGAATGGTGCGCGCGGCCGATGGACGGGCCTGCGCATGCAGGATGCCGGGCGCTGTGGCCAGGCCAACGGTTGCCAGCGAGCCTCCCATGACGGTACGGCGGGTTGCCTTCATGGCGTGCCTCTCTTTCCTGTCCCTGTGCGGCTGCCCGTCTGCCGGGAGCCCATCGTTGCCGAGCCTGCCCCCCGCCGCGCCAGCTGAACGGGCGGCGGGGGGCGAGGCGTTCCATCAGGTCTTTTCGAGATTCCAGAATGCAATCAGTTCCGGGATGTGCAGCCAGCCCGTGACGTTCTTGCGGTGCGCCGTCGGCTGTATCCACTGGCCGAAATACAGATGCGGCACGATGTTCCAGGCGTTCTCCTGGATCTCGGCCGCGATCGCCTTGCGTTCCTCCGCTGTTTCGGCCGCCATCCATTTGGCGCGCAATGCCTCGTTCTTGTCGTCGCTCGGCCAGCCGAACCAGGCCTTGGGGCCGGTGGTCGCCATCTGGCTCATCATGTACGGGTTGCTGTTGGACAGGCCGCCCGACGAGGTGAAGAAGATATTCCAGCCGCCCTGATCCGGCGGCGACTGGCTGGCCCGCCGTGCCACCACGTTGGCCCAGTCCATCGGCTGCACGTCCACGTTCATGCCGGCGCTGCGCAACGCCTGCGCCGCCACCGCGGCGGCATTGAACATGTAGATCATGCTGGTGGCCTGAAGCATGACGACGGGGCGGCCGTCGTAGCCGCCTTCCTTCAGCAACTGCTTCGCCAACGGGATGTTCGGCCCGCTCTTGAACCAGTCGCTGTTGGCGTCGTTGTCCATCGGCGAGCCGCAGGTGAAATAGCTGCCGCAGGTCTTGTAATATTTCGTGCTGACGAAGGTCGGCCGCAGCATGTCCTCCTGGTTGATGATGTGCAGGATGGCCTGCCGGCACTTGACGTTGTTGAACGGCGGATACAGCCAGTTCAACGCCATGTAGCCGACGATGCCGAGGTCGAAGATGTTCTCGATGGTGATGTTCGGGTCGGCGGCCAACTGGTCGATCAGATCGATCGGCGGAAGCTGGAAGAAGTCGATCTCGCCGGCCTGCAGCGCCGCCATGGCGGTTTGCGAATCGGTGATATTCACGAAGATGACGCGATCGACCTTCGGGATCTTGCCGCCGGTCGTGCCGCTGGCCGGCTCGCCGCGCGGCACGTAGTTCGGGTTCTTGTCGTAGACGTACTGGCTGCCGACGTGGGTCTCGTTCTGGTTCATGATGAACGGCCCGGACCCGACCACCTGGTCGATCTTCTGCATCGGGTCGGTCTCGGCCTCGCGCTTGCGCATGATGAACGGGATCGGCGTGGTCGTCGAGCCGAAGATGTCCAGCAGCAGGGGAAAGCGTTCCTTCAGCCTGAGGCGGAAGGTCTTGTCGTCCACCGCCGAGAGGTCGGCGACGCGTTGCCAAAGCAACTGCCCCGGTCCCGAGCGCGCCGCCCAGCGGCGCAGGCTGGGCACCACGTCGGCGCTGGTGACCGCCGTGTCGTCGGAAAAGCGCAGCCCGTCGCGCAGTTCGAACGTATAGGTCAGCTTGTCGTCCGAGACGCCCCATTTGCCCACCATCTGCGGCTGGACCTGGCCCTTGGCGTCGGTGCCGAACAGCATGTCGTAGACCATGCCACCGTGATGGGCGACCACGTTGGCGGTGGTCCAGATCGGGTCATAGGTGGCGAGGTCGCCCTCCAGCACCGCCCGCACGGAGCGCGCGGCCGAAGGCCGCCCCTGCGCCCGCAAAATCCCTGGTGCGCCGGCCAGCCCGGCGGTAGCCAGCGAGCCTCCCATGACGGTACGGCGGGTTGCCTTCATGGCGTGCCTCTCTTTCTTGTCCCTGTAGGGCTGCCCGTCTTTCGCGAGCCTGCCGTCGCCGAGCCTAACACCCGCCGCGCGGGCTGCCCAGGCCGCGGTGTCAGAAGATCAGCCCCGGTCTGGTCTCCTCGTCCAGCGGCCAGACCGGCCGGCGCACCTTGGTGTAGGGAATGCGCCGGTAGTCGCGGATCATCGGGCCGTCGGCATCCACATAGATCACTTTCTTCGCGATCGGCCCGTACGCCGCCATGAAGTGGTTGGTGCTCTTCACCACCACCAGCTTGCGCTCGGTCGGCTCCACGCCGACGTTGCGGAACAGTTCCAGCCCAGTCGCCTGGCCGCGGTTGGTAATCAGCACCACCTCCACCCCGCCCACGCGCACGCAGGCGCAGTCGCCCAGTTTCCCCTGGGTGGGACCGAAACTCTGATGGCAGTCGCGCTTGAGCCCGGTCACCGTCACCGTCGCGTCGACCGGCGCACCGGAAGCCGGCCCGATCTTGCCGCCGAAGCGCAGCGGAAAGCTGGCGCCCAAACCGGCATCGAAACACAGCCGCACCGCGATCGGGTCCCACACCGGCCCGACCGCCGCGCTCTCGACACCCCTCTCGATCAGCCGGCGCAGGATGGTGGTGTTGTCGGTGGGTGCGCCGCCGCCGGCATTGTCGGCCGGGTCCGCCATCACCACGGGACCACCGTCGAAGGCGAGCGCGGCGGTGATGCCCGCCTCCACATCCAGATAGTCCGGCGCGCTGCGGCCGCGAAACGACACGAACTCCTGGCCGATCGCGGTGGCCAGCCGGTCCGCCCCAGCCTTGTCGCCGTCGGTGATCACCAGGATGCGCCCGGTGACGTCCGCCACGTCGGCATAGGGGAAGCAGTGGCAGATGGAGATCGACAGCACCCCATCCTTGCCCTCCATCGCCATCATCCGATCGACGAATCCGCGCATCAGCGGCAGCGTGGTGGGATAGCTGCCGATCTGCCGGCAGTCATAGACGGACTGCACCGGCTTCACCTGCTTGCGGATCGTCTTCAGTACCAGCGTCAGCAGGTCCTCGGCGCGATCCACCACGTCGGTATGCGGAAACTCCTTGTAGAGGATGGTCACGTCGGCCAGCCCGACGCGCTTGAGCGTCAGGTGGCAGTGCGGGTCGAGTTCCACCCCGATCACGCAAGCCGGCCCGACGATGGCGCGCACCCGCTCGAGCACGTCGCCTTCGACGTCGTCGTAGCCGTGCGCCACCATGGCCCCGTGCAGGCCCAGCAGCACGCCGTCCAGCGGCATCGCCGCGCGCACCTGGCCCAGGATCTCGTCGCGCATGAACTCGTAGTCGGCGCGGTTGGTGGTGCCGGCCGGGCTGGCGGCGAAGCAGCTTCCCTCGATCAGCGTGAACCCTTCAGCGGTGGCGCGCCGGCGCGCCACCCAGAGCGGCGCGGTGCACATCAGCGCGGTCGCGTCGGGGTGCTCGCCGGGGCGCAGGAACACCCCTTCCCGGTATGCCTCGATGGAGGTGGGGAGCGGCGAGAAGGTGTTCGTTTCGGTGGCGATGGTGGCCGAGAACAGGCGCATGGCTTCACACCTTCCTCAACAGGTCGGGCAAATCACGCGCGCCGTCCCCGCCGCTGTCAACCCGGGCTCAGGCCGCGCGCGCCAGTGCCACCCCGCGCACGAGATCGGCGCATTTCTCGCCGATCATGATGCAGGCCGCGTTGGTGTTGCCCGACACCAGCGTCGGCATGATCGACCCGTCCGCCACCCGCAGCCCCTCCAGCCCGTGCACCTGGAGCGCGTCGTTCACCACCGCCAGGACGTCCCGCCCCATTTTGCAGGTGCCGACCGGATGGTAGATGGTCGCGCCGTATTCCCGCGCATAGCCCAGCAGGTCGGCGTCGGTTTGCACCTGCTCGCCGGGCAGGTACTCGCTGGCGATGTAGTGCGCCAGCACGGGCCGCTCCGCGATGCGCCGGCCCAGCTTCAGCCCGTCCACCAACGTCTGCCGGTCCAGTTCGCTCGCCAGATAATTCGGATGGATCGCCGGCGGCGCCAGCGGGTCGGGCGATTTCAGGCGTAGTTCGCCGCGGCTCTCCGGGCGCAACTGGCAGACGTTCTGGGTAAAGCCGGAGAATTTGTGCAGCCCCTCGGTCGGCCGGTCGACCGAGAAGCCGATGTAGTGGAACTGGACGTCCGGGCTCGGCAACTCCGGGCGCGTGCGCGCGAAGACCGCCACCTCGGCGGCGCTCACGGTCAGCGGACCCGTCCGGAACAGCGCGTATTGCGCCACCATGCGCGCCATCTTCCAGCGGCTCGCCATGATGTCGTTGACGGTGATCGGGAACCGGCAGCGATAGGCGATGCGGGCCTGGAAGTGGTCCTGCAGGTTGCGCCCCACCCCGGGCAGGTCGTGCACCACCGGAATGCCCATGGCCTGCAATTCGCCCGCCGGTCCGACGCCGGACAGCATCAGCAGTTGCGGCGAGTTGATGGCGCCGCCGCACAGGATCACCTCGCGCCGCGCCCGCGCCGTCACCCGCTGCCCGGCCGCGCCGTAGACCACGCCGACGGCGCGCCGTCCCTCGAAGATCACGCGCTCGGCGTGGGCGCGCGTCACCACCCGCAGGTTCGCCCGCCCCATCGCCGGCTTCAGGAACGCCACCGCCGCCGAGCAGCGCCGGCCCCGGCGCGACGTGGTCTGGTAGTACGCCACCCCTTCCTGCGCCCGCCCGTTGTAGTCGGGATTGCGGGGCAGGCCGACTTCGGTGGCCGCTTGCAGGTAGGCCTCGCTGAGCGGATTCGGGTGGCCGATGTCGCAGACGGTCAGGCCGCCGTCCCGTCCGCGCAGGGCGTCGTCGCCCGGCCCGATGCGCCGTTCGCTGCGCCGGAAATAGGGCAGCACGTCCTGGTAGGCCCAGCCGACATTGCCGAGCTGGCGCCAATGGTCGAAGTCCTCGGCCTGGCCGCGCACGTAGAGCAGCCCGTTGATGGACGACGAACCGCCCAGCACCTTGCCGCGCGGCCACGGCATCCGGCGGTTGTGCGTCCCCGGCTCGGGCTCGGTCTCGTATAGCCAGTTCACCCGTGGATCGGTGAGGGTGCGGCCGTAGCCCAGCGGCACATGGACCCACAAATACCGGTCCGGCGCGCCGGCTTCCAGCACCACGACCTGGTTCGCCGGGTCCTCGCTCAGGCGTGCCGCCAGCACGCAGCCGGCCGAGCCGGCGCCGACAATGACGTAATCCGCCTCGATGGTGTGCACGTCTGCCCCCTTTGCCGCCGGGTTGCTCCCGGCCCGTTACCGGCACAGGATGCCGCCATGCACGACGAAACGCTAGCCTCCGAGATCGTCGACGGCCTGCGCCGCATGGGTCTCGAGGCGCCACAAGGCGCAACCCGGCTGACCGGCGGGGTTTCCTCCGACATCTGGCGCGTGGACCTTCCGGATGGCCCGATTTGCGTGAAGCGGGCGCTCGCCCGGTTGCGCGTGGCCGCCGACTGGCGCGCGCCGGTGGTGCGCAACCGCTACGAGGCGCGCTGGATGCGCCGCGCCGAGGCCGCCGCCCCGGGCAGCGCCCCCGCCGTGCTCGGCCAGGACGAGGCCAGCGGCTCGCTGGCCATGCAATTCCTGCCGCCCGAAAGCTACCCGCTGTGGAAAGCCGAACTGCGCGCGGGCCGGACCGATCCACGCTTCGCCGCCGCAGTCGGTGCCACCCTCGTCCGCATCCACGCGGCCACCGCCGACGATCCGACGGTGGCGGCCGACTTCCCGACCGACGACATTTTCTACGACATCCGCCTGGAGCCCTACCTGGTGGCCACCGCGTTGCGCCACCCCGACCGCGCCGAGGCCCTGCACGCGATCGTGGCGGAAACCCGCGCGACGAAACGCGCCCTGGTGCACGGCGACGTCAGTCCGAAGAACATCCTGGTCGGCCCCGCCGGCCCCGTCTTCCTCGACGCCGAATGCGCCTGGTGGGGCGACCCGGCATTCGATCTGGCGTTCTGCCTCAACCACATGCTGCTGAAATGCCTGTGGGCGCCGCCGGCGCGCGAGCGCTTGCTCGGCTGCTTCGACGCCCTCGAAGCCGCCTATGCCGCCGGCATCGACTGGGAGTCCCGCGCGGGCCTGCTGGGCCGCTGCGCGCGGCTGCTGCCCGGCTTGTTTCTGGCCCGGGTCGATGGCAAGTCGCCGGTCGAATACATCACCGACGAAGCCGACAAGAACCGGGTGCGGCGCGTTGCCCGCGCGTTGCTCGCCGCGCCCGCCAGCGAGCCAGGGCAGGTGTGCGCTGCCTGGCGAAAGGAACTGACATCATGAGCGACACCGACATCGCCTTCGTCCAGGGCCGCCGGGTCTGGGACAGCCGCGGCCGCCCCACGGTCGAGGCCGACGTGCTGCTGGAGGGCGGCGCCGTCGGCCGCGCCATCGCCCCGGCCGGCGCCTCCACCGGCTCGGGCGAGGCGCTCGAGCTGCGCGACGGCGGCACCCCCTTCGGCGGCTACGACGTCACCCGGGCGGTCGGCCATGTGAACGGCGAGATCGCCGAGGAAGTGCTGGGCCGCGACGCGCTCGACCAGGAAGGGCTGGACCGGGCGCTGATCGCGCTGGACGGCACCCCGGCCAAGACCCGCCTGGGCGCCAACGCCATCGTGGCGGTGTCCATGGCGGTGGCGCACGCCGCCGCGGCGGCCGAGGGCGAGCCGCTCTACCGCTATCTCGGCGGCGCCGAGGCCACCGAACTGCCGCTGCCGCAGATCCAGATCTTCGGCGGCGGCGCCCATGCCGGCCGGCGCGTCGATATCCAGGATTTCCTCGTGGTCTGCCCGGCGGCGGCGAGCTTCGCCCAGGCGCTGGACTGGACGGCGGAGGTCTACCGCGCCGCCGGCGCGCTGATGAAGCAGGCCGGAAAACTCGCCGGCGTTGCCGACGAGGGCGGCTGGTGGCCCGATTTTTCCACCAATGAGGAAGCGCTGGAGATGCTGGTCCGCGCCATCGAGCACGCCGGCTTCACCCCCGGCAAGCAGGTCGCCATCGCGCTCGACGTCGCCGCCAGCGAGTTCGGCAGCAACGGCCGCTACCGGCTTGGCCTGGAGAACCGGGAACTCGACAGCGACGGATTGATCCGCCTGCTGGTGAACTGGGTTGGCAGCTACCCCATCGTCTCCATCGAGGACCCGCTGGCCGAGGACGACCCCGCCGGCTTTGCCGCCTTCACCAAGGAGGTCGGCTCGCGCCTGCAAGTGGTGGGCGACGATTTCCTGGTCACCGACACCGCCCGGGTGCGCGCCGCCGCCGCCGCCGGCAGCGTCAATACCGTGCTGCTCAAGCCCAACCAGCGCGGCACCCTGACGGAGACGCTGGAAGCCTGGCAGGCCGCCAAGGCCGCCGGCTTCGCCGGCATCGTCTCCGCCCGTTCCGGCGAGACCGAGGACACCACCATCGTCCATCTCGCGGTCGGCTGGGGTGTCGGCCAGTTGAAAGTGGGCTCCTTCGCCCGCAGCGAGCGCATGGCCAAGTGGAACGAGGCGCTGCGCATCGAGCAGGCCCTCGGCCCGGTCGCCGCCTTCGCCGGCGGGCGCGCGCTGGGGCGATCGAAGGCGTGACGACGACGACCACCGCGCGGGGGGAAATGCGGACGGTGGTGCTGGTCTGCGGTGCCCATTTCGTCAGCCATTTCCACCAGCTGGTGTTCCCGCCCCTGTTCCCGCTGCTGACAGGGAGGCTGGGCATCGGGTTCGTCGAGATCGGCCTGGCCTTAACGCTGTTCAACGTGGTTACGGCGCTGACCCAGGCGCCGATAGGCTTCGTGGTCGACCGGGTGGGGGCGCGCACCGTGCTGGTGGCGGGGCTCGCGATCGGCGGTTTCGCCTATGTCATGGCCGGGCTGTATCCGTCCTATCCCATGCTGCTGGCGGCTTCCGCCCTCCTCGGCCTGGCCAATTCGGTCTATCACCCCGCCGACTACGCCCTGCTGTCCAACGCCATCGGCGAGGCGCGGATGGGCCGCGCTTTCTCGGTGCACACCTTCGCCGGCTATTTCGGCGGGGCGATCGCACCCTTTGTCATGCTGCTGCTGGCCGACCGGTTCGGCATGGGTGGGGCGATCGTGGCGGCGGGGTTGCTGGGCTGGGTGGTGGCGGTGGCCCTGCTCGCCGCGCCGGCCTTTGCCACCGCGCGGCGCGGTCCGGCGCATGCCGCCCGCGTCGGAGTGCGCTCGGTGCTGACCCCGGCGATCCTCGTGCTCGTGTTGTTTTTCGCCATGATTTCGCTGTCCACCGGGGGCATCAACAACTTCGCCGTATCGGCCCTGACGGAAGGGTTCGGCGCCACCCTGACCTCGGCCAATGTCGCGCTCACCGCCTTCCTGATGGCCAGCGCCTTCGGGGTGCTCGCCGGCGGCGTGCTGGCCGACCGCACGCGCCGCCACGGCGAGGTCGCGGCGCTCGGTTTCGGCCTCACCGCGGCGCTGGTGCTGGTGGTCGGCGCCGTCCCGCTCGGCCCGGTCTCGCTGGCGCTGGTGATGGGCGCGGCCGGCTTTCTTTCCGGCATGATCATGCCGTCGCGCGACATGCTGGTCCGCCAGGCCTCGCCGCCCGGCGCCGAGGGCCGGGTGTTCGGCATCGTCACCACCGGCTTCAGCCTCGGCGGCATGGTCGCGCCGGTCATCTTCGGCGCCCTGATGGACCACCATCTGCCGGCCTGGGTGTTCTTCGTCAGCGTTGCCTTCATGCTGGCCACCGCCATCATGGCGCTGTTCGGCGAGCACGGGCCGCGACCCGCGGCACAGCCCGCCGGCGAGTAATACCAACCGGCGGAAAGGCTAACCGTTCCGCGAACTCCTCCCCTTGAGAGTTGGGTTGTAATTGCGATAACGGAACGTTTAGGACGCACCCGGGCGAGGCGGATCAGGCGGGGTTCGCGGTCGGGGTGGGGACCTCGTACCAGGTGTAGCCCTGGGAGCGGAAGGCGACCTCGCCGAGAGGGGAGAATTCCTGGGGGGACGTGGCCGCGGGGGCGGCGCGCGCGGGGCGCCGCCGGGGGGCGAAGGCGCCGATGGCGAGCATGCGGGCGATCGGGCGGAGGATGCGGCGAGCGGTGGGGGCCACGACCAAAAGTTCGGCGGCGGCGGGCTCGGCGAGCAGAGCCTCCAGTTGGGTGGCACAGGCCGCGGCCTCGGGGCCGAGGGCGCGCACCAGCCAGCCGCGGCCGGTGGGGAACGCGACAACGCTCCGGTGCGGGCCGCCTGGGCCGGACTTGCGGGGTTTTGGGAGGCGGCCGGCGGCGAGGCTCCCCATCAGGCGCTCGAAGCGGCGGGCGGCGCGATTGAGGCGGGACCAGAGCGGGACGATGAGAGCGACGAGGCGCGGCTCGCGCAGGAAACGGCGGGCGATGAGGGCGGCCAGGGTGGTCAGGATGAGGCGGAGCCGATGGGCGAAGTC
>Ga0181529_10003531_pt1 | contig 17752 bp, 11 predicted proteins | sample PEATcosm2014_Bin_36_FD_119763 | JGI IMG/M metagenome (GOLD analysis project Ga0181529, IMG submission 119763) | Peatland microbial communities from MTU Mesocosm Facility, Houghton, MI, USA - PEATcosm2014_Bin10_30_metaG | ecosystem: Environmental > Terrestrial > Soil > Wetlands > Peat | place... | reverse complement strand
GGGGCGGCTGCCATCACGAGCTACGTTTGGAAGAGCAACGGGACGCAGATTTGCACGGGGGCATCGTGCACGTATTCCTTCGGGACGCCGAGTAACTCAATCACACTGACAGTGACCGATGCCAACGGGAAGCAATCGACGGCTACTGGTCTTGTAATAGTGAACATCCAGCAGCCAGTTACTGGTCCGACAGCGCATTTCACGATGGCCGGACAGGGCAAGACATTCAACGATGGAGGGACCCTTCCTCTGACCTTGGCGCCAGGCACCATCGCCCTTGTTACCTCGACGAGTACAAGCATCCCAGGTTCGGCACCCTTGACGAATTATCTTTGGACATTTAACGGTACACAGCAATGCAGCAATAGTCAAACGTGTAACGAGAACATCCAGGCCGGAACAGGGAACGGGTCTGTTACCATCGTACTGACTGTTACTGATTCGAATGGCAAGCAATCCACTGCTACAGGGACGATTTATGTGACCGTTACCACGGTGACCCTGAGTGTAACTAGGACCACCTGCCATGGGTCAGCACCTGGGTCGGTACCGGAGATCGATTTGAGCTTTACAGTTTCGGGTGGTACTTCGAGCACCTTCGACATCTACCGCAACAACTCATTGTTGTATCCGGCCAACACTGGAACAACATTCCAGAGTTATGGTATTCCCGGCGATAGACTTACGCCAGGGCAAACCTACAGCTACTATGTCGTGGTGCATCTAACCAGCGGCGATCTGGTTACATCGAATACCGTGTCCGCAATCGCACCAACCAACTGTCATTGACTAGGAGTACGCAACAGTACCGGGTACGTACCAGGTACCCCAGGTCCGGATTTTCTGACCTGGGATACTATGAACTTCAACCCGCCACACTGACCTGTTACTCTCCTCAGTTGCTGTAGAGCAGGATGCCCACCGGCTTTTCTTCCGGCGCGGTGTCGTCGGAGCTGACCGGGCGATAGAAGAGCTGGTTGGCGTCGAGATAGACTTCGAGGAAGGCCGGCCGGTCCAGGATCTTGCCGGCGATCAGGGCTTCCGAGAGCGGGTCCTCGACGTAACGCTGCAAGGCTCTGCGCAAGGGCCGCGCGCCGTAGCTGCGGTCGCTCAGCGTCTTGTCCAGAATCCACTTCTTGGCCTCCTCGGTCACCGAGATGGTGATCGACTTCTGGGCCAGGTTGGCGTTCAGGCTCTGCACTAGCAGCTCCACAATTTGAATGAGGTCCGCGTCCGACAGCGACTGGAAGAGAATCACTTCGTCCAGGCGGTTGAGGAACTCGGGGTTGAAGGTCTTCTTTACTTCCTGCTTGACCAGCTCCTCGATCTTGTCGCTGACCAGGTCTTCGCGATCGCTCTGGAAGCCCAGGCCCTGCTTCTTCATCAGGTGCCGCGCGCCGATGTTCGAGGTCATGATGAGGATCACGTTCTTGAAATCGACCGTGTTCCCCAGCCCGTCGGTCAACTGGCCGTCTTCGAAGACCTGCAACAGGATGTTGAAGACATCCGGGTGCGCCTTCTCGATCTCGTCCAGCAGGACCACCGAGTAGGGCGAGCGCTTGACCCGTTCGGTCAACTGGCCGCCCTCCTCGTAGCCCACGTAGCCCGGAGGCGAGCCGATCAATTTCGAGACGGAATGCTTCTCCATGAACTCCGACATATCGAAGCGAATCAGCGCCTTGTCCGAGCCGAAGAGGAAGTTGGCCAGGGTGCGCGCCATCTCCGTTTTGCCCACACCGGTGGGTCCGAGGAAGAGGAAGCTGCCGATGGGCCGGTGCGGTGACTTGAGGCCGGCGCGCGAGCGGCGAATGGCCCGCGCCAGCGCGCTGATGGCCTTCTCCTGCGAGATGATCCGCTTGTGCAGTTCTTCTTCCACCCGAAGGAGCTTCTGGGTCTCTTCTTCCTTGATGCTGGTGACGGGCACGCCGGTCCAGCGGCTGACCACGTCCTCGATGTCTTCGCGGCCCACGATGCCCGAGGCCGAGTCGTCCAGGTGGTACTTGTCGCGCAGGGCGCGCAGGTTCTCGCGCTCCTTGCGTTCCTCGTCGCTATAGAAGCGGGCCTTCTCGAACTCGTGGTTGGCGATGGCCGAGTCCATGCGGTGCACGATGAACTTGATGCGCTTCTGCACCTCGGTGATCTCCTCGGGCAGCGAAGTCTGGCGCAGCTTCACCCGCGCCCCGGCCTCGTCGATCAAGTCGATCGCCTTGTCGGGCAGGAAGCGGTCGGGAATGTAGCGGTTGGAGTGGGAGACCGCAAACTCGACGGCGGCATCCGTATAGCTGACCGCGTGAAACTTCTCGTACTTGTCCTTGATGCCCATGATGATCTTGATGGCGTCGGCCTCGTTGGGCGGCGGCACCTTGACGGCCTGGAAGCGGCGCTCCAGCGAGCGGTCCTTCTCGATGGACTTGCGGAATTCGGCCGGGGTGGTTGCCCCGATGCACTGAATTTCGCCGCGGGAAAGCGCCGGCTTGAGGATGTTGGCGGCGTCGAGCGAGCCCTCGGCCGAGCCCGCGCCCACCAGGGTGTGCAGCTCGTCGATGAAGACGATGGAGTTCTGATTCTCCATCAGCTCCTTCATGATGGTCTTGAGCCGCTCCTCGAACTGGCCGCGGTACTTGGTGCCCGCCACGATGAGCGAAAGATCGAGTCCAAGCACGCGCTTGTCGGCCAGGAAGCTGGGCACTTCGCCGTCGGCGATGCGCTGGGCCAGGCCCTCGACAATGGCCGTCTTGCCCACGCCGGGCTCGCCGATCAGCACCGGGTTGTTCTTGGTGCGGCGGCAGAGAATCTGGATGACGCGCTCCAATTCGCCATCGCGGCCCACGAGCGGATCGAGCTGGCCGTCCATGGCGGCCTGGGTCAGGTCGCGACTGAACTCGGCCAGCAGACTGGACTCGCGCTGGCGCTGCTGCACCGGGGCTTTGTCCTGGGTGACGCGGGCCAGCTCGTCGCGAATCTGCGCTAGCTTCAGGCCGCGCTCCTGCAAGATTTCCGAGGCGAAGCACTTCTCTTCGCGCAACAGGCCCAAAAGCAAATGCTCGGTGCCGATGTGCTTGTGCCCCAGCCGTTCGGCTTCTTCCGCCGCATACGCCAGAACGCGCTTGCACTCGTTCGAAAGCGGCAGGTCCACACTGGTGGAAACCTTCTCGCGGATGGTGGTGTGCGCTTCAATTTGCTTGCGGATCGACTCCACCGAGGCGTGCGAGCGCAGGAAGCGGTTGGTCAGAGCCTTGTCCTCGCGCAGCAGACCCAGCAGCAGGTGCTCGGTCTCGATATAGGGTGAGCCGAACTGGCTGGCCTCATACCGCGCGAAGAAGATCACGCGCCGCGCCTTCTCCGTATAGCGTTCGAACATAATGAACCCCCATTTGCTTCAGGCTATCGGCGGAAGTGGCCGTCCGGTGATACTGCCGGCTTCAGCCCAACCTGCGCGTGCCTTGCTCTATTCCTCGCCGCCGGGAGCACCCTGGGAAACGGAACTCCTGTCCCGAACAGCCTATTGGATGGCAACGAACTCTCATCCGCTCTCATCGTCCACGGCAATGTTCTTGCACGCGGGCTTCCATCCTACCCCTCAGCCAGGTTGGAACCGAAATGTTCCTTCGCGGCCGGTTACATTGTTAAGACTCAACAGCCCCGGAAAAGGTGCAATATCCGTCATGCCTGCGCCGTTGGCAATGCTGCTTTCTGTGTAGCGGCCAGCGGAGTAAGCCGCCCGCTCTCCAGCCGCAAGGCACGCGTGCAGCGCGCTGCCAACTCGGGGTTGTGGGTTACCAGAATCGAGGTGAGACCGTGGCTCGCGTGCAGCCGTTCGATCAAGTCGAAGACGCGTCCGGCGGTTGCTTCGTCCAGATCGCCGGTGGGTTCGTCGGCCAGCAGCAGCCGGGGGTTGTTGACCAGGGCGCGGGCCAGCGCCACGCGCTGCTGCTCGCCACCGGAGAGTTCGCCGGGCCGATGATCGCCGCGATCCTCCAAACCGACCTCCCTGAGCCAGTTTGCCGCCAGCGCCAACGCCTCGCGCTTGTTCACGCCGCGCGCCAACTGCGGCATAGCCACGTTTTCCAGCGCCGAGAACTCCGGCAGCAGGTAGTGAAACTGCCAAACGTAGCCGATTTCGCGATTGCGAAAGGCCGCAGCCTCCCGCTGCGAGAGCCGGGCCACGTTGGTAGAGGCGCAGTATACAGTGCCCGCCGAAGGAGCATCAAGCGCGCCCAGAATGTGTAAAAGGGTGCTTTTCCCCGCGCCGGATTGGCCCATAATGGCCAGCATGGCCCCGGCCTCGACGTCAAAATCGAGTCCGTGGAAAAGTGTGAGGGAGCCGCGCGCGGTTTTGTAGGTCTTTTCCAGGCCCTGAACCTGAATGATGGGCGCCAACGGTCTCGCTTCCCGCGCGGGGCGGGAGATTTGAGGCGCGACCGCTGGGGAAGGTTGGGTCATCCGGCTGCATCTATTTTATCGTGCTGGGCGGGGCGAGAAGCGCAGGTAAGATTCAGGTGTCAACCGCTGCCCACTGATCTGGATCAAAAAAGTGACCCACCCCAAAAAAGCTGTTATCCCCAGCGGGGGCCGCGAAGCGACCGGAGTCGAAGGACCGGCGGTTGCTTTTCGCCAGCGGTCAGCCCAGTTGCAGGCCTGTACTGCGAAGTCTTTATAGGTATGGCAGACACTGTAGAAACGAATGTGGACAGGGCCATACCGGGAGTAGCAAAAGCAACCGCGGGTCCTTCGGCTTCGCTGCGCTCCGCTCAGGATGACAACCTTTTTTATTGCTTCAAGTTACTGCTTCAAACCATTTGTTCTGACGGATGCTTTTGCCGGGAGCGTGGCATCCAATCGCGCGATGCGGCCATTGGGGCCAACGACGAAGGGCAGCGAAAGCGCGTTCCAGTTGCCATCGTCGAGCGCAGCCCAAGTCTTGCCGTCGTCGCGGCTGATGTCGCTGCCGTTGGGACCGACCGTGATCCAGGCGTGGAGTGCGTCGCTCCATTGCACGGCGGAGCGGTAGCCGTGGGGCATTTTGGTGGATGGGGTCCAGTGTTCGCCGCCATCGGCCGACCACGCGGCCGTGTCGGCGGTTTCGCTGGGCTTGGTGTAGTCGCCGCCGACCGCCAGGAACCGCACATTCTCAGAGAATGCGCAACCCTCGCAGATCCCGGTCATGACCGGATAGCGATAGGCAATCGCAAACGCGCCGGAACTCTCGCTGCCAGAGGCGACGGCAATCGGCGCAGTCTTCCAAACGGGCTTCTTGCGCACCAGCTTGGTGATCAGAGCGGTCGGTTCGTCGTCCTCCGGATCGTCGATGCGGCTGAAGAGAACCGCGCCGTCCTTGCCGCCGGTCACAAAACCTTTCGCAAACTCCCGATTGCCGCGGGCGATCGAGCTATTGCTGGCAGCAAAGGCCGCCAGTGAGCGCCCATTGAGCACAAGCCCTTGCAGGGGGTCGCGCCTCCAGGTCTTGCCGCCATTCGAAGTCTTGAAGAGCGCGAACTTGCCGCCGACCGGATCGCCCAGCAGCAAGCCATGCGGACCGTTCAGCCAGAAACTGTCAAAAAAGCCGCCCGGTGCGTCAGGATTCACAAAGAGCAGCTCCCAACTCTTGCATCCGTCGGTGGTCTTGTAGAGGCGGCTCTTTTCGCCCGGCCCGGAGGACATGGCGATAGCTGTTTTCGCGTCCCAGCCTTGCACGCCGCGAAAGTCGAGTGTTGCCCCATCCGCCGCCGCGTCGGGAACCGCGCATTTCTGCCAGTGCGCCCCGCCGTCAACGGTCTTGAGCACCGTCCCGCCCGTGCCGCTAGCCCAGCCGATTGTCCCGTTGACCGAGTCGATGCCGCGCAGGCCGGCGGTGACGCCGGAGTCCAGCATCTGCCAGGAGGGGTTGGCTTGCGCCGGCGCTTGGGCGGCGGCGATGGAAACGGCGGCGAGGAGCAGCGTGAAGCGGAGAACTTGCATGGATCGCATTATATTGACCCAGCCTGGCCGCGCGCCGGACGCCACAGCTGTGAGGCAGATCACTTGGAACCGATACCGCCGCAGGTATAAATAATTCGAACTGTGAATAATATCCGAACCAATTCGATCCTGGCATTGGCGGCGCTGGCGGCCTTTTGCGCCTCCCCGGCACAAGCGCAGCAGACCGCATACGAGCAGTTCCGCGCTCACAACGCCTCCATGAGCGCGGTGCAGCCCACCTGGATGGGGCCGCTGATCCAGTCCGATTCGCGCCTCTCGCAATCGCTGCGCCTCTCCGTCTCGAACTCCTATTCCCCCGGCGCGCAGCCGATTGTTTACGGCAACAATCACGGATTTTGCCTGCTGGCCGCGCGGCGCTTTCAGTTCGAACTCGACCCGCCGTCCCTCTTCCGCAACCACTCCGCCACGTTGAAAGACGGCTTCGGCAACGCCGCCACTCAAGTGAAGATGCGCATCGCCTCGGGCAATGCCGAGCACGGCAATTATGCAGTGACGGCAATTGTGAGCCGCAGCTACACGCCTGGCAGCTATGAGAACGGCAGCTACACCGGCGCCTACGGTCCCAGGATTGCCGTTGGCAAGGCTTTTGGCCGCTTCAATCTGCAATCCACCATCGGCGGTGTCCTGCCCACGGGGCAAGTATCGTTGCAGGGCCGGGCCATCGAATGGAACGCCACGGCGCAGGTGCATCCCAATGCGCACTTGTTTGTCGACATCGAGAACAACGCCACCTATTTCAAGGGCAGTTCCGCTGACGGGCAGACACAGAACTTCATCACACCCGCTGCCTTCGTTGTCCTGCGGCGCAAGAGCTGGAGCCCTGCTCATGCCGTGGTGGTGCCGGGCGGAGGGATGCAGATCGCCACCTCCAGCTTCCACTTCTACAATCACAATCTGATCGCCGAATTGCGGGTGCTTTTCTAATTGTGGCGTATCAGAAGCTGGACGATTAACATGTCTGAGATTCCACAAATGGAGCACCCGACTGACACCAGAGACTGAGATTTAGGCCACACTCGGCTCTTTCATTTCGATCTGCCGAGTTGTTTTCCGGAGGATGTGACGATGCAAGTTGGAATGCGCGTAGCCAGGGCACTGGCTTTGGGAGGGTTGATCCTTGGACTCTCAACGTCCGTTCACGCTGAATCTCTGAGCGCCCGCACCGAGCAGGGCATGGTCCGGGGCAAGATCGTCAACGATGGGACGGTCAAGGCGTTCCTCGGGCTGCCCTACGCGGCGCCTCCGGTGGGCGATCTGCGCTGGAAGGCGCCCGCGCCTCCTACTGCTTGGAAGGATGTGCGCGACGCAACACAGTTCGCCCATCGCTGCGCCCAGTGGCAGATCTGGACCGATTATCTCTTCCTCGATCCCGGACCGAGCGAAGATTGTCTTTATCTGAATGTGTATGTACCCGCTGGCGCAAAGCCGGCAAGCAAGCTGCCGGTCATGTTCTGGATTCATGGCGGCGCGTATACCGCCGGCGCGGGCTCGGAACCACGCTATGCCGGCTCCGCGCTCGCGGCGAAGGGCGTAGTCCTGGTGACGATCAACTACCGGCTGGGAGTCTTCGGCTTTCTGGCCACGGAGGAGTTAGCGAAGGAGGGCGGGGGCTCGGCTGGCAACTACGCCCTGATGGACATGGTTGCCGCGCTCCGGTGGGTAAAGCAGAACATCGCAGCCTTTGGCGGCAATGCCGGCAACGTGACGATCTTCGGCGAGAGCGCCGGATCGTTTGCCGTGAGCACGTTGCTGGCCGCGCCCGGCGCGCGCGGGTTCTTCCACAAAGCGATCGGCGAAAGCGGTGCGGCCTTCAGCGACGTGCTTCCCATGCCCACGCTAGCCGAGCGCGCTCCCCGCGATCAACAGTGGGCCGATTCGCTGGGAGTGAAGAATCTTGCCGAACTGCGGGCACTGCCCACTGAAAAGGTAATCGAAGCTGCATCGAAGAAGCCGGTCGGGTGGTTCTCACCGGTCATCGACGGCCGGTTCTTGCCCGAGAGCGTTGCGGAGAGCTATGCAGCGGGCAGGCAGGCGCATGTCCCAACGATCATCGGCTGGAACCGCCACGAGAGGGCCGGCACGCTATCGAAGGGCATGACCGCGGAGAAGTGGAAGGCCTTCGCCGCCGAGCACTATGGGAAGCAGGCGGAACAGTTCCTTGCCGCGTTTCCGGGCACGAGCGACGAAGAGGCCGTGCAGTCGGCCGATAACTACACCACCGATGCCTTTATTGCTCTTGGCGCGTGGAGGTGGGCGGAGGCGCAGTCCCGGACCGGCGGGGCTCCGGTTTACCGCTTCCGCTTCGATTTGCCCGCAACGCCCAGCGAGACCCACCCCGACGGGAAATATGCTTTCCATTCGGACGAACTGGAATACGTCTTTGGAACATTGGACGCCCGGCGCGGCGCCACCTGGCGTCCCGAGGACCGCACGCTGAGCGAGCAGATTACCAGCTACTGGACGAACTTCGCCCGCAGTGGCAATCCGAACGGCAAAGGGCTTCCGCACTGGCCTCGCTATGACACCGAGAAGCAGTTGATCCATCTGGATAGCTCGATCACCTCGGGGCCGGATGCGCTGCGCCCGCAGTTCGAATTCTTGCTCAAGTGAAGTTGCCCCCGCGCATCTCCTGGCGGGAAATGCATTGAAACCCGCACGCTCAAAGGCTCCAATGACCCTGAAGAGAGGGGATGGAGTTTTGCCGATTTGGGTGAATGAAAACTGCCGCTGAGAGCAATATTGAAGGACGCTGCTCTTGCGCAATACGCCGAAAACGCAGGTCCTTCGACTCCCCTTCTGCTTCACAAAGCTCAGGGTCCGGGTCACTCAGGATGACAGTTTTTTGTGTGGTGAATTCGAGACTCACACCATCAATATTCGATCTTGTTTGGCGACGCAAGCCATGCCGCAAAGCTCGCCCAGGCTTCGTCGCCAAGTAACTGCGTCGCGGGCAGCTTGCGCTTAGCCTTGTCTTTGCGCAACTCCTCGTAGAGGAAAGCGTCGTCGAATCCGGCGCGGGCCGCATCGGCGGCGCTGGCGCCAAAATAGACCGCATCGACGCGCGCCCAGTGCGCCGCCGCCAGGCACATGGGGCAGGGCTCGCAACTGGTGTAGAGCTGGCAGCCGGCTAGCGTGAATGTGCCCAGCGTCTTGCAGGCTGCGCGAATCGCGTTGACCTCGCCGTGGGCGGTGGGATCGTTGCTCGCGGTTACCGTGTTCACGCCCGCGCCGAGAACCTCTCCATCGCGCACAATGAGCGCGGCGAAGGGGCCGCCCGCGCCTGAAAGCACGTTTTGCGTGGCCAGCGCGATGGCGCGGCGCAGAAACTCCGGATTGGCTTTGTTCTTCATTACCCTCTTGCTCTGGCCTTTCTCGAGGACAAGACCAGAAACAGTATGGCACAGGCTAATGAGTCTCATGCAGGTCGGCGGGGAAGTCGATGTCAATTTCTCCGCCGGGAAAATCGATGGGGATCAATGGGCAAGAGGGTTGAAGCAACAGGCTGCGTGCTCCCGTGTCGCCACGGAGTGCGAGCAATTCGGCAAAGGCGCTGCGAGGAAACAGGGCTGGAATGCCCAGAACTCCCGCATACCTTGAGGCCAAGATGGACGGCACAACTTGGGCCGTGAAGCTCTGGATCATGATGCGCAGGTGCGCGGCGCCGAGCCGTGGCTGATCGCAACCAAGCAACAACGCGCCACTTGCGTTGGGCGCAGCCGCATCGAGCGCGCACAGGCCCGCGTGGATCGAGCCGGCGATTCCCTGCTCCCACTGCTCGTTGAAGACAAGATGCGCGCTGCTGTTCCGGATGGACGCGGCGACGATTTCGCGATGCGCGCCCAGCACGGCCAATAGCGGCGTTGCGCCAGCCTCGCCGGCCAGGCGGAGGACGCGCTCGAGCAACGTTTCGCCGTCCAGCAGGAGCAATTGTTTGGGCTGCCCCAGGCGGCGGCTGGCTCCGGCGGCAAGAACGATGGCGGCGACAGGCATCGGCATCAGTGTATCCGTTTATTCCTTTCCCTGGACGGGGCCTGTCGCGGCTCGCAGCCTTCCACACTTTGCGCAAGAACAAGAACATGCCAAGACTGGGGCACCCGGCATTTGTGGCTCGCGGGCAGCAGGTGAAATTTCTTTTGCAGCGTCCCAGGTCTCAGAAGCGAGGCCGGGGGCACCCGGCACCTGGCCTCGCCCAAATCCGGTCTTCAAGATAAACACTCTTCAGTGGCGAGCGATGTGGAAAACGAGGATGAAAATCCGCTCGAGGACCGAGTATCGGGCTTGATGGCTGGCCTTCAGGATTGTGCGGGGCGGCGGCTCGCATACTGCATTTCGACCTGTTTTTGCACATTTGGCACAAGCTTGGCAACCGGAAAACCGTGAATCCTTATCGAAAATTGATGCCCAGACCGTTATCCTGTAGGTACTTCGTTTGTCCGATCGAGTCAACTGAACCAGCGAGCACAACTCCTGATGGGTCCCGTTTGTTTTCTTGCTTGCATAACCGGAATTGAAAAGAACTCTTGTCCCGCCCAGGCCTTTTGAACAAATCGAAAGACACATGGGAAATCTCTTTTCGAGCCTTACTACTTGAGGAATGCGATGCGAATCTTATCCTGCCTGCTTCCGCGGCTGCTGGTGTTTGTGGCAGCCATTGCGCTGTGCTGTCCTCCCGTAGTTGCACAACAGACTCTTGGCGGCATCACCGGCGAAGTGACAGACTCCTCGGGCGGCGTGATTCCCAACGTGGCGGTTTCCCTGGTAGGGGAACAAACCTCCTTGGCGCGCTCCGCCAAGACCAACGGCTCAGGCGCATATTCTTTTGTGAATCTGCCCATCGGCACCTACACGCTGACTTACACCGCCGAGGGTTACGATGTACAGAAGACGGCACATATCAACGTGCAGGCCGACCGCACCGCCACGGTGAATGCCGCGCTCAAGGTAGGCAAGACGACTGAGACCATTGAAGTTGAAGCGTCTCCGCTGATGAACGCCGTGGATACTACCAACGGCTACGTGCTGGATAACGCGCAGATCGATCTTGCGCCGCTGGCGACGGGCAGCTTTACCGGGCTGGCCATCCAATCCACGGGCGTGAGCGCCGAACTGACCGGCGGCACCGGTGTCAATTCCGGCCTGGGCAACGCTCCCATCTGGGCCAACGGCCAGCGCGATACCTCGAACACATTTCTGCTCAATGGCGTGGACGCTTCCAATCTGTTCAACGGCAAGAGCACCAGCCAGGTGGGTTCGGCGCGCGTGGTGCTGAACACCGGCGAGGGTAACTCGTCCGCCGGCGGCGTGATCCAGTCGAGCGCATCGGTCTATCTCTCCATTGGCAACGCCATTCCCAGCCCGGCGCCGGAGACCATTCAGGAAGTCCGCGTCAACGCTTCGATGTACGATGCGCAGCAAGGCTCGACGGCCGGCGCGCATCTGGACATCAGCACCAAGTCCGGAACCAACAAGACCCATGGCAACGCGTACATTCATCGCGGCACGGGATGGCTGAACGCCGCGCCCTTCTTCTTCAACAACGACGACGACATTCCCGCCAGCCAGAAGGTTCCCGAACTGCATCGCTACGTGGCGGGCGGCACGGTGGGCGGCGCGCTGATCAAGGACAAGCTCTTCGGATTTGTCGGCTATCAGCATCTGCACGTATCGGACCAGGAGATCGGCTACTCGCGCTTCTCGGTTCCGGTAGGCCTCTCGGACGATCGCAGCGCCAGCGGGTTGGCCAGTGTGGCCAATGCCGGATGGGGAACTTCACTGACTTCGGCCGATGTGAATAACAATCTGGTGAATCCCGGCAGCAGCGTTGCCTACAACCTGTTCAACGCGCCGGCTGTGGCTGGCGAACCGGGCAAGTGGCTGATCCCCAACCCGACCGGCACGGCCACCGTCGACCATCCCTATAACGTCTCGCTTCCCGGCACCGCGTACTTCATCGGCGACCAAGTGGTGAGCGACGTGGATTGGAATGCAAGCGCCAAGGACACATTCGCACTCAAGTACTACTATCAGCACGATCCGACTGTGGCTCCCTACGCGTATTCCAACGTGCCGGGCTTCGATCAGCACCTGGACGCGGGCAGCCATGTCTTCTCGGCGAACAACGTAAACCTGCTGCGCTCGAACCTCAGCGTGACCGAGACGCTGGGCTTCATTCGCGAGAAGATTTACTCCACCAACGTGCAGCCCTTCAGCGCCAGCAGCATGGGGGTGAACGATCTGGGCTCCTCCTATTATCCCGGCATCACCATCGTTGACATTCTTGGCTCCAACACACCGACCTCGCTGCAAATGCTCAACATCGGCCCCGGATCGAACCAGGGCTCGCTGACCGGCGTCTTTCAAAATCGCTGGATGCCCTCGGGCAACGCCATTTGGACGCTGGGCAACCACACGCTGGCCTTCGGCGGAAGCTGGTCGCACTCGCAGTTGAACACCCGCGACGGCCGCCCAGGCACGGCGGGAACCATCTCCTCGGCGGACTTCGGGCAGTTCGTTCAGGGCCTGGTGACCACCAACGACCTGGACCAGACCACCACCTTCCTGCAAGGCGACGCCAACCGCTACTATCGCGCCAACCAGACCGGCATTTATTTGCAGGACAAGTATCAGATCCGTCCCAATCTCAGCATTACCGCCGGCATCCGCTACGACTTGAACGGCGCATTCAGCGAGAAGAAGGGCCGCATCTACAACTTCGATCCAAGCCAGTTCAATGCGGGGACGGCCGGCGATCCCAACAACCCCAACGGCGCGCTGAGCAGCAACGGATTCCTGGTTGCTCAGAACGCCAACGACACCACGCTCACCGGCCGGCAGTGGGGCATTGCTCCGCGCTTGGGCTTCGCCTGGTCGCCGGAGCGCTTTCACAGCAAGGTTGTGGTCCGCGGAGGCACCGGCATTTACTACGACCGCGGCGAACTGTTCACCTACTTCTCTCCCGGCTACGCGGACGGGGAAGTCACCGGCGGACCGTTCGGCGTGAGCCAGTCTCTTCCCTTCGTGAACGCGCAACTCTGCCCCGTGGCCGACGAATCCTATTACAACGGCTACATCCCCACCTGCGCTCCCACGGATGCCAATCTCTCCATGCCCTGGGGTCCGTCTCTGGGACCGGCGCCCACCGGCAAAGCTTCCGACATCACGCAGTATCTGCCCAACGCCAACGCCATCGCTGCCGGCGCAGAGCCCTACACCATGGGCATTTACGACCGCAGGAACACGCTGCCCTACTCCATCAACTACACCCTCGATCTCCAGTGGCAGCCGCGCAACGACATAGCCGTCGAAGTGGGTTATGTGGGCAACCTGGGTCGTCACCAGGTGATTCCCACTCCCTTCAACCAGGCGCAGATCGCCACGCCTACCAACAAGATCAACGGCCAGCAGTACACCTACGGCTACACCGTCAGCCAGCCCAACTACGGCCCGCCAATCAACCTGCCGGACGGCACTCCGTATCTGGCCAACTTCGAGGGCGGCAACGTGGATTTGCGTGTGCCTTACATCGGCTACTCGTCCGAGTCTATCGATTACCGCGCGGCCGGCATTTCGGAGTACAACGCCGCCCAAATCCATGTGGACAAGCGCATGGGCCACGGCATTCAGGCAGGCGCTTCGTACACCTTCTCGCACACCACCGACGAACAAAGCGCACTGGGCCTCTTCTATAACGGCGACAACCCGACCAACCTGCGCACCGGCTACGGCCTGGCGGATTTCGACCGCAAACACGTTCTCAACTTCAGCTACACCTACCAACTGCCCAAGTTCGGCGCCGACGACTCGCTCAAGGGCAGGTTCACCAACGGCTGGAGCCTGGACGGCGTGACGATTCTGCAAAGCGGGCAGCCGTTCAGCGTAATCGACTACTCCGGCGCGGTGGGCAGCATCTACTACAGCGTCTTCGACGGCATCAACAACCCCATCGTGCCGCTGGCGGCCGGCTGCACGCCCAAGAGCGCGGTCACCGGCGCTTCCGGCGCATGGGGCGTGAACGATGCGGCGCTGAAGGCCAACTGCTTCACCATTCCGCTGCTCAATCCCGGAGACCTCAACGGCGGCATTCCCTCCAACGATCCGTTCGAGACCAACTTCATCTCCCACGGGCAGCGCAACATCTTCCGCCAGGCGCCGCAGAAGCGCGCGGATATGTCCCTGGTGAAGCTGACCCAGATCCGTGAGGATATGAAGCTGCGCTACACGCTCGACGTCTTCAACCTGACCAATACCACCAGCTTCGACGTGACCGGGGACAACGTTGCGCAAAATGTGAACTACAACAACTACCCGGCCCAGGGATTGACCCCTCTGCCGACCGGTTGCACGGCGTCGGGCGCGCAGTCCAACAGCTCGTTCTACAACTGCCCGTCGGGCCTGGGTGTCACGCTGCACACCATCGGCAGCCCGAGGCAGATTCAGATGTCCCTGCGTCTGGATTTCTAAACCGGCGCGAGGACAGCGAGAAAGGGCGGCCCAAACGGGCTGCCCTTTTTTCATGGCGACAGCCACACCTGTTCCCTGTCTCTGTTCTCTGTCCCTGTTCCCTGTTCCTGTCCTCGCCGATGGATTTCCGCCCGCCTGCTGCGCAACAATACTCCCATGACCGATCTGGACCGCATTCTGCCTCTTTGGCGTGAATTGGAATCCTCCGGGGCGGAGTATGTGCTGGCCACGGTGGTAACGGTCGAGGGCCCGAGCTATCGCAAGCCGGGCGCGCGGATGCTTTTGGCCCCGGATGGGCGCCGCGCCGGCACGGTGAGCGGAGGCTGCCTGGAGGCCGAGGTGACCCGCCGCGCCTGGTGGCTCACGGCGCAGGGGCCGGTGGTCGAGCGCTATTCCACCGCCGAGGACGACGGCGAGCGGCCCTATGGCTCCGGCTGCGGCGGCGTGGTTTTCATCCTTCTGGAGCGGCGCGAGACGGCGGGTCCGTTGCTGGCCGCGCTGGAACCGGCCTTCAGCCAGCGAGCGCCCCTGGCCATCGCCACCCTCCTCGAAGGTCCCAGGATCGGCCAGAGAGCCTTCGCTACCCCGGACTCGCCAGCATTACCGGGTGCTCCATCCTTGCGGCTGTTTTTCGAAGGAGATCCGCGTACAAGAGCCGCGAGCCTAGATACTCAATCGGCCGGTCCGTTGGGTCCGCCAGTCGAAGGGCCCGCGGTTCCGCCTTCCAACGCGAGCCCGCAAGATTCCGGCCTCCTGCCCGGCTCCCCTGATCCAGAGTTGCAGGAAATGGCAACCCTGGCTCTCGCGCACTGTGCTTCGATGGAAGGGATTCTCTCGATCGGGGGTCTGCCAACCCGCGCCTGGGCCGACTACCGCCGCGCCCGGCCCGGCCTGTGGATCTTCGGCGCGGGCGACGACGCCAAGCCGCTGGTCCGGCTGGCGCGCGAGTTGGGCTGGTTTGTGGCCGTAGCCGACGGACGTTCGCACCTGGCCACGCGGGAACGCTTCCCTGAGGCGGATCTTGTGCGCGTCCTGCGGCCAGCCGAACCGTCCGCCACGGATGCGGCGGTCTCCGGCGTAAATGCAACCGATGCCGCCGTGGTGATGGCCCACAGCTTCGAACAGGACGGGCGGGTGCTGGCTGCTCTGCTCGCGCTCGATTCCCGGCCCGCCTATCTGGGCGTGCTCGGCCCGCAACGGCGCACCCGCGAACTGCTAGCCGAGGCCGCCCGGCTGCTCGATCTCCCATCCGCAAATGAAATCGTCGAGCGCGGGCTCGAACAAGTTCATGCGCCCATGGGCCTGGACCTGGGCGCGGAAGCGCCAGCCTCCATTGCGCTCTCGATCCTTGCCGAGATTCAACAGGCGCTGACGGGGTCAACCGGAGCACCGCTGCGCACGGCGCGAGGCGCCAAGGCCGCCCATCGTTGATGCGCCTGGGACCTGTTCTCATGCCGTAGAATCTCGCCATGACGAAATGTCCTTCTCAGCCCGGCGCGCTCGACGCGCTGAACACCCGCATCGTGGCCTGCGACCGCTGCCCGCGCCTGCGCATGCACTGCGAAGAGGTCGCTCGCGTGCGACGCCGTGCCTATGCGGAGTTCGAATACTGGGGCAAGCCCGTGCCTTCGTTTGGCGACCCCGAGGCGCGGGTGCTGGTGCTGGGGCTGGCCCCTGGAGCGCATGGTTCCAACCGCACCGGACGGATGTTCACCGGCGACGGCTCGGGCGATTTTCTCTTTCCCGTGCTGCACGACGCGGGCTTTGCCTCGCAGCCCAAAGCGGTAGACCGCGAAGACGGCATGAAGTTGACCGGTCTGTGGATCGCCGCCGTGGTCCGCTGCGCGCCTCCAGGCAACAAGCCCACGCCCGAGGAGCAGCACAACTGCGCGCCCTGGCTCGACGAGGAGATGCGCCTGTTGACCGGCCTGCGCGTGGTGGTTTGCCTGGGGCGCATTGCTTTCGATGGGCTGATGGCCCATGCGCAGCGCACGGCGCAGCCCGGCCAGATGCCGCCGCGCTCCGCATTGCCATTCCGCCATGGAGCGGAGTTCACCCTGCCCGGCGGCCTGCGCGTCCTCGCCAGCTATCATCCATCGCTGCAAAACACCAACACCGGCAAGCTCACGCGGCCCATGTTTTTCGACATCTTCAAACGCGCCCGGCGCCTGGCGGATTTGAGCGGACCCCGGCGCATCGCCATAGACTGAAAACGAGAGGAAACAATGGACAAGCTATCGATCGAAGTCTTGAAGGAACTGCTTCCCGAGGAAAAGGAAATCAAAGTCCCTGCGGTCAAGCCGCGCGGCCCGCAGGCAGACCACTGGACCCCGGCCATTCTGCTGGAGCGGGGGGCGTATCTGCGCAAGATGGCCAAGCACGGCGACGGCTCGGCCAGCGAGACGCTGAAGGAGTATCCGCAGCACTTCACCATGCTCTCGTTCCGCAGCCGCAATGGCGAGGCCGAGGTACACGAGCGGTTCGCGGACGTGTTTTATGTGCTGGAAGGCCGCGCCACGCTGGTAACCGGCGGAACCGTGGCCGGCGCACGGTCGATGGGGCCGGGAGAGATGCGCGGCGACGCGATTGAGGGCGGCACGCGCCAGGAACTGCGGGCCGGCGACGTAGCGCACGTTCCTGCCGGACTGCCCCATCAGATGCTGGTGGCCGCCGAAAATACCTTCACCACCTTGGTCATCAAGATTCAGGAGATCCCATAAGTGCAGTGGGGTGAGGGAGGCGTTGGGATTCGGCTCTTGGCTGAAAGGCAGGGCCTTGTCTGCGAAAAGAATTCGCTGACTCCTTGATTCAATGCAGCGGGAGTCCGGGATCGAACCCGCGAGATCCAGCTTGGCAAAGTGCTAATTACCATTAGTATCAACATCTTACATGAACACAAAAGCACCAAGAAGAACTTGATGAGCACCAAAGGAATTCTTTGAGCGGGGCGAAAAAGAGGCTTTCCCCAGCGCTTAGCAGCCTGTGGTGAAAGTCAGGTTTTGAAAGGGCACGACTTTAGTCGTGCCGTAAGTGGTTAAAAATAATCATGGGCTTTAGCCCCCGAGGGACGGTCCTTCGGCACTTTTGACTTTAACCACAGGCGCTTAGGCGGGCTTCGGCCCATTGCGTTTGCAAACCATTTTCGACCCCGCTGGACATTCCTATCCTCGCGATCGCAAATCATGCCAAGGCGGACAGGGATGAGCAAATCGGGCGCTAGAGCATCTCTCTCAACGGTATAGAGGAGATTCGCGCGGTATCGCCGGAGCGAGCGTGGGGGCTTCACAGGCTGCGGAAAAACTCCCCATGCGAG
>Ga0181529_10003530_pt1 | contig 17753 bp, 14 predicted proteins | sample PEATcosm2014_Bin_36_FD_119763 | JGI IMG/M metagenome (GOLD analysis project Ga0181529, IMG submission 119763) | Peatland microbial communities from MTU Mesocosm Facility, Houghton, MI, USA - PEATcosm2014_Bin10_30_metaG | ecosystem: Environmental > Terrestrial > Soil > Wetlands > Peat | place... | reverse complement strand
GAGCGATTCTCGCGGCTGGTCACGTCGGCCACGGTCGCGGTGGCCACCGAAAGGTTGCCCGCGAATCCGCCCCCGATAAAACGCGCCGCCACAAAGAGGAGAAAGGAACCGCTGAAAAACCACAGGGCATAGCTGGCCGCCGTGCCGGCGACCGTCACGAGAAGGACGGGGCGCCGCCCCACCTTGTCGGAAATGCTCCCCCAGATGGGCGACATCACAAACTGGAGAATGCCGTACAGCGAGCCCAGGATTCCGCCGAAGAGGACAGCCCTGTAGTTGCCATTTGCGTGAACGAGCCGCGCGAGCGAATCGATCTGCGAGACAAGCCAGCCAAGCGCTCCGTGCGTTCCGTCGGCCTTCAAGTAATACTCAAGGATTCCCGGGAACAGCGGGAAAAGAACCGTGAACCCCAGCAGATCTATGAAGATCGTTAGGAAAATGACGCCCAGGCCGGACTTTTTCGGTCCCGTCGTCGGGATATCGGGTGGGGCGCTTGTCACGGGTCAGATCCGGTAGGGGAGCGGGAAGCGGGCCATCAGCGCGCGCGCGCGCTTTCCCGCCGACGCAACGGCGTCGGCTTCGCCGGGCGTTCCTGTCGCGCGGCAGACGGTGTCGATGCAGTCCGCGATTTCCTCCATCTCCGTCTCGCGGAGCCCGCGAGTCGTGACGGCGGGAGTCCCCAGGCGCAGGCCGGAAGCCTGGAAGGGGGAGCGGGTTTCAAAGGGAACCGTGTTCTTGTTGCACGTGATGTTCGCAAGATCGAGGGTTTCCTGTGCCTTCTTCGCCGTGAGTTCCGGCAGGTTCGACCTCAAATCGACGAGAAACAAATGGTTGTCCGTGCCGCCCGAGACGATCTTGTAGCCGCGCTTTTCCATGGCGGCGGCCAGGGCCTTCGAATTGAGAATGATCCTCTCGCTGTAGACCTTGAATTCGGGCTTCAGGCATTCCCCGAAGCAAACCGCCTTTGCGGCGATGATATGCATGAGCGGGCCGCCCTGGGACCCGGGGAACACGGCCGAGTCCACGGCCTTCGCGTGCGCGGAGCGGCAAAGGATGAGGCCGCCGCGCGGGCCGCGAAGCGTCTTGTGCGTCGTCGTCGTGACGAAATCCGCATGCGGCACCGGGGAGGGATGATGGCCCGTCGCCACCAGCCCTGCGATGTGCGCGATGTCGGCGAAAAGCAACGCCCCGGCCGAGCGGGCGATCTCGCCCATGCGGGCGAAATCGATGGTCCTCGAATAGGCGCTTGCGCCCACCGTGATCATCTTCGGCTTTTCCCGGACGGCGACCTGCGCCAGCTCGTCGTAATCGATCAGGCAGTTGTCCTCCCGGACGCCGTATGCGACAACCTGATATAACTTGCCGGAGAAGTTGGCCGGGTTGCCGTGGGTCAGGTGCCCGCCGTGGCTCAGGTTCATGGCGAGAATCTTGTCGCCGGGCTGGAGGACGCTCGCGTAGACGGCGTAATTGGCCTGCGAGCCGGAGTGAGGCTGGACGTTGGCGTGTTCGGCGCCGAAAAGGCGCTTGGCGCGGTCGATCGCGAGCTGCTCGACCTTGTCCACCTGCTCGCACCCGCCGTACCAGCGGCGGCCTGGATAGCCTTCCGCGTACTTGTTCGTGAGTATGCTTCCCTGGGCTTCCAAAACCGCCGGATAGGTGAAGTTTTCGGAGGCAATCAGCTCGATATGAGTCTGCTGCCTGGTTAGTTCCGAAGAGATGGCCGCGTAGATTTCTGGATCGGCCAGAGGGAGAGGCGAGGAGTTGAGCATCGGCTTTTGTGAAAATCGGGGAACAGCGGCTTCATCGCAGCCCTGACCAAGCGGATCATCGAATCAGCCAGGGCCGGGCGCCACCTAATCCTTAAGGGCGGCCGCTTCCGAAGAACAAGTATTAATCACTTTGCTTGTGTCTTAAGGAATTCGACCAGAGAGGGAATGGCCTCGACCATCTCGTCGCGGCTGGCCTCATAAACCGAGAGAGGGCAGGCGTACGGATCCGCGATTTCCTTGTCCCCGTCCTTCATGAACTCGCGGAACAGGATCAGATTTTTCGGCTCGGGATCGGCCATCAGCCGGACCATGGCCCTGTGGGAATCGGTCATGCAGATCACCGCCAGGGCTTTTTTGATCAGATCCTGGGTGAGCGGCTGGCTGACGTGATCGGACAGGTCTATGCCCACCTTCTTGAGGGCCGTGACGGAATGGTCCGTGGGAGGTTCCCCACCGCGCGCGGAAACACCGGCCGAAATCACCGGAATCGATCGGAGCGGGCCTTCCTCGGCCGCAAGGGCATGGCGCAATAGGGCTGCGCCCATCGGACTCCGGCAGATGTTCGCCGTGCAGACCACTAGGATATGTCCAGTCGCTGGCATCCGGGGATCAACGGGATACAGTTCTCGGCCAAAGGCAAAACCGGATTTCTGAAATGGAGCGCCGGATTTTCTACAGGCGCTTCAGCGCCAGAAGAGCCCGGTGAAGTTGCACCGCCCGCTGCAGCACGGGATCGATGAGGGGCGCGGGCGCAGGCTTCGCCGGTTGTTCGGGCGCCGTGAATTCCATGGTTTCGCCCTGGGACGCGCCGTCCGCTTGGAGTGCGCTGTCCGTCAAGTGCTCCCGATCCAGGCGTTCCTCGTCATTGCGGGCCTTATCCACCGGCGCGGTGATCAGGGATTCGATGGAGGCTCCCTTTTCCAACGCGTCGTACGCGCGCCGCTCGAGCGCGGGCGCGACGGATAGGGCGATGTCGGGCTCGAAACCGCGCGCCGCGGGCCCGAGGACCACGAGTTCGGGCACCGCGCTGGCCGAATTGAGCGGAACGAGGAGGACCGGGGCCGTGTCGGAATTTGCGAGGAGAAAAACGGGGGATTTCGGTCCCGCGTGGGATTTGAGCCAGTCGAGCAGGGCGGTCGCCTCCTTGCGGTTGCCGCGCACGTAGCGCACGTCGACCACGCAGGGCCTCCTGCGCACCGATTCGTCCGGCGGAAGGTCGGAGGCAATCGAATGGATGCGAAAGTACGCGAGTCCCTGCCCCAGATCGCGCTCGAGGGGCGCGGCCCGCATGGCGCCCGGCGTCAGCGCCGCGAAAAACGCGAGAAGGGCCGGCCACCTTCTCATATCCGCCCGATCTGCCGCGCGCCAATGTCGCGGCGGTAGTGCTTCGTGGAACACTGGATCCGTTCGCAGGCGAGGTAGGCCCGGTCGGCGGCGGCCTTCAGCGTGGGGCCCGTCGCGACGACGCCCAGCACCCGGCCGCCGTTGGTGACGATTTCGCCGGCTTGATTGCGGGCCGTGCCCGCATGAAGGACGACCGTCCCGGGCGGAAGTTCCGCCTTGGAGGGAAGGATTATCCGGTCGCCCTTCGGGTACTCTCCCGGGTAACCGCGGGCCGACACGACGACGCAGATCGCCGGCTCGGGCCTGACCTTGAGACGGACTCCCGCCAGTTTCCGGTGCGTGGCCGCCCAGAGCAGTTCCAGAAGGTCGGTTGCCAGGCGCGGCAGCACGGCCTGCGTCTCCGGGTCTCCAAAGCGGGTGTTGTATTCGAGAACCTTGGGCCCGCCATCCGTCAGCATGATCCCGATGAAAAGAGTCCCGCGAAAATCGATCCCTTCGGCCGCGATCCCCTCCACGGATGGCCGCACGATTTCGGCCTCGATCCGATCGAGAAGGGCGGGTGTCACAACCGCGGCGGGCGAGCAGGCGCCCATGCCGCCCGTGTTCGGGCCCGTGTCGCCGTCGCCGGCCCGCTTGTGGTCCTGCGCGGTCGGAAGAATCGCGTAATCGCGGCCGGACACGATCACGAGTAGGGAGGTCTCCTCGCCGCCAAGGCACTCTTCGATGAGAATCCGGTTGGGTCCCGCGGCCGCGGCGGGCTTCAGGCGCATCAGGGCGCGCACCGCCTCCTCGGCCTCCCCGTGGGTTTGCGCGACGACGACCCCCTTTCCAGCCGCAAGACCGTCCGCCTTGACGACGATCGGGGCGGGCTTGGATCGCACCCAGGCGCAGGCCGACTCGGCGTCCTCGAAAATCGCGGCGGGCGCGGTCGGTATTCCGTATTTGAGGAGGATTTCCTTTGTGTAGATCTTTGAAGCCTCCAGCCGCGCGCCGTCGGCGCAAGGACCGTACGCGGGTATCCCGGCCGCTTGCAGGGCGTCCACAAGGCCCAAGGCGAGCGGCACCTCGGGTCCGACGACCACGAATTCGGCCGCCTGGGCGCGGGCGAGCGCGACCAGCCCGCCCACATCCTCGGCGCCCACGGGAAAGCACGCCGCATCTTCGGCGATGCCCGCGTTGCCCGGGGCGCAAAGAATCCGCGGGCGCGCGGGCGAGGCAGCCAGCGCCCGGACAAGCGCGTGCTCGCGGCCGCCGGCGCCGACAACCAGGATAGTCCGGGGCAGGGAGGGGGATTTCATCACAAAACCTGCAGTTTTTTCCTGTAATAGGCCACGACCTCGTCGGGATCGTCCGTGAACAGGATGTATTCGGCCATCCACGCCGGCGCCCGCTTCGAGCGGATCATGTGCCGGATCTGGTGGCGCAGGTCGGAAAAGAATCTCGCGTTGAAGAAAACGAACGGCACGCGGGGCCGGATGCCCAGCTTGAGATTGCAAAGCTCGATCCCGATCTCCTCGAGCGTTCCGACGCCGCCGACGTTGAAGATGCAAAAGTCGGCGACCTCGAACCACTTTTGCCTGAAATGGCGCGAAGACTCCTGGAACGTGTTGAAGAAATCGACGCCGAGCTCGGGCGGCTGCGCCTCGAGCTCGAGAAAGCACGCTCCGGTCAGGGCGCCCTTGGTTCGAGCCTGGTCCGTCGCAAGGCGCATGACGCCTCCGCCTCCGCCGGTCAGCACTCCGAGGTTTCCGCCGATGAACGTCGTCAGCTTTTCGACGAGTCCGGAGATGCGGTCCGTGTCCGCCTGGTCGAGGCCGACGGCGGAACCGTAGAATGCGAGGATCGTGGTTTCCTGGAACTTGCTCGCAATCTCCTCCCGGATGAAAAAGCCGTGGTCCTTCTTGTAGACGTGCACGTAGAGGTCGTTGGTCACCTCGTCGTACCAGTAGCACTGGAGCCCGATCGCCTCGAAGGTGTCGAGCCGCGCATGCGAGTTGCTGGAGAGGAAATAGCCGTGCGTCCGCGAGGCCTTGCGGAAAACGATCCGCTTGAGCCGCAGGTCGCCGAGCCGGGTCACAAGCTCGGTGTGCTCGAGGAGGTCCGGAAAGAAATCGACGAGGAGCGTGTCGGCGTTTTCCGGGGCCGCCTCCAGCGCCTGGAACATCGTGCGGTACCCGCAGAAGCCCGGCGGCGAGCCGCGGGGGGCTTCGCCGGCCCCTGCAAGACCCGCGGCGAGGCCCTTCAAGTCGTCGCTCGCCTTTATGCAGATCGACCGGTTTTCCATCGAGGCGCTCTGGCCGCGGACCGCGATGCGCATCTTGGGCTGCACCTCCGGCATTTCCCGGGCCTGTGTCTGGTCCAGGGTCGTGAAAGCCTCCTTCGCGGTGCCGAGCAGGCGCTGCCTGCGTTTGGCAAGGGTCTTGAATTCGGGATCGGTGAAGGCCGGCGCGCGGAAAATCTCGAGGGAGACGAGCGGATTGACGACCGGCTGGTCGCCGGTGTTGTAGATCTCGAGCATGATGTTCGTGCCGAAGGTCTTGATCGGATCCAGCAGGACCGCGCCGGTGTGGATGCCGAAATTGCCCTCTCCCTGGTTCAGCACGACGTAGTGCTCCCTAAGATACATGGAGCAGCTGGTCAGGACGCCCGAGCGCGGCGGGACCACGAGCGGCGCGCTGTCGTGGCGGATCTGGACCTTGTCGAGGAAGTTGCGCGCCGCGTCGCCGCCCACGACCAGCTCGAAGTTCACCCGCTGGAGCTTCGGGTTGAGGGTGTAGCTGACCTGGTGCGGGGTCAGGAAGACCCGTCCGCGGTCGTCGATGCTGATCGTATTGGGCAGCTTGATCCGGTTCTCCTTGATCGCCGTCCAGATGTCCTGGGTCGAAAGCTTGGCCGCCGCCGGTGCGAAGAACAGGCGCCCCGCCGGGGTGCCCGGCCGGAGCAATTTCTTCCAATACGGCGCGTTGGGGAAGCTCGTGTCGTAGATGAAGGCGTCGGCCTCCAGCGCCAGGCGATGGCCGTCGACGACTTGCTGCCCCTGAACCTGCATCTCTATGCCGATCCTCGCCAGAGAGCTCCTTTCGGTGAACTTGAAGTTGCCCAGTTGCTCCTTCATGAACGCGAATTCGGCCGGATTGCGGGGCCAGAAGGCCAGGGTCAGGGAGACCGTGCGGTCGTCCTTGCTTCGGATCGAAAGGATCTGGCCGTCTTGGCTGGACCAGAATTGATCGGGATTCATGTGTGAAAGGGATCAATGTAGAGTCGCCTGGGGGCCGTAGACAAGCTGTCATAATTGTTTGCATTCGGCCGGGCTCGGCGGCAGCTTGGCCGGCTCATCGCATGAAAATCGAGACTACCCTCACGTGTGGCGTTCTTATGGCGGTTTGCGGGGCGCTCGCCCGCGCGGACGACGCCCCCAAGGCCGCCATGCCCGACCAGGCGCAGCCGGCTGCCGTATCCAGTTTCACGGATAACCAGAAGATCGAGGAAGTCGGCTGGATCGTCGCCAAGAAGAGCCAGCTGGCCGACCTCAAGCTGTCTCCGGAGGAGATCGCCTCCCTGGTCAAGGGCTTCTCCGCCGCGATGGACGGCAAGCCGGCGCCCTACGAGCTGGTCAAGATCGGGCCCGAGATCGACACGCTGATGCAGAAGAAGCAGACGGCCTACCTTACCGAGTTGAAGCAGAAGAGCGCCGTACAGAATTCCGAGTTCTTCGCCAAGCTAAAGGACAACAAGAACGTGGTGGAGTCCCCGTCCGGCCTTCGCTACGAGATCGTGAGCCCGGGCCAGGGGCCGTTCCCGAAGGCGAGCGACACGGTGCGGGTGAACTACACGGGCGCGCTGATCGACGGCACGGTGTTCGACAGCTCGGTCAATTCGGGCCAGCCGGCCGAATTCCCCCTGTCCGGAGTCATCCCGGGATGGACCGAGGGAATTCAAAAGATCAACAAGGGGGGCAAGATCAAGTTGTACGTCCCGCCGACGCTCGGCTACGGCGACGAGGGCAGGACCGGAATACCCCCGGGCTCCACTCTCATTTTCGACGTCGAGCTGCTGGACATCAATCCGGCTCCGCCGCCGTCCGCCGCTCCTTCCGCCCCCCCCTCGGGCGGCTGATGCGGTCCGGAGTCCGCTTGCTGGGAGCGAAGGCGGTTCGTGCGTTGGCAGCACCCGACGAGGAGGGTTGTGCTTTCGCCAGATTCCGGAGATAGCTGCGCAGCTAAAATGAACGCATCGGACGTCAACCTATACCTCGTCGGCTTCATGGGGACGGGCAAGACGACGGTCGGCCGGCTCGTCGCGCAGCGGCTCGGGTTCGAATGCATAGACAGCGATCGCGAAATCGAGAGGCGCGCCGGGCGGGCCATTCCGGAAATCTTTGCCGGCGCGGGCGAGGCGGCCTTCCGAAAGATGGAGCTGGAGTTTGTCGAGTCCGGCCACCCGTCGAGCCGGGCCGTCGTGGCGTGCGGAGGAGGCCTGATCGTCCAGCCTGGCCTGCCGGAACTGCTGCGAAGCCGTGGCGTCGTGATATGCCTGCACGCCTCGATCGAGACGATACTCGAGAGAACGGGCCGGCAGAGCAACCGGCCGCTCCTGGACTGCGACGATCCGGCTGCCCGGGTACGGGCGCTTTTCGCGGAGCGCGAGCCGATCTACAGGAGTTCGGGCACGTTGATCCTCACCGATGAGCGTCCGCTGCGCGACGTCGTCGCGCACGTGATCCGCGTATGGAGCCGCGAATCGTCCGAATTCGCCCGGACCCGCTGACGGGATCGGCCATGGATCGTCCCGAGGAACTGCGGAGGCGGATCGCCGCGCTCGGCTTTGACGAGGTGCGTTACGCGGCTGCCGGCCCCGTCCCCGCCGGCGGGCTGAGGGACTGGCTCGCCGCGGGCCACCAGGCCGGCATGCGCTGGATGGACAGGACCGCGGACAAGCGCCTTGCGCCGGAACTCGTGCTTTCCGGAGTCCGCTCCATCGTCGCGCTCGGGGTCAGCACCGGGTCCGTCGTCGCCGGCGTCCCCGGCCGCCCGCGGTTCGCGCGCTACGCCATGTACTCGGATTATCACGATACGATAGGGAGGGGCCTCGCGGCGGCGGGGAAGATCCTCGAGGAATTGTACGGGGTCGGGAGCGCCGACTACCGCGCTTACGTCGACACCGGGCCCGTCCTCGAGCGCGCATGGGCCGAGCGCGCCGGAATCGGTTTTGTCGGAAAGAACGCGATGCTGATATCGCGCGGCCACGGGAACGCCCTGCTGCTCGCCGCCATCCTGACGCGCGTGGAGCTTCCGCCTGATCCTCCTCTCCGCGCGTGGAGCGGCGGCCTCCGCAAGACGGTCGGTCTTCTATGCGGCAAGTGCTCCCGGTGCCTGGATGCCTGCCCGACGCGGGCGTTCCCGGCTCCCGGAGTCGTCGATGCGCGACGCTGCATTTCCTATCAAACCATCGAGAACCGGGGCGTCGTCCCGCGGGAGCTTCGCCCCGGAATCGGCGAGCGCGTGTTCGGTTGCGACGTGTGCCTGGAGGTCTGCCCCTGGAACCGTTTCGCTCAGGCCGGGCGCCAGATGCTCCTTTCTGCCCGGCCCGAAATAGGCTCCCTATCCTGGGCCGAACTGCTGGAGATGACGTCCGAAGCCTTTTCCGCAAAATTCCGCCGGACGCCCGTCAAGCGCCTGAAATACGCAGGCTTCCTGCGCAACGCCTGCATCGCCGCGGGCAATTCGGGAGACGCCTCGCTTCTGCCACGGCTTGCGCAGCTGGCGGCCCACGAGCTGCCGCTCGTCCGCCTCCATGCCGCATGGGCCGTGTACCGCCTCGCGGGCGCCGGAGCGGCGGAGCTTCTCCGCCATGCGCGCTCCGTCGAGACCGACCCGGCCGTGCTGGAGGAATACGCTCTGAGCTCGGCGGCACCCGACGACGAAGAAGGCAGAAAGACCTCAGACCTCCGGATTTGAATTCTCTGAAACTAAAATCCGGAGGTCTGAGGTCTTTCTGCCTTCTATTCACACCTGAGGCCTGATTTTCCGGAGGCATGCCCTGAGCCGGAGTCGCCGCCTCCGCCGACGTCTCAGGGCCGCCATCTGGCCGGCATTGATTGCCGGCTGCATTGGCGGCCGGTATCGACGGCGGCTCTGGGTTTGGCGGCACCCGACGACGAAGGGCATGCCTCCGGAAAATCAGGCCAACCACCTACGCTTGCGCCTTGAACGCCTCGTCAAGCTTTGCGCCCACCCAGGCCGGCGGCCTCACCGGGCGCCCTTCCCTGTCTATAAACGCGTGGGTGCTCCTGCCCGTGGCGAGGAGCTCCTCGCCGCGAAACACCTCGTATTCCAGGCTTACCCGGAGAAGCGGCTTCTCGCGCAGCACCGTCACGATCGAGAGCGCGTCGTCATAGAGGGCCGGGCGCAGGTACTGCACCGCCACTTCCAGGACCGGCAGCCGGTAGCCTTCGGCCTCGATCTGCCGGTAGGAGACGCCGATCTCCTTGAAAAGACGCGTGCGTCCGATTTCGAACCACACAAGGAAATTCGCGTGATAGACGAAGCCCATCATGTCGGTCTCGGCGTACCGGACCTCGACCTGCGTGACCGAACGGATCATGCCGCTGACCCGGGCGCGCTGAAAAGGGCCTCGGCCGATTGCTTCCAGCAGTTGCGGACCGCCCATTTCCGCCCGGCGGCGCCCAGCCGCTTTCGCAGGGCCTCGTCGTGGATCAGCTTTTCGAAGGCCGCCGCGAGCTGCGCGGGCCGGTCCGGCGGCACCAAAAGTCCGGTCAGGCCGTCGAGAACCGCCTCGGGCACTCCCCCGATGTTGTGGGCCACGACTGGCAGGCCGTGCGCCGCCGCCTCAAGATAAACGAGCCCAAATCCCTCGATGCTATGTCCGTGGCTGACGCTCGTCATCGCGAAGATGTCGGCCCGCTCGTACACTTCCGCCAGTTCGTCGTCCGGCAAATTGTCGAAAAAGCGGACCGTAAGGTCGGGCGTCGCAGCCGCGGCCGCCCGGACCCGCTGCTCGTATTCTTCCTTGCTCTTGCCGCTGACGATCCAGTACTCGAGGCGGCCGCGGACCGCGGGAGGCAGCATTTGCAGCGCCTGCAGCGTAAGAAACTGGCCCTTGCGCGGATGCAGACGGCCGACCGTGAGAACAACGATCTTGTTCCTCTTGTCGGCGGGGATGGCCGGCACGACCACGAAATCGGACCGCAACGCGCCCGGGGTCAGGAAGATCTTGTCCGCAGCCTCCGGGAAATGCTTGAGCAAAAGGTCCCGGGTGTAATTGCTGAGCGTGCTGATCCGCGTGGCATTCCGGATGAGCTGCCTTCCGAGCCAGCGCCGATACGGGCTGCCTGCAAACCGGAGGATTTCGGAGCCATGAAAGGTGAGCACCAGGCGGTGCGGCCGAAACGCGTGGAAGAACTGGAGCAGCATCATCGTCAGCATCGGCCCCGGCTCCGGAAGGTACACGGTTGCATAGCGGAGCTGGCGCCGGCACGAAACGAGTTCGCGGGCGAGACGCAGTTGGCACAGAAGCCCGTGGCTGCCCTTGAGCGGCAACCTGCGGAGCTTGAAGGGCCAATCCTTCTCCCGATCGGTCGGCGCCGACTGCGCCCACACCTCGACGTCGTACCCAAGGCTCGCGCTCGCTTTTGCCATCTCCTCGGCGAAGGTCGCTATCCCGCCCCGCACGGGATAAAACTCGTGGGTGATCAGATAGACCGGTGCGGCTTGCCCAAGCGAAGCGGGAGCTTTCATGTGACGGGATGGCAGAGCTGCATCATTGACGGCAAGGGATCATCCTAAGTTACGGGGATTCGGCTGGCAAGCTCGCAGAACGCCGATGACTTTCGTTGCAGCAAAGACTTCCGCTGCATTCGCCAGAGGGTGATTGGCGGGAAAAAGGGTCCGTATCAGGCACGGAATCTGCGAGCATGGGAACCGACCGTCGATGCCCTTTCCAAGGTGGGAGGAGCCGAGTGCGGCGGCCCTTGCGGCTCAGAATGGGATTTACTTTGCCTGGGCCTATACATACAAGAACCAAACCAATGCCAGAAGCAGTCCAACCCAGCCCGGGCGCCAGTTCTCCGTTTGTGGCGCTGGCAAAACCTTTTACGCCCGAGGATGAAGCGGCGCTCCGCGAGGCGTTGAAAAGATGCTCGCCATCGACATTCGAGGCGGCCGTCCAGTTCAGGAAGACTGGCAATCCCGAGCACGTGCCCGCGGTCGTGATCGGCGTCATCGAACGCTATGTGGAGCCGGACCTGCGCACGAAGCTGAAGGATGCCGATGACGACCTGAGGCTGATCGACGACCTGGGCATCGACTCCCTGACGATGATGGAAATCGTCATCCTTGTGGAGGATGTCCTGCAGATGACCATAAACAACGACGAACTGCGGAGCCTCCGCACCGTCGGCGACGTCAAGACTTTCATAGACTGCAAGATCCGCGGGCTGCCTCTGCCCAAACCCACGAAATTCCTCCCCATCGAGCACATCGGCGCGGTCATGCCGATGCAGCCGCCATTCCTGTTCCTGAACGAGGCCTCGGTCAGTTCGACCGGCGCCAACGGAAAGTACAAGATCACGGGGCAGGAGTTTTTCCTCCAGGGCCATTTCAAGGACAACCCGGTGATGCCCGCCTCGATCATGCTGGAGGCCTTGGGCCAGCTGGCTGTCCTTTATCTCCTCGAGGGGGCCGTCGCCGAGCCCGGGAAGGCGGTCGGCGCGAACACGATTTTCTTCACGGGTTGCGAAGGGGTGAGGGCGCACCGGATGTGCAAGCCCGGAGACATCCTCACGCTGTCGGTCAAGCCCAAGCGGATGAAGATGCCGCTGGCGACCTTCGAAGGAGCGATCCGGGTGGGCCAGGAAAAAGCCGTAATTGTGGAGGAGATCACGCTCACTTATGCCTTTGTCGAAGCTGTGAATCCCGTGACCGCCGAGCCTGCGTCGGCCGCTCCGGCCGCCGCCAGGAGCGGGGCGACAGCCCAATCCTCGCCTCCGCTTCGCGTGGCTGCCAACGCCTGAACGGGCGCCCCGCGACGTCGATGTTCCCGCCGAGCTGACTGCCGGCCATGCACAGAGCATTCATAACCGGCCTCGGTTTCGTCACCAGCATCGGCAATGACCCGGTTTCCGTGGAGCGGAGCCTGCGGGAGTTGCGACACGGATTCGAACTGTATCCGCCGTTCCAGAAGCCCGACTCGCCCTGCAAGGTCGTCGGCACGGTGAAGGAGTTCAACACGGACTCGGCCGATTGCGAGGACTGGACGTGGCCCGCCAGGTACCCGATCAAGCGCGAGACCCTGCGCACGCTGTCTCCCCACGGCCTCTTTGCGCATTGCGCGATGCTCCAGGCGATCGCCGACGCCCGTTTGGATCCGGCCGACGTGTCGAACCTGCGAACGGGGCTCAACGCCGCCTCGGGCGGCTCGCCTTTCCTCACCCATCACCATCACGAGCGCATGCAGAAGATGGGGGTCATGCGCTGCTCGCCGTTCGGCATCGTTTCCTCGATCGTCGGGACGCTCAATTTCAACCTGGTCGCGGCCTTCCGGATACAGGGGTCCTCGTGCGGGTTTTCGTCGGCTTGCGCCTCCTCCGCGCACGCGCTCGGATTCGCCTTCGACGACATCGCGCTCGGCCGGCAGGACCGCATGTTCGTCGTGGGCGCCGAGGATGGAAACGCGGACGCGATCCTGCCGTTCGCCGGGATGCGCACGCTATCGCTCCAAAGCGACCCCGCGCTCGCCTCGCGCCCGTTCGACGCGGCGCGGGACGGGTTCGTCGGCACGGGAGGCGCCTGCGTCCTCGTCGTCGAAAGCGGGGACGAGGTGGCGCGCCGCGGGGCGGTTCCCTACTGCGAGGTGCTGGGATGGGCCCAGGCCTCCGACGGTTACAACGTCGCGATCTCGCATCCGGACGGCAGCGGCCTGCGGGTCGCGATGGCCGGGGCCCTGAAGCGGGCCGGCGTCGCGCCCGAGGAGGTGGACTACGTCAACGCCCACGCCACGTCGACCCTGATCGGGGACGTCTCCGAGGCGCGGGCCCTTCGCTCCGTTTTTCCCGCGGCCGCGACGCGGCCCGCCGTCAGCAGCACCAAGGCTCTGACCGGGCACGGACTGTCGCTGGCGGGCGCGATGGAGTGCGGCTTTTGCGCGCTGGCGATGCGCTCCGGATTCACCCCGGGCTCCGCGCACATCTCCCGGGTCGATCCGGAGTGCGAGGGAATCCATATCCCGCGCCAGACGATCCCGACGGCGCCGGCCGTGACGATGAAGAACAGCAGCGGCTTTGGCGGGGCCAACGTCGTCCTGCTCCTCGGAAAGGCGTGAGCCCCCCTCCATGCCCCGCCGAATTTCCGAAAGATACAGCGCCGCGTTTGTGACCGGGGCCGCTTCGGGCCTCGGGGCGGCATTCGCCGAGATGCTTGTGGCGGAGGGCGTGCGCGTTTGGGGGACGTCGCGCGACCCTGCCCGGCTGGAGCGGCAAACCGGCATCGTTCCCGTCGCCCTGGACCTCTCCGATGCCGATGCCGCCGCCGCCGCATTCGATCGCGCCTCCCGGGAGGCGGGGGATGGCTTCGACATCGTGATCAACAACGCGGGATACGGCGTCTTCGGTGAGTTCGCAGCCGCGGATTACGCCCTTTGGCAGGCGCAAATGGAGGCCATGCTCGTGGCGACGCTTCGGATCGCCCACGCGGCCTGGAAGTCGATGGGCGCGCGTAACCGCGGAGCGCTCGTGAACGTCTCGTCGATCGCCGTCGATTTTCCACTGCCCTATATGAGCGGATACAACGTGTGCAAGGCGGGCCTCTCGGCCCTGAGCGAAAGCCTGCTCTTTGAATCCAGGGGGACCGCCGTCCGAGTGATCGATTTCCGGCCCGGCGACTACCGCACGGCCTTCAACGACAACGTGAGGACGGCGGGAGGCTCGTCCGCCAATCCGCCCCGGCTTGCGGCCGCGTGGCGCGCCCTGGAGGCCAACTTCCGGTCGGCGCCGCCGGCCGCGCGGGCTGCCGTGGACCTGCGCGACGCGCTTCTGCGGAACCGATGCGGCGTCGTCCGCTCCGGAACGTTCTTCCAGGCGCGGCTCGCGCCTTTCGTAGCCCGCCTGGCCCCGGCGCCGGCGATCCGCGCCCTGGCGGCTCGCTATTTCAAGTCGCCCTGACGTCCCGCCGCCGGAACCGTGTCAAAAGTACGAATACTCGTTCTCACGTCCAGCACCGGCGGCGGCCACGACGCCCGGGCCGAGGCGTTCGCGGAGTGGTGCTTCCAGCTGTACCGGCACGACGTCGATGTGCGCATCGAGCAGATGCTCGAGAAATCCTCGGTGGTGAACCGCGCCGGGGTGAGCCTGTACAACCGCATCCAGAAGGGCGCCCCCTGGATACACAAGCTGTTCTACGCGGTGGTCGAGCTCTTGAGCGTGCTCAACCGGCGGACGGTGACGTTCGGGCGCGGGTACTTCCTCGCGGTCGTGCGCGATTACAAGCCCCACCTGGTCTTCAGCGTCCATGACTGCCTGAACCGCGGATACTTCCAGCTCGCGCGCCGGGAACTGGGCGCGGACCGGGTGCGCTGCGCGACGTATTGCGGCGAGTTCTCCGGCGGATGGGGGTACTCGCGCAACTGGATCGAGCCGACGGTGGACCTCTACATCTCGCGAACGCCGACCGCCGGCGACTACGCGGTGAAAAAGGGCATCCCCCGGGCAAGGGCGATCGTCCGCGGCACGCTCATGCTGCCCCGCGCCCACCTGGAGATCATCCCCGCGGCGGAGCGCGGAGCCTTCCGCGAGAAGCGCCTGGGACTGCGTCCGGATCTTTTCACCGTGTTCCTCGCGACGGGAGGCAATGGGGCGAACAATCATTTCGAGCTGCTTCCGGTGCTCGCGCGCCACGCCGACCGGTGCCAGGCGGTCGTCATTTGCGGGCGCAACAAGGAGACGTACAACGAGCTGGTCCACTGGCGCGCCAACCATCCGGAGTTCAACTGCTACATCGAGGGCTTTTCCGAGGTCGTGCACCTGCTCATGCAGGCGAGCGACGCCATCGTGACGCGGGGGGGGACCACGACGTGCTCGAAGGCGCTGCACCTGCGTTGCCCGCTGATCTTCAACGCCTTTGGCGGGATCATGCCGCAGGAGCAATTGACCTGGAAGTTCTTCCGCAACGGGGCCTCGTCGCTGAAGATCGAGCGGGCCGAGGATTTTGCCGCGATTGTCGGGGAGTGGCTCGATAATCCGGACTCCTATGCGAGGGCGCGCGAGAACTTCCTTCGGCTGCGGTACGAGGAGGACCCGACGATGCTGATCGACGAGCTGGTCGCCCTAGCCAACGAGGTCGCCCGTGCGAAACTCCGCCGCCGCGTTTTCCCGCCGAACGGGAACGGTGCGCCGAAGACGGGCCTGTGCGCCGCGCCGTAAAGATCAGCTCCCGGGGCGATCGCTCACCAGCGAGAGCAGCTTGGCGACAAGGGATTCGCGGTCGAACGGCTTCGGCACAAAGCCGGCGAGCGCATGGCCCGCGAACCGCTCGACCGAATCCTCCTCGTTGAAGCCGCTCATCAGCACGACCGGCACTTCGGGGCGCACCTTGCGCAGCTCATGGAAGGTCTCCTCGCCGTTCATGTGCGGCATCGTCAGGTCGAGCAGCACCGCGGTGAAATCCCCCGCCCGAGTCTTGAACACCTCCAGCGCCTGCCTTCCGTCCTCGGCGAGGACGACGGCGAAGCCCACGCTTTCGAGAAGGCGCGCCGCTACGTTGCGGACGGTCTCCTCGTCGTCGACGACGAGGATCGTGCCGCGCTTGCGCGGTTGGGCGGGCTTGGCGGGGGCCGCGTTCGGCGAAGGTCCCGCCCGGGCGGCGGCGACCGGCAGGAAGCACCGGAAGCTGCTCCCACGGCCGGGCTCGCTCTCGACGCCGATCGCTCCGCGATGGCCGTGGACGATGCCCAGGGCGGCCGGCAGGCCCAGGCCCCGCCCCGCGAACTTGGTCGTGAAGAACGGCTCGAAGATTCGCGCGGCCACCTCGGGCGTCATTCCGCCTCCGTTGTCGGACACCTCCAGAAAAACGTAGTCGCCCGGAGGCAGTTCGGTCGAATGGCGGCTGGGGGCCGCGGAATTCGGCTCCCGCCGGCTGAGGCCGGTGGACACGCGGATCGTCCCGCTGCGTTCGCCGATCGCATCCGAGGCGTTGATCACGAGGTTCACGAGCACTTGGCGGATCTGCGCCTGGTCCACATCGACCTGCGGAAGGCCGCGGGCGAGATCGTAGCTGAGCACGCACTTCTTCGTGATCGACACCTGCAGGAGCTGCTTCGTGTCCTCGACGAGCGCGCTCAAATCCACCCGGGATGCCGTGAAGCGCCCGCGACCCGAATAGGCGAGCATCTGCTTGCACAGCTCGGCCGCCCGAAGCGCCGCCTTTCGTATCTGCTTGAGGAACGGCTGGGCCGGCGAATCCTCCGGCATGTCTAGTTCGGCCAGGCTCACGTTGCCGAGCATCGCGGTCAGCAGATTGTTGAAATCGTGGGCGATCCCGCCCGCGAGCACGCCCAGGCTTTCGAGCTTCTGGGCCTGCAGGATCTTCCGTTCCGTGGCCAGGCGCACGGCCTCCACCTCTTTCTGGCGCGAGATGTCGCGCGCAATGGTCGAGTGCGCCTTCGGCTTTCCATCGTTGTCGCGCTGCAGGATGATGAGCTGCGAAACCGGGATCTCGCGCCCGTGCGAATCCCTCATCGCGTTCTCGCCGATCCAGATCCCGTTTGCGAGGACCGCGGGGATGGCCTCCTCCAGGATCACCTTCGCGGCCCACGCCGGGTGCGTGTCGCTGACCCGCAGATTCGGCGCGGAGGCAAGGTCGGAAATGCCGAGAAGTCGCCGGAAGGCGGGATTGAGGTAGACGATGCGCTGATCGAGATCGGCCGATGCGATGAAATCCGAGGACGCCTCGATGATGTCGAGGAGACGGTTCTTTTCCGCCTCGCTTTCCTTGCGATCCGTGTAGTCGAGATGCGTGCCCGCGATGCGAAGGGGCGTTTGGTCCAAAGCCCGCTCGATCACGGCGCCTCGGGAATGAATCCACTTCCATCCGCCCTGCTTGGTCCGCATCCGGTAATCCGCCTCGTAGTAGGGACTCCGGCCGGCGAGATGGTCGTCCAGAAGGGCGCGCACGCGCGGCTGGTCGTCGGGGTGGATGCTCCCCATCCACCAGGCTCTTTCACGGGGAAGCTCCTCGAGGCGGTACCCCAGCATTTCCGCATAGGCCCGGTCGTAGGTGACCTCGCCCGCCTTCAGGTCGCTGTTCCAAAGCCCGAGCCTCGCTCCGGTCAGCACCTGTGCGAGATGCTCCCGGCTGTGCTTGAGCTCGCACTCCGCCTGGTCCCGGAGCATGACGGTGGTTCCAAGCCCCAGGCCGACCGTGCCCACGGCGATTGACAGGAGGAGAAAGTTGGCGGCCAGGGTCACCGATGCGCCGGTCATGCACAGTCCGACATAGGTGCCGAGATTGATACCCATGACCGCAAGGGCGGCGCCCGGAAGACCGCGGCTCAGGACGATCCAGACCAGGGGGACAAAGGCGAGCGGATACAAATGCAGCCTTCGCACGGGCTCCCACCCGGTGACCAGGT
>Ga0181529_10003528_pt1 | contig 17759 bp, 13 predicted proteins | sample PEATcosm2014_Bin_36_FD_119763 | JGI IMG/M metagenome (GOLD analysis project Ga0181529, IMG submission 119763) | Peatland microbial communities from MTU Mesocosm Facility, Houghton, MI, USA - PEATcosm2014_Bin10_30_metaG | ecosystem: Environmental > Terrestrial > Soil > Wetlands > Peat | place... | reverse complement strand
TGCGGCCTCCACCTCGCGTCGACTCTCGCCATCCGAGTCGCGAGGATATTGGGCACCGAGAAATACAAGGGCATGACGCGCCTCTACTTCCTCGCGGGCGGGCGCGCGGCGGCCGACTACGCGTCGGTGTCGCGCATCGCGCAGGCCGCCGCGCGAGAGCTGGGCACCTCCTCGGCCGAGCTCCCGGAGGCGGTCCGCCGCGAGGCCCGTCGGCGCAGGGAGCTCGAACTCGCGCTTGGCGCCATGGAGAGGGAGCGGGCGGCTCTCGAGGCGACGGCCGCGCCCGAGCTCCGCTCCGCCCGCGAAGCCCGCCCCGACGGACTGCCGCCTCTCGCGCTGAGGCGCTACGAGGATCGGGCCGCAGCGTCCCTCATGGCGACGGCCAAGGCCTTCGCCCAGGCGGGCATGGCCTCGCTGCTCGCCTCCCTGCCCGATCTGACAGTCCAGGCTCTCTCGCCCGATTCCCGGTCCGAACTCGGCTCAAGGCTCAAGGCGCCCCTGCAGGAAGCCGGAGGGAAGGGCGGGGGAGGGCCCAACTCCTTCAGGGCCACCTTCTCAGACCGCCCTGGCCTCGAGCGCTTCCTCGAGGGAGCCGAAAGGGAAATGAACGGAAACATAATTGTAAATTCATAGACCCATGCTACAAAATGTCTTAAGGAGGAACCTATGAGGAAGATCGCGCTCCTTCTCGCGGCCTTCCTGGCCGCCGCATCCCTGGGAGCCCAGGCCGCCTATCGGCTGACGCTCATCTCGGTCAATGACACGCATTCGAAATTCGAGCCGGCGCTGACCAGGCTCACGATGGACGTCGATGCCGAGCTCAAGGCGAAGAGCGTCTACCTCGAGCTCGGAGGCTTCCCCTACGCCGCCCAGGTCATCTCGCGGCTGAGGGACCAGGAGGCCAATCCGCTGGTCATCCACGCGGGCGACTTCTTCCAAGGCACCCTCTACTATACCAAGTACGCAGGCGAGGCCGATGTCGCCTTCTGGAACCTCGTGCGACCCGACATCGCCACCCTGGGCAACCACGAGTTCGACAAGGGGCCCGCGGCCCTGCGCGACTCCCTGCTCTCCAAGGCCAAGTTCCCCTTCGTCGACGCCAACGTCGACATGAGCGCGGACCCCGATCTCAAGGACCTGGCCCCGCCGCCTTATAGGATCCTGACCATCGGGGGAGCCAAGATAGGCGTGATAGGCGCCACCACTGCCGAGACGCCCTACATCTCGAGCCCGGGTCCGACGATCTCCTTCGGCGATCCGGTGAGCGCCGTGCAGAAGGCCGTCGACGCCTTGACGCAGGCGGGGGTCGACAAGATCGTCCTCGTCTCTCACTTGGGCTACGATGAGGATTTGAAGCTGGCCGCCGCGACGAGCGGGGTCGACGTGATAGTCGGCGGCCACAGCCACACCCTCCTCGGCGATTGGAAGGCCGAAGGTCTGGCCTCGGGCGGGAGCTACCCTACCGAGGTCAAGGACGCCTCGGGCGGCAGGACTTTGGTCGTCCAATCCTGGGAGGGGGCCAAGGTCGTGGGCGACCTTGGCGTGGACTTCGACTCAGGCGGCAGGGTGGTCGGCTACTCGGCCAAGCCTGAGCTCGTCGCCGCGAGCGACTTCATCCAGGCCTACGACCTGCCCGATCCCTCGGGGACCCTGACCCGCGTGCGCTGGCAGTGGTCCGGCTTCGGCTTCGGCGTCTGGGTCTTCGACGGCAAGAACTGGGTCGACGCGCCCAAGGATTCCGTCGGCTACTGGTCCAAGATGTATGGGAAGATCGTATCGGCCATCGCGGCCCATCCCGAGATCACATTGGTCGCCGGCGACCCCTCCGCCTGGGGCCTGGCGAGGGGCTACGCCCTCGGGGTCCAGGACCTCCAGCGCACCGTCGTCGCCCAGGTCGGCGAGGACCTGAGGCGCGGTTTCAACTCGGGGCCCGGCCCCATAGTCGCGGACGCGATGCGCCTCTATACCGGCGCGCGCATAGGGCTCACGAACGTCGGCGGAATACGCATCGACCTCCTCGCGGGACCGCTCACCACGGCCAAGGTCTACGAGGTGATCCCCTTCGGCAACACCCTGGTCGTCGTCAAGGCCACCGGGGCTCAGGTCGTCCAGTGCCTCGAGGACGGCGTCGACTTCGGCCTCTCCCATTACGGCGACTTCCCCGCCAATCCCCTGCTCTACGTCTCGGGGGCGCGGCTCGCGGTCGACCCGACTCGGCCCAAGCTCTCGCGCGTCTCGCAGGTCGAGGTCCTGGGCGAGGACGGAACTTGGCAGGCCATCGATCCTTCCGCCGACTATACTATGGTGGTCAACAACTTCATGGCCGCGGGGGGAGACAAGTACGATACACTCGCCTCGCTGAGGGACAAGCGGGACACGGGCTACATCGATGCCGAGTCTTTCTTCGCCTATGTGAAGGGCGAGACCCTGATGAATCCCGAGCCGAGAATCACTCTGGTCAAGTGAGGCCATGAGCGTCCCGCCGCGCGCGGCTGATGGCAACGGCGACTAAGCCTTTGTCATCAGCCTCCTTGCTAAGAGCCGAAGTCGATGACGATAGCGTTGGACTTGCTGCGATCGATCTTGCCCTTGCACGACACGTCAAGGGACGTGACGGCTGAAAGCAGCTTGCTCGAGCCGCCAGCCTTGACCTCCAAGTCGCCGGTCACGGAGATATCGAACTGGATCGTAATTTTGAGGTCGTCGATTCCCAGCTTCCGAGCCGGGCTTTGGTACAGCCCGTTGACCATCGACCGCGCTTGGTCGATCGCGGCCATGATAGCGCTCTCGAAGCTGGTCGGACTCGCTTTTTCGGCTGTCATCTCTCCAGCTGCGGCGCCCGGCGCGATGGCCGCCTTCGCGGGCTTCTCGGCCGGCTCGGCAGCCTTGCCCGGCAGCAACAGGGGCTCAGGCGACCTCGGGGTAAGCTTCAGCGCGAGCGTCTCGGTGCTTTTCCAGGCATAGGAGCCGCCGATCCCCAGGACGGCCAGCTTGACCTCCCCGTCGATGCCGCAGCCTTTCTCTGTCTTGATGGAGAGGTCCACCGACTTCAAGAAAATATCGCTCGTCCCGCGCTCGACCCCGGGATTGTCGATGGCCTTCTCTATCGCGAGGATGAGCTCCCCCGCCGAGGGCTTGACGATGTGCCGCCGATGGAAGATATGGATGATCTTTTTCCTAAGGAAATGAACCAGCCCGCCTCTCTTCCGCGTATCGCGTCCCTTTTCCACTTGGGGCCTCCTTTTTGAGCTCGCTCCTCCTCGCCGCCTCTCCTCCGATGCGCCGATCGCATCCGCAGTTCCCGCAAATATAAGTCTATGATTCCGGCCCGCTCGTTCAAGAGCTCCGCGCCTGCCGCTATCGGTCCCTCGCAGTGACGTAGTCGACGAGGGAATCGAGGACGGCCAACGCTCGAGGCGGCAGGCCCAGGCCGCCGAGGATGGCGCGTGCGCGCGACTGGGCCGCCTCGGAGAGCTCTCGGATCGAGTCGGCGACCCCGAGCTCTCGGGCCAGGCGCTCGATGTAGGCTAGCTCCGCCTCGCTCGGCGTCCTCGCTCCGCCGAAAAGGGCGGCGAGAGCCCTCGACTCGCTCGCGCTCGCGGCCGCGAGGAGCCGCGAGCGGAAAAGGGTTTTCTTGCCTTCGCGGAGGTCCGAGCCGCGCGGCTTGCCCGTCGCGGCCTCGTCGCCGAAGAGCCCGAGCTCGTCGTCCCTCAGCTGGAAGAGGATGCCGAGCTCCTCTCCGAGGGAGACAAGGGGTCCGACGAGCGCTTTGGCCCCGGCCGCGAGGGCGCCGGCAGCGAGGGGCAGGGAGAAAGTGTAGCGGGCGGTCTTGCTGCGGTACATGGCGAGGATCTCGGCCTCGCCGATCTCCCGGTCGGATGCGCCCCAGCGGACGTCGGCCATCTGCGCGACGGCGACCTCCGAGAGTATCCCGGCGCAGAGAGCGGAGATTTTCGCTGCGCAGGCTTCTCCTTCGAGGGCGCGGGCGAGTATCCCGAATGCCTCGAAGTAGCAGAGGTCGCCGAGGCAGATGCCGAGGGCCTCGCCGACGTGGGCATAGTCCATCGATCCGGCCGCGAGGGACTCGGCGGCGTAGCGGGCGTGGACCGTAGGCGCTCCGCGGCGGGTGGAATCGCGGTCCATGATATCGTCATGGGCGAGGAGCCCGGCCTGGAAGAGCTCCATCGCGGCCGCGAGCCTCGGAAGGCGCTCGCCATCGACGGCGTCTCCGGCGGCCTCGGCCCCGAGGATGACCAGGCAACCTCGGATCATCTTGCCTCTGAGGCAGAATTCCGCAATCCTGGAAATGCCCTCCGCCCCCTCGCCGGGGACCCAGGCGAGCTCTCCGCCGCGCTCGGCCTCTAGGGAAGCGAGGGCAGCGGCGATTGCCGGGCGCTTGGCGGCGATATAGGCGAGGGCCTCCTCGCCCTTCATTGGCTTGGCTTGCATAGTGGGACTATATCATAGGCGACATACGGCGGAATGCCCCGCCTCGCGACCCCGTTTTCCCCTGGACAAGTTGAGCGATTCGATAGAGAATTGCCGCCCAAGGATGGACGCGTGACCCCGTTGAAAATAGTGCTGGTGGAAGGCGACGATCATGACGCCGATCGAATCATGGGCGCCGCCCATCGCGAGGGCATGGAGATATCCTGGTTCAGGGCGAAGGACGAGGAGTCCTTCCTCTCTCTTCTCGGCGAGAATCCCGACGCCGTCGTCACGGATTTCGGCATGGCGGGTCTCGCGGCCCCGCGCGTCCTGGAGCTCCTGCGCGAGCGGGGCGCGGACCTACCCATCCTCGTGGTCACGCGATCGATCGCGGACGATCTCGCCGCCGAATGCATCAAGCTGGGCGCGGCGGACTACCTGCTGAAGGACAGGCTGGCCCGCCTGCGGGACGCCATCGAGGAGGCGGTAGAGCGCTCGAGGGCCCTGCGGCAGAGGCGCGACGCGGAGCGCCGTCTCCTCGCCGCGGCCGTGCGGCGCGAGGTCCTCAACGACATGCTCCTGCGCTCGCTCTCGATCGACATCACCGAAAACGAGCTGAGGTCCGTGATCGAACCTCTTTTCTACGAGGGCGCGTTGCCCGGCCTCGTCTCGATAGTAGCGGATATCCCCGGCCTCGCCGCTTTTAAGACATCGAGAAACCCCGCGGAGGCCGTCGGCGAGGCGATCAGGGAGGGCCCTTCGCAGGAACGCGTCATAGCGATGGCGGAGGATGGGAGCGGCGCGGGTCGAGTCTCGTTCCGCTTCGCCGCCGGGGCGGCCATCGAGCGCGAGAGCCTGGACTTCCTCGACGACGTCGCCTACGTCCTCTCGGGCGTCGCGAAGCGCGCGCGCGCCGAGCGCTCTCTCCGCAGGGATCTCGTCAAGCAAGAGGGGCTCCTCAAGGAGATCCACCGACGGGTCAGGGATAACCTCGCGGCGGTCCAGAGTCTCATCGCCTCGGACGCGGCGCGCCTCGAGGACGGATGCGGGAAGACCGAGCTCGAGCGCCTGGGAGGCGAAGTGCGCTCGATGTCCCTGACACATGAGCTCCTGCACTCGCGGGGAGGATCCGCGCTCATCGACTTCCAGGACTTCGTCTCCGAGCTCAGGATCATGGCCTCTCGGAGCCTCGGCTGCCCCCAGGACTCGCTCGCCCTCGTGGAGGACTGCTCGGGCTTCCGCGTACCCCTCGAGGACGCCATAACGCTCGGCGTGATCTTCAATCAGCTTTTCATGTGCGCGGCGCGCGAGGCCGCTTCAGCAGGGCGGATTGACCTGCGGATCGAGGCGAGGCCTAGCCACGGCGGAACCTGGCGACTCGAGTTCCTCGAGGGACAGCGGGGGGAGTCGGACGAGGAAGCGGACAGGTACCGCCAGCTCGACCTCGTGCGCGCCCTGCTGCCCCAGTTCGGGGGGGAGCTCGACCTGGGCGGGGGGCGCTTGCGCGCGACCCTCACCGTCCCTGGCGAGGGCGCGACCGAAGCTTCCTGAGCCTCGCATCCCGCTTCGCTTCGCCTCGGCGCTTCGCTATATTCATACTGATGGAAACCGAAGAAATAAAAGAAGAGCGGGTAGAGATACGCCTCCCCATCCGGCACAATCCCGTCCTTCAGAAGGTTGTCGACCGGGTCAACGCCGATGAGGAGCTATACGGGCTCTGGACGGCCATGAACGTCAACGCGGTGGAGCGGCTCGGCATGACCGATCACGGCCCCGTCCATTTCCAGATCGTCTCCAACATCGGCCTCAGGATGCTGCGGCTCCTCGTAGAGCGAGGCATCGCGCCGAGCGTAGTCGAGGACTACGGCATGGGCAACGAAGAGGCCGAGCTCGTGGTGGTGCTCGCCTGCCTCCTCCATGACCTCGGCATGTCGATCCAGAGGGCCGACCACGAGCTTTTGAGCCTTTTCGTGGCCCAGCCGATCATCTCCCGCCTCCTCGACGGCCTCTATGCCCCAAGGCGGGAAGCGATCCTGCGCTCGGAGATCCTCCACGCCATCATCGCGCACCGGAGCGATGGGCGGCCCATGACCCTCGAGGCGGGCATCGTGCGCGTGGCCGACGCTCTCGACATGACCAAGGGCCGCTCGCGCATCGGCTTCGAGGCAGGGGTGGTCAACATCCACTCGATCTCCGCCGCCTCGATCGAGCAGGTCGATATCCTGCCCGGCAAGACAAAGCCCCTCCACATCCACGTGCGCATGAGCAACTCGGCGGGGATCTTTCAGATCGACGAGCTCCTCAAGGAGAAGCTCAGGGGCTCGGGGCTAGAGCCCTACGTCGAGGTCGAGGCCTCGATCGAAGGGGAGACCGAGAAGAGCCTGGTCAAGGAGTACAAGCTCTAGGCGCCTCTACCTCAGAAAATGGCGGACGTCGACGAAATGCGATCAGGATTGGATCCGCGGCGGACATCCGAACTAGTATTGCACCAAGTATACGCGGCTATTCGATATATGTTTCCTGGCCCGAGATCGCCAAACCATTGGCGTATTGGTCCAAGCGGAAATGCCGCAACTCCCGTCGATCCCTTCATGGAAAAACCGGTCGATGAACTAAGCTCATGATGCCGATCCGTGGCTGAATCCCTTTGGAAGGCGTAGGAATGCGCCTGCCAGCCGCCGCCAGAACTGTAGCTAAGCTCAACGTTCGCGACCAAGTCACCATAAAGTATGCTTACCCCGTAGCTTGCGAACCTATAACTTGTGTTGAAATTGTTTGGATGAAGCCAAGTGGGCTTGCGGTCGTCCTTGATATCAAATCTCATATAGAGGTTTTTGGAATCGATAGCGAGATAAATCTTGTCGATGTACTGATTCCCCATTTCGAGCGAGGTCCCGATAAGTGCGGGTTTCACATCGTCCCATTGACGCAAATCGCCCTGCACATCCATCGTTTTCTCGGGAAGCCTCATGACCGTATAGCTGAACGAGATGTTCGCGGTTTCTCCCGGACTCAGCGAAAACGGATTGTTCTCCTCGTTTCCCGTTGGATAGTGAATCGAGAGCACGTGCCGGCCGGCATCGACCGGTCCCAGTCTCGCTGTCCCGTCGGCGGCGACGTCGCTTGTCTTTTTCCCGTCCAAGTACAGCGCTCCGGCAGTCTTCGCCGAGACGACGACCGTGCCCTCGTCGGGCCGTGAACCCGATGACTCGCCGCTCCCGGCTTGCGGATTGAGGGAAAGCGCCGTGTCGAGGCTCGAGTACTGAAAGGGGGTTTGCGCGCCGCCGGTTCGGTTTTTGACTTCGGCCGTCACCGATTTTATCGTCGTGGTGATGTCCCCCGCGTCCGCCAAATGATTGATCAGCGCCAGCGCAAATGGACTGTTCCGTCCATCGCCATCCAAGGCGATTTGGTTCGCCGCAGTCGAGAAAAGTATGATGCTTTCAGGAGGAGCGGCACTCATCACGGCAAGCCCGCGTTCCGCGCTCCTGGCTTTCTTGGGAAGTGGATTGTTTCTGCAGGCATCGAGGACGATGATGTTGACCAGGTTCCCGGCATCCTCGATGTTTCCGAGCACGCGCTGGAGATTCACCGCCTCGTCTTCCAAGTCCGCTTCGGTTCTGATGTCCGCGCCGATGGGGATGAGATAATTCTCGCCATTTGATTGGACGCCGTGTCCCGCGTAGTAAAAGAAGCCTTGACTGCGTCGATCCTGCGACAGAGATTCTCGGAAAGCAGAAATGGCGTTGTCCATCTGTTTTCGCGTCGCATTATAGAGGGGCATGATTTCGAATCCCAGCCGCTTGAGCACGGCGGCTATGTCCATCGCGTCGTTTGCGGGATTCTTCAGCTGTGGCAGTTCTGCATAGTCCCCGTTCCCTATGACAAGAGCGATTCGCCTTGTCGAGGTCTGCGCTCCGACCGGGGAAAGCAACGCAAACATGAATACAAGAAAGAAGAACCAGCTAGCCTTGGGATTGGAGTGGGGAATTGCCCGCATGCGAGCCTCCTGTCCGGTATAGGTGGCTTTCGCTGCTTTTCTCGGGAGTATCGCCCGGGGAGACGGAGTTCAGCCTACGACCGCGATAAACCGCCTATCGATGGCGGCGTGAAGCATCCTCGAAAACCCCGGTCTCCAGCCTCTTCGAGCCTCGATTCTAGACCCTCCACCCGCAATGTCAAGGTATCGAATGTCGCCTCGCGCGTCCTTCAGGTCTCCACGAGGCAAGCGCATAAATGGAGCAGTCCAAACCCGCGTTCCCAGCCAAGATCAGGACGACGGATTCCCCGCGTTTGCATTCGGGTCGACTCGCATGAAATACGGATTTCCGCGATTCGCGTCTCAGTATCGTCATCGCCGCTCGTGCCTTGCGCCTCAGAGGCTTCCGGGCCGCGGATCCTGGCCTGGCTTGCCATCGCTCGACCTCGACTCTGGACCAGGGGCCGCGGCAGGGACTCCAGCCCGTCCTCCTTGCTCGCGCAAGGCGAGGCGAGGGCCGAATACGTGGACGAGGAGGCCGAGGGCGATGAGGGCGGAGCCGGCGGCGTCGAGGGGCCTGAGCCTCTCGCCGAAGACCAGGGCCGCGGAGGCCATCCCGAAGACCGGAACCATCAGCGAAAAGGGCGCGATCCTCGCGGCGCCGTGCCTCAGGATGAGGGAGTTCCAGAGCCCGTAGCCCAGCATGGTCGAAAGGATTACGAGATAGGCGAGACAGGCGATAGTGAGAGGGCCGATGCCCGCGAAGGCCCCGGCGATTGCGCTCGGGCCTTCGAAGAAAAGCGAGAGAAGAGCGAGGGGCAGGGGCGAGAAGAGGCTCGACCAGACCATGAGGCCGAGGGAGTTGACTCCGGACATGGAGCGCGCGAAGACGTTGGCTCCCGCCCAGCCCAGGCCCGCGCCAAGTATCATGAAAAGGAGGGGGAGGCCGATGCGCCCCGAGCCCGAGCCGAGGCTAAAAAGGGCGAGGCCTGCGGCGGCCAGGGCTAGGCCCGCCACGCTGGGCGCGCGCAGCTTCTCGCGGAGGAAGACCGCGGCCAGGAGGGCGGTGAAGAAGGCCTGGGACTGGAGCAGGATCGAGGCGAGGCCGGCGGGGGCGCCCAGCTTGATCGCCGTGAAGAGCAGTCCGAACTCGCCGACGCCGAGCGAGAGACCGTAGGCCGCCAAGGACTTCCAGGGCACGGCGGGGCGCTTGACGAAGAAGATGGCCGGGAAGACGCAGAAGACGAAGCGCAGGGCCGCGAGCATGAGGGGAGGCACGCCGGAGACGCCGACCTTGATGACGACGAAGTTGAAGCCCCAGACGGCCGCCACGAGGACGGCCGTCCCGATCGCCGAAGCTGGGAGCTTCGAGGTTATGCGCTCGTTCATGGACGGCAGTCTAGCCCAGCCGGGGCGCAAGTGGAAGCGGCCGCGGAGCGCGGCTCGCCGGCGCGTTGCATGCCTCGCCGCTTCGGCGCTAGACTGGCGGCCTCAATGATCGGAGACAGATGAACCGCCCTATTCGGCCTTCCCTGGGCGAGCGCTACTTCCCTGCGCTGCAGCAGCGGAACTTCCGCCTTTTCTGGATCGGCCAGCTCGTATCCGTGATCGGCACCTGGATGCAGAATATCGGCCAGGACTGGCTGGTCCTCGAGCTCACCGGCTCGGCGGCGAAGCTCAGCGTAGTCGCGGCAGTCCAGTTCCTGCCGATGATGCTCCTTTCGCTCTTCGCCGGGCCCGTCATCGACCGCTACCCCAAGAAGCGGACCCTGGTCTTCACGCAGAGCGCCCTCGCGGTCCTGGCCCTGGCCCTCTCGATCATCACGGCGACCCACATCGTGCGCTACTGGATGATACTCGTCCTCGCCCTCCTCCTGGGCCTGGTCACCCTCGTGGACAACCCCACGCGCCAGTCCTATGTCATCGAGCTCTCCGGCCGGGAGGCCCTGGTCAACGCAGTGTCGCTCAATTCGGCGGCCTTCAACGCCGCGCGCATCTTCGGCCCGGGCCTCGCGGGCCTCCTCATCGAGGCGATAGGCATCGCGCCCTGCTTCCTGCTGAACGCGCTGTCCTTCATCGCGGTGATCGCGGCCCTGCTGCGCATCGACGCGCGGGAGGGGCCGCGCAAGAGAGCGATCGTCGGCATGCGCGAGCTCGTCGCTGACGCCCGAGAGGGCGTGTCCTACATCCGGGCGCGGAAGGAGATCGCCTTGCCGATCGCCCTCCTGGCCATCGTCTCGACGATAGTCATCAACTACAACGTGTTCGTGCCGACCTTCGCCAAGATCACGCTAGGCCGGACCGCCTCGGGCTATGGCTTCCTCATGACGAGCATGGGCTTCGGCGCGCTTGCGGCGGCGCTCATGCTCGCGGTGCGCTCGGGGAAGGGACCGAGCAAGCTGCGGCTCTACGGAGGGGCCTTGGGCCTCTGCGCGAGCCTGGGCGCCTGCGGCCTCCAGCGCAGCTACGCGCTCTCCTGCGTCCTCCTCGCCCTGTCCGGCTTCGCGATGATCTCCTTCGTGTCCTCCACCAACGCGACCCTCCAGCTCTCTTCCGACGACGGGCACCGGGGCCGCGTGATGAGCGTCTACTCCCTGGTCTTCGGCGGCGTGACGCCGATCGGCTCGCTCTACGCCGGCGCCGTCTCTGAGCTCGCAGGGCCCGGATTCGCCATGGCCTTGAGCGGGGGCCTCGGTCTCGTCGCCTCGGCCCTCCTGCTCAGAGGCAGGTCCTCTCACCGGCCTCCAGGGCCTCGAGCCCGCGGACGAAGACGCAGGGAAGGCAGTCCAGCCTAGGCCGATCCGGAGCCGGCCTCGCGGAGGCTAGGATGGAACATGATGATGAAAGCCGTCCAAGCAGACATCACGGGACTCGAGGTCGAGGCCATCGTGAACGCCGCCAACGAGTCCCTGCTCGGCGGCGGCGGAGTAGACGGCGCGATCCACCGCGCGGCGGGGCCGGGCCTGCTCGAGGAATGCCGACGGCTCGGCGGCTGCCGGACGGGGGACGCCAAGCTCAGCTCGGGGCATCGGCTGGCCGCCCGCTACGTGATCCACGCCGTCGGCCCGGTGTGGCGCGGCGGCGGCCATGGCGAGGCCGAGCTCCTCGCGAGCTGCTATCGGCGCTGCCTCGAGATCTCGGCCGCGCGCGGAATCGGATCCGTCGCCTTTCCTTCGATCAGCACGGGCATCTACGGCTATCCGATCGAACAGGCCGCGCGAGTGGCTGTCGAGACCGTCGGCGCTTGTCTCGGCGGGGGCCGGGCGAGGATCGATGTGACCTTCTGCTGTTTTTCCGCCGGAGATCTCGCGGTCTATGAGCGGCTCCTGAGGGAGCGAGGCGAAGGCCAGGAAGGAAGGCCCGAGCCGAGGCCGAGAAAATAGGCGAGGTCCGGCGGCCTGCTACGCGCTCGCAGCACAGGCCCTTGCGGCCGCAGAGATAGCTGCAAGCGCAGGCTTTCGCGTTCGACTCGACCCGGCGCTCTCTCATGTCCTCAGCCTCCTCTCGGCTGAAACCATAGCGGCTGGGCTGGCTCAGGGCCGCGCCGGTTCTTCGAACTGCGCCCTGGTCGCGGCTTTCCGCGTCTCGTGGCGCTGACGCATCGCCGCGAGCATATCGGCGAAAACCTCGGGCAGACGCTCGTCGAGGACTTCGATCCCGCCTTCGGTCGCCCCTCCCCTGGTGGCGACGCGGCGCATGAGCTCCTCGAGGCCCAGGCCTTCGCTCCTCATCAGCTCGAACGTCCCGCCCAGGCAGTCGAGGAGGAGCCTCTGCGCCTTCTCGAGGCCGAGAGCGCCCTCCGCGGCCCCGGCGCGGACATAGTTGTCGAGCAGGGAAGCGATGAGGCCCGGGGCGCAGCTCGTGAAGTCGGAGGCCTGATCGAAGAGGCTCTCGTCGATCTCCTCGACCGAGCCGATTCCCTCGAGCAGGGCGCGCAGGGACAGCCTATGCGGCTCCGGCACCCGCTCGCCGTGGCAGACCAGGGTCGTGCCCCTGCGCGCCTTCGCGAGTATCGTCGGCAGTATCTTCGTGACGGGCCCGCCGTAGATCCTCTCGACGCTGCCGATCTCGAGGCCGCCCGACATGACGACCAGATGGCAGGATGGGCCGAGACTCGCGCCGATCTCGTCGAGGACGGCCCTCACCTGGTAGGTCCCGACGCAGATGAAGATCCGGCCGCAGCGGGCGGCGAGCGAGGCGTTGTCCCCCGCCGCCTCGACGCCGGGCCGGCGCGCGAGCAGCGGGTCGAGCCTCTCCCGAGTCCTGGTCGCGACGAGAACTTCCGCGGGAGCGAGGACGCGCGCCTCCAGCATGCCCTCGAGGAGGGCAGAACCCATGTGGCCGCAGCCGATGAAGCCTGTCTTGGCCATGATGCCTCCGCCTGGGCGAGCATGATACGCGAGATCAAGCCCCCCCGAAAGCCCCGGCGCCGGCCTTTCGGCCAGGTGTCTTGGGCGCTCTGCCGCGAGTACCTTTGCACCAGCGGCCGGGCATGCCCCGATGCCGCCGGGAGGGATGCATGGCCGAAACCATCGAGGCCGTTTCCCGCAGCCGGCAGGACGGATCGATCGCGGATGAAGAGCTCTTGGACGCCTACTCGAGCGCCGTCGTAGCCGCGGTCGAGCGAGTCGGGCCGAGCGTCGTCCACCTGCGCGTTTTCGAGGGCGAGGGCGGGAGGGCCTGGCGCGGGGGAGGGGAGGACGATGCCCGATCCTCTGGCTCGGGCTTTATCCTCACCCCCGACGGATTCGTCGTCACCAACAGCCATGTCGTGGCCGGCTCGGGTTCGATCGAGGCCATCCTGGCGGATGGCCGCCGCCTCCCGGCGCGGGTCGCCGGCGAGGACCCGGACAGCGACCTCGCCCTGCTCAGGCTTCCCGCGGACGGCCTATGCGCGGCCGAGCTCGGCGACTCGTCGCTGCTCAGGCCCGGGCAGATCGCCATAGCCGTAGGCAACCCCCTCGGCTTCGAGAACAGCGTGACGGCTGGCGTCGTGAGCGCCCTCGGCCGCTCCTTCCGCTCGGCCGGCGGCCGCCTCATCGACGACGTCGTGCAGACGGACGCGGCCCTCAACCCCGGAAACTCGGGCGGCCCCCTCGTCGACGCCCGAGGCCGGGTCATCGGCGTCAACACGGCGGTGATACTCCAGGCTCAGGGTCTCTGCTTCGCCATCCCGTCCAACACGGTCTCGGAAGTGGCCTCGGCCCTGCTCCGCGACGGCCGCGTGCGGCGCGGCCACCTCGGCCTCGGCGGGCAGAACCTGCGCCTCTCGCGCCGCGCCGCGCGGCTCCTCGGCCTGCCGGGAGGCACCGCCTTGCGGGCGATACTCGTCGAGCGCGGAGGGCCCGCAGAGGCCGCGGGCATCCGCGAGGGCGACGTCCTCCTCGCCTTCGACGGCGAGCCTATCGACGGCATGGACGCGTTGCGCCGCCGCCTCGTCGAGGACTCGATCGGCGTCGCCCATCGCGTCACCGTCCTGCGCGGAGATCGGCGCCTCGAGCTCGAGGCCGTGCCCCGCGATGGGGCATAGGAGAGCCGGCTATCGGATCAGCGGCCGCACGAGAGCCTCGAGGCCGTTTTCCTTGATGGAGTACAGAGAGGCGAGCTGCTCGCCCAGCTCCCCGCCCGGATAGCCTACGCGAGCGAACCAGACGACATAGGCTTCGGGCAGGTCGATCAGGAGCCTGCCTGCGTACTTGCCGAAGGGCATGCGAGCGTTGGCGAGCCGCACGAGGAAGGCGGGGTCGAAGAGCTCCTGCGGATCCGTGATCAGGCCCTGGAGCCGTCGAGCGCCACGCGCATGCGCTCGAGGCCCTGGCGGCTGCTCCCGCCGATCGACTCGACCTTGCGCGCCTCCCGCTCGATCCCGTCGATCTGCTCTCCGATTCCCGAGAGCTGGGCGACCACGGTTTCCGAGGACCTCGCGAGATCCTCGAGGCACTTCTCGGCCACGGAGATCCTCTCGTCGACCGATGCCACCGCCGAGCGCAGCGACTCGGTGCTCGAGACGGAATCCGCGACGCCGCGGCTTATCTCCTCGGCCCCAGCCGAAAGCTCGCCGATGCCGCTCAGGATCTCGTCCATTGCGGAAGCGACGAGGGCCGCCTCGCCCGCGATCGCGTCGAACGAGGCTACGGCCTTCACGTTGCAGTCGGCCGCCTTCGCGATGTCGGCGAGCGTCGCCTTCACCGTGTCGGAGACGGCCTTGACGCTGCGTCCGGTCTGCTCCGAGAGTGTGCGGATCTCGTCCGCCACCACTGAGAAGCCGCGGCCGTAATCTCCGGCGTGCGCGGCCTCGATGGCGGCGTTCATGGCGAGCAGGTTCGTGCGCGCGGCGACCGAGCTGATCACCTTGACGATGTCCAGGATCGACGAGGCCGAAGCCTGGACCGCTCCCATGGCCTGCGAGGACAGGGCGACGACGCGCCTCCCCTCTTCCGTCCCGGCGGCTAGGCTCTCGACGGCGACCTTCTTCTGCCTGGCTACTGAGTCGATGCTATGGAACGACGCAGTCATCTCCTCGATGGCCGCAGAGGTCTGCGACACGACGCCGCCCTGCGATTCGGAGCTCTCGCGGGCCTTCTTTGAGCCCTCGGCGATGCCGGTGAGCTCCTTGCCGAGGGTCGAGCTGTCGCGGGCGAGCTCGTCCATGGAGGATTCGGCACGAGCGATCTCGCCGCGGACCCGGTTCGAGCGGTCGGCGGTCTCCTTGGCCGAGCCCTCGAGCTCCCCGCCCAGCCTCAGGGACTCGCCCGAGGCCTCCATCGCCGACTTGAGGAGTTCCTCTCTCCTTCGGCTCCTTCCCGTTTCCTCGTTGGCCTGCGAGATGAAGAAGCGGGTTCTTCTCTGGGCCATATAGACGCAATAGAAGACCACGAGGGGCAGGAGACAGTTGATGACCACGTCGTCCCATTGCAGGGCCTGGCCCGAGGCCGCGGCCCAGGGCAGGATGCGCACGGCGAGGTCCAAGCCGATGAAGGCCAGCCCTATCCCCGCGGCTATCGCGCCTTGCCAGGGGTAATAGCCGATGAGGCAGGTGAGGCCGAGGACGAAGGAGCTGAAAAGGCCTATCATGTAGAGTTCGGGGAAGCCGAAGACCTTGTCGTTGAGGAATAGAATCGCCGAGAGACCGATGGAGAGCACGATCGTGAGCGCGATCGACACCGCCCTTGCCTTGCCGCGGAAGAGCAGGAGGAGCATCCCGAGGAGGAGGAGGGAGAGGCCCCAGAGCGCATTGCGCTGCACCGCGTCGTCGAAGCTGACCAGGGAGATCGCCAACCCCAAGGCGATGAGGATGAGGATGGCGTAGGCGAGCGAGGAGATTACGGTGCGGTTCTCGACCCTCTCGCTCGCGTAGACTTTGTCGAGTCGCTTGCCGATCGCGGCTGTAAAAAACATGGCCCTCCCCGAGCCGGCGCCGAAAGGTCTGGAATCCGGACATTCCGCTCCGATCGGCCGGCTGGGGCTATTGTACCGACTAACTCGACCGAGTCAAGCGGAGGGGTCAGCCGGGGTCGAAGCCGAGGCGGCCCTGCTCCCCGAAGCGCAGGATGAACAAGGCGCCGTCCTCGCTCCTGGCGACGAGAGTCCCGCCCAGCTGCTCTGCGAGGCCCGAAACCAGCCGCATCCCGAAGCCTTGACGGGCCGCCTGGCCGCCCTCGGCGGGCAAACCCCGGCCATTGTCGTGGTAGGTCATCTCGATGCATCCGCCCTTTTTTGAGGCCGCGATCCGGATTCTAGGTGAATCGCAGTCCGCGAACGCATGCTTCATCGAGTTCGTCACCAGTTCGTTCACCATGATCCCGATGGTGGACAAGGCCTTCGCGTCGAGGCTGAAGTCTTGGATATCGAAGTCCGTCTCGATCGCGCCGCGGTCCCCGAAGGTCTCCAGTATCTCGTAGACCAGGGACGGCAGGTAGTCGGCGGCCGAGAGCTCGCTTGCGTTCTCGGTCCGGTAGAGTTTGTCGAAGAGGAGTTCCATTCCCCTCGTTTGGGCCACGCACTGCCGGATTATCTCGCTCGCCTTCTCGTCTCCGCCTGCATCCCCCCTGAGCGAGAGGTAGCTTGCAATGGCGCCAAGGTTGTTCTTGATCCTGTGATTGGCCTCCTTCAGAAGGCGCTCCTTCTCCTCGAGGAGGCGATGGATCCTCGCCTCGTCCTCACGGCGAGAAGTGATGTCAATGAAGGTGCATACGACCTGCTCGATCGCCCCTTCGGTGCCCATCTGGGGGACGGCGTCGACCGACAGCCATACCCTGTCGCGCGATGCCGGCCGGAACACGCCCATGATGACGCCTCGGACGGGTCTCTTGAGAGCGATGGCCTGGGGCACGGGATGGGTAGGTCCGGGGAAGTCCGAACCGTCCTCATGGATCACGTTCCAATCCGGATCGAACGAGGTCTTGCCGAGGAGAGTGTCTTCGGAGAGCCCGAGGAGCTCGAGCGCCATCGGGTTGCTCATCCTGATCTCGGCACGGGGACCCTGGAGCAGGACGCCTATGGGCATGTCGCGCACGAGGCTCGACAAGTTGTCCATGCTCACTCGCAGCATGGATTCGATCTCCTTCTGTCTCGTGACGACGTCGAAGACCGCGACGAAAAAGCCGGGGCTGGGGCAATACACCGAGACTGAGTACCAGTCGCCGAGGCTCTCGACGAACATCTCGAACACCTCGGCCCTGCCGGTCGCGGCCACCCTACCGTAGATCTCGAAGAGCTCCGGATCCTTCAACCCGACGTCGGGGATCAGTTCGGTCACGCGCTTCCCGGCGGCATCCTTGAGGCCGGTCAGGGACTCGAAGCTCGGGTTGACCTCGATGTACTCGAAATCCACAGGCCTCGAGCCATCGTAGATCATCCGGCAATAGGCCAAGCCCTTGTTCATGTTGTCGAAGAGAGACCGGTACGTCTTCTCGCTCTCGCGCAGCTCGAGGAAGGCCTCGCCGAGCCGGTCGTTCGCGGCCTCGATTTCGGCGTTCATCTGGCTGATGCTGCGCCGAGCGCTGAAGAGCTTGAGGGCCATCTTGATCGAGACATCGAGGACCGTGAGCGAGGATTTGACGACGTAGCCGTAATTGGTGATCTCCTCGGTCTTTCGCACGATATCCGGCTCGAGGTGGGAGGACAGGAAAAGCACGGGGACCTCGTGGACGAGGAGAATTCGGCGCGCGGCCTCGGTCCCGTCCATGCCCTCCCCGAGGTCTATGTCCATAAGGACGAGATCGATGTCCCCTTTCGAGAGCGCCATCTTCGCGACGGCCTGCTCCCCGGTGGAGGCCGTGATTACGGCATAGCCCATCCGCTCCAGCTGTCGCGTCTCCGCGAGGGCGATTACGGCCTCGTCCTCGACCAG
>Ga0181529_10003527_pt1 | contig 17767 bp, 15 predicted proteins | sample PEATcosm2014_Bin_36_FD_119763 | JGI IMG/M metagenome (GOLD analysis project Ga0181529, IMG submission 119763) | Peatland microbial communities from MTU Mesocosm Facility, Houghton, MI, USA - PEATcosm2014_Bin10_30_metaG | ecosystem: Environmental > Terrestrial > Soil > Wetlands > Peat | place... | reverse complement strand
TCTTCGCTTGCCGCCAGAGTTTGCAATTTGAAGATGAGTTTCCAGAATCCAAGGCGCATGCAGCGATTCCTTTGCGGGTTGGGCGTCTGCCGGGTTTGTGCCTGGGAGAGTACGTTCCTGCACTGGTAGTGTGCGCGTATCTCTCCCACGGAGGCATCGACTTCTCGACAGGCACTGCTCTTGCCGCTCTCTTGCTTGAGACTAGGCGAGGCTGGTGCTGATGTTGGTGAAAATGGTGTTGATGGCGGTGGCAACCTTCCCTGCACTGGCGATGGCAGCGGTGGAAATCAGGGCAAGCAGCAAGCCGTATTCAACCAGATCCTGGCCTTCTTCGCGGGTGGACAGGTCATGCAACTTAACGATCAGCTTCAGAAACATGGTATTCATTTGGGTTCTCTCCGTGGGTTTGATTTTTTCCAGCCTCAGCTGGTTGCCCTCTATATAGCATCTGGCATGCCAAACTCACTCCAAGCTCCACTTCTATATTTTTCAAATACTTACGAGAACCCCCCGTTTCCATTAAGGCGTCCTCATGTAAACGGTCGTACACACTCCATCTTTTTCCCAGGTCCCCCTCGTATACATGGCCCAAAGGTGGTATGCCCGAAAGGTGCCCCGCGGCGCCTGCCAGCAACCCCCAGCGCCGCACAAGCGGCCGGCGCGCCCCGCAGAGATCCACGGGATGGCCTCAGCGCGCAAGTAAAATAGCCTCTATGACCAGCGCCACTGAAACTCCCGCGGCCAAGACAAACCCCGACATCGTAGAGTTCTCCATCGTAGCCGTCGGGGTAGTGGCGCTGGTGCTCACCGCGATCTTCGTATGCGCCGCGCCCTTGTCCGGCCAGATTGCCGGCGCCCGCGATTTCGTGGTCTATTGGGCCACCGGCCAGCAACTCGTCCACCACGCCAACCCCTACGATATGCAGGCCATGACGCGCATCGAACGCGCCGCCGGGCTGCCCACCATTTACGCCGTCGGCTACATGCGCAACCCGCCCTGGGGACTGCCCATCGTGCTGCCCCTGGGGCTCATCGGCCTGCGTGTCGCCACACTGTTCTGGTCGCTGCTTCTGTTGACCTGCCTGGCCGGCTCGGTGCGGATGCTCTGGCTGTTGCATGGCCGCCCGAAGAATTACCTGTACTGGCTGGGGCTGTCGTTCGCCCCCGCGCTGGTCTGCCTGATCGCCGGGCAAACTGCCCTGTTCGCGCTGCTGGGGCTGGTCCTTTTCCTGCGCCTGCATGGCACGCACCCCTTCCTGGCCGGAATGGCGCTCTGGCTCTGCGCGCTCAAGCCGCACCTGTTTGTGCCTTTCGGCCTGGTACTGCTGACCTGGATCGTCCTCACCAAGAGCTACAAGATCCTGGCTGGCGCGGCGGCGGCCATGGCTGCCAGTTGCGCGGTCACGTATCTCATCGATCCGGCGGCCTGGCCGCAATACGCACAGATGATGCGCACCTCGGGAATCGAGAAGGAGTTCATTCCCTGCCTGAGCATTGTGCTGCGCCTTTGGATCAGCCCGCAATCCAACTGGCTCCAATACCTCCCGGTGTCCTTGGCCTGCATCTGGGCGATGGGCTATTTCTGGCCCCGGCGGCATGAGTGGGACTGGATGAAGCATGGCAGCCTTTTGATGCTGGTCTCCATCTGCCTAGCGCCGTATTGCTGGCTCTTCGATCAGGTCCTGGCGATACCGGCGCTGTTGCAGGGCGCCTATGCAACCAGATTCCGAGCCTTGTTCGTTGTCCTCGCCTTGGCCAGCCTTCTGCTGGAGGTCGAAGCGGCCAGCGGCTTCAAACTGCTCTCGGCGCTGCATCTGTGGACCGCGCCTGCCTGGCTTGCCTGGTATCTAATCGCCTGCGCCACGCCAGCCAAGCCCCGCAGCGAGCCACTCGCCGCCCAGTAGTTGGGAAGCGCCCAAAAAATCCCTGCCCCATCCTTGGCGCGTTCCTGTTTTTGCGCCAAGGGTGGGATACCGATATCCTCGTCCAGCCTATTTATGGGAAGCGAATCTCCGCTCCAGGTGCCCCATCCTTGGCTTTCATCCTGAGAGCTTGTGACTTTTTTGATTTCCAGCAAAATTGAACGCTGAAAACAAATGGTTTACAGGCAGAAAGACCGTTCAAATTCAATAAAGTCACAAACTCTGAGCATGGGACTCGCGGTGCGAGTTTGGAAGCGCATGAGTGGGCGCACTGCATCCCGGAGGGATGCATCGAGAATAGCCCAGGGCAAGCGAAGCGCAGCCCTGGGAAAAACCCCCATAATACCCTGCGCCCCGTAGGGGCGCTGCGAAATACGGCCATTGCGGACCGTTCATCAGGAGCGACGCTGAGCGCAGAGAAGGGGAGGCGAAGGACCTGCATCTTGCAACCTTGCGCCCAGGGTGGGAGAGCACGAACCCCCTCCACCCTGTTCGTCATCAAAGACCAACCTCCGCGCGCACCCCTCTTGAAATCAAACCTCCTCAGAGACTCTTCGCCGCCGCATATAAACCCACAGATAGAAGACTCCCACCGCCAGCAGCATCGCCGGCGCCGGAAAAACCTGGATGGCCGTTAGCAGCCGCCCTGTCCCCACCCCTGTCGCCAGATGGGAATTGCCCACCATGCCCAGCAGAATGGCCCACGGGTCGCCGGTCAGCACAATTCCGGCAACGCTCACCCACAGCGCAGCCCGTCCCAGCACGCCGCGCTCGGCCCAGAGCAGGGCGCAAGCCGGAACCGTCAGCAGCAGCAGCTTGGCGTCGTACGGCCGGTGATAGGCCGGCAGCAGCGTAAGAGCCGCGACATCCGCCAATGCCAGGTAGGCTCTTGCCGGCGTCCAGCGGAAGCGCAGTGTGACCCACGCCCACAGCAACAGCAGCGGAATGCACACAAGATAGCTGGCCGGATCGTAGAAGCGCGGATCGTCGCGAAAGTAGCTCAGGGCCGACTGCAGATTGATGGTCATGCCAACGGCGTGCGCGCCGCTGGCCGCCATCCCCGGATCGTTGAGGCCGCCGTGCGCGGAAGTAATGCAGAGATTGGCGTGCCACTCCCGCACCCAATGCGGCGCGATGTGCCAGACCCACAGCAAGGCTGGCAAGGCCAGAAGAACGGCAATCGGCAGGGTCTGCAACGCGCGCCTGCGGTGCACGCCGCCTGCCAGCAGAAAGTAGAGCCAGACCAGGCCGGCATCGTGCGGTTTGAGGGCCAGGCTGACCGCCAGCAGCACAATCCCCAGCGCAACAAAGCGTCCGCGCAGAAAGCACCAGACAGCCGCGGCGCACAGGCCGATGACCACCCCGGCCAGGTTGCCCACCATGAGCAGCATTTCGCTGTTCGCCAGCAGCAGCCCGATGAGCGCGCCGGAGAGCACAGGCGCAAAGTCCGCGCCCAGATCCCAAATCAGAATCGAAGCCAGAACAATGCACCCGGCTGTCAGCACTGTCCAGAGGGACTGGGCGATGGCAAAGGGCAAGAGAGCCATCGGCGCCAGGTAGCACAATGCCGTGGGCAGGTTGACGCACAGCGCAACCGCCTCATGCACCAGGCGGGAGCCAATCGGGTCGGCTGGGAATTGGCCTCCGTCGGCCTGATAGACGCGCAGAATCTCGCTTTCCTGGTAGGGGTCGCCGTGCCCCATCAGGCAACGGGCGCCGTAATACACCGCCTTGAAATCGAGCATCGATACGCGTGAGGCGTTCTCCATGGCGATGCCAAAGAAAACCAGCACCACACCGCCCAACAGCAGCAGGCATAGACCGTCTTTCCGCGCCCTATTCAGCGAGAGTGAAGCTCGGTCTGCTCTCCAAGGAGGGGCATCGCTTGCTTTCCTGAGAGGCGGATCTGTCATCCCATCGCGCCGCTGTCATCCGGCAAGGCCGCCGGCGAGAACTCGAGAGTGTCTCCGGCCTGAGTCTGGGTTTTGCGGATTGTGCCCGCGGGAAGTTCGAGAACCGAGTGCGCGAAGAAACAGGCAGACAGCCGCCACGGACGCACCTCGCCGCAGAGCTTCTTGATCCGCTTCTCGCGATCCAGGTAGACCAGGTCGATGGGAAACTGCATGAAGAAGGTGTGGATGGATTCGCAGGGAATAATCCAAAGGCCCTCTCCGCAGGCCAGTCCCTTGCGGCCGAGCAGCCCTTTATTGCGCTTTGCACCGGTGTCGGCCACCTCCATCGAAGTGGCGAGCACCGTATTGCGCGTCAGATTCGAGACCCTGATGCGATCTTCCGGAGTTGCCTGAGGGCGGCGCTCCCGCAGCCCCCTCAGTATCTTGCTCAGTAAACTCATCCGGTTGCCTTGGGTCCTTTCCGGAGTCTCATGGCGCGCCGGGATGGAAAACCAGACGCGCCAGCCGTTTGCCGCGGCGGCCAGCCCGAACTTACTGGGGCGAAGAAGTTGGCGGCGGAGCGCTGCTGGCCGGCGCAGCCCCTCCCGAAGCGCCGAAGCCGCCCGTGGCGTTGTCGATCACCAGCGGCTTCTCCGGCTGCATGCTCTCGATCAGCTTCTCGATCGGCATGGTTGCCGCTGGAGGCGCCGGGGTGTTGGCAACCGTCTTGCCGTCCGGATTATGCATGGGGATCTTCGAGTTGGGCGGCAGGAACTTCTCCGGATACTTCAACTCCGGCACGGGCGCGCCAGCCTCGATGGGAGCCACAATCTGCGGCGTCACAATGACGATCAACTCGGTGTTTGTCTTGTTCTTCGACATCGACTGGAACAGCTTGCCAATGTACGGAATGTCTCCGATGAAGGGGATCTTCTGCATGGTTTCCGTCTCGCGGTTGTCCAGCAGCCCGCCCAGTACAAAGCTCTGGCCATCGCCCAGCTCCACCTCGGTGTTCACCTTCCTGGTGGAGATCGCGGGCACGTCGAATCCGGAAACCTCGACCGCATTGCTGAAGTCCAGCGAACTGACTTCGGGCGCCACCTGCAGGCGGATGGTTCCTCGCGGAGTAATGGTGGGAATGAAGTTCAGCCGCACGCCATACTCCTTGAACATGATGGTGACCGACGCCCCGGAGCCGCCGGAGCCGCCCTGCACGACAGGATAGGGATACTCCCCGCCGGCAAGAATGCTGGCCTGTTTGCCGTTGGCCGCCATCACGTTGGGTTCTGCCAGGACTTCCACCAAGCCCTTGGACTCCATGGCTTCGATGTCCGCGCCAGCGTTCAGGCCGGGAAAGAATGCAAGCAGATTCAGCTCGTTGGAAAAAGTCGCTTGCCCCCCCGAGGCCGAGAGCGAGCCGGTGCTGCCTCCCGAACCTCCAGAGACGGTAGGCGGCGAGAACTGCCCGGTCGATATGCCTCCGAGCGCGTTGCCCTGGCCAAGATTGAAGAAGTTGATGCCCAGTTGCTTGCCCTTGCTGCGGTCGATGCTGGCAAAGCGCACCTTGAGCAGAATCTGCGGCTCGGCAGCCGGCACATCCACGCTCAGCAGGTTGACCACCTTGCCCCCGGTCGCGGCGATCTTCACCGCACGCTCGCTGCTGGTCAGGTTCTTCACATTGCCGCGCAGGAAGATGATTCCTCCCTCCGAGGAGAGCTTCACCTGCTGCCCGGGAAGCTCGGTCCGGATCTCGCGGCGGATGGCGTCCAGGTGGTCGTTCGATACCGAGTCGCTGGCCCGCACCGTCAGATTGAAGAACTGCCGGCCGCCTTTGACGTCCCAGATGATCAGGCTGGTCTCTCCGGGAGCCTTGCCATTGACCATGATCTCGTTCTGGTTGATCGCCGAAGCCTCCGCAAAGCCGCCCAGCCCGATCGACACCCGGGCAATGGGCTGCGCCACGTCCACCAGTACGGTCTTTCCCACCGCCACGGAAAGGTCGTTTGCGGAATCCTGACTGCTAGGCAATGCTGGTTGGGCGACGGGCGGCTGGGGAGATGGCGCGGGGGCTTGAGCCTGAAGGCCAGGCCAGGCGCACAGCGACAATGCCATTGTGCTGAACCATGCGGTCTTGATAACAGCCCTAGCTCTCACTTCTTATCCTCGGGAGAAGCAACTTTTTCCTGCGTCCGCGTCGAGCCGTTGATGATCTCGATGGAATAGCCTCTGGTTACAGGCCTGGGGCCGGTCGTTCTTCGGGCTCGCGGCGCCGGGGCGCTGGCCGGTACGGGAATTCCATTGTCGCCCGCAAACAGGTTGCTGGTGGCCGTGCCTGGAATCTTGTCGATCTTCGTATCCAGCGGATTGCGCAGCACCAGTTGGATCTTGGCCTGACTGCTGGCCAGGCTCAGCGTCTGCGCCTGCTCCGGGGTGACCAGCAGGTTGACCACCTGCACGGACTTCGCTTTGCCTTCCGCGTCCTTTTGATAATCGGTGCCGGCCGACAAAACCTGAATGTTCTGCAAGATGGTCCTGGACACCGTGACCGGAACGGCTGTTTGGCCAGGAGTCATGGGAGGCACGCCGGAGATCAGCACGTCCACGCGCATTCCAGGGGTGACGAAGCCGGCCACACCCACCACGTCGTCCACCTTGACCGCGCAGGCTCTAAAACCATTGGGAATGGTAGCCGCCAGGCCACCGCCCGTGCCGGGGGCGGCCAGGCGGCTCTCGATCACCGGCTCCCCTTCGTAGAGATCCGAAATGACGCCTCTGCCAATGGCGTTTTCCGGCTTCAGAATGGCGCCTTTGGGAAGCGATCCCGCAATCTGAATCGTCTTCAGATTCGAGGCGGTCAAAACGGTGCCTAGTTTCAGGTCCACCGCAGCTGCAACCACGCCCGTTGTCGCTGCCGGCCGCGCTGCCGCCACGTTCTTGCTCATCAAGCGGTACACCAGGAAGGCGCACGCGCTGGCAATGATGAATGCGAACAAGAGAATCGTGAGTACTCTGCGGTTCATTTGGAAGCCCGTTTGAACTGGCGATCAGGCCAGTTCCGCCCTTCTGTCCTCGATGGCATTTGCTGCGTCAAAAGAAACGAGTCCCTTTTTCCACTTTGAAACCGGAAGTCAATTTGGCAGCGCACCAAACAGGTTCAAAAGCGTGTTCAGTGTATACCCTGGAAACCGTATCTCTCACTCATAAGACTAGATGCTTCAATATAAGGTATCAAGAGCGCTATGGCTATGGCCCGCCAAAGATAATTCTGAAAGAGATTACAATGAGATTCGGAGGAGGGCCAAGGCTTGGCTCTCTGCTGGGCCAGCCGGGAGCGCTTGGAATATGCCCGCTGCGGCAAAGGCGAACCAGACGGCGCCAGGGAGGGAATTCATCCGCTCATGAGGTCTTCCCGAACGATCACGCTCTTTACGGACCGGCCGGAACCCCCTCAGAAGCCCACTTCCTTCCTCGTCTCCATCCTCTTGCATGGCGTGGTGATCGGGCTGGTCTCTTACGTGGTGATCCACTCCCCGGGAATCAAGGACCCAAGCCGCGCCGAGCGCTATAACGTGCGTCATCTCGATCTGCACCGGCCGGAACCCTCCCAGCAGAGTTCCGGCGGCGATATCGGCTATCCTGGTCCGCAAACCACCGCGCAGGTAAAGCCGCCCGGCGGCAAGCCGGCTTTGCCCATAGCTGCGGCCCGCAAGATCCCGCAATTGACGCCGGGAGCCCAGACGCTGGTGCAGCCCAATCTCCCCTTCCACCTCTCCCCGCCGCAGGAGGTCCCGGTTCCCACCGTGGTGGTGTGGACACCGGAGCATGCCCTGGTCAAAGCCATCGTACCGCCCCAGCCGCAGAAGCCGACGGCCTCCGACGTCCGGCCTTCGCTGGAGCCTCCCAACGAAGAGACCAACCTTGCCGACCTGGGCGTTTCTTCCAGCAATCTGGCTGCGCAAAACCCGCTTATTCAGCCCAGCACGACATCGCCTCTGGTGGTGCACGGTCCCGATTCCCTGCAGTTTCCCCCGGAAACCACTTCGGACTCGCCCGCGCAGCCAACCCCCGCGGCGGTCATGTCGCTTTCCGATATGCAAATGCCGAATGGAACGGTCGCCCTGCCGCCCATCAACGAGACTGCCTCCGCCGACCGGCCGGGGACACCCTCGCCTGGACGACCGGACGACCACTCTCCCGGTGGAAATGGCAACCCGGCTGGCGGCGCAGGGGGCGTGGGCGCAGGACAAGGCGCAGACACCTCTGCCGACAAGCAGGCCAACTCCGCTGCCGGCTCACCGCAGAGCGAAGCCAAAGGCGAGGCCGCCCAGGCAGCCGCAACCGGTTCCGGCTCGGGCTCAGGCTCGGGCAACCTGCCTGGGACCGAGAAGATTTCCCTTCCCAAAAACGGCCAGTTTGGCGTGGTCGTGGTGGGCTCCTCGCTGGAAGAAAAGTTCCCGGAGACAGCCGAACTCTGGACCGGCAGGATGACCTATACCGTGTACCTCCACGTGGGCCTGGCCAAGAGCTGGATTCTCCAGTATTCCCTGCCCCGCGCGGCCGAAGCAGCGGCCGGGGGGAACATTGGCCACATCGATGCCCCCTGGCCCTTTAACATCGTGCGGCCCAACATCCCTCCCGGCGAAATCAATGCCGACGCCCTCATGGTGCATGGATTTGTGAATCGCGAGGGCCGCTTCGAGGCGCTCTCCGTCGCCTTTCCGCCCGAGTTCACGCAGTCCCAGTTTGTACTCGGCGCCCTGCAACAGTGGCAGTTCAGGCCAGCCATGCAGAATGGGCAGTCCGCCAGGGTCGAGGTGCTGCTGGTCATTCCCGAAGTGCAGCAATAAAAAGCGCCTCCCGGCAGACTCGCCGGGAGGCGCTTTTCTCGAACCGTTTCAGGCGCCTGCGATCGACAGGCGCCTATGTAGTGCTGTTGGGGATCAACCGCGCCGAGGTCAAATCCGAAGCGATCTCGGTGAAGATCTGGTTCAGGGTCGAAACCGCGCGCCAGCTTGAAGTGCAGCCTGGGTCCGATCCTCCCACCGCCACATCGGAGAAGTAATTGTTCGAGGGTTGGGCAATCGACGCCATGGTGCTGCACGGTGTCCATGTGCCGCTGTCCGAACTGCACCCGCTGGACTCCGAGCCATAGGCCACCGAGTACACAATCGTGCCTTGCGCCGAAGCATACTTGGCCGCCGTGACCGCCTGCCCGCATTCCTTGGAATACGAGGGGTAGGTTCCACTGCTGCCGGCCGGCGACGGCATGGCGGGATAGGAGGAATTGGGGCTGTTCGATGGGCTGGGGGCCGTCGAGTCGCCGTCGCTGAGCAGGATCAGCACGTTCTGCGAGCTCGAATTCAGCGCCTTTTGCGCGGTCAGCGCCGCTTGCGCCGCATAGATGACGCCCGCATAGTAGGTGCCGTAGTTGCCATCGTAGTTCGGCGGCGCCATGCCCCCGCATCCGCTCACCCCGCCGGCCGCCTTCACCAGAATCGAACTGGAGCTCAAAGGGGAATTCGGGGGGCTGTAGGAGCTTTGGTAGTCGCTCAGGAAGGGCGTCACCTGGTAAGTCGGGGTGGTCGAGCCCGAAGGCGCGTAGCTGGATGCCCCTACCGTGGGATACGTGTACCCTGAAGCCGTTGGAACTCCGCCCCAGGGCGTCTGAGCCTGCAGGCTGTAGTAGCCGAAGGAAGAACTGTAGTAGTAGTTCGTCTTGCTGGTCCCTGACCCTTGGCTGGCTGGCATGGCCGTGGTGCAACTGTAATCGATGGAAGTCGTGCCCACGGTGATGTTGGGAAATGTGAACAAGGCCACCTTGTCGAAACCGGTTCCGGAGGTTCCGCAAGGAGACGTGCCCAGCGGTCCACAGGGCGCCAGGCCGTTCAGGAGTTTCTGCACGCCTTGCAAGGCGCAAGCCATCTGCGTGATGCCGCCGCAACTGGCATCGGCGCTATCCATCGAGAGCGTCGTATCCACAATGATCGCAATGTTGTGCGGCGTTGACACGGCGCCCTTGGCGGCGGCGGTGCCGACGGCCGACACATTGAGAGCCGATATGCCGAACAACCTCAAAAAATAGGTGGGGACGGCTTGTGCCTGTTGAACCTGCACGGCGTTGGCGTTGGCAGGAGCGTTGCACCCGCCTCCCAGGTTCTGCAGGGTCTTCAGGCAAAGCAGCGAGGCGGTTGTCTTCACGTTCGCCTGGCTGTTGTAGAGGTTCTTGTCCCCCGAAGCAGCGCTATAGGTCGTGGCCTGCGTCGTTGCGGTGGTGTTGGGCAGCGCCATGGCGCCCGCCAGCGCCGCCGCATTGGCCGCTGCCTGAAGCTGGTTGCGGATCGCATAGGCGTTGGCGATGTCGATCGCCAAACCGGCCATGCACAGAAGCGCGGTCATCATGGCTATCGATGCCCAGGTGATGATTTGCCCGCTCTCGTCCTTGACCGCTCTGCGGAAAAAGGACTCACGTTTCTTACCGATCGGATTGAAATCGCGGTTTTCGTTCATTGCATTAACTCCGTTACGGAGGCGTGCAGCTTGCAGCTTGGCGCGTAGTTGACTCCGTAAATGGTGAGGTTGCATGGATAGGTGGCGACAATCGACGCGCTGGTGGCCTGCAGCAGATAGGCCGTTCCACCCGTGCAGGTGATGGTGGAGGCAGCGGCTGGGCCTTGCGAGTAGGCGCCGTTGTCAAGCGTAATGGTCAACTGGATCCCGTTGGTTCCGGAAGATGTGAGATTCGGCGCCGCACCCATTACGGCGGTGCCCACCGCGGCACAGGGGTCGCTGGCCCCGGTCATTTGGCGAATCTGCTGAAGCTGCGTTCCCCCCACGTTGATCGCATTGGTCAGCATTTGATAGTTGTTCATGGCAATGCCCACCGTGAAGATGCCCAGCATGATGGTTAAAAAGATGGGCAGCATGATGGCCGTCTCGGCCAACGACCCTCCCTCCTCGCCGGAGCGAAGACGAGCGAGGAATCTCCCGCCGGCGGGCCAGCCTCGCCCGTCCACTTTCTTCGACGCGGCGGCGCGGCGCCTGGCGGTCGTGCGCTCGATCGTTCGTTCGTTTTGAAATCTCGGAATCTTCATCTTGGTTCCTCCAAGAGCAGCCAGGCAAACCCGCGTTCCGCCTAGCCCTTGCTCTTCCTCAGCCCTTGCAAGAATCTGTCGAGTTCCTTCCGGTCCACTGCATTCACCAGAAGTTGCTGCCCGCTTTGAGCATCCTTTGAGTCCGGCAGGACAAACTGCAAACCCACCCCATCGTTGCCCCAGCGGACCGCCCTCGAGTGCACCTGAATCGTATGCTCGGCGGTTTCTTCCCCGTTGGCCGTCCTTTGCAGCGTCATCAGAACCAGGGTGCCCGGATACCAGCGCTCCTCCGTGACCAGATACAATCCCGTCGCGCTGATATCGCGAATGCTGTGCGGCTCTGGAGGGGCGCCGGTCCAGTAATAGGCTGCCAGGCCAGGCGCCGGCTCCCTCGGAGCCCTGCGCGGATCGGGAGACCACCACCGCTTCAACCAGCTCTTGGGCGGTTTGAATTCCTTCTTCCCCGGCTCCACAAGACCCATTTCATGCGTCTCGAGTGAACCCGGCCGCTCCACTTTCGACCGGTCGCCCAACTCCAGCAGACCGGGGCCGCCACTCCACAGCGGCTCTTCCCGCAGCAGAACCGCGCTTTGCACGGTCCCCGCGTGGCCGCCCAAATCCGACAGCAGTTCCAGACGGCCTTCCATCTCCTCTGCCTGGCAAATCACCAATTGATCGCCCGGTTGCGTTTGCGACGAGTAGATGGTGTGGGTCGGCAGAGCCAGAACGCTGGCCGCCCGCTGAATCGACGGGGTCTCCCGAAGCGTGAGAAAAGACTCCACCACCTCCAGGACTCTCAGGTCCTCGTCCAGGTAGATCAAATCCAGCGGAATTCCCGTGCCGGTCGCCGGAATCTCCTTGAACGGCACAATCCACAGTCCTTCGCCCGACTTCAGCGTGAGCGTTGCAATCAGGTCTTCGAGGCTTGCATACTGGATATCGGCTTCCGCGACCTCCAAGCCAAGGAAGCATTCGCGAGTGTGGTTGTATGCGCAATGATTCCGTGTTTCCATCAAGCCCTCATCCCTCGGCGCATACCGGGCAACGCCGTCTCGATCTAGAGTCCCCGTTGTCAACTCAACCTCTCCCGTCAGATACATGGCCGCAACTCCCAATGATTTCGCCAGCTTGCCGACTGGCCTTGTTCCGCCTTTCAGTCGTCGTTCAATCCCGCTCCGCGCGGGGACGTCCAAAGTGTAAACTCCACCTCTCCCGCTCTCGAGGCGGGATTCGAGGACATTCGTCGAGGTCTCCGGCTGGCGGGACCTTTGCCCAGCTCAACCGGACGGGTACAGCCTCACGGCGCCGTCGGGCTCCATGAAACCCGGCTTACTTGACCTTTGTGCGGCGACGCTGAATCAAAAGAACCAGCACCGCGACAAACAGAACGCCGGCTACAATCCGGATAATCATCACACTGTCCATAACAACTCCTCTTTCTCTTGCCTAGACCCTTCAATTTGTTCTCCGGCCCGCCGGACTCAGGGCGCCCCGCCGCCGAAACGGCGAGGTCCTTGGCCCGCGGAAAGGAGATGACACCCAGCGAAGCTCGTCATGCCCCTCGGCTCCGCCAGAATTCAAATCGCAACCCGCACTACTTGACCCGTGTGCGGCGGCGCTGAATCAGAAGAACAAGCACGGCGACAAACAATACGCCAGCAACAATCCGGATAATCATCACACTGTCCATAACAACTCCTCTTTCTCTCAACGGCCTGTTTGAATTCCCTTCCCGGCCTGACCGGGATTCGGGCGCTACCCGCCTCCGAAGCGGCGAGACTCCCGGCTCGTAAAAAGAGCTGAGCCGGTCTGCGGAGTCCGCGATCTTCCACGGCGCCGCTAAATTGCATTCGCCTTGCGCACTACTTGACCCGTGTGCGGCGGCGCTGAATCAATAGAACCAGCACGGCGACAAACAGAACGCCGGCAACAATCCGGATGATCATGACACTGTCCATTCAATCTCCTCCTTTCTCATTGATTGAGCATTTTCATCGAGTCGATCATTTGAATGACCGCTGGACCCAGGGTAACCAGAAACAGCGAAGGGAAAATGAACAAAACCAGCGGAAAAACCAGCTTGACCGTGGTTTTTGCCGCCATCTCTTCCACCGCCTGCACCCTCTGGGTTCTAAGGTTATCCGAGTGCACGCGCAACGTCTTGGCGATGCTGGTTCCAAACTGTTCCGACTGAACCAGCATGGATACCAGATTGCGGACGCAATCCACGTCGGTACGGTCCGCCAGGTGCTTCCAGGTGTCGGAGCGGGGGCGTCCGGCGCGTTGCTCCAGAACCACCACGCGCAGCTCGTCGCACAGTTCCGGCTGCCCGTCGCGCAGTTCCTCGGCGGTGCGCGCCGTCGCCTGGTCCAGGCTCAATCCGGCCTCGATGCAGATGACCAGAAGATCCAGCACATCCGGCAGGCCTTTGCGAATCGCTTTTTGGCGCTTGGCGATCTGCTTTCCCAGCCAGAAATCCGGCATCAGGAATCCAAAGCCAAGGGCGCCGATGTAGACGAACACCGGGCTATAGTCGCCCAGTCCGCTCACTAGCGCAATTCCGCAGAGAATCAGAGGAACCAGGACCTTCGATCCATAGAAGACCTTCACCGTGGACTCGTTGCGGTAACCGGCGCGGATCAGCCGTTGCGAGATCAGCGAGACTTCCGCCTGGCTCTTGGGCAGAACGTGCTCGAAGTGCTCCACCACCCCGCCAATCGAAAGTCCCGTCTTCTGGATGGTGCTCAGCAAGGATTTCGGCTTGGGGCGCGGGTTGATCACCTCGGTGATCCGCTGAAGCATGGTTTCACGATAGAACAGGAGCAGTCCGCCGCTCCCGATCAACAGAAAAATCACGCCAAACACTAGAATCGCGAATCCCATAGTTTCCCTCTAGACGTCCATGTTCACAATCTTGCGAATGATGAGCCCGCCCAACACCAACATGCCAGAGGCCCCCCAGAGCAGCTTGACGCCGATTTCCGTCGTCCACAAAACACTCATCATGGTGGGGTTGGCTATGTACAAAACAACTCCCAGCCCGATCGGCAAAAGCGTCAGAATCCACCCTGTGAGGCGTCCCTGCGCCGTATGCACGCCCACTTGCCGCTTCAGCCGGAACCGCTCCCGAATCACGTGCGAGGTCTTGTCCAGAACCTCGGCCAGGTTTCCCCCGCTCTCCTTCTGGATCATGATCGCAGTGGAGACAATGCGCAGGTCTTGCAGCGGAACCCGGTTGATCATGTTGTCCAGCGCGGCCTTCAGTTCGAGGCCGTAGTTCTGCTCTTCAAAGCAGGTTCTGAATTCCCCGCCCACCGGCTCCGGGCACTCGCGCGCCACCAGGCCCATGGCCGCGATCAGGCTGTGCCCGGCACGCAGCGCGCTCACCATCAGGTCCAGCGCTTCCGGCAGGCCCTGCTGAAACAGGCCGAACCGCCTGCTGCGTTTGAAGAGAACATAGGCAAAGGGCGCGGCGCCCAGCACCAGCCCGGAAACCAGCGCCAGAGGAATGGAATCGGTTTTCAGGTCGACCAGCACCATGGGAACCGCAAAGCAAACGCCGCAACCGGAAAGAATGCCTCCCGCCGTCCAATCCAGATCGGCTTGATGCAGCAGCGTATGAAGCTGCGGCGCCAATTGGAACTTCAACAGGCTGCGATTGAGCCAGGGAATGGCGCTCAGCTTCTCGTCCTTGCGCAGATCGAGGATTTGATCGCGCGATTCGGGAGTGTCGTTGGCCAATGCCGAGTCGAGCGTGGCAAGCACCTGCTTGGCCTGCTGGGAGGCCCCAGTCCCGCTGGCGATTATCAGCAACGTGACAACCGCGAAAACGCCGGCGAAAATGACCACAATGATCAGTAACATCTCAGTTGACCTGCATTTCGCGCTCGAAGAGGCTGGGCGGCAATACCACCCCCGCAACCCGCAGCCGTTCGAGGAATCGGGGACGGATGCGGCTCGGCACGAAGGTGCCAATCACCTTGCCGTCGGGTCCGATCCCTTTCTTGTTGAACGTAAAGATCTCCTGCATGCTGATCACGTTCTCCTCCATGCCGGTGATCTCGGAGATATTGGTGATCTTGCGGCTGCCGTCGCTCATGCGCGTGGCCTGCACCACGATGGTGATGGCCGACGCAATCTGCTGGCGTACGGATTTCTCCGGCAGGTTCATATTGCCCATGGCCACCATGGACTCCAGCCGGGATATGGCGTCGCGCGGGGTATTGGCGTGAATCGTCGTCATCGAGCCTTCGTGGCCGGTGTTCATGGCCTGTAGCATGTCGAAGGCTTCCTCGCCGCGGATCTCACCAATAATGATGCGGTCCGGGCGCATGCGCAGGCAGTTGATCAAAAGCTGGCGCTGCTTGATCGCTCCCAGACCCTCGATATTCGGCGGGCGGGTCTCCAGGCGAACGATGTTTTCCTGCGCCAGCCGCAGTTCGGCGGCGTCCTCGATGGTCACCAGCCGCTCGTTGCGCGGAATGTACTGCGACAGAATGTTCAGGAAGGTCGTCTTGCCGGAGCCCGTGCCGCCGGAGATCAGAATGCTGATGCGGGCGCGCACGGCGCTGGAAAGCACCTCCATCATCTCCGGCGAAATGCTCTTCAAGACCACCAGTTGATTGGCCGCCAGGGGTCCGGTTCCGAAGCGGCGGATGGACATGGACGGGCCGTCCAAAGCCAGCGGCGGAATGATGGCGTTGACGCGCGAGCCGTCGGGCAGGCGCGCATCCACCATGGGCGAGGATTCATCCACTCTGCGGCCCACGCGGGAGACGATGCGGTCGATGATCTGCAACAGGTGGCGATCGTCGCGGAACGTCGTATCCACGCGCTGCAGGATTCCACCCTTCTCCACGAAGACATGGTCCTTGTCGTTCACCAGAATGTCGGAAATCTTCGGATCCCGCAGCAGCGGCTCCAGGGGCCCGAGCCCGAAGACCTCGTCCAGAAGCTCGGCCTGGATCTTCTCCTGCTCGTCGTAGTTCAGCGGCACCCGCTGCTTGGCGATGATCTCCTTGACAATCCCGGCCACTGCCTGCCGCGCCTGGCTGGAATTGACGCGGGACAACTTTTCCAGATCCAGCTTGGAGATCAGGGTCCGGTGAATTTCCGCTTTGTATTTTTCCAGGCTCAGCAGTTCCACGTTGTTCCTTCCATCGAGACAGAACTATGATTCACGGTTCGGTTATCCGAATAAACTGAATACCTTCTTCTTCGACTCCACCACCGGCTGCGGGCTGACCGACTTGGCCATGGCCCGAATCTGCCTGGAAATGGGCGAATCCGCAAGCGCAAACGGCGTGGCCGTGTTCTGCATCCGCCGCACCGAAGCATAATCGTTGGGAATCTTCCACTGGGCAGGCCGGGTGAGCGCCTTGGTAATATGCTCGTCCGTCACTCCCAGGGAGCGGGGTTCGTAGCGATTGATCACGATCTCCAGCTTGGGACCGCCCGCGGAGAAGAACTGGGTGATGAGGCGGTTCGAGTTGCGCAGTTCGGGAATGCCGGCCTGCGTAACCAGATAGATCGTATGAGCATCCTTGAACAGCGCGGTCCCCGTCAAATCCAGCCGCGAACCCACGTCGATCACCACGTTGTCGAAATTCTGCCGGGCCACGGCCAGCAGCTTGTCGATCGCCTCATTCGAGGCCTGGTACCCAGGAAACTTGCCCGGAGCCGCCAGCACCGACACCCCCGAGCTGTGCTTGACCAGCAGCTTGGAGAGGAAACTCGAATCCAGCCGGTTGAAATCCTGCAGCGCGTTCACCGTCGAGTACTCCGCCGCGATCCCCAGATTCAGCGCCGCGTCTCCCAGGGGCAGGTCCAAATCGATCAGCAGCGTGCTTTGGCTCGTCTCCTGGGCCAGCGCCACCGCGTAGTTGCAAGCCAGCGTCGTTACCCCCGAACCGCCCTTGGCGCCGAGAAACACCAGCACCTTGCCGCCAGCCCTCTTCGCCGGGCGAACCGCCGGACGGCGCGCCGAAGCGCGAACCAGAGCCTCCGCCATGGTGGCGTGGGAGAACGGAATGGTAAGAAACTCGCGGGCGCCGGCACGCATGCAGCGAACCAGCAGATCGGCATCGGTCTTTGCCGAGTAGACCATCACCGTGGCATTGCCGGTGGCGCAAAGAGCCTCGACCAGTTCCAGCGCATATTCCTGGTCGCTGTCCAGATCGATCAGGATGGCGTCGTAATTCTGATCCAGCAGCCGGGGCACATCGTCCAGGCTGGGAGGATAGGAGGAGAACTCGCGAATCTCGCCCCCATTGCACCCCACCAGAACCATCCCCGCCGCATTGCGGCGCTCGTCGTCCGGACCAATTAAAGCAATCGACAAGGCCTCCTGGCCAAACGAGTCGGGATACTGCGGTTCGGGACTCGAATTGCGGCTGGCGTTCGCGGAGTCGATGCTTACAGGGGCTTGGTACGGTGCCCGTGGGTCAATCTCGAACTGATAACGCGGATGCGTGCTCATGATGGTGCCCTCAAATTCTCAACGTGCAAAAAACGAAATCAGTGTTCCGATGGCGATGGCCGGCGCGTATGGCATCTTGCGCTTCAGTGGATTGGAAAGTGTCATTTCCTGGTCGGGATGCATGCCCCGCTCTTTCCAACCAAGAACCAGATCGCCCGTGCCCTTGAACAGTTCCTTGAGAAATCCACCGAAGGCAGCCCAGCAAACCACCATGACTCCCCCGGCCAAACCAGTGACGATCAGTGCGATGAACAATTGATCCGGACCGATCCAGGCCCCGATTGCGGCGCAGAGTTTCACGTCTCCCGCGCCCATGCCGCCCATCCAGAACAGAAAACCGTAAATCAGAATTCCAAGTCCCAACCCGGCAAGGCTGTGTTCCGC
>Ga0181529_10003526_pt1 | contig 17769 bp, 9 predicted proteins | sample PEATcosm2014_Bin_36_FD_119763 | JGI IMG/M metagenome (GOLD analysis project Ga0181529, IMG submission 119763) | Peatland microbial communities from MTU Mesocosm Facility, Houghton, MI, USA - PEATcosm2014_Bin10_30_metaG | ecosystem: Environmental > Terrestrial > Soil > Wetlands > Peat | place... | reverse complement strand
TCGTCGCGGACCAGGTGTTCCGCAACGATGCCAAACGCGGCGCGCCGGCTAAGCACAGCTAGGAGGGATCAGATGGCCAATCGTATCAGAGACGGTCGTCCTGTCTCCCCGCTGCGTCTTGTGTTGTTCGCGGGCCTGGCTGCTGGCGTCCTGGGCGGAGCGTTCGCCGCTCCGGCCTATGCCGTCAACACGCCGCCCGCCAGAAGCAGCGAAGCACGGCAGGTGCCCGCAAGCTACCAGGTCGCGGACGACCGAGGCCGCGGTCGTGGTCCCGCTCGAGGGCGGGAGGGGCCGCGCGATGATGGCTACCGCGGCGGCGGATGGGTCGGCGGGCCGGGTTACTACAGCGCACCGCCGGTTGTTGTCGAGCCGTATGGCTACTACCAGCAGCCCGCTCCATTGTTCGATGTGACTATTCCACTTGTCATCCGCTGAGGAATTGGCCGTGAGCCGGTCGGAAGGCCGGCTCACGGCCATGATCCACACACCCCATCCGGTTCGAAGGAATTTCCCATGCGATACCTGAATCTCGCCGCCGCTGCTTTGCTCGGCATGACCGCTATGTCGGCACTGGCCCAGACGCCACCGGGCATGAACCCCGCAACGGGCGCACGGCCAGGCCACGAGCCAGGCGTCGGCGATTCGCTGCCGCTGTCCAAGTGCGCGAAGATCATCAGGGCCGACAGCGCGCGATCCGGTGGCGCGTCAACCCCCGGTGAAGGCACGACGGCGAATGACTACCTGCGTGCCGCCCGTGCCTCTCTGGTCTCCGGGCTCACCTGCGAGGCGCAGCAATCGCTGGACATGGCTGAGACGCGGGCGCTCGATCGCTCGGTCGTACAGGGCCAGCAACACGTGCCGGACGACGGCCAGCTCGTGTCGCGCATCCGCGATGTGCGTCACGCCGTGGACGCCGGCGACAACGCCCATGCCATCCAACTCGTCGATCTCGCCTTGTCGAGCTGAGACAGGCGCGCTTGTCTTCCGCCCCGGGCCAAGAACGAGGCGTGATCGAACCAGTTTCGGGCGATCAGGAAAACCAACCTGATCGCCCAAAGCTGTTTCAGGTCCTGGGGCCTGGCCTGATCACCGGTGCAGCGGATGACGACCCCAGCGGCATCGCCACCTATTCGCAGGTCGGCGCCCAGTTCGGCTATGGCCTGGCCTGGACGCTCGTGCTCAGCTACCCGCTGATGGTGGCGATCCAGGAGATCAGCGCGCGCATTGGCCGCGTCACCGGATTCGGCATCGCCGGCAATCTGCGCCGGCACTATCCGCGCTGGCTGTCCGGCAGCGTCGTGACGCTGCTGTTGCTGGCCAACCTGATCAACCTGGGCGCCGATCTCGGCGCCATGGGCGCAGCGGTGAAGCTGCTGATCCACGGTCCGGTTCTGCTCTATGTGGTGCTGTTCGGCGTGCTCTGCACCGGACTGCAGATATTCACCCGCTACGCGAGCTACGTTTCCTATCTCAAGTATCTCTGCCTGGCGTTGTTCGCCTACGTCATCTGCGCCTTTATGGTGAACGTGCCGTGGAAAGAGGTCGGCTGGGCCATTGTCTGGCCGCCGTTTTCGTCTGACTCCGCCTATCTGATGGCCATTACCGCGGTGCTCGGCACCACCATCAGCCCCTATCTGTTCTTCTGGCAGGCCGGGCAGGAAGTGGAAGACGGGAAGGAGCGCGCCGGCGTCCGGCCGCTCATCCGCGCGCCCGAACAGGCGCAGGGCGCGTTCGCCCGTATCCGTATCGACACCTATATCGGCATGGCGATATCCAACCTCATTGCCCTGTTCATTGTGATTACCACGGCGGCAACGCTGCACGCGCACGGAAAGACCGACATCCAGACCTCGGCGCAGGCAGCCGAGGCGCTGCGGGGCCTGGCCGGCCCCTTCACCTTCGCGTTGTTCGCCGCCGGCATCATCGGCACCGGCATGCTGACGGTGCCCGTGCTGGCCGGATCAGCAGCCTACGCACTGGGTGAGGCATTGTCGTGGCATGTCGGCCTGGCCCGCCTGCCGCTGCGTGCCCGCGCGTTCTATGCGACCATCGCCGTTGGTATGGTGCTGGGCGTGGTCCTCAACTTCTCGCCCATCGACCCCATCCGGGCCCTCTACTGGAGCGCGGTACTGAATGGCGTGGTGGCCGTGCCGGTCATGGCGGTGATGATGCTTCTGACCATGCGCCCGGCGATCATGGGTCGCTTCACGCTGCCGCGCCTGCTGCTGATGGTGGGCTGGCTGGCGACCGCCGCCATGGCGGCCACCGTCGTCGCGCTGGTCTGGTCGTGGTGCGAGTGATCGAAAGTGCCGGTCTCTGCGCTCGCTACCATTTAAGACCGGCAGAATGGGCATTTCGAAAGGGCCGCACAGGAACTCATTTATTTCGGTGCGGCCCCGCAAGCCACGCGATGACGTCCTGACCGAAATCGACACAGGCAGCACAATGCTGAATCCAGGCACGGCCCCCCAACCGGCGCTGCCGCCGTTGGTGAGACGGCGAACCCGTCAAGTCACGCGTGATCCTGGCTCAACCGCGCCAGACCCCGCGCTCGTGACCTCCGCCATAGTAACCGCCGCCATAGTAACCGCCGCCGTAGTAGCCGCCTCTCCCGACAGGTTCAACAACGCAGGCCGAAACCGCCAGCAGGGTCAGCGTGAGAACAATGAGCATTCGAATTTTCACGACCTTACTCCTCGCCGTCGCCGTCCCATTCAGGGCAGCGACGGACTTAACTCAATGAATGGCGATATCGACGACCCGATTCGAGTCATTTGAAACGTTGCTTGCCGTTGCCACACGCTGTCGCGTCTCGCCGGTCCAGCGGGTCTCGACGCGATCGGCCGCGACGTTGCCGTTGTAGACCAGCGCGTCGCGCACCGCGTCCGCACGCTGATGCGACAAGTGCATGTTGTAGTCGGGGCTGCCAACGGTGTCGGTCTTGCCGATAATCGTCGCCACCTCGCTCGGGTTCTGCCGCAGCATGTTTGTCACATCGGCAACAGTGAGTTGCCCCTGGGCGTCGATAGCGTGGCTGTCGTTGGCAAATGCGATATGATACCAGGTCGCGTCCGGTCCAGGGGGTACTGGCGGCGGGTTCGATGCGACCATAGCGGGCGTTGTCTGGGCACAGGCGGCGAGCAAGGAAATCGTCCCCACGGCGGCCAGATGGCGCCATGAAAGTGTGCGTTGTGACATCTGCGTCTCCATTGTTAATTGCCTCGACAGGCGACTTCAGTCCGGTTGGATCCAGACATACCACGCCTCGCTTGATATGGTCATTCGGCCAACCCGAACGTTAGACTCGGAAACTACTCAGTTCGCCATGGACCCATCCACGACACCGATTGCGCGGTCACACCGTCGAGCCAGATCGGCGGTTATGGATGACCGAGAAGTATTATGGGAGGGTCCTGCCATCTGAGGCACTATCGCGGCATTGAGTAGTTTCCGAGTCTGCCATGGCGGGATCATTGCCGGATATTGTCCGGACGCTGACCCGGCGAGCGGCAGCTTGGGCAACCAAACCAGGAGCAACCTCTCCGGCGCGACCAACCGCGTGGTCGATATCGGCACTCACGGGACCTATGCGACCTTGGTGCGAACGTCGCTCGAAACTCGCCATGCAAGAACAGGAATCTCAAATGACGTTGCACAGCGTAATTCGGACTGGCCGCCCGGGAATCGATGACGTGTACGCCACCGGATCCGCCGGCCAGCGCGTGTCCAAATATAGCCTGCCGGAGCACACTTCGTCGGCGCAGGCAGTCTACAGCGTGGTGCACGACGAGATGTTGCTGGACGGCAACTCACGGCAAAACCTGGCGACGTTCTGCACCACCTGGGCGGAGCCGGAAGCGCATCGACTGATGGACGAGTCGATCGACAAGAACATGATTGACAAGGACGAGTATCCGCAAACCGCGGAAATCGAAAACCGCTGTGTGCACATGATCGCCGATCTCTGGCACGCACCGGGCGCGCGCAGCACCGTGGGTTGCTCGACCACAGGATCGAGCGAGGCCTGCATGCTCGGTGGCCTGGCGCTGAAGTGGCAGTGGCGCAAGCGGCGTGTGGCCGCCGGTAAGTCGTATGCCAAGCCGAACTTCGTCTGCGGCCCGGTCCAGGTATGCTGGGCGAAGTTCGCGCGGTACTTTGACGTGGAGATCCGCGAGGTACCCCTTCGGGACGACGCGCTCGGGCTGCGCCCGGAAGATCTGCGACAGTATTGCGACGAGAACACCATCGGCGTGGTCGCGACCCTCGGTGTCACCTTCACCGGCATCTACGAACCGGTCTCGGCCCTGGCGCGCGCGCTGGATGAGATCCAGAGCGACACCGGACTGAACATCCCCATCCACGTTGACGCGGCCAGCGGCGGCTTTATCGCGCCATTCATCCAGCGGGAGCTGGAATGGGACTTCCGCATCGCACGGGTCAAGTCCATCAGCGCGTCGGGTCACAAGTACGGGCTAGCACCGCTTGGCGTAGGTTGGGTGATCTGGCGCGACAAGGCCGAACTGCCAGAAGAACTGATCTTCAACGTCGACTACCTCGGCGGCAATATGCCGACTTTCGCCTTGAACTTCAGCCGCCCCGGCGGCCAGATCATCGCGCAGTACTACAACTTCCTGAGGCTCGGTCGCGACGGCTACACGCGGATCCAGCAGGCCTGCGCCGACACCGCGCAATGGCTCGCGGCCGAAGTCGCCAAGCTCGGACCGCTGGAGCTGGTCTATGACGGCAAGGGCGCACTGCCTGCGGTCTGCTACAAACTGAAAGACGGCCGGGATCATGGCTTCACGCTGTACGACCTGTCCGAACGGGTACGCATGCGGGGCTGGTTGATTGCCTCCTACCCTCTGCCGGCCAACCGCAATACCACCATCATCCAGCGCATCCTGATCCGCCACGGCGTCAGCCGCGATCTCGCGCAGCTGTTGCTGGACGATCTTGCCCGCGCACTTGAGCATCTGAAGGCCAACCCGGTCTTGCATTCCAGTGCGAGCCCGACCTTCCATCACTAGTCGCCAGACCTAGCGGAGGCATTGATGACCCTATCCAAGAAGTCCGTCGTTTCCACCTTCAGCATGGCGATGATGACCGCCGCGGCGGTGGTCAGCCTGCGTGGCCTGCCGATGATGGCCAAGGAACAGCTTACGTTGTTCGTCTATATCGCCTTTGCTACCTTCATTTTTCTGATTCCCGCTGCCCTGGTCTCGGCCGAGCTCGGCGGCGCCTTCGGCGACAAGGGCGGCGGGGTCTATACCTGGGTGAAGGAAGCCTTCGGATCGCGTTGGGGGTTCGTAGCCATCTGGTTGCAATGGATCCAAAACGTAGTTTGGTACCCGACCGTGCTTGCTTTTTCCGCCGCTGCCATCGCCTACGTTGTCGGAAAGCCGGCGTTGGCAAACAACGGCCCTTACGTCGGCGTGTTCTGCATCGTTGCCTATTGGGTGGCGACGCTGATCACGTTGCGTGGGGTCAGCGCCATCGCACGGGTGACGAGTTGGGCGTTTCTGGCCGGAACCGTACTGCCCGGCGTGATCATTATGGTTCTCGCGGTCATCTGGATCGCCCAGGGCAACCCGATCGCGATGCTGCACCCCGCAGCAACAGACTCCGCCGCTGTCATGTCGATGACGGGGGGGCACGCTCATCCCAGGTATTTTCCCAACATCACCGGATTGGGTGATATCGCGTTCCTGGCGGGCATCATCCTGCTTTTTGCCGGCGTCGAGGTGCACGCCGTACACGCCAACGAAATGACCGAACCGAAGCGGCAATTTCCGATCGCGATGTTGATCGCCTCGGTGGCCGTCATTCTACTGTTTACGCTGGGTTCGTTCGCGGTGGCGACCGTGCTGCCCGATCAGCAGATCAATCTGCAGGAAGGGCTGATGAAGGCCTTTCAGCAGATATTCACGCGCCTCGGGATCGACTGGGCGACGCCTGTCGTTTGCCTGCTGCTGGCGTTCGGCGGCATTGGCGGCGTTATGTCGTGGATCAGCGGTCCCAGTCGAGGTCTTCTGTGGACCGCGCAGGAGGGCGAGATTCCCCCTTTCCTGGCAAAGACCAATAAAAATGGCGTACAGATCAACATTCTGATCGTTCAGGGCGTGATCGTCACCCTGCTGGCGCTGGCCTACTTCGTGATGAGCGACGTCAGCGTGGCGTTCTTCCTGCTCAGCGCGGTCACGATCACACTCTACCTCATCATGTATATGCTGATGTACGCGGCCGCGATTCGCTTGCGCTATTCGCAGCCTAATCTGAAGCGTAGTTATCGTGTTCCGGGTGGGACCGTCGGCATGTGGTGCATCGCCGGCGTGGGGTTCCTCGGCGTCGCTTTTTCGTTCCTAGTCGGGTTCTTTCCGCCAACACAGCTTCCGGTGGGAAGCCCCGCGCTCTATGTCGGGTTGGTGGTCGCCGGCACCGCGGTGTTTACCGGACTGCCGCTGCTGATCGGAACGCTGAAGCAGTCATCCTGGCGGGTGGTCACGCCGCATGCGGTTGCCGCGGCCAAAACGGCCTGACTTTCATCGCTTATCGATCGCGACGCAGCCGCTTTCGGTCGCGCCGCGTCGTGATCGGTTCCGGTGAGCGTGCTCCAGGCCTCGGGGTCCGCATCGGCGGTGACGGAGCCGGTGGTTGATACGTGTCACGCGAGGACCGATCCGAGAAACGCCTCCGTCCATCTACACGTCCTGGCGATGACGGGCCATTTTCGACTATTCCCGATGCAACGTGCTATATGGTGACCAGGTTCCGATGGAGGGAACCGTATGGGCTGAGCCGGCGGCTTCTGATTTTGGCTGCTCTGCCGGTCTCTTTACTGATTTTCACCGCCAGAACAGAAGTTGGCGTGCCCACGAGCATTGCATGTGTTCGGCGGCATCCGAGCCGATGCGCTCGATGCGCCGTGGAGAGGTTGAATTGACATCATTCACTGACCGGATATTTCGACGTGGCGCGTCGCCATCGCCTTGGCGCAGCGGAGATCCCATTCGTGCGGAGCTGTTCAGCGTTGAACGTCTCGAGGAACACGCGCGAAGTCTCGCGGTGGCGCAACCGGTCACGCCGAAACCGGAGAGGGGCCATCCATTGGCCGCGCGGCTCGCTGACAACGGAGCCGCTCTTCTCAGTGCCTACCGTGTGATCGCCGGAGCGGTCGACGAACGCCGCGCTATTACACCGGCAGCCGAATGGCTGGTCGACAACTACTATCTCGTCGAGCGGCAGATTCGCGAAATCCGTTCCGCCCTGCCACCCGGCTATTATCGGCAGCTGCCCAAGCTGGCCGATGGGCCGTTCGCGGGATATCCACGCGTGTTCGGCCTGGCCTGGGCCTTTGTTGCCCACACCGACAGCCACTTCGACAGCGAGATGCTATGTCGGTTCGTTCGTGCCTACCAGGACGTCCAGCCCCTGACGATCGGTGAACTTTGGGCGGTGGCGATCACGCTCCGGGTCGTGCTGGTCGAAAACTTGAGGCGCGTTGCCGACGAGATCGTGCACAGCGGCACCGCGCGACACGACGCGGACGATATCGCAGATCGCCTTCTGGGCCTGAGCGGCCGCGCCACCGAACCGGTGTCGGCAGTCCTCGCGAGTCGCCACGACGCGACGCTGCCGGACGCCTTCGCCGTCCAGCTTGTGCACCGGCTGCGCGATCAGGATCCCAGGATCACGCCCGCGCTGACCTGGCTCGACCAGCATCTGACGGCGCAAGGATTAACGGCCGACACGGTCGTGCGGAACGAACACCAGAGGCAGGGCGCCGGCATTGTCACGGTGCGCAACATCATCACGAGCATGCGTCGGATCTCGGATGTCGATTGGACCGAGTTGTTCGAGCGCATGAGCCTTGTGGACGACGTGCTCGCCGACGGCGACCTGTTCCACGACATGGACTTTCCGACACGCAATCTCTACCGCAGTGCCGTCGAGGAACTGGCGCGCGGGACGGACCGCACGGAGCTCGACATCACCCGCACCGCCGTCCTGACCGCCACGCATGCGGCCTGCGCGCAGGTCGGCGAGGAACGAGGTCGCCGCGGAGATCCCGGCTACCACCTTTTCGCCGGCGGGCGGCGAGCCTTCGAAGCGACTGTCGGTTTTCGCCCGCCATTCAGAACCCTGCCCGGCCGCATCAGCCGATCACTCGGCATCCGCGGTTACGTCGGTGCCGGCCTGGCCGTTGCCGCGATCCTGCTCGCCATGCCGCTGGTCCTCTTGCACGGAGAAGGCCTGGCCCCGATGTGGCTGAGCCTGCTCGGCGTATTGGGTGCGATTCCCGCCATCGACGCGGCGGTAGCATTGGTGAACCGTTGCGTAACCGGCGGCTTCGGTGCGCGGAAACTGCCTGCCCTGGAACTTCGCAATGGCGTGCCCGAGCATTACCGCACGGTCGTCGCGGTGCCTACGATGTTGACGACGGTTCGGGCCATCGAGGCGCAGATCGAACGACTGGAGGTCCACCACCTTGCCAACCCCGAGGGCGATCTGCATTTTGTTTTGATTTCGGACTGGCTTGATGCCGCAACCGAGCATACCGAGGGCGACGAGGCGCTGCTGGAAGCGGCGATGGCCGGTATCGCCCGGCTCAACCTGCGCTATCGCCCCGCTCCCGGCGGCGACCGCTTCCTGTTGCTCCATCGCAAACGGGTCTGGAACGCCGGAGAAGGGTGCTGGATCGGCTGGGAACGCAAGCGCGGCAAGTTGCATGAACTCAACTGGCTGCTGCGTGGCTCCACCGACACGAACTTCCTGAGCCTCGGCGGGCGACCGCCGAAGGTGCCCGCCGGCGTCCGCTACGTCGTCACGCTCGACGCCGATACCCGGTTACCGCGCGACACGATCCGTCGGTTGGTTGGCAAGATGGCACATCCGCTCAACCGACCCCGCTTCGATAGCGCCGCTGGTCGGGTCGTGGCCGGCCATGCCGTGTTGCAGCCAAGGGTAACGCCCTCGTTGCCGGTCGGCCGCGAGGGCTCTACGTTCCAGCGCGTGTTTTCCAGCATGCTTGGCATCGACCCTTATGCCGCCGCCGTTTCCGACGTCTATCAAGACCTGTTCAACGAAGGCTCCTATACCGGCAAGGGCATCTACGAAATCGATTCGTTCGAGGCGGCACTCGTTGGTCGGGTGCCGGACTCGACTCTGCTCAGCCACGACCTGTTCGAGGGTGTATTCGCCCGCGCCGGTCTCGCCTCCGATATCGAGGTTGTCGAGGCGTTCCCCGCACGCTACGACGTCGACGCCCAGCGCCATCACCGCTGGGCGCGCGGCGACTGGCAGTTGCTGCCGTGGCTGTTCGGCCGGGGGCCGGTCACCGGGGCCGATCGGGTACGCGAGGCGATGCCCGCGGTCGGCCGCTGGAAGATGCTCGACAATCTGCGGCGGACGTTATCGGCGCCGACTTGCATGCTCGCTTTGCTGGCGGGCTGGCTGTTGCCATTTGCCGCCGCATCGCTGTGGACCGGCTTCATCCTTCTGACGATCGTGCTGCCCACCCTCATCCCCGTCGTCAGTGCCATCCTGCCGCGCCGTTCCGGGATCACGCTGCGCAGCCATCTCGGCACGCTCGGCACCGATCTTCGCCTCGCGCTGGCTCAGTGGGCGCTTGTCGTCACCTTCCTGGCGCATCAGGCCTGGCTGATGGGCGATGCGATCGTGCGAACCTTAATCCGGCTATTCATTACCCGCCGTCACCTGCTCGAATGGGTTCCGGCGGCGCAGGCGAACACCAAGCCCCGGCTCGACTGTCTCGGCTTCTATTGCCGAATGGCCGGCGGAATTGCCCTTGCCGTCCTGGCGGCGCTTGTTGCCGTGCCGTTCGGACATGGCACGTGGCTGCTCGCGATGCCGTTCATCGCGCTCTGGATTGCCGCACCGGCGATCGCGCTGCGGACGAGCCGCTCTCCGCTGGTCGCTGGCCGCACGCCCATGTCGGTGACCGATGCCCGGGCGCTGCGGCTGATCGCGCGGCGCACCTGGCGCTATTTCGAGACATTCGTGACGGCGGCGGACCACATGCTGCCGCCGGACAACTTTCAGGAGCACCCGGTCCCAACCCTGGCGCACCGGACCTCACCGACAAATATTGGTCTCTACCTGCTCTCGGCAGCGACCGCGCGCGACTTCGCCTGGCTGGGAACGGTTGAAGTGGTCGAGCGGCTCGAAGCGACGCTGACCACTCTGGGTCACCTCGCCCGTTTCCGGGGGCACTTCTACAACTGGTACGATACGCACGATCTGCGCCCGCTCGATCCACTCTATATCTCCACGGTGGACAGCGGCAACCTGGCCGGCCACCTGATCGCACTTGCCAACACCTGCCGCGAGTGGGCTGTCGCGACGCCGTCCGCCACGCAATGCCTGGCCGGCATCGCGGACGCACTCGACCTGGCGCGGGCAGCAGCGGATCAGCTGCGCGACGGGCGCCGGACCCAGACTGTGACGTGGCAGGAACTCGACGAAATGCTTACTGATCTTGCCACGGACATGCAACGCATGGAGACGAACGGCGAGAGCACCACGGAAAGTCTGACGAAACTGGCTGCGCAGGCTGGAACTTTGGCTGACGTCGCGGCCACCTTCGCCAGCGAGCGGGGGGGGGACACCGGCGCTGACATGCTGTTCTGGATGGCGGCGGTGTGTCACTCGATCGAGAGTCATCGCCGTGATTTCGGTCAACCCGCGGCCGCGGTCACCGACCTGGCGGCGCGCCTCGCTGCCCTCGAAGTGACCACGCGGAAGCTGGCGCTCGACATGGAATACGGCTTTCTGCTCGATCCCGACCGCAAGCTGCTATCGATCGGCTATCGGCTGGCCGACGGCACTCTCGACCCGAGTTGCTACGATCTCCTCGCCTCCGAAGCACGGCTCGCGAGTTTTGTTGCGATCTCTAAAGGCGACGTCCCGGCCCGTCACTGGTTCCATCTCGGCCGTGCCGTCACCCCGATTGCAAACGGCGCCGCGCTGATCTCATGGTCGGGATCGATGTTCGAATACCTCATGCCGTCGCTCGTGATGCGTGCCCCGAGGGGAAGCCTACTCGAGGAGACGAGCCGGCTGGTTGTGAGGCGGCAGATTGCATATGGAACCGCGCGAGGGTTGCCCTGGGGAATCTCAGAATCGGCCTACAACTTGCGCAACCTGGAGTTCACCTACCAATACTCCAACTTCGGCGTCCCCGGACTCGGATTGAAGCGCGGTCTGGGGGAGAATGCCGTTGTGGCGCCGTATGCGACGGCGCTCGCCGCCATGGTCGATCCGGCAGCGGCGGTGCGTAACCTCGTGCGGCTCGCCGACGTCGCCGCGTGCGGCCGCTACGGCTTCTACGAGGCACTGGACTATACGCCGATCCGGCTGCCGGAAGACAAGACCGTTGCCATCGTGCGCGCCTACATGGCACACCATCAGGGCATGACGATCGTCGCCATCGCCGATGCGTTGCTGGATGGTGCCATGCGGACCCGGTTCCATGCCGAGCCGATCATCCAGGCGAGCGAACTACTGCTTCAGGAATCCACGCCGCGTGACGTTCCGGTCGTGCGTCCCTGGACCGCCGACGCAAAATCGGATGTCAGGGCGCGCGACACTGGACCGCAAGGCGGGAGGCGATTGAGCACCGCGCATACCGCGACCCCGGCCACCCACCTGCTGTCCAACGGACGCTATGCAGTCATGCTGACGGCTGCGGGCTCGGGCTACAGTCGCTGGCGGGGCTTGGCCGTGACGCGGTGGCGCGAGGATGCCACCTGCGACGACTGGGGCTCGTATATCTTTCTCCGCGATGTCCGCAGCGGCGATGTATGGTCCGCCGGCCTGCAGCCGAGCGGCGCGGAGCCCGACGCCTATCAGGTCGTGTTCAACGAGGATCGCGCCGAATTCACCCGGCACGACGGATCGCTGATGACGACTATGGAAGTGCTTGTCTCCGGTGAGGAAGATGCCGAGGTCCGGCGCGTGTCTATCATGAATTCTGGTCACCGGACACGCGACATCGACGTGACATCCTACGCCGAACTGGCGATGGCGCTGCCGGCCGACGACGTCGCTCAGCCCGCTTTCATGAAGTTGTTCGTCGCCACCGAGTATCTTCCCGAGCTCGGTGCCATTTTGGCGACACGGCGGCGGCGCGCACCGAACGAACCGGAAATCTGGGCGGCGCATCTGGCCATCGTCGGTGGCGTGGCGGCGAGCCAGCCGGAGGTGGAGACCGACCGGGCTCGCTTCCTCGGCCGCGGCCACACCATCCACCGCCCAATCGCGGTGATCGATGGCCGGCCCTTATCCAATACAGTCGGCACCGTGCTCGATCCGATCTTCGCCCTGCGCCATCGTGTCCGGATTGCCCCTGGCGCGATCGTGCGCATTGCCTTCTGGACGGTGGTTGCCGCATCCCGCGAGGCTGTGCTCGACCTGGTCGACAAGCATCGCGACGGTACCGCGTTTGACCGCGCGGCCACGTTGGCCTGGACCCAGGCCCAGGTGCAACTCCAGCACCTCGGTATCGATCGCAGCGAAGCTGCCTTGTTCCAACGCCTCGGTGGCTACCTGGTGCATGCCGGACGAACCATGCGCCCCTCCTCGGACACCATCCTACGCGGTGGCGGCCAACAGTCCGGGCTCTGGCCCATGGGTATTTCCGGGGATTTGCCGATCCTGTTTCTGCGCATTGCAGATATCGAGAACCTCGATATCGTCCGCCAGGTCCTGCGGGCACACGAATACTGGCGGATGAAACAACTCGCGGTGGATCTCGTGATCCTGAATGAGCGTGCATCTTCCTACGTCCAGGATCTGCAGAACGCACTCGAGACCCTCGTCCGGGCAAGCCAGCCGCCACCGCCGGTCGGAATGGAGCGGCAGGGCGGCGTGTTCGTGCTGAGGGTCGATCTGATTTCGGCCGAAGCCCGAGCCTTGCTTGTCTCGGTGGCCCGGGTTGTTCTGGTCGGCCAGCGCGGGGACCTCGCCGATCAGCTCTATCGTGTCCCGGAACCCAAGGAAGTTGCCCGCGCCCACCGGAGACGTCCGGACGCCGCTACGGAACAAAAGGTCGCGCCGCCGCGGCCTGCGCTCGAGTTCTTCAACGGGCTTGGCGGTTTCGCCGAGGGCGGACGGGAATATGTCACGGTTCTGGGGCAAGGCCACTTCACGCCGGCCCCTTGGATCAACATCATCGCGAACCCCAACTTCGGCTTTCAGGTGGCGGCGGAAGGCGGCGGTTGCACCTGGTCGGTCAATAGCCGCGAGAACCAGCTCACTCCCTGGTCCAACGATCCGGTCAGCGATTGCCCAGGCGAGGTCTTCTATCTGCGTGACGACGACATCGGAGCGCTGTGGTGTCCGACGGCACTGCCGATCAACGATGGCGCCGCCACATATGTGGCCCGGCATGGCTGGGGCTACAGTCGGTTCGAGCATGCCGCGCACGGCATCGCGGCAGCTCTTCTTCAGTACGTGCCGCTCGGCGATCCGATCAAGATCTCCCGCCTGACGTTACACAACACATCGGGCCGCATCCGGCACATCTCGGTGAGCACCTATACGGAATGGGTTCTGGGCCCGTCGCGCACGGCCTCCGCGCCGTTCGTGGTCACCGAGATCGATCCCGACACCGGTGCGATTTTCGCACGCAATCCATGGAATGCGGCCTTTGGATCCCGCGTTGCCTTTGCCGATCTTGGCGGTCGTCAAACCGAGTGGACAGGCGACCGGCGTGAATTCATCGGTCGCAACGGAACTCTGGAGAGCCCTGCCGCGCTTGCCGGCACTGCGCCGCTCGCGGGCACCGTGGGCGCCGGTCTTGATCCCTGCGGCGCGTTGCGGACAAAGATCGTGCTGGTGCCGAACGGCAGCGTCGAGATCGTATTTTTCCTCGGCGACGCGGCGGACGCGGCGGCGGCACAAAGGCTTATTTCGCAGTACCGTACTGAGAATCTTGACACCGTGCTGTCCGAGGTTGGCCGCCATTGGGACGGTGTGCTCGGCGCGGTTCAGGTGAAAACCCCAGACCGCGCGATGGACATCATGCTGAACGGCTGGCTGCTGTACCAGACGCTGGCGTGTCGCATCTGGGCCCGCTCGGCGTTCTACCAGGCGAGCGGCGCCTATGGGTTCCGCGACCAGTTGCAGGACGGAATGGCGCTCGCCACCGCGCAGCCCGCGCTCACCCGCGAGCATCTGCTCCGTGCGGCGGCCCGGCAGTTTGTCCAAGGCGATGTCCAGCATTGGTGGCTGCCGCATTCGGGTCAGGGCGTGCGCACGCGCATCTCCGACGACCGGGCATGGCTCGCCTACACCGTGGCCCATTACATTCGCGTCACCGGGGACGCCGCCGTGCTGGACGAGATGATTCCGTACCTGGAAGGACAGCTTCTGCAGGCCGGCGAGCATGACGCCTTCTTTCAGCCGATGATCTCGGACGACGTCGGCACCTTGTTCGAACATTGCGCGCGCGGGCTCGACGCCAGCCTGCCAGTCGGCACTCACGGACTGCCGCTGATGGGCACTGGCGACTGGAACGACGGCATGAACCGCGTCGGCGAACTGGGGCGGGGTGAAAGCGTCTGGCTGGGTTGGCTGCTTTATGCGGCCCTCGGAGAATTCTCAGCGCTCGCCGACGCCCGGCATGAGGCGGCGCGCGCCGCCACATGGCGAGAACACGCCCGAGCGCTGCAGGTCTCGCTCGAAGGCGAGGCGTGGGACGGCGCGTGGTACCGGCGCGCCTGGTTCGATGATGGCACGCCGCTCGGCTCGACAAGCAACACGGAATGCCGAATTGACTCGATCTCGCAGTCCTGGGCAGCGATCTCGGGTGCAGCCGCTCCCGAACGCGCGGCACGTGCGATGGCCGCGGTCGAGCAGCAGCTCATTTGCCCGCAGGACCGGGTGGCGCTGCTGTTCGCGCCGCCATTCGACAAGACGCCGCTCGAACCCGGCTACATCAAGAGCTACCCACCGGGCATCCGCGAAAATGGCGGCCAGTACACGCATGGCGCCCTGTGGTCGGTGATGGCCTTCGCCACCATCGGCGAGGGCGACAAGGCAGCGGAACTGTTCTCCATGCTGAATCCGATCAACCACGCCCGCACACGATCCGATGTCCACCGCTACAAGGTGGAACCCTATGTCGTCGCCGCCGACGTCTATGCCGCCCCGCCCCATGTCGGGCGCGGCGGCTGGACCTGGTATACCGGCTCCGCGGGCTGGATGCAGCGGGCGGGCGTGGAGAGCATCCTTGGGTTGCGCCTGCGCGGCGACGTGCTGGAACTGGACCCGTGCATTCCGGTGGGCTGGCCGCGCTTTGAGGTGATGCTCCGCCACCGTTCCGCACGCTACGAGATAACCGTCGAGAACCCTGACAGTGTCAGCCATGGCATCGCATCCGTCCAGTTGGATGGCACCGCGGTCGTTGATCGGCCATTGTGCCTGAATCTGCTGGACGACGGCGCCATCCATCATGTCCTGGTCAGGCTCGGTTGAAATTGTCCTGGGCTACGTCATGCCCATGGTTCATCGAGTTTTGTCCAATCGCTGCCGCCACAGCCGGCACCGCCGTCCGAAGAGGGCACCAGGCCTCGGATTCCATTCGCCAGGAACGGGCGTCACACAGGCGCGCTGATGGTGATGGCGAAGTCCGGACAGACGTACAGGCACTCCAGGCAACCCACGCAGGCCCCGCTGTTCTCCGCCCGATAGGGGCGATAACCGCCGGCGTTGAACCCGGTGGTCCGGACGAACACGTCGAGCCGGCAGACCTCCTCGCAATAGCCGCAATCCTTGCACACCGCCGGATTGACGCGCACGTCGAAGGCGCGCTGGTCGCAGGACAGGCACCTTCCCGCCTCGGCCATCGCCGATCGGGCGTCGTAGGCGTCCTCGACGAGCGCAAATCCGCGCAGGCGTTCGGCCGGCGCCAGTGTGGCGGGTTGCTCCCTGGGGCTGCCGCGGGGCGCCGTTTCGCCGGGCTCCGTGGGACGCTGCGGTTTGGCGAAGATGCCCAGATCGCCTTTGCCACCGAAGAAGCGGTCGATGGCGGAGGCCGCCTTCTGCCCATCCGCGATGGCGTCGATGACGGACGCCGGGCCGCTCACCGCGTCGCCGCCGGCGAAGATGCCGGGAGCGGCGGTGGACCGGGTGTCGGCATTGGCGTCGATCGTCCCGTCGCTCCGACCTGCCAACCTTCGCGATGGAATCTGGACCTGCTGGCCAATGGCCACGATGACGCGGTCGGCAGTCAGGCTGTGCTCGCTTCCGGCCACGGGCTGTGGGCGCGGCCGTCCGCTCGCATCGGCTGACCCGGGCGTCATGTGGACGCAGGTAACCGCGTCCTCCTCGATGCGCACGGGTGCGGTCAGGAAGGTGATCGCAACACCTTCCTCGATGGCCGCGGCAATCTCGTCCGCGTGCGCCGGCATGTCGGCGCGCGTGCGGCGATAGATCTGCACCACGTCGGCACCAAGGCGGCGACTGACCCGCGCCGCGTCGATCGCCGTATTGCCGCCGCCGACCACGACGACGCGCTCGCCGCGCAGGGTTGGCGGATCGCCCGCGTTGACCCCGGCCAGGAAGGACAGCCCGTCGATCACGCTCGCCCGTTCCTCGCCCGGGATGCCCAGCCGCGCCCCGCGCCAGGCGCCGCAGGCGACGAAGGCGGCATCGAACCCTTGCGCGAGCAGGTCCTCGACCGCGGCGATCCGTTCCCCCGCGCGGATCTCCACGCCGACATCGGCGATCACGCAAAGGTCGGCCTCCACCACGTCATCCGGCAGCCGGTAGGCGGGGATACCGTAACGCAGCATGCCGCCGGGCTTGTCGAGCGCCTCGAACACGGTCACCGAATGTCCGAGCAGGGCGAGGAACCAGGCGGCGGTCAGGCCGCACGGACCTGAGCCGACGATCGCCACGCGCTTGCCGGTCCGGTCGAGGGCGACGGGAAGACTGACCCCCTCCGCGCCGCGCTCCGCGGCGACGCGCTTCAAGGCGCGGATGGCCACCGGCGTGTCGAACTGGCCGCGCGCGCACCGCGTCTCGCAGGGATGGAAGCACGCATGGCCGCACACCAGCGGGAACGGGATGCGGTCGCGGATGACGTCGAGCGCCGCGCTGAACTGGCCCAGGCGGATATGGCGGATATAGCGCGGCACATCGATGCCGGCCGGGCAGGCGCGCGCGCAGGGCGCCATTTTCGGGGTTGTCGTACCATCCATCGGTGAATTTTCCTGCATGCCGCGACTACAGCGAGGCCGCCAGGTCGCCGCCGATCGCGAGCAGCCGGAGGTTGCGCTCGCGGGCCGGGGCGCGGAAGCGCTCTGCGATCGTCTGCTCCAGGCTGCGCATGCTGACCGCCCGCGTGCAGGCGGCCAGGGCTCCCAACGCGACGATATTGGCGCTGTCGGAATGACCCATGTCGCCGGCGGCCTGGGCGAAGCCGTGGCCCCGGAAGTTCGGCCCGGTCCGGGCCTGCACGAGCGCGCTGTCGTACAGCAGCATCACGCCCTTTGCAGCCCAGGTCTCGTATTTTGTCGCCGCCTCTTCGCTCAGCGCCAGCACGCAGTCGGGCTTGCGCACCTGCTGGAAGATGATCTCGTCATCGTCGATGATCACCTCGGCCAGCGACAGTCCGCCGCGCGAGGCGATGCCGTAGGACTGGGTCTGCACGACATTCCTGCCGTCCAAAATGGCGGCTTCCGCGAGCAGGATGCCGGCGAGGATCAGCCCTTGTCCGCCGGTTCCGGCCAGGATGAATTCGCGGTG
>Ga0181529_10003525_pt1 | contig 17769 bp, 12 predicted proteins | sample PEATcosm2014_Bin_36_FD_119763 | JGI IMG/M metagenome (GOLD analysis project Ga0181529, IMG submission 119763) | Peatland microbial communities from MTU Mesocosm Facility, Houghton, MI, USA - PEATcosm2014_Bin10_30_metaG | ecosystem: Environmental > Terrestrial > Soil > Wetlands > Peat | place... | reverse complement strand
TGGTCCTACGCCGACTACTGGAAGGAGTGGTCCGCAGCGCACGCAGCCGTTGTCGCGCGCGTGCCGCAAGCAAAATTCGCCGGTCCCGATGTGTCGAACAAGATGGCCTACGTCACCGGCTTCGCTGAAGACGTGAAGCACAGCGCACCGGACGTCGTCATGCTCACCTCGCACTACTATGCGATGGGCCCGGCAGGTGCGCCCGGCATCACCCTCGACAAGCTGCTCTCTCCCGATCCCAAGCTGGAGCGCGATTTGCACATTGCGATGACCGCGGCGCACAGTGCAGGCCTGCCCTATCGGATGAGCGAAGGCAACTCCTGCTGGAACGGCGGCCAGCCGGGTGTGAGCGACACACTGGCCAGCTCACTCTGGGTCGCAGACATGATGCTGGATTTTGCCTCGCTCGGATGCGCCGGCGTCAATCTCCACGGCGGCGGCAACGGATTCTACACGCCCATCGCCGGCAGCCTCGCGGCGGGCTTCGAGCGCCGTCCCGAATATTTCGGCATGGAACTTATCAAGTCATTCGCAGGCGCGACACTCATCCACAGCACGCTCGACTGCGCCAACGACCGGGTGCGCGCCTACGCGGCCCGCAATGCTCAATCCACGCTCGTGATCGTCATCAACAAATCCGGTCAGTCCGCTGCGATTCGCACCACGTTGCGCCATGCGCACCGGCAATGGTCGCTCACGGGACCAGCCATCGACGCGAAACAAGGCGTCACACTTACCGAGGGCAGCGCAAACGCGCTGCACAAGAACATGTTGCACATTTCGGCGTACAGCGCAATTCTGCTGGAGACATAAGGGAGAATCATGGCACGAGAAAAAAAGAACTGGAGCCGCCGGCGTTTTCTGCGCGACGCATCGTTGACAGGCGCGGTCATGGCGCAGCACGGTACCCTTCCCGCGTTGAGCGCGGAGATTCCCACAGAATCCATCACCAGCGAGCATGTTCTCTTCTTCGACCAGCCCGCAGCCACCTGGCCTGACGCATTGCCCGTAGGCAACGGACGCCTCGGCGCCATGGTCTTCGGCAATCCCGCCAACGAGCGGCTGCAATTGAACGAAGAAACGGTCTGGATGGGCGAGCGGCGCGATCGCAACAATCCTCAGGCCAGCCGCACGCCTGAGGTGCGCAAGCTGCTCATGGCCGGCAAGGTGCACGAGGCTGAAGCTCTTGCCGCGCAGGTCATGATGGGCGTTCCCGACCGCCTGCCTTGCTACCAGACGCTCGGCGATCTTTGGCTCGACTTCGACAATGTCCCCGCCGCCGTAACCAACTACCGCCTTGAACTCGACCTCGACGAGGCTGTGGTGAAGACGCGCTTCAACGCCGCAGCGGCGCAGTGGATCCGCGAAGTCTTCAGTTCTGCGCCGCGCAATGTGATCGTCGCGCGCATTGAATCCACGCGCCCCTTCGCGCTTACTGTCAGACTCGACCGCCCCGCGTACAGCGAAACCATCGCGGCCGCCAACGATCGCCTGGTGATGACCGGCGCGGCGCGGCCCGTGAAACCCACCACCGATCCCGCGACACAAGAACTGCAGGTCGGCGTAGCATTCCGCGCTGAATTGAAGGCCATCCCCGAAGGTGGCACGGTACACGCCGTAGGCAACACTCTGCGCATCGAAAACGCTCGCGCTGTCACGCTTCTCCTTACGGCTTGCACCGACTTCCGTGAGCACAATGCAGCCGGCATGGCCGCAGCCTGCGCGCGCAACCTGCGCTCCGCCGCCGCACGCACGTACAAGGAGCTGCGCGCCGAACACGTAGCCGACTACCGCCGCTATGCAAGTCGCGCTAATGTTCGCTTGATCGACGGCCTCGATCCGCTGCGCGACGTCGCCACCGACAAGCGCATGGCGCGTCTCCGCAATGGCAGCGACGATCCCGGCCTCATCGCCATCTACTTTCAGTTCGGCCGTTACATGCTCATCAGCAGCAGCCGCCCGGGCACGCTGCCGGCCAATCTCCAGGGCATCTGGAACGAGAGCCTCGACCCGCCGTGGGGATCGAAGTTCACCATCAACATCAATACCGAGATGAACTACTGGATGGCCGACTCCGCGAATCTTGGCGAGCTGCACGCGCAATTATTCGATCTGCTCGATTCGACGCGCACCTTCGGTTCGGCTACGGCGCGCCAATATTACAACGCGCGTGGATTCGTGGTGCACCACAACACCGACATCTGGGGCGATTCCATTCCCGTCGATCACGTGCAAGCCGGCGTGTGGCCTCTGGGCGCCGCCTGGATCTCGCTGCATCTCTTCTCGCATTACGCGTACACGCTCGACCAGGCCTTCCTGCGCGATCGCGCCTATCCACGGTTAAAGGAGATCGCGGAGTTTTTCCTCGACTATCTCGTCCCGGGCCCGGATGGAACCCTGCTCAGCGGCCCCAGCCAATCGCCGGAGAACAAATACAAACTTCCCGACGGCTCCACGGCCAGCCTGTGCATGTCTCCCGCCATGGACACCGAGATCATTCGCGCTATCTTCGATCGCGTCTCTCGGTCCAGCAAGATTCTCGGCGTCGACGATGCTCTTCGTGCCCAGGTTGAGGCCGCAGCGAAGCGCCTGCAGCCGTTAAGGATTGGCAAGACCGGCGGGTTGCAGGAGTGGAACGAAGATTACGCAGAAACCGAGCCCGGCCATCGCCACATCTCGCATCTCTACGCGCTTTACCCGGACCACCAGATCACGCTGCGCGAAACGCCCGATCTCGCCAAAGCTGCGCGCGCCGTGCTCGAGCGCCGTCTAACGAACGGAGGCGGCAGTACCGGCTGGAGCCGCGCATGGATTGTGAATTGCTGGGCGCGTTTGGAAGACGGCGAGGCCGCGCACAACAGTTTGCTGGCGCTGCTGCGCAACTGCACGCGGCCCAATCTCTTTGACATTTGCGGCATGAAGGCCAACTCGCCATTCCAGATCGACGGCAACCTGGGAGGAACGGCGGGCATCATTGAGATGATGCTGCAAAGCTACGGCGGCGTGCTGCGCTTCTTGCCAGCACTGCCCTCGGCATGGCCGTCAGGCAGCTTCCGCGGATTGCGCGCGCGCGGCAACATTGAAGTGGATTGCACGTGGCACAACGGCAAAGCGACCATTGCAACTTTGCGCGTGAATTCCGATGGCCGCATTGCGCTGGCAGCGCCGGCAGGGCAACGCATTCTGCGCGTCACGCGTCTCGAAAAAGAAATCCCTCTGCAGCCTGTCGACGCGCAAACCGCGCAAGTAGACCTGCGCGCCGCCTCGCAGTATCGCGTTACGTTTGCTTGAGCGGCGCTGCAGAAATGCGCGTTCTAGCGGTGGCCGCCGCTATGCGAACCGCCGCCACCACCTCCGCTGCTGTGCGAGCTTCCGCCGCCTCCGCCTCCTCCACTGCTGGGGTGATAACTCCCTCCGCCGCCGCTGCTGCCGCCACCGCCGCTTGAAGAACTCCTGGGAGGTGGTGAATACGAAGGCGCAGGAGTACCGTGATTCTCCGGCGTTGGCCGCGGCGGAGGCGAATACGAAGGAGCAGGAGTACTGTGACCCTCCGGCGCTGGCCGCGGCGGCGGAGTGTAACTCGGCGTCACGGATTCTGGCGCAGGACGGCTAGTGCTATAGCTCGAGCGCGGAGTTACAACCACTCCGCCGCTCGTCCCTGGTCCGGAATTGCCGGTCGGTGTGCGATTGTTTCCGGGCCTGTAGCCTTCCTGCGAGTACACAGGGCGTGAAGGCAGTGGGTGCATCGCCTGCACTGAGCTTCCCGCAATCGTCACTTGCGCATTCTTGTCTCGCGCTGGAAAACCCGTGTTTGCAAACGCCGTGTGCCGGTTCACCACGACCATCGGCATCGGCCGGTGCCCAATTGGTCCGCCCGGCCCATGCGGCGGCAGCGGTCTCGGAACCGGCCTATACCCTCCGGGCCCATGGCCGATATTCGGGCCGCCGTAGAATCCGATTCCCCACCATGGCCTGCAGCCACCCATTCCCGGCGCCCATCCCCAGCCAAAGCCGTCGTAGAAGTTCCACGCCCCGCACTGGTAGGGCATATAGCCCCACGAGTAGCCTGATGCCCACAAGTAGCCGTAAACAGGCGTATACATCCACTCGCCGTTTCCGTAGGGATCGAAATCTGCGTCTGACGCCTCATAGGGCGACCACACGTAGCCCTGCCCGGGCACGTCATACCAACTGCCGTTCGCATCCAGATCGTTCCATGCCGGGTTCTGGGTCTGACCCAGATTCGACGGCGCTCCCGTCTGATTGGCCGCCTCTACCGTCAATGCCTGGTCACGGTCTGAATTCCACGCATCCCATGAATTCGGCTCGATCGATTCAGAGACAGCGTTCTGGCTCGGATCGGACGCGTTCAGCGCGATCGATTCGCCGCCATGGAGGTCGGATGCGGAGGCCGCTCCAGTTGCCGAAGTAATCTGCAGATGTACGTTCCCCGAAAAAACGGCAACGTTCCCGGGAGGAGCGTCCATAGCCACGCGCACGACAGTAAACCCACTCGTAGTGACCACATTGGAGCCAAAGTGCAAGCTCATCTGGCCGGCCTGTCCGCCGCCCTGGAATTCGAAATACGCGAGCCCGGAGTTCAGGGTCAATTCGGCATCGGCCGTGGTGCCCGCGCCAGTCAAAACCTGCAACGTCAGCGAACTGTCGGGTGCAACCCGAACCACACTGCCGTCTTCAAACTGGATTTCAGCCTTGCCGTTGTCGGCGGTCGTCAGCTGCATGCCTTCAAACAGCGGCGTATTGGCCACAGCCTGCGTCGCCAGCACCTGATTGCCCTGCGCCAGCGTCACCTGGCCGTCAACAAAACTCAACCGCACCGCGCGTGCGGGCTGCCCTGTCCCTTGCTGAGCATCCTGGGCCGTTGCCACGGCCGCCAGAGAAGCTACCCCCAGGGCCAGCGCCGCCAGCCCTGCACCTGCTTTGCTATTCCTCATGAGATTCACGGTGCCCCGCCTTTCCCGTGCCCTGCGGCGACCCCCATCTCCGCTCATCGGCATCCCAACACTACATTTGACACCCTATAGATAGGAAAAGTCGCTTTTCACCAAAGATTTGTGTCGATCCCTGCAAGAGATCTATGTCGCACTCTGCATCAACAACATCCGGGCCCGTTTCCTTACCCTGTCCAACACAGTGTCGTCCTGCACCAGCCGCTCCAGCAGTTCGCGGATGACACAAACCTGCTGCGCCCGGCCGTCGCCCACCGCCTCCACAAGAAACTCCATCTCCGCGTCCAGGCCCAGCCGGTCGTGTTGCAGCAGCGATTCCATGCGCGCACCCTCCACAATGGTTTCCGCTACGGCCTCTAGCGAGTCTCCCAGATCCTGAATCTCCCTGTCCTTCGAATAGTTGAATGTGCAGGTACCTTGCCCTTGCGGTCCGGTATAGGTGAGAGTTTTCCAGCCTTGAAAAGCCACCTTGATGTGGCTCTCACAGGCCTCATTGAACCACCTGTGGCGAGCGGCTGCTGCAAAGACGCGGTCGGCATAGGCCGCGCTCACCTGGATATCGCGGTCCACTGCGGGGGCCACGATGCCCGGAATGGCGTCATCGGGAGATTTGCCCGCCACCGAACGAAAATGGCCGGTTCCGTCAGGCCGAAGGGTCAGCGTCCATTGCGAAGGTGAGAGGCCGGGATCGGAGAAGTCCAACTGAAAGGTGGGATCCGCCGCGGCAGGGGCTTGCCCATTTGCCGCAACCTGCGAGACTACGGCGAGGAGCGCAACCGCCAACCAGCCAGCCTTCATCGCGCAAGCCCCTGCAATGCCAGCGTCTGCGCTGTATGAATGTGGCAGATGGCAATGGCGAGCGCATCGGCAGCGTCGGCCGGCTGGGGAATTTCGGCCAGACTCAACAGCCGCGCCACCATGAACTGAACCTGCTCTTTTTTGGCCAGCCCGTAGCCCACGACACTGGATTTAATCTTCAGAGGCGCGTATTCAGCCACGGGAAATCCCAGCCGTGCCGCTGCCAGCAACGCCACGCCGCGCACCTGCCCCAGCTTCAGAGCCGATTTGGCATTCACCGAGTAGAAGACCTCTTCGATTGCGACCGCATCGGGCTGCCAGCGCTCCAGTTCCGCGGTCAGTTCGCGAAACACCTGATTCAGGCGCTCGGGCAAAGTGCGGGCTTTGGACAATCGGATGGCTCCCATGGCCAGGCACGTGAGCCGCGGCTGCCGTTCGCCATCGTCCGACTCCACAACCCCGAATCCCGTTACCTCGGTACCGCAATCGATCCCGAATACCTTCATGCGGTCCAAGTTTACCGCAGTTAACATGAAGAGGCAGGGACCAATGATCTGGCGACATCGGGCCTCCAGTTGCAGAGAGCAAATCCGGAGGAACCAGAGAGCAACTCCGGAGGGAGCAGGGGCCTTCAGGCCCCTGAAGAGCCGCCTAAATCGGGGGCCTTTAGGCCCGGATCAAAGTGATCAGTGACGAATGCAACTGCTGTGAAAGAGGCGAGCCGGCATGAAGCCGATTGGTTGCGAGCGGCATCCAAACAACCAACAGGTTGGGGGGCGTTAACGAGTTTGGTTCGTCAATAAAAGTTTCACCGCAGGAAAACAAAACACGAATCCAAGTGTCGATACCTTAAAGGGGAATTCTGCAAATGGCCCTCGGGGGAATTTTGGCGAAGGTTCCAGTAGCCGCAAAGCGCAACGCGAAGATCTGGCTGAGCCAGGGGATTTCGCCGCGCCGTCTGGCCCTGACGCTGGCTGTGGGATTCGCTGTCGGCTGCATTCCGGTGGTCGGCATTCCCACGCTTCTCTGCACCGGGCTGGCCATGGCGCTGCGCCTTAACCTGCCGGCTATCCAGATGGCTAACTACGTCGCCATGCCGCTGCAACTGGTGCTCATTGTTCCGTTCGTCCGCCTGGGCAGATGGATTATTCCCACGCACAATGGCACCGCCTTCGACCCGCACGCCCTGCTGCATCTGCCGGCCCTCCACATGGCCGCCCAAGCCGCTGCATCGATGGGCGGCATGGCCGGCCAGGCCTTGCTGGCATGGCTGCTGGTTGCCATTCCCGCCGTTGCGCTCATGACTCCTGCGCTCACACAGATGCTCCGCCGCATTCCCGCACTGGAGCGTAAATAGCAGCTTCCAACTCCCGGCTATCGGCAACCCGCGCTTTCCCACACCTCAGAATCGAGATGTGGGGCACTCATTCTTTGTGGTTGGGCGAGGCGGCTCGACTGCACCCTAAAACGCGGGCCGGCCTTCCGGAACCGGCTGGGCGCTGTCGACCCAGGCCGTATAGATCATGTCGCGCAACATACTGGCGCCGTCGGCCAGGCGCGCGGCGGTGAAATCGCGCGATTCCTGCGAACCCGCGCCGACAAAGCCTCCCGCCTTCTCAAGCTGGTAGACCTTCTCGAGATACGTTCCGGCGTGGTGCAGATAGGCGACGTAGGCGTCGAACATGTCGCCGTCGATGACCTTGGCCGGCGTCATCTTCGCTTGCACATCGGGCGCATGGATATTGGCCGCGACGAACGGACCTTCGAATACATGGTGAATCTGATGGCTGGTCGTATAGCCGTTGGGATTGGGCCCGACCCAGCCGTTGTAGCTTACGGCGACGTGGAGCGGCTGCGATCCGTCGCCTACGTAATGGCCGAGCCACCCGGAGTAGAACAGGATGGCATCCTCGACCGGCTTCGTATCCTGACCGGCGGCGAGGAGGAAGCGGTACTGGCGCATGGCGGCTTTCAGGCGCTCCCACACTTCGTCGGTCTCCCACGGCTGCAGGCCGATGATCTCCGGCCGCTGGCCGTGGGCGAAGACCTCGGCCTCAAAGTCCAGTCGCTTGTGCGGCAACGGTCCCAGCGCTTCGGCAGCATCCAAGTTAATGAAGTGTTCGGGAGCCTGCGCGGCGCTCAGCTCGGGCTCCGCTCTTGAGCGCCAACGATCGGGTTCCGGGCCCAGGTATTCAACTTCGTCGATAGCTGCCTGCGAGCGCAGGAAGGCCGGCATATCGGCCGGCAGGTTGCTGATGGCCAGCTTGTTGATCATGCGATGGCCATCCTGCTCCCATGCGTGGGCGGGCTGTGAAGGAAGAAGAAGGCAAATGAGTCCGGCAGCAGGCAGGACGACGCGAAGTGAGACTGTTTTGACGATGAATTGAAACATGCAGCCAGTATACGAAAGGAAGGGACCAAGCCACCCCAGCGGCGAAGCCGCCGGGGACCCCGGCGGGAACAAGGGACCAAAGAGAACAAGGGAACGGGGGAGCGTTCGGGAAGCCACCCATTCACGCTGCGAAAAAGACCGTGTGGTTCCCTGACTGGTGACCGGATGGCATCTCGGGTGCGGCTGCCGTACTGTTTTCGCTAGAGCTAACGGAATCAAACGCTTATACTACGTGCAACTCGCAATGATGCGCCTGTATGAACAATCGATAAATCGAAGCGCTGGGCGAAGAGAGTTTGGCACGGCACATAGTGGCGATGCCGTGCGCGGGGAAGAAGGCCCAAGGCAGGGAAACGCTTGAAGTTGGCAGCAAAGTGGTTCAGGGCCAAATTCGCCGAAAAGAGGAAAAGGAAGAGCCGATGAACGAGCTGCCGGAAAGCCCGGAATCACGCGGGGATGTGCACGGCGAAGGCCCAGCGGATGGGGGCCGGACCGGCATCTCGCAGCTTTGGCTGATCATTCCTCTATTCCTCCTGACGCTCGCCGCCGGCGCTGCGCTGGCCCGCGTGTTACCTGCTTTCCAATGGCAATCCCTTGCTATCCTGGCCGCCGCGGTAGGCACTGTGGTTTTCGCCTACGCGGTAAACCGGCTGGTGGTGCGCGCCTCGCATGAGGGGCCGGCGCAAGAGGCCATCGGCAAGGGCTTGCGCGAACTGCTCGACTCGGCGGGGCCGGCCGTTGTGGCGATGAATCTCGAAGGACAGCTGTTCTACTGCAACCCCGCGGCGGAACGTTTGCTGGGCTACCGCGCCGCGGAGCTGATGCACTTATGGGGCAGGACTGAAATTCTGGCGGCGGGAGAGAGCGAGCGGCTGGTGGCGGAGATCCAGAAGATCTGCCACGTGACCCGGCCGCCCGAGCCAACGCCTGCCGGGCGCATGACCGCGTTCATGGCCTGCATACGCATGCTGCCGCCCAGCATGGTTCCCAGCTTTACGGCGCAGGTACGCCACAAAGACAGCTCGATCATTTCGGTTACCTTGCACATCTCGGCACTGCGCGATGCCACGGCCGAGCTCACGGGCATGGTGGCCGTAGCCGTTGAACAGGGCGCGATTCCGCAGCGCGAGCAGGCACAGCGCGAGTCGCAGGAACGATACCGCGATCTTTTCGAGCACTCCAGCGAGATGATTGCGACTCTGAGCCCGAGCGGCCAGTTCCTTTATGCGAATCCCGCATGGCAGCAGTGCTTTGGGCTGGAGCGCACGGCGATGCTGGCCCTGCATTCGTTCGACGAGCTTTTTTCAAACAGCGAGCGCGCCGAGGTGGCCGCCCTCTTCCACCGCGCGCTGGACGGTGAGCAGGTGGAACGCGCACCGCTGCGCCACCATATTCCCGAAGGGCGCGTGCTTGACCTGGAGATGAGCCTGAGCCGGCGACAGAAGGCCGGCAGTGCGCTGGCAGTTCGTTGCCTGCTGCGCGACGTGACGCAGCAGAAGCAGCGCGAGAACCGGCTGGCTCTACAACTGGCGGTGAGCCAAATCGTGGGCGAGAATGCGCCGGGCGAGTCCGCAGGCATGCGCATCCTCGAGGCCCTTTGCATCTCTCAGGGATGGGAGCTGGGCATCGAGTGGCTTGTGAATACCGAGCAGCAGCACCTGGAATTCGGAACCGCGTGGGGAGTTCCCGGGCAACGGGCGGAAGAACTCATCCAACGAAGCATGGGACTCGCGCTGGCGAAGGGCTCCGAGCTGCCCGAGCGTGCGTGGAAGGAAGGGCGGCCGGTGTGGCTCGCCGACCTTGCAGCAGCACCACCCAGCCCACGCGCAGCCGAGGCGCTGCATCACGAGATGGTTTCAGGATGGGCGGTGCCGGTGCGCGCCGCCAACAAGGTGCTGGCGGTGCTGGAGTTTTATTCGCGATTCCGCTTGCGCGAGGACCGCGAGGCCATTGCGGCAGTGGAAATTGCTGCCGCGTCGCTGGGCCAGATGCTGGCACGAACCCAGGAACGCGGCCGCGCCGACGACCTGAGACGGCAGCAGGAGATCCTGCTGGATGCAGTGACTGACGGAATCTGCGGGCTGGACCGCGAGGGCCACGTACGATTTGCCAATCCGGCGGCGGGACGGCTGATGGGCTCGCCTCCGGACGCGCTTACGGGCAGACCTTTGCACGAGTTGCTGCACGGATTCGCGCCGACCGACCGCGCATGCAGCCAGGATTGCCCGCTACGCAAGGCCGCGGCAAAATCGGCTTCCTCAGCAGGCGAGGAAAACTTCTTCCGCGCCGATGGCAACTCCTTCCCGGCCGAGTATGTGCTGACACCCATCCACGGGCACGGCAGTTTTTCAGGATGGGTGCTCAGCTTTCGCGACATCAGCCAGCGTTACGCTCTGGACCGGATGAAGGATGAGTTCATCTCCACAGTGAGCCATGAGCTGCGCACACCGTTGACCTCGATTCGCGGCGCTTTGGGACTGTTGACGTCGGGGATGCTGGGCGATGTGAGCGAGAAGTCGTCGAATCTGTTGCGCATTGCGCTCACCAACTCTGACCGGCTGGTGCGCTTGATCAACGACATTCTGGATTTGGAGCGCATTCAAAGCGGACGCGAACCGCTGGCCTTCCGTGCGGTGCAACTGGCGGATATCGTGAAGCAGGCCACGGACGACATGCAGCCGATGGCCGATGCCGCCGGCGTGAAGCTGCTGCACGACACCACCAAGGTGGAAATTACCGCCGATCCCGATCGCCTGCTCCAGGTGATCACGAACCTGCTGTCAAACGCAGTTAAGTTTTCACCGCCGAATTCACCGGTGAGCGTAATGCTGCGGCCGGGCGTGACGGGCGTGATTCTGTCCGTCATCGACCACGGGCGCGGCATTCCCGCCGACAAGCTGGAGACGGTCTTCGGACGCTTCCAGCAGGTGGACGCTTCCGATGCACGGCAAAAGGGCGGCACGGGTTTGGGGCTGGCCATCTGCCGCACCATCGTTCTGCAACACTCGGGAAGGATTTGGGCGGAACGGAACCCGGTGCGCGGATCGACCTTCCGCATCTTCCTCCCCTACCATCCGGTGCCCGTGGCGGCACAGGGCGGCTCGCCAGAAACAGAAATCGGACACGGCACGGTGGTGCTGGCTGACGCCAATGCGGAGACGCGGCCCAGGATTGCCGCGCAACTGGCGCGCCACGGTTACTCCGTGGTGCAGACCTCAACCGTGGAACAGACACTGTCGGCGGCACGGCAGGGAGTACACGCCATTCTGGTGGATACCTCGCTGGACGGAATGAACGGATGGGCGATTCTTCCCCTGTTGCGGCGCCTGGATTCGGCCGCGCGCACACCGGTGGTGCTGTTGAGCGTAGAGGATCCCAAGAGCTCTGAGACGCTGCCCGAGGGCGCAGAGGGACGGGTGCCGAAGCCGCTCGAGGAAGATGCACTGCTCACCGAGTTGGCCCGCGTACTGTGCGGGTCGGGCGACACAGCCCGGATTCTGATCGTGGAGGACGATCGCGACCTGGCGGGCGTGATCGGCGAGGTGTTCGCCCGCGAGGGTATCACCGTGCAGACCGCGCACTCGCTGCAGGAGACGATCGAATTGTGCTCGGCCTTCGATCCGCACTTGTTGGTGCTCGATATTGGGCTGCCCGACGGCGACGGCTTCAACGTGGTGGATTGGCTGCGCCAACACGATAACCTGGCGCACCTGCCGCTGGTGGTGTATTCGGGCCGCGAGCTATCACCGGCGGAACGGCGGCATCTTACGCTGGGCCCGACATATTTCATGGCCAAGACGCGCGTGCAGCCGCAGCAGCTTGAGGCGTTGGTGCTCACCATGCTGCGCTCCCTGCGGCAGACGAGCGAAGCGGCAGCGACGCCATCGTCCGTACCGAATTCATAACCCGTTTTCCGCCCCGCTCCATCGACAACGCCGCGCGGGCATCGGACAATGGTTCCGGGGGAGCCTTTCACTGTGACGCGCAAGATCCTGATCATCGACGATGAAGACGATATTCGCGAAGTAGCCGCGCTGAGCCTGGAAAGCGTGGCGGGGTGGGAAGTGATTAAAGCCAGCTCCGGAGCGCAGGGATTGGCGCGCGCCGAGGAATATCAACCCGACGCGATCCTGCTGGACGTGATGATGCCAGGGATGGACGGGCCCACCACCTTTCGCGAATTGCGCAAGAATCAGGCCACCGCAGGAATTCCAGTGGTGCTCTTGACGGCCAAGGTGCAAGGCACCGATCAGCGGCGGTTCGCGGACCTCGGCGTGGAGGCGGTGCTTTTCAAGCCCTTCGATCCGATGACGCTCTCCGCGCAGATTGCAACTGCGCTGGGCTGGAAATAGAACATTGATTGCGATGAAAACTTCCCCCCAATCCGGCAACCGCGCCGATGCGACTTTCTCGCAGGCGATGGACGGCTTGTGGGTGCGTTTTTTGCCGGAGATTACGGAGCGCGTGGCCGTTCTTGAGGCGGCCGCTCAGTCCGCAGGCGAAGGCACGCTTACGGGAAAGCAACGCGAAGCCGCGCAAGCCGCCGCACACAAGCTGGCCGGCGTGTTGGGCACCTTCGGCCTCACGCGAGGCACGGTCCTGGCGCGTGAACTGGAGCTAACATTCGCTCGCGAATCCTCGCCCCGCCGCGCTGCGGGCGTGAAGCTCGCCGAGGTCGCCGCGGAATTGCGCACGATGGTGGAAAGCCGCGCGTCCTCGGTCTAACGCCTACAGCGGTTCCAGAGTTGCTGCACCCAGGAGCCGAGGTGCCAAGTGGCGTTTCCCTTAAGGAAACGCCGCCCTTCGATGAAGCGCGCAGGGCACGTCAACTCTGGAACCGCTCTGAACAATTACACTCATCTGCAGTGACCACACGCGATCCATTTGCACCCTTTGACGATCAGCTCGGCCTGCATTTTGACGCGGCGCCCGCCACGCGTCGCATCTGGCCCGTGCGCGAGCTGGTAACGCAGGTACGCGAGTTGGTGGAAGAGGAGTACGGCGACATTTGGGTTGAGGGCGAGATTTCAAACTTCCGTCCTGCGCCCTCCGGGCATATGTATTTCACGCTCAAAGATGCCGACGCTCAACTGCCCATCGTGCTTTTTCGGCGTCAGGCCATGCTGCTCCGCTTTCGCCCCGAGGACGGACTCCACGTGCTGGTGCGCGGACGGGTCAGCGTCTACGAACAGCGCGGCCAATTGCAGTTGGTTGCCGAGACCATGGAGCCGGTAGGCGCGGGATCGCTGCAACTTGCCTTTGAACAGTTGAAGGAGCGTCTCAAGGCCGAGGGGCTCTTCGACGCCGATCGCAAGAAGCCGCTGCCTCTGTTTCCGCATACAGTCGGTATCGTGACTTCGCCCACAGGCGCCGTGATCCGTGATTTCTTGAATATCGTCAGCCGGCGTCACTCGGGATTGAACGTTCTGCTTTGCCCGGTTTCCGTGCAGGGAGAATCCGCGCCTGCGGAGATTGAAGGCGCGCTGGCGGAGCTCAATGCCGGAGGACTTGTCGATCTGATTGTGCTCGCCCGCGGCGGCGGTTCGCTTGAAGACTTGGCCGCCTTCAACAGCGAGCGCGTGGCGCGAGCGATTGCATCGAGCCCACTTCCGGTCGTCTCCGCGGTCGGCCACGAAACAGACTTCACGATCGCAGACTTTGTCGCGGACCTGCGCGCGCCCACGCCCTCCGCTGCAGCCGAGCTGATTACGGAGGCGCAGCACAAAATTGCCGAGCATCTGGCCACGCAGTCGCATCGTCTGGAGCGCGCCGCGCGCTTTCAACTGTTGCAGGCTCGGCAGCGTCTGACGCGATTGCCGGTGAGCCGCGCCGAATCACGGGTCACCACGTTTATGCATCGTTTGGGACAACGGCTGGACGATGCGACCCAGCGCCTGGATGTAGCGCTCACCGCGCAACTGCGCTTGCGGCAGAATCGGATTGCGGAGCTGGCCGCAGCGGTGCTCCGTATCGACCCGCGGCAGAACCTGGCGCATGCGCGCTCGCATTTGGCCGACTTCCGCGCCCGCATCGACCGCTGCATGGAACGCCTGGTGCATTCTTATGCAGCTTCATTAAACGCTCTCGACGCGCGCCTGCATTCCTTGTCGCCGCTCGCGGTGCTGGATCGCGGCTACGCCCTGGTGCTTTCGGCCGAGGGCGCCCTCGTGCGCTCGACGACGCAGATTGCCGCGGGCGACCGTGTGACCACGCGCCTGGCCGATGGTTCGTTTTCGGGCCGCGTTGAATCGACGATGGCCACTGCGCCCCAGACGGCTCCGAAAAACACGGCCCACACGTCTACTCCCGGCAAACGAGGCAAGAAACCAAGATCATGACCGCATCTTCTACACGTAAACTTTTCGGCACCGACGGCATTCGCGCCATTGCGGGCCAGGCGCCGCTGGACCCCACGACAATTTACAGTGTGGGCCTGGCGCTGGCGCACACCCTGCGCAAAAGCACAGCAAGACCTAAAGTGCTTCTCGGCCGCGACACGCGCGAGTCTGGACCGTGGATCGCGGCTACGCTGGCAGAGGGCCTGCGGCAGGCAGGCGCACAGGTCGAAAGCGCTGGGATTGTGACCACACCGGCGGTCGCGTTTCTCGCGCGCACGCACGGTTTCCACGCGGGCGTAGTCATCTCTGCTTCGCACAATCCCTGGCAGGACAACGGCATCAAGCTCTTTGGCGCGGACGGCTTCAAACTTCCCGACGCCGTTGAGCTGGCCATGGAAGAGGAGATTTTCTACCACGCCGCTCAGGTGCAGATCTCCGATCCTCGGTGCTTTGCAGCTGTCGAGGACAATCCAGCACTCCAAGCCGACTACATTCAATTCTTGATCGACTGCGTTCCCGGCCTGTCGCTCTCTCATTTGAAGATTGTGGCCGATTGCGCCAATGGCGCGGCGGCGGCCATTGCGCCCGAGCTATTCGCACGCCTGGACCGCGAGGGACGCAGCAACGTTACCCTGCTCCACATCGCGCCTGACGGCTGCAACATCAACGCAAAATGCGGAGCGTTGCATCCGGAGCATGTGGCCAGCGAGGTGAAGGCGCGCGGCGCGGATGTGGGCGTCACGTTCGACGGCGACGCCGACCGCTGCATGCTGGCCGGCCCCAAGGGCAACGTGATCAACGGCGACGCCATTCTGCTGATGGCGGCGCGCGACCTGCAGGCGCGCGGCATGCTGACCGGAGACGTCGTGGTAGCGACGACCATGTCGAACATGGGACTGGAAGCGGCGCTGAAGCGCAGCGGCATCCGCATGGTGCGGGCGGCGGTGGGCGACCGCTACGTGCTCGAAGAGATGCAGAAGCTGAATGCGGCCCTGGGAGGCGAGCAGTCCGGCCACATTCTCTTTCCTCACCTGGCAACGACGGGGGATGGCCTGCTGACGGCGCTTGTGGTGCTCGATCTGGTGGCGCGTACCGGTAAATCCCTCGACGAGCTGACCGCCGATCTCAAGGTCTTCCCGCAGGTGATTGTGAACGTGAAGGTGCGCGAGAAGAAGCCGCTGGATGCGATTCCGGCGGTGGTCACCGCGATCCGCGCTGCGGAGGATGAGTTGAAGGACACAGGCCGCGTGGTGATTCGCTATAGCGGAACCGAGGCCCTTGCCCGGGTGATGATCGAGGCCGAGAGTGAAGAGGCGATGCGCAGGCATGCGGAAGCGATTGCCGCGGCGATCCGCGCGGAACTCGGCGCCTGAGGACAAATCGCGCAAAGCGACCGGTTGAAAACTCGCGCCCCGACAGCCTTTACCATCGATTTATGCCCCGCTTCCCTGCCGGACAGACCCTGTTGATCGACGCAGACGATACGCTGTGGGAAAACAATATTTACTTTGAGCGCGCCATCGCCGCGTTCATCGGATTCCTCGACCACAAGGAGCACTCGCCCCGCGAAGTGCGGCAAGCGCTGAATGCCGTGGAACGCGAGACGATTCTTGCGCACGGCTACGGGCTTTCGAGCTTCACTCGCTCGCTGGTCGCCTGCTTCGAACGATTGAGCCAGACGCCGGTGACGGAGGAAAAGCGCGAACGCATTCGCGGATTTGCGCGCGCCATTGCCGAGCAGGAGATCGAACTACTGCCCGGAGTGGCCGAGACGCTGGCAGAGCTGGCCGGCCGGCATCATCTCATCCTGATGACCAAGGGCGACCACGCCGAGCAGGCCGACAAGCTGGCGCGATCGGGGCTGGCGCAATATTTTTCCGCAGTCGAGATTGTGGCGGAGAAGGATCCGCCCACTTATCGTGAAGTGATCCTTCGCCAAAAGATCGCCGCGCGCAGCGCCTGGATGATTGGCAACAGCCCCAAAAGCGACATCAATCCAGCGCTTGCCGCAGGACTGCATGCGGTGTTCCTGTTTCACAAAGACACGTGGGTGCTGGAGCACGCTGAGGTGGACGCCGCGCCCGAGGGCCAGCACTTGATCGAACTGGACGCGTTCTCCAAGCTCGCTGATCTTTTTTGAAAGCCCCTTGTCCGATTCTCTTCTCTCTTCTAACTTGCGTTTTTCTTCCTTGACTCGCTCTCTTCGGGCCGATATCATCTGCTAGTTTTCCGCGCTACAACTTCGTTTCTCAAGTCCCAAGCCGATTTCGGATTCATCGATCTCACTTGAAGGAGTTTTGCCCGTGTCGACTCCGCGTACCCATGTCTGCCTTTGTCTGCTTGCTTGCGCCGGGCTCCTGAGTGCGCAAACGCCGCCCACCGCCTACATCATCACCCAGTCGGTTGGAACGACTGGAGGCACATCCACCACCTACCGCAGCGGCTCGAAGGTCCTCGTCGACTTCAACCAACCGGCACAGGGCGGCACGCCCGCCTCGCGGTCGCTCAGCTTTTATGACCTCGCAGCCGGAACCAATACCACTTGGGATCCCGATGCAAGCCCCATCCAGTGCAGCGTGGGCACCTTCTCCGGCGACTGGGGCGACCCCTTCGGGTCCACTGCAGAGTTGGAAGGCGATATCAACAAGGGCGACCTGAAGCCGGCGGGCAGCGAGACCATCCACGGAATTGCGACGCAGGTGTACGCCGGCACCACAGATGGCGCGAATGTGAAGGCGTGGATTGATACGAAGGATGATGACCTCGTGATGCGGGTTGAAATAAGTTCGCCCGGAGCGAACCTGATGGTTATGGCGGATGTGACCAAGGTTTCGTTCGCAACACCACCCGCTTCGGTTTTCGCATTGCCGGCGGCGTGCGCAGGCCTTAAGCCGCCACCAACCGCGGCTCAACTCATTGCCGATGAGACCAGCGACGATCCAGCCAATTACGTGAGCAACGCCGGACCGGGCTCGAAGAACAGCTGCTCCGTGGTGCTGCGGGTTGTGAGTGCGAAAACGATGACGCCGATTACACACATTCAGGTGGTCATCGACACTGCCGTTTTCCCTGACAACGCGCCGCCGGCCTACACCATGGGCGTAGCCGATGATGGCACCACATCATACTCCGGAGGCCACGTTATGGAGATCACCAACAGGGCGCACAACGGAATGGTGCGGCTCGGGCTTCCGCCGGATCACTTTATGCTCGGCGTCAACATTCCCCTGCCGCACCATGGCGGCGGCATTGGACTGGTGTATCGGCAGTG
>Ga0181529_10003523_pt1 | contig 17778 bp, 7 predicted proteins | sample PEATcosm2014_Bin_36_FD_119763 | JGI IMG/M metagenome (GOLD analysis project Ga0181529, IMG submission 119763) | Peatland microbial communities from MTU Mesocosm Facility, Houghton, MI, USA - PEATcosm2014_Bin10_30_metaG | ecosystem: Environmental > Terrestrial > Soil > Wetlands > Peat | place... | reverse complement strand
CACCCAGCGGCAGTCTAACACGGGGTCGAGGGCGTGATCCACCGTGTGCGCGCGTGCGCTCGACCACGGCCAGCCCCATGGCTCGGAGGCCAGGCCCGCGCGAACCGGGTTCAACTCCACGTAGCGCAGAGCGTTCAACGGGTGCGATTCGCCCAGCGGGCAGGAGAAAAAGCGACTCTGCCAAAGGTGGCCGCTGCGGGCACGTGCGGGGTTCAGCGCCAGTGCATACTCGGAATGCGTGCGGCCCAGAGTTTGCGCCAGCGAGCCCTCACGCTCCGGCACGGCAATGAGGTGGACGTGGTTTGTCATCAGACAGTAACCGAGAACCGTGGCTCCGTAGTGCGCGGCGTGGCGCCGCAGAAGCTCCAGGTAGTAGCGACGGTCATCGGCGGAGTGGAAGACCGTCTCGCGATTGTTTCCACGCTGCGTAACGTGGTGGGCGACGCCAGGAAGGATGAAGCGCGGACGGCGGGGCATACACGAGAAAAGTGGGAAGCACGAGCGAGGGTTCTCGGGAAAATGCGTCTGTCCCCATCGCACGAACCGATTTCTTTAGAACCTTGTTCCGTTCTGCCGATGAGTATTCATATGATCGCCTCCAGGCGAGTCGTGTGGTTGACGGGCTTATGCTGTCTGGTGCGCCTACAGCCAGCAGAGGCGCAACATTGGTCATTCCAAGAGTATGGAGCCGATCAAGGGCTAACGAATCCTACAATCCTCGGTTTGCACCAGGATCGTCAGGGCTTTCTTTGGGCCAGCACCGAAGGCGGCCTTTTCCGTTACGATGGCGACCGCTTCCGGGCGCTCGCCTCGGATTCCGCTGTCAACAATCGCAATACGAATTCGATACACACCTCCCTGGACGGGCAACTTTGGACTGCATCGAGCGCCGGCTTGTTCCGGTGGAACGCCGGGGCTTTCCTGCCCGTTCCAGCCTTCAAAGGTGCGGACCTGGAAAGCGGGCAAGCCATTGCGAGCGATACGGCCAATCTCTATGTCGCGAGCGAGTCCGGACTTCGTTCGCTGCCCCTTCACGGCGGTTCGCCTCGCCTCGTATCCCAAAAGAGCTCCTACAGCGTCCTGGCGGCATCCGACGGCGCCATTTGGTTTACTTGCGGCTCTCTTCTCTGCTCCTGGAAGGACGGATACGAACAGGAGTGGGGTAGTGATCGCGGCGTCATCGGCGGGCCCTGGCAGAGCATAGCCGAGGATGCCGCGGGGCGGTTGTGGATTCGTTCTTCCGAACAGGTGTTGATGCGCGAAACCCCGGGATCGCGCTTCCGCGGTTCCCCCGCTCTCACCGGCTTGCATTCCACCCATGGAGCGCCGCTCGTGAGCACTCTGGCTGGAGAAGTTGTCATTCCGCACAACGCCGGCCTGATGATCTGCGAGGGCTACCGTTGCCGGAACTACGGCCCGGAAAACGGATTGAAGCGCGCCGAGGTTCTATCCGCTCAGGAAGACCGGGAGGGTTCGCTCTGGATCGGCTACAGCGGATATGGATTGACCAGATGGCTTGGACGCGACCGTTGGCAGAACTTCGCCGAACAAGAGGGACTGTCGGACCCATCGGTATGGCGCATCGTCCACGACTCCTCGGGCGGCCTCTGGATCGGAACGAACCGCGGGTTGTTTTGCGGAACTCAGGAAGGCGGCCGGTGGCACTTTCGCCGCTCTGATGTTGTGGGGAGTTTATCGGTTTACGGACTGTCAGCCGAAGCCGATGGCTCGCTCTGGATTGGAACCTTTCAGAGCGGGGTCAACGGCCTGCTCCGGTATGATCCCCGCACCGGCAGCCGGCGGGTCTATCGGCCCGCTCAACCGGTTGCGAAGTTTTCCGTCAGTGAGATCCATCGCGACGAGACGGGCGCCATCTGGGTCGCAACCCCACAAGGCGTCATGCGGCTCGCGAAGGGCGCCACAAAACTCGAGCCCGTGAGCTTACCGGTGGCAGCACCCGCTTCCGACGTGCTGCCGATGGGCGAGGACCTGTTCGTGGCGTGTTCCAAGGGCCTCTACATCCAGCACGGCCAGTTGAAACGACTGCTGACCGTGAAGGACGGACTCAAAGACAATGCCGTTCAGTCCGTGACTGCCGCGCCCGATGGGGCATTATGGATCGCCTACTTCTCGCCCGTCGGAATCACTCGCATTTCATTGCGTGGCGTGGAGCCCCTGATCGCTCATTTGACGACGAAAGACGGCCTTCCCAGCAATGTCGTCTACTCCCACTTCTTCGATGCGGAGGGCCGGCATTGGCTGGGTACGGACCGGGGTGTCGCGATGTTCGACGGCATCCGCTGGATAACATACGACAGTTCGGATGGATTGGTCTGGAACGACTGTAACGCGCACGCCTATCTGGCGGAGCGCGACGGTTCTTTCTGGGTGGGGACCAGCGGTGGTCTCTCACGCTTCTTTCCGGCGGTGGAGAGGAAGACGCCGTTGCCGAGAACCTTCATTACCTCCGTGGTGCGCAATGACGTACCGGTCCAGCAGACCAATTTCGCTTCCGACACCCATTCGCTGCAGCTTCGTTTCACCATGCTCTCTTTTAAGCGGCAGGAAGTGAACTTTCGATACCGAATCGGCGCCCAAAGTGGTCCCTGGCTCCAGACGCAAAGCCATGAAGTTCGCTTCGCCGAACTTCCGCCCGGCGCTCATCGATTCGAGGTTCAGGGCGAAGCTGCTCCCGGCGTATGGACGCCATCCGCGGCGATGGAGTTCCGAATCCAACCGCCATGGTTCCGGGCTTGGCAGTTTCGGGTCTGCCTGGTCCTCGCAATTACGTTCTTGGTGGCGTGGTGGTGGCGGCAGCGCGAGCGCCACCAACTGAGAATTCGAGCGGAACTCGAGACCGCGGTGGCTACACGCACGCGCGACCTGGCTGAAGCCACGGCACGCGCCGAGCGCGCCAATCGCGCCAAGGGCGAATTCCTGGCCAACATGAGCCACGAGATCCGCACTCCGATGAACGGAGTGATTGGGATGGCCGGTTTGTTGATGGACACCGACCTGACGCCCCAGCAACGCGAATATGCCGATGTGGTTCGTCGCTCCGGCGAACATCTGCTCAATCTCATCAACGAAATTCTCGATTTTTCGAAAATCGAGGCTGGCAAGCTGGAAACCGAGTCATACCCGTTCGATCTTTGCGAGGTCATCGAAGAAGTCCATGACTTCATGGCATCGAGGGCTGTCGACAAGGATCTCGATCTGCTACTGGAATATCCCATCGACACGCCAAGGAAGTTCATAGGAGACGGCGGTCGTATTCGGCAAGTGTTGCTGAACCTCGTCGGTAACGCCATCAAATTCACGCCCTCCGGCTATGTCCTGAGCTCGGTAACCTGCCTGGGACAGGACTCCGGACAGCCGCGGATGAGAGTCTCGGTGCGCGACACAGGGATCGGCATTCCCCAGGAAAAGATCGCCGGACTCTTTCAGAGGTTCACCCAGGTCGACGCTTCCGACGCTCGAAGATTCGGCGGCACGGGACTTGGACTGGCGATCTGCGAGCGGCTCGTGAAACTCATGGGCGGCGCCCTTGGATTAGACAGCAAACCCGACGAAGGATCCACTTTCTGGCTTGAACTGCCGTTGCGGAGCGATCCGGGCCCCTCTGAAGCGCCCACCCCTGCGCCCGCCATTCGCGGCCTGCGCGCTCTGATATTTGCTCCTAACGAAGTCAACGGGCGAGTGCGCCGGCTGCTTTTGAATGACTGGGGGGTGCGCACCGAGTGCCACGCGACCGGCGAAGAAACCCTGCAAGCGGTGCGCGCCGCGCAACAGAATGGAGACCCTTTCCACTTCGTTATTTGCGATTCCTTAAGATGCGGGGGCGAATCCTACGCGACCGCCAAGGCGGTGCTTGCCGACCCATCGTTACGTGGTTGCGCGGTCATCATGCTGAGTATTCGGGGGAAGTGTGAGAAGCTCTGCCTCACGCACGCCGGCGCGGTGGGTATCTGTCTAAGCAAGCCGGTCCGTCAGTCGCAGTTGTTGCACGCGATGGTGGATGTCGCGGCGGCCAAACAAGGCTCTGCGGTCTGTTCCCGGTCTCGAGGCGGCGGTCCGGCGAGCGATACGATGTTCGCGGCATATAATTGCCGGATTCTGGTTGTGGACGACAATATCGTCAATCAGAAGGTTACCTGCCGTATGCTCGAGCGATGGGGCCTGCGCACGGATGTGGCCAGCAACGGCTGTGAGGCGACAGAGATCGCCGGACTTGTACCCTACGGCTTGATCTTCATGGACTGCCAGATGCCAGAGATGGATGGTTACGAAGCCACCCGTGAGATCCGGCGCCGCGAAGGTCCCAACAGGCAGGTGTCTATCGTCGCGCTCACTGCTGATGTCATGACCGGGTGCCGCGAGAAATGTGAGGAAGCCGGAATGAACGGCTACCTCACGAAACCGCTGAAGATAGAGCCCCTGGAGGCAGCGCTACGTAAATGGCTGCCGCAGGGAAGATCGGTAGCCGCGCCTCGACTGCAGGGTGATACGCAGGAGCCACAGCTTGTGGACGATACCGCATCACACGATTTCGAGATCGTGAGTTGATCGGCAGTGGTAAGGCGGAGCTCTGAGCCATTCGGGCAACTGATGCAATGCGCCAAATGCTCTCGGCGAACTCGCCAACAGATTTGACTTCTGCTTCGCTTCGGGGCTGGCCGCGTTGAGCCTCCGCTCGCGCTCCGCCGGCGGCAGCCCTACTCCACCCACACCGTAAACAGAGGCGACTCCGCCGCTCCTACCGACAACTGCACGGCCACCGGGCCGCTGGGGACGAAACCGCCGGGGATGACGGCGTCGACTTGCAGCAGGCCGGCGAAAGTCGGCGCTTCGCCAGCGTAAAGAAGCTGCGCGGAGACTCCGGCCACGGTCAGCGTCACCGGGAGCATGGGAATCGGATACGGCGCCGCGGCGGCCTGGCCGGCGATGTTGGCGCCGTTGGTGAGACCTTCTCAAGTGCCGAAGAAAGTCACCACCGTACCTCGGGCGGCGGGCGCGGACGATGAGTTGAGGCTGCCATCCTGATTGAGCGCCGCCGCAAACAGTGCCGGCGCCGCGGCCACCACCGGCAGACTCAGCGTGCCCGCCAACTGGCCCTGATACGTGACCACCACCTGGGTGACGCTTTGGCCGGCGACGGTGTAAGGCACCTGCGCGTTGATCTGCGAAGCCTGCGCGTAGAACAGCGGGGCCGGCACGCCGTCGAAGCTGACCTCCGCGCCCGCCAGCATATTTCCGATCAGGCCGGAGGCATCGAACGATCCGGCGGCGCCGGAGGTGGGACCGATCGCGGCGCCGTAGATGGTGACGATCTCGCCGGGCGCGACCGCTCCCTGGCTTTGGCTGGCGGCGTTGACCAGCGCCAGTGCCGCGCTTACCGGGGCCGGTCCTACGCTGACGGTGTCGGCCTCCGGCATCAGGCGCCGCACGCGATTGTTGCCGGTGTCGGCGAAGTACAGGTTACCCGCGCCATCGAGCAGCATGCCCGAAGGCGAGTCGAGGAATGCCGTGAGCGCTTCGCCCCCGTCTCCGGAGAAACCGGGCGTGCCTTGGCCGGCGATGGTGTGAATGAGGCCATCCGGCGTCACCAGGCGAATCGCGTGATTGCCGGTGTCGGCGATGAAGATGTCTCCGCTCGAATCCACCGCCACGCCAGAGGGCGCGTAGAGCGCGGCGGCGGTAGCCGCGCCGCCATCGCCCAAATGCCCCGCCACGCCGCTGCCGGCCACGGTTACGATCATGCCGGCCGCCGTCACTTCGCGGATTCGGTGGTTGGAGGTGTCGGCGATGAAAACGTCGCCCGCGCCGTCCAGCGCGCAAGCGCCGGGCAGGTTGAGTTGCGCGAGGCGCGCCGATTCACCGTCTCCCGCGTCTCCCGGGCTGCCATTGCCGGCGAAGGTCTCGACTACGCTACCCGGCAGCGCCACCAGAACGCGGTGATTGTCCGTGTCGACGATGTAGACCGAGCCGTCCCGCCCGGTACAGACGCCGCGCGGGCTGCGCAGCGGCGTTTCGGCCGGCGTCAGGCCCTCTTGCCCGGTGCCGGCCGCACCGGTGCCCGCGAAAGTGGAGATGGCGCCGGCCGAAATCTCGCGCACCCGCTGGTTGCCGGTATCGGCCAGCAGCAGGTTGCCCCACGGATCGAAGGCCAGGCCAGTCGGCGCATTGAGCTCCGCCGTGGCGGCCGGCACTCCGTCGGTGTTATAGCCCGCCGTTCCGTCCCCGGCCAAGGTCTGGATGATGCCGGTCGCGAGGACGATCCGCACGCGCTCGGTTCCGGTGTCGGCGATGAAGAGGTTGCCCGAGGTGTCGAGCGCCACGGCGGAGGGCTGGTACAGTATCGCGCCGGTGGCGGGAGTGCCATCGCCCACTGCGTGCTGGTAGCCGTCGCCGGCCACGGTCGCGATCAGTCCATACGAATACACTTCGCGGACACGCGCGCCGTCGGCGATAAGAACGCCGCCCGCCAGGTCCGCGGCCAGATCGTGCGGCGCCGTCAGCGCAGCCATCACGGCGGGACCGCCGTCGCCCGAATATCCCAGCGCGCCAGTGCCGGCGAAATTCGCCCAGACGCCGCTGGCGGTGTAGGAGCGAATCAGCCGGCTGGAATCGGCCACGTAGACGGTGAGCGACTGATCCACGGTGACGGCGATCGGCGTAGCGAGCGCCGTCGAAGGGGTCGCGCCCAAAATCGTGGACATGACGCCGCCGGGCAGGATTTTGCGCACTCGGTTATTGCCGGAATCGGCGATCAGAAGCGCGCCGGTGCGATCCACCGCCAGCCCGGCCGGGAAGCTGATCTGGGCCACCGTGGCCGGCCCGCCATCGCCACCCAGGCCGGCGATACCGGTCCCTGCCACGGTCGCGATCGCGCCAGCGGGCGTCATCTTGCGCACGCGGTGGCCTGCGAACTCGGCGATGTAGAGATTGGCGGCCGCATCCACGGCCAGGTTGCGCGGCGTCGAGAGCTGAGCCGCGCTGGCCGGGCCGCCATCGCCCGAGTAGCCTTCCACTCCGGTACCCGCAATGGTGACGATGGTGCCATCGGGGCCGACCATGCGCACGCGGTTGTTGCCCAGGTCGGCGATATACAGGTTCCTGGCGCTATCCACCGCCAGTCCGTAAGGGAGGTTGAGCTGGGCCGACGTGGCCGGGCCGCCATCGCCGCTGAAACCGGCTGTACCAGTCCCGGCGATAGTAGTGATGATGCCGCCCGGGTCTACTTTGCGGACGCGGTTGTTGTCGGTATCGGACAGGTACAGATTGCCTTTCCCATCCATGGCAACGCCTTGGATGGAGCCGATCTGGGCCGCGGTGGCCGGGCCGCCATCGCCCATGAACGAGCTGCCGGCCACGGTTTGGATGGTATAAGCCGGAACGTCAGCCGCTGGCAAGGCCGGCGCCCAGGCCAACACGAGCCATGCGCACCAATTGTGTTTCATGCCGAGCAAAGACTAGTGGCCCACGGCCAGGCGAATTCTCAACAGGGTGGGCCGCGTTCTTAGCTTGCCCAAACACAAAAAAAGGGGAGCCCGAAGGCTCCCCTGATGCCGCGGCTTAAGCTGAGCAGACGAAGTGGCCTGCCAGCTCCAAAGCGAGTTGCGTCTAGAACACTACCTTGGCGCCGAGCTGGAGGTTGCGGCCGACCTCCTGATTGGAACTCTGGTTCCTATATCCATCCACAGACGGGTTCTCCACTTCGGCGTCCTGGACGTTGACGAAGAAGTTGGAGTGGTTGAACGCGTTGTACATCTCGAGGCGAAGCTGGAGCGCGACCCTCTCGCTCACACGGGTGTTCTTATACAAGCCAAGATTGAGGTTCCAGGAGCCGGGCGCGCGGAATGAGTTGCGGCCAATTTCGTTGTTCGGGAACGGTCCGACGTCGCTGATGCCGATCTTGGGGTTGTACCAGGACAAGCCGTTTTCGGGGTTAGCGAAATTGGTGAACTGGTAGTACTCGTAGTTGTCGGGCACGCCGGGTGTGGGCACGTTGGTAACGCCCATCGGCGGCGTGGCGCTGACCTGCTGCGCGCGCGGGCAGTAGGCGTAGGCGTTGGTGCAGTCATAGACCGTAAACGGATTGCCGGTGCTGGCGGTGAAGATGGGAGCCAGTTCCCACCCGCCCAGAACTCTGTCGGCCAGCGAGTGCCCCTTCAGCAGCGGAATCGCCCAGACGGCGGAGATCGCCACACGTTGCGCTGCGTCGAAATCGGAGCTGCCCCAGTCGAGCTTGGGGTGGAAGGGATCCATGTAGCCCAACTGGTAGTCGCTCTGCACGCCATCGCTGAAAGCGCTACTCAGGTCGTCCAGGGAGTGAGACCAGGTGTAATTGGCTTGCAACGTCACACCGCTGTGCGCGACGTCCTTAAATGTCAACTGCCCGATCAACGAATTGTAGGCGGAGTTGCCGAGGTCGCTGCGCAGGTTGATGTTGCTGTATTGGGTGTTCAGGCGGCTGAGGCAGGGCAGAGCGGCGCAGGGGGTGCCCAGGTATTCGGTGCCGTAACCGTTGAGGTTGTCATGAGCGATATCGTAAAGGTTCTCACCGCGCGAGCCGGAATAACCCAAGCTGGCCATTACGTTGTTGGCAACCTGGCGTTCCAGGGTGAAGCTCATCGTATGCGCGTAGGCGGTCTTGATATCCGGGTTCACCCCGCGCAGGCTGACGGCCGGCAGTACCTTGCTGCCACTGGTGCCGGCCAGCGGGCCGGCGTTGTTGACATTGATCGGAATAGTCGGCAGGTCGGAGCCGGCGATCAGTGAAATCACCGCATAGTTCGGCGGATTCTGGATGATGTTGAAGGTCACGTTGCCGAAGTTGCGCTCGTAACCGATTCCGTAGCCACCACGCAGGCTGGTCTTGCCGTCCGAGGTCAGCGCGTAAGCAAAGCCGACGCGCGGAGAGAAGTCCTTATAGTCCTTATTCCACAAGCCGCCGTTCGGGTTGCTGGGCGTCGGATCGACGGTCGCGCCCTGAATCAATTGCGGCAGGTCGCTGAGGTTGTAGGCCGAGGGAAACACGATGTTCGAATCGAGCGCGGCGTTCTTGTTGTGTTGTACGCCGAAGTACTCCCACCGCAGGCCGAAGTTGAGAGTCAAGCGCGAAGTCGCCTTGAAGTTGTCCTGCCCATAGAGCGCGAACTCGTTGTAGCGGTTGCTGCGCGAGAAGTTCGGCGGCCCCACAGGCAAGTTCACCGTCCCGCCGGGATACTTGCCCTGCGGATTGACCGCCGCTTGGAATTCGTGCAATTGGCCGTTCAGGAAGTTGTCCATCGCGTTTCCCTGGTTGCTGCCCAGGGCTTCGACGGCCTCTTCGTACGCGCCAAAGGTGCGGTTGTCCTGCATGTAAGTAGCCTGGCCGCCGAAGCGGATGTTATGCCGGCCGATCACCTTGGTCACGTCTTCGGCGGCAATGCCGAAATTCTGCGGGCCGCCGAAGGGAATCGCATTGCCCGGCGAGTATTCGCTGTAACCGGGGAAGGAAATCAGTTGGCCATCTAAGTACAGAGGCCCACCCGCGTTCATATACAGCGTTGGGCTGACCGGCGCCGAGCCCAGCGGCTGCTGGTTGTTCAGGCGGTTAAAGCTCAAACGGCTCTGGCTGACCAGGCTGGGCGAAAACGTGTGCGTCAGCGAGAAGGTCGCGTGGTTGTCCACGTTGGTCTGGCCGGTTTCATAACCCACGTACGGGCTGGTGTTCACCGTGCCGGCGAAATCGTCCTCGTTGTACAGAGCGTACTTGAACGACATTTGCGTTTTGTCGCTCAGGTTGTAATCCACGTTACCCACGATGTCGTAGGTATTCTGCGGCGATCCGCCGCCGGCATCGGCCGGAGTCTGGTAGGTGACCTCGTTGAACATCGGTGTGCTGGAGGGGAGTGCGTTGCACGGCCCCGTCGCCGAAGCGCCATTGCAAACGGTGCTGAGCTGCGCCTTGGTGAAAGTGCCGAGGGTCGACAGGTCGCTGCGCATTTTGCCGTAAGCGCTGAAGAACGCCTGCGTGTTGGCGGCGGAGGCCGCAATCAACTGCGTGGTGGGAACCATCGCCACTTCGTTGGCATAGCTGCGGACGCGCGTCCACTCGGTGTTCTGGAAGAAGAAGAGCCTGTTCTTCTTGATCGGCCCGCCAATCGAATAGCCGAAGTTGTTCCGGTCGTAAATGCCCTGCGGCAGGCCATTGGCATTATTGTAAAAGCTGTTGGAGCCCAGCGCGGAAACCCGGTTGAACTCGTAGGCCGATCCGTGAAAATCGTTGGTGCCGCTCTTGGTGATCACGTTCACCACGCCGCCGGAGGCGCGCCCATATTCCGCCGAGAAGGTGCTCGTCGTCACCGCGTATTCCTGCACCGAATCGAGCGGAACTTGTTGGCCGACGGTGGCCGTGAACTCATCGTTATTGGCCACGCCATCCAGCATCACGTTGGTGCTGGAGGAGCGCATGCCGTCGATCGCGTAACCCACGCCGCGGCCACTCTGCATATCGCCCGACACGTTTGGCACCGTGGCCACGAAATCGTACGGGTTGCGGGTCAGGGAGGGAAGTTCGGTCACCTGCTGGTTGCTGATGGTGTTGCTGAGCGTCTGCGATTCGGTGTTGACCTGCACCGCGCCGGCATTCACTTCCACCGTCGTGCTGGTCTGGCCCACTTCCATTTTGGCGTCCAAGGCCACCTTAGCGCCGACATCGATCGTTACGCGCTTTTTTTGGGTGGCGAAGCCGCTGGCCGAGATGGTGACCTCCCAATCGCCGGCGGACAGATTCGGGAGCACGTACACTCCCGCCGTGTTCGTCGCCGTTGTGCGCTGTGCGCCAGTCGCCACGTTCTTGGCCGCAATCGCCACGTTGGGTACAACCGCGCCGCTGGCGTCCTGAACCGTCCCGATGATCTGGCCGGTTTCCGCCTGGCCCCACAGCATCAGGGCGGCCAGCATCAGCCCGAAAACGATCGCGAACGGTCGTCGAAGTCTTTTGAGGTTGCTCATATTGTCTCCCAATTTAAGTAGTTGAAAAGGCGAGGCGTGTTTTGTCCGGTTGGCTCAGAAACAGATCTCGCTTTGGCATACGCTCCAACACTGCGTGGTGAGGCCTTTCTCCGCACGCGTATTACCAAATATAACAATTGGCTTAATGTCTTTAGAAACCCGAGGCGCCGGATACCTGGCAGTTCGTTCGAGCCGCGACGAATCTCCCGAAATCGGGGCGGCGGCTGGTTTCAACATTGATAAGTCAATATGCCAGAATAGGTTATAAGCCTATGGGAATGTGGACCTCGGAATACGCTTTTGTGGAGAATGGGCGCAGAATCACCCGACGCCCTGAGGCGGAGACGGACTTACCCTTACTGAGACGCAGGGCGACCCCATAACGTTAGTTGGGCTGCGTGATTTGACGCACATCGCCTTTATGGCGCACAGGCGACGCGGCCGCGGCGAGCGGCGAACTCGGCGCCTGCCAGCACGATCAGGGACGCCACGAAGCTTCCCAGCAGAATGGTCACGGAATATTGAAACATGCGGTATTCGCGATCCAGTTTTTCCACCATCCAGGGGCGAATGAGGATGTTAAGGTACTTGAGCAGTTCCAGAGCCAGGCCGACCCAAATCGCGACCGGCGCCACCTGGACGGGATCCACCTTGCAATTGGGCAGCAGCCAATAAATCAGAAAAAGCATCAGGATGGAAACTGGCACCGCCGCGACCTTGAACAACAGCACGGTTAGCCAGGTGGCCAGTTCGCCCTTGCCGGCCCAGGCCGAGACCCACTCCCGGTTGTAAGCGGTGAAAACAAGCGACACCAGGACCAGCGCTCCGCAAGCGAAGACCATGCCCAGGCTGACGAGTTGGTTTTTCCAGTAGCTGCGGTTGGTGGTGACACCCCAGGCCCGGTTGAGCGCCACTTCGAGCGGCTCGAAAATGCCGTTCGAGGTAACCAGCAGTAGAAAGATGGAAGTAACCGGGAGGTGCGGCACCTTCCAGGTCCACGCTTGCAGGTTCTGCACCACGATGTCGCCCGATTTGCCCGGGAAGTTATCGCGGATGGCAAGGTAGACGGCGCTGATGGCGGCCGGCCAATGCACCACGTCGCGGAACAAAGAAAGCATGACAATCAAAAACGGGAAGAACGCCAGCAGCACGCTGGCCGAAATCGCCAGCGCGTAGACGTGCGCCTCGGTCTGCATCAGGTAGCGGACGGTAGGACGCCAGCGGAACCACCAGGGATCGAAGGCGCCGGCGCTGGAGGCGAACAGAGAGCGGTAGGAGGTCAAACTACAGGTTAGTACAGTGGGGCAGGCGCTTTCGCCTGCCGAACGCGCGCTGGCGTGTCATCCTATGACCTCGCGGACCTTCGCCGCCAACTCGGAGGGGGTGAACGGCTTGCCCAGGTAGTTGACGGCGCCGTCCATCACTCCATGCCGCAGAATCACCTCGTTGGGATAGCCGGACATGAAGAGCACCTTGGTATCCGGCCAGCGGACGCGCAGTTCCTCAGCCAAAGCCTTGCCCGACATGCCCGGCATGACCACATCGGTCACGGCGAGTTGGCAACCGCCCTGGACGGCTGCGGCGAGGCGGAGCGCTTCTTCGCCGCCGGCGGCTTCGAGGACGCGGTATCCACAAGCACGCAGAGCATGGGCGGCGAGATGGCGCACGCCGTCCTGGTCTTCCACAACCAGTATCGTGAGATCCCGGTGGCGCTGGGGGAGATCGACGGCGGAGGGGGGAAGCGGTTCCGCGGGGCCCTCGGTCGAAGGCAGATCAATCTCGAAGCGGCATCCCCTTCCCGGTTCGTTGTGCACACGGATGGAGCCGAGGCTTTGCTGGACGATGGCGTAGACGGAGGCCAGTCCGAGCCCGGTTCCGTGGCCGCTGGGTTTGGTAGTAAAGAAAGGCTCGAAGAGATGCCGCATGGTCTCGTCGTCCATGCCGGTGCCCGTGTCGGCCACGGTCAACCGGACGTAGGCGCCGGGCTGGCAACCCGGAGGGGCATTCTCACCATCGAAACGGGCATTGGTGGTCGAGAGGAGTAGCCTGCCGCCATCCGGCATGGCATCGCGTGCGTTGACCGCCAGGTTGAGCAGCACCTGGTTCATCTGACCGGGATCGGCCATCACCAGACCGAGCGCCGGATCGAGATCGGTATCGAGGCGGATGTCCTCGCCGATCAGCCGCCGCAGCATATGCTCCGCGCCGGAGATCAGGGCGTTCAGATCGAGGGGGCGCGGCCGGCCGATCTGCCGCCGGCCGAAGGTGAGCAACTGCTTGGTGAGCGAGGCCGCACGCTCGCCCGCGTCGCGGATTTCCTGAATCGCCTGCCGCTGCGGGTCGCCTTCCGGGAGGTCCTTGATGAGCATGTCGCTGTAGCCATTGATGACGGTCAACAGGTTATTGAAGTCGTGGGCGATGCCGCCGGCGAGGCGGCCGAGAGACTCCAGCTTCTGCGACTGTTCCAACTGCTGGCGAAGATCTTCGCGCTCGGCCTGGGCCCGCTTTTGCGCGGTAATGTCGATCAGCATCGCAAATGCGCCCTTGAACTCGCCCGCCTCATCGAGGATGGGCGTAGTCGAGGCCAGAGTCAGCACCTCAGCCCCGCCGTGGTGCCGGAAACGTTTTTCGGCGATGCCGGCCTCGCCGCGCCCGAGAGCAGCCACGCGCTGCTCGAAGAGCGGGATGTCTTCCGGAAAAACAAATGAAAACAGGCTCTGGCCGATCAATTCCTCGGGCTCGTAGCCGAGCATCTCGGCCATCCGCCGGTTGACGAAGTTGGTGACCCCTCGCTCGTCCATCGACCAGATGCCTTCGTTGGTGGTGTCCACGATGCGGCGGTAGCGGGCCTCGCTTTCCCGCAGCGCCGCCTCGGCCCGCACTCGCTGGGTTATGGAATTGGCCGTGGCCAAAACGTACTGCCGGCCGCCCATCTCGATGACTCTGGCCGAAATCAGGGCGTGAGCCAGGCTGCCGTCTCGGGCCTGAAACGTGGCCTCGCGCTGGTGGATGGTCCCGCCACCTTGCTCCAACGCCTGGCGAAATCCGTCGGACTGTTCCCGATCCACCTGACCCAGTTCAAGGGCGGTCTTGCCGATGACCTGCGAGCGGGGGAACCCGGCAAACTTGCAGAAGCTCTCGTTGACGTCGACGTATTTGCCATCCCCGTCGGTCAGGGCGACGGAGAACGGGCTCTGCTCAAACAGCGTGCGGTAGGCGGTTTCCCGTTCTCTCAGCGCTTCTTCGGCTTCCCGGCGCAGGGCCAGTTCCCGGCGCGCCTCGTCCAGTGCGCCGCGGAGGTGAGCCAGAAAATAGTCGAGTGGCACCGCGGCGAAGGCACAGGCTCCGACCACGATGCACCACGCCACTGCCGGCGGTATGGGAAAAACGGTGGGCGGAGGGTGCCCCGACGCCGCTGCCAGGACATAGGCCAGGTCCGGGACTAATGCGGGAATCGAAGCCGCCAGAGCACCGCGGCGTCCCAGCAGCAGCGTCGCCTCCTGAATCATAACGATCTGAAAGAGGAATCCTGGGCTGCGAACACCCCCGGAGAGGAAAACGTAAACGGCCGCCAGCAGGGTTCCGGCAATCACCAGGGCCCATGCCGCGGCCCGCACCCGGCCTTTCCGGCGCAGTCCCTCCGGAATCATCAGTAGCAGGACGATCGCAGCGACCCCCAGGACCAGGGAGCCCCGCTTGTTGGCGAACAGGAACAGCTCGCCAACGGCGAAATACAAGAAACCGACCATCGCCACCGTTTGCAGCAGCCGTCGCAGGAGCGACGCAGTCAGCGCCAGTTGAGGGTCTTCAGGCGCGGTCTTGGTGAGGTTGGCGTCGAGTGACCCTGACCCCTGAGGTTCGGGCATGTGTGATCCAGGCTCTTGGCGGCACCATGGAACCGGTCCGTCTGAGCTATTCAAGGTATATAACGGATTCGGATCAGTAACAAGTGTTATTCTCCGGCCGGTTTTCCGCGCTGGCCGGGGCACGCGGTTCGGCAGACCGCCGCGTGCAACACATGAGGGCGCACCCGGACCAATCCAATATAATTAATGATTAGGTATGGACCTCAACCGCTTTACCGAAAAACTACAACAGGCGATCCGGGCGGCGGAGAGCACGGCCACGCGATCCGGCCACCAGCAGATCGACGTGGAGCACCTGTTGGCGGCATTGCTGGAGCAGCCCGGCGGACTGGCGGCGTCGATTCTGCAGAAGGCGGACGTCAATCCGGAAACCCTCGCCGACAGGCTGGAAGCCGAGCTTGACCGGATGCCCAAGGTGTCCGGAGCGGCGGGCGCTCCTCCCGGCCACGCTTACGTCACGCTGCGGCTGACCAAGCTGCTCGAGCGCGCCGAAGAGGAAGCCCGGCAGCTCAAGGACGAGTATATTTCGGTGGAGCACGTGGTGCTGGCGGCGATCGAGGACCGCGGCGCGGCGGGGCGTCTGTTGAAGGAGCTCGGCCTCACCCGCGAGCGGTTGATGCAGGCGTTGCGCGAAGTGCGCGGCAGCCAGCGCGTGACCTCGCAGAATCCGGAAGCTACCTACGAAGCACTGGAGCGCTACGGCCGCGATCTGACGCAACTGGCTTCACAGGGGAAGCTCGATCCGGTGATCGGACGCGACGAAGAAATCCGCCGCGTGATCCAGGTGCTGAGCCGCCGCACCAAGAACAACCCGGTGCTGATCGGCGAGCCGGGTGTGGGCAAGACCGCCATCGTGGAAGGGCTGGCGTTGCGCATCGTCCGCGGCGACGTGCCGGAGGGCCTGAAGGGAAAGCGCATCGTGTCGCTCGACATGGGCGCGCTGATCGCCGGCGCCAAGTATCGCGGCGAATTCGAAGAGCGGCTGAAGGCGGTGCTGAAGGAAGTGCTGGACGCGGCGGGCGAGGTGGTGCTGTTCATCGACGAGCTGCATACGGTGGTGGGGGCGGGCAAGACGGAAGGCTCGATGGACGCCGGCAACCTGCTCAAGCCGATGCTGGCGCGCGGCGAGCTGCACTGCATCGGCGCCACCACGCTCGACGAATATCGCAAGAACATCGAAAAAGACGCCGCGCTGGAGCGCCGCTTCCAGCCGGTGATGGTGGATCAGCCGACGGTGGAGGACACCATCTCGATTCTGCGCGGCCTCAAGGAGCGCTACGAGGTGCACCACGGCGTGCGGATCAAGGACGCCGCGCTGGTGGCCGCCGCGGTGCTTTCCAACCGCTACATCACCGGCCGCTTTCTGCCGGATAAAGCGATCGACCTGGTGGATGAAGCGGCGGCGCGCCTCCGCACGGAGATCGATTCCATGCCGGCCGAGCTCGACGAAACACGGCGCCGCATCATGCAACTCGAGATTGAGCGGGAGGCGCTGCGCAAGGAAACCGACAGAGCGTCCCAGGAGCGGCTGAAGCGCCTGGAAAAAGAGCTGGCCGACCTGCGAGCCGAATCCGACGCCGTGGCCGCGCGCTGGCAGAGAGAGAAAGGCGCGGTGGAGCGGCTGCGCCAGTTGCGCGGCAAGGTGGAGCAGACCAAGCTCGAAATCGAACAGGCGGAGCGGCAGTACGATCTCAACCGGGCGGCGGAATTGAAATACGGCACGCTAGCCTCGCTCGAAAAGCAGTTGAACGAGGAATCCGCCAAGTTCGCTTCGCCGCAGGCGCAATCCCGCCTGATCAAAGAAGAGGTGGATGAGGAAGACATCGCGGAGGTAGTGAGCCGCTGGACCGGAGTGCCGGTAACCAGGCTGCTGGCCGGCGAAATGGAGAAGCTGCTCCATCTCGAAGACGAGTTGCACCGGCGCGTGATCGGCCAGGATGAGGCCGTCACCGCGGTGGCCGAGGCGGTGATCCGCGCGCGCTCCGGACTGAAGGACCCGGCGCGGCCGATCGGCAGTTTCATTTTCCTGGGACCCACCGGAGTCGGCAAAACCGAGCTGGCCCGCGCCCTGGCAGAATATCTTTTCGACGACGAGCGCGCCATGGTACGCATCGACATGTCGGAGTACCAGGAGAAGCACAATGTGGCTCGTCTGGTGGGCGCGCCGCCCGGATACATCGGATACGAAGAGGGCGGGCAGTTGACCGAAGCCGTCCGGCGGAGGCCGTTCGCGGTGGTGCTGTTCGACGAAATCGAAAAAGCGCACCACGATGTGTTCAACCTGATGCTGCAAATATTGGATGACGGGCGGCTCACGGATGGCCAGGGACGGACGGTCGATTTCAAGAACACCATCGTGATCATGACCTCGAACGTCGGCAGCCAGCGCATTCTCGATTACCGCGGCGGTTTCTCGGGCGAAGGCTACGAGCGCATGAAGGAAGCGGTGCTGGAGGAAATGCGCGCCCACTTCCGCCCCGAGTTCCTGAACCGCGTGGATGAGATCATCGTGTTTCACGCTCTTGCCGAAGAACATCTGAAGCAGATCGTCGATATTCAGTTGGGCCGCGTGCGGGCCCGGCTGGCGGACCGGCAGATCCAGCTCGAACTCACCGACCGGGCGCGCTTGAACCTGGCGCGGACGGGCTACGATCCGGCCTACGGGGCGCGTCCGTTGAAGCGGGCGATCCAGAAGAAGATCGAAACCCCACTGGGCCGCCTGCTGGTGGGGGGCAAGGTGCTCGACGGCCAGACCATTCTGGTGGACGCATCGAGCGACACGGGCGAATTGAGCTTCCGGCCGGCGGCGGCGCACGCGTCTCCATAGCTGGTCAATAGAGCCCGAATAAGCGATTTAGGGCCACGGATGAACACAGACGAACACCGATAAGCCAGTTCTTTATTAATCTGT
>Ga0181529_10003522_pt1 | contig 17778 bp, 17 predicted proteins | sample PEATcosm2014_Bin_36_FD_119763 | JGI IMG/M metagenome (GOLD analysis project Ga0181529, IMG submission 119763) | Peatland microbial communities from MTU Mesocosm Facility, Houghton, MI, USA - PEATcosm2014_Bin10_30_metaG | ecosystem: Environmental > Terrestrial > Soil > Wetlands > Peat | place... | reverse complement strand
GGCAGCCAGATAGGTCCAGGCGCCTTCTCGAAAATACTCGTGCTCGAGCTTCGTGGGGCGATTCGGTCCGGGCGGCAACGTGTCCACAATCTCCGGATCGTGGACACGATCGGGAATGACACAAGGACCTGACATGGACTGGCAACCGCTCGAATCCAAGATGTTCGCCTCGGCGGCACACGACGCGGAGCAGCACATCCTATACCTGCGATTCCGGCGGGGCGATGTCTACCGGTATTTCGAGTTCTCCGAGGAGCAATACCGCGACTTCCTCCACGCTGAATCCCGAGGCCGCTACTTTCTGAGTCATATCCGGGACCACTTCCGTTACGAACGCCTGGCCAAACTCCAAGCCGCTTAATCAGGTCAAGACGGTATCGACCGGCCGGTGAGCATCGACCGGACGCTTACGTTGCTCCGGCAGGGCGATGCGAAGGTATTCAAGAAGTACTCGCAGATGAAGCTGCAGATGAAGCGAGAGGCGCTGGCGAAATTGAACCGCCAGGCCAATGAAAGCGGCCAGGGTTTTGGCACAGTCAAAGGCCAATCCGAGCCGGGTTTTGGCACAGTTTTGGCACAGTAAGGGCAAAGGAATAGCGAAGGCGATGGAGCGCCAATCGAACAACTCTTTTGGAATCAGCAGAAGGTTTGGTCGGGGCGGGGCGATTTGAACGCCCGACCCCCTGCGCCCAAGGCGGATGGAGGTCAATTCCTGCAATTGCCTGTTTTCAACTGCTTGCAATCAAAGGATCTTTTCCGCACCTGTTGAGATCTGTGGAATTCTATTGAACCCCGGTGCTCTCAACAGCTACAAAATCATCTACATCAGGCTCTTCGGCGCGACTGGTTTGATGCAGGTGTGCTCCTCGCTCGTCGCGGACCCCGTCGGCCCGCGCTTACGAAACGCAACTCCAGGCGTTGGCCCAGGGCATTTCCGATCCGTTGCAGCATGGAAAGAGAGTGCCCTTCGTAATCCGCGTCCTCCAGGCGCGCGATGACAGACTGCCTCGACCCAACCAGTTCGGCAACTTCACGCTGCGACATACCGGCCTTGGTTCGAGCATCGTAAATCATCTGCGCCACTTCTAAATTGACTCGGGCGTTCGCAATACCCTGTCGCACAGTCGAATTCTGGCCAGTCATTCTCTCCAAGATCTTCAGCGCGTCCTTGGTTTTTGCCATGATGAACCTCAGCCTTCCTCTGAATATGTGTGGCCTTCCGGATCCGATTCGAAGGCGCATTTGCGGCGAAGGCACCTTTCGATCTCGACCGCCGGAACTACGCCCTCCTTGGTGACGGCGTGCCCCAGAATCGCCAAATCTCGCCCGTGGAAGAAGTACAGAATCCGGTAGTTGACATGACCTCTCCGTATCCTGAGTTCGTGAATGCCATCCCTGAGGAGATCCGCTACCGGCCGTCGCAATTCGTGGCCGTAGGCGGCCAAGCGCTCGACCGCGGCAACGCAAGTTTCGTACGCTCTCCGATTCGTCTTCCGAAGCCTACCGAGCCACTCGAGGACCGGCACCTCTCCTCCAGAGGGCTCCCGGTAGAAAACTACGACCGTGCGCGGCATCTTCCACAACAGGGTATCACAATATTGTGATCGGAATTCGCTGCGTGGAGTCAAACCTCTGCGAGTCCTCGCAAAGCAATTTGGGACGTGGCGATCCGCCGGCTGTGTGTAGCCAGAACCGGATCGCTTAGGTGGGCGGCACTTCGTAACTGGGTCCTGCAGGGGAGTGAGGATGGCCGGAACCACCAAAGTCTCGATCTCTCCGGCGGTGCGAGGTCTCCCCGGTCCGCGCTTGTCGCTGCCGTCGTATTTGTTGGCGATCAGTTTCCGATGCCAGGCCAACAAGGTCTCGGGCGTGACAATGGTGGCGACTTCCGCCAGGACCTTCCGGCCCAATCCTTTGGCTTTGGCGGCTAATCGCCGGCGTTGGCCGTCGTTGAACCGCACCGGCCGCCCGCCCAATCCTCACGAAGGTAATCGATGGCTTGCAGTTGGCGTTGGTTCATCCACCCGGCAACCGCAATCAGTACGAACCGGAATGGGATCCAGGGCTCTCGACATCAGGTCTTATCATTATCGCGAGCCCCAAGACGCACAGTCGGGAACTAGCCCCAAATCAAGCAGATCCAGGTTTCGGACCATACGGGATATGCTCCGACTGGCCGGTTTTGAAGTGACCTCGACTGGCCGGTCTTGAGGTGACCCCCGAGGGTGTTAGTCAACCAAACCGCTAGCTATTCGAACTGATAATACCGGCGCTCGAGAGAGTGTCCATGATGATGGACATCGGGTTGAGTGCACTATTCTGCGAACTGCTGCTGGCCTGGAAAGCGGCCAGGATCTTCGCGGTCATAGCGTCGCTGAGGCTGGTTGAGCTGGTGCTGCCGCTTGAACTACTGCTCAAGCTGGAGTCAGAGCTAGTGCCAGAACTGGGGGGTGGCAGCGGAGCACCACTCGGTCCAACGATGGCCTGCGCCAGATCTTCTACGTTGGGGAGATCGCCCGAGGTGCTGGCGCTCTTGAAGTCCGCGGCAAGCGTGGAAAGCTGGGTGGCCTCCGTAGTATTGCCGTCCGAGGACGCTGTCGAGGCAGCGTTGCTGAGGTTAGTCGCGATCTGTGACATAACCGATTTGTACTCCGAGGGGTTGGACTGTTGGAGTTTCTGGAGCATGCTTAGCAATTCTGCAAGCGGTGAAAGCTGAGCATTGTCAGATGACGAGGAAGCTAGACTGCCGATGCTGGTAGTAGCTGCGCTGGAAGTATTCGTGGTAGAGCTGCTGCCCTCAATGCTCGTCAGCAGCGATTGTAGAGTGTAGAGACTGTTTATTGAACTCATACCTAACATATTGGCATCTGAGTGGCCAAAGTTTGTGAAGTTTTGTTACGCCTTCAACGGGCATTGTAAGATCGGTTCCCTGAATAGTGGATTCGGAATCAAGCGGCTTCAGCCCGCTTAGGAGTACGGCGCGTTGCTGACAAGGTCCTTCCCCCAAAAGAGCTTTTCAAGGGCAGTGCCAATCCAGCAGTGCCAATCCTCTGACGCCCTGCCATTTAATTGACACCGTCATCGCCAGATTCGGTTTCGACGACAGATTCCGACTCGTGCCTCTCAGGCAGCCTTGGCTGCTCGACCGAAAGACGAGCTGGCACGCCGTTCGGTCCGAAGGGTGCATCATCCTGCTCCAGGTGGCTCGAATTCGAGACGACGGGCCGCCTCTAGTGGATCGGTTCGATACCCTCCCTCAGTTCCTATTCGGCTCGATAGCAGCCGATCTCCGGCGTCCCGATGAGAGAAGCCGGATTGAGCCAATACTGATGGGCCAGTGCTTCACTCTCCGCCTGGTCTGCGTCTGCGGCCGGCTCGTGCATCCGATGTGGTCGCCATTCTGATCGTTGTTGAACGTCTGGACATAAGGCTTCCTTTCGTAGTGAGGTCCGAACGGAAGCCTTTCTGGCTTCACCGTCCTGTGCTCTGACCTGTTGACTCTTGACGTAGATCGAGTCAACTAGTTGAAATTCGTCAAGTCTTGTTAAGCAGGCGTCTTTTGTTGCATCTGAATTAGTCGGCTGTCTCAGGGCAGCCTATTCCGCAGTTGACGCGAGAGGCCGCGGCACGCTTTTTGTGAATTAATGTGACATTGTCCAACAAGAGTCTCTCTGAATAGTTCGCAACGTCTGTTTTGTGCGGGAAGTGCAAATGAAGGCAGCAGGCCGATAGTTGAAAACAAAGGTGGTTGTACATCGTACATGATGTTATCAAGGGTGCAACATCCTACGGACTCCCCGAGATCCCCGTTCTCAACATCCGGAGCGCTCGCGACGTCAATGGATTTGAGATGCAGTGAGAGCTTCAAGCGGCACCTCATGTTGGCATAGTAAAGCCCATAATTATGGGCACTGGAGGACTGTGTACCTTAACCATCCATCACATCGCGCTATGGCGATTTTGCTGAGCGTCATTATCCTGGAACCTCTGCCGTCTTTGGATGCCAGAAGCCGCAAGGGGGATAAGTTCTTCGCCGAGGGCAAAGTGCACGAGGCCAAAAAAGAATGGGACGCCGCCCTCGCGAGCTATCAGAAGGCACTCGCCGAAGATCCGGCCGAAATGGTGTACGAAATGAGTGTCGACCGTGCTCGTTTCCAGGCTGCCCAAGTTCACGTTGACGCGGGGATCAAGATCCGAGCCCAAGGCCGTTTGGGTGAGGCGCTGTTGGAATTCCAGGAGGCTCACAGCATCAATCCCGGGTCGATCATCGCCGGCGAGGAGCTGAACGCCAGCATGGAAATGATCGCGCGCGAGCGCAAACGCGTGGAGGCGACCGGCAAGGAATCTCCACCCGACATCCGCGCTCTCACACCCTACGAAGAGGCCCGCCGCAAGGAAAGCGAGAGGATCAGCCGCATTCTCTCCATTCCGGAGCTCAAATCGCTCGGACCCCACTCCGGTCGATTGGCACCTGAGTGGGCAGAAAGCCAAAAAACTGTTCGAAGCCATCGGCAAAATCGGGGGAATCAACGTCCTCTTCGATCCGGAGTATACCGAGCCCGCCAACGCCATCACCATCGACCTGCAAAAAGCCACAGTCGAAGAGGCCCTCGATTACGCCAACGCCATCACTAAGTCGTACTGGAAAACGCTCTCGCCCAACACAATTTTCGTCATCAATGACAACCAGAATAAGCGCCGCGATTACGAAGAGCTGGTGACCAAGGTTTACTATTTACAGAACGCCACCTTGCCTGCCGAACTCCAGGAAATGACCCAGATCCTCCGCACCGGCTGCGACATCAACCGCGTATCCCCTTACAGCTCGGGATTTGCCCTAGTGGTGCGCGGCGAGGCGGACCGCGTGGAACTGTGCGAGAAGCTGATTCGCGACGTCGACAAGCCCAAGAGTGAAGTGCTGGTCGACATCCTCGTTATGGACGCCAGCAACACCTTCAGCAAGCAGCTCACCACCGCCGTCGCCTCTGCCGGTCTGAGCGTGCCAGCCACTTTCTCGCCCCGCGGCGGTCTTCAGGTGCAGAGCAGTAGCTCATCCACAGTCAGTACGACAACCACCGCCGCGACTTCTTCTTCACCTTCCTCGTCTTCCGGTTCTTCCAACTCCAGCACGTCAGGCACGCTAATTCCGCTGGCCAGTCTGGGGCACCTTTCCAGCGCGGATTTCGCCACCACGCTTCCCGGTGCACTCCTGCAGGCGGCCATGAGCGACAGCCGCAGCAAAGTGCTGCAGGCCCCACAGATCCGGGCGGTGCATAACGTGAAGGCCACCATGAACATCGGCGAGCGCGTGCCGGTGGCGAGCGGCAGTTACCAGGCGGGCACGGGTAGCACCAGCGTCAACTCGCTGGTGAACACGCAGTTCACCTTCCAGGATGTGGGCGTCAATGTGGAACTGACGGCCGCGGTGGTGGAAAATAGCGAGGTCTACCTCCACCTGAAGATCGAAGTCTCGCAGATCGACGGGTATCAGACGGAGAGTGGGATCAGCGAACCTATCATCGGCCAGCGCAAAATCGAACAGGAATTGCGGGTGAAGGAAGGCGAAATGGCGCTGATTGGCGGCGTGATCAAACAGCAAGACGACGTAACGGTGACGGGCATCCCGGGTCTGAGCAAGGTTCCACTGCTGGGGAAGCTGTTCAGCGGGCAGAACACGGACTACTCTCGTGATGACCTGATGATTGTGATGATCCCCCACATTGTTCGGCGGCCCGAGTACACTGACGACAACGTCCGTACGATTGACGCAGGCACGCAGAACATCCTCATCCGGCACGCGACGCCAAGACTGGACATTCCTGTGGATGGCCTGATTCCGGGTAAGGTTGACTACACACCGGCCGTTCCGGGTCACTGACATCACCGCCGCAAGTCCCGCGAACGGTCGCGATACCGATGCGCTCAGTCCCAAGGCCCTGAGTATCGTGCAGTTCAGTTGTGTATCCACGGGGCCTCCCCAGCGCGAAGACTCTAACTTCCGTATTCTAACTTTTTATCTCACCCGGTTAGGTATCGGATGTACCGGGTTAGGCAATGGAGAACATTTACCGCACTACAGACAACCCCGCGCGTGTCAACAACGCAGGCTCAGATCCGTACGGCAGATCAGGCCCACAGTGTTACGTTGACGACCCGAAGCCTGAACCGACAAAATGCGATTGCTAACTCCATTACACGCGTTCACATTACTTCACAATACTCCTGACATTCCCCGCTCTCGTCATACGTCTATGCCCTTAGCGCGAAACTATGAAAAGAGTACTTGTCTGCTTATTGATTTCCCTCCCGGCTGTGGCGGGGGATCCCTGGAAACTGCCAGCCTCGCGATGGACGGAGGCGGACGCCAGACAAATCCTCTGTGCCTCTCCTTGGGCCAAGACAAATCACGGATCGAAGGCAATCGTCCGTTGGGAGAGTGCCCGGTCGGTTCAGCTAGCCCTCGAGAAGCTGAACTTCCATAGATCGGAGGCCGACTATCGATCGCACTACGCGGTTTCCATCGTCGGCGTTCCGCTCGCTACCCGAATTCCGAAACTAGAGGCAAGATTGAAGGCCGCGGGTCGAAACTCCGTCCCGTCCGTCAATTCTGAGGTGGAAGACAACATGATCATTTTCTATTTCAATCGCGTGCCGGCGTTGCAACAGCCGGTCGTCTTTCGTCTTCCGGGCGGATTAAATATCGGAAACATCATCGAGTTCCAGGGCAGGATCGGAGACAAGACCGTGAAGCAGGTATTTTCACTAAGGTCGATGACCTTGGATGGCAAGCTGGACCTCTGACGGCAGTTAGTTTGCCTCTCTTAGTCATATCTAACCGTGGCCGCCGCCATTCCACCGATGTGCGTCCTCATTGTTGCACGTTGATGTAGGGACCTTTTGGTGACGCAAAGCCGCTTACAGTCATCAGAACGGGCTGTTCCCCACTTGGAATCGACGCTGGTAAGTGAATATTGATTTGATACAGACCGGCTGCAGACGGTGTCACCCCGGCATAGAGCACGTCGGAAGCGGCTAGTATCGTGCCACCAACCGAGACCTGGATCGTACCATCGATGGTTGCGGCGGCCGCTGGCAACTCTCCCGCTACGATTTCTGGATTGGTCAGTCCGAGACCTGTTGCGTATAGGGTCAGCACGTCGCCAGGCATTGCAGGCGAAAAGGTGGCGCCCGAAAGTAGTCCCGCTGGCCCCACGTCGACTCCGGTGCTGGCATCGACCGCGGCGATCGGGTTCTGCCCGGAGGAGGTCTGCACGAAGTAGAAGAACTCCGGCGCGGCATTTTGAACACTCACCGCTACCGCTTGGCTTCTCACTTCATTTACAGTGCCGCAACCCGTGGCAACCTGGACTTGGACCGTGCCCGGAGCGACTGTCTCCGGGACCTGAAAGTTCACCTGTGTGGGCGTAAGCGCCAGCACTGGCGCCATGGTCGTCCCCACCAGTACGCATACTCCGTCCAACTCAGCGGAAACTTTTCCCTGTACCAGATTGGCTGAGCTGACGACGCTCAATGTTCCGGTGGGCGCGAAGTTCGTACCGAATGCAATAGCGATCCCATCCGGGGCCAGCGCAGCGACCGCGGGCACACTGAGCCCAGCTCCCACGACGCCTCCGCTTGCGATAGTCGCTTTGAGGACTTGGGCGGGCGCGAAGTCGGCTTTAATGCTTTTGGGCCCGTCCATCACAAGGGTACACGAGGCCGTACCCTTACAATCGCCTTCCCAACCCCCGAATGTGTAACCGGGATTCGGCGCTGCGTTGAGCGTCAAACTCGTCCCCGAATCCACCCATCCCGCGCCTGGAGCTACGGTGCCGCCATGATCGGTGGCGACAGACAACAAGTACTGCGTGGCAAACGTCATGACTACGCTCATGCGGCCTGGTCCGCACACAACATCGAACGTCTGAGAGCCTGTAGGCAGGTATCGCACGCCAGCAGATCCAGTCTGCACACCGGGCTCATCGACCTGATGGTGAGTCCCGGGGAGCCACCCTACCGTAACGGGAGTCGCCTGCGTCTGCCCATCCACAATCACTTGCAACCCCGGGGGATTCGTGGTGAACGCATAATCAATCGAAGGCGAGACTTGCCGCAGGCGGCCATTCTGCGTATCTGCGACCAGTGCGGTGCAGCCGGAGCCGGAACCCGCGATGACAGCAGACGGACTGTTGAATTGAAACGCGGTCGCGGGACTTCCGTCGCCGATGAAGCCGCTGGTTCCGGTTCCCGCAACGGTCGAGATAACACCGTCGGGACTCACACGCCGGATCTTGCTGTTGCCCGAATCCGCGATGTACAGGTTTCCCCAGGTATCTGAAAAAGCGCCCATCGGCGTCCGTAGAGTGGCGGAGGTTGCCGGGCTGCCATCGCCGGTTGAGCCCCCGCTGCTGGACCCAGCTACGGTTGTGATTACGCCGTCCGCCGTGAGGCGCCTTATCCGGTTGTTATTGGTATCGGCGATCAGTAGAGCACCCGACGAATCGAAGGAGAGCCCTTGCGGAAAACTCAATCTCTGATCGATTCCGATTCCGGTCTCGGCACCCGGAGCACCGCCCGAACCTGTGCCGGCAACCGTAGAGATATAACCGTTCGTAGCGACTTTCCGGACGACCTGCCCGGAATATTCGCAGACGAAAACATTCCCGGAAGCATCTACTGCCACGGCGGCCGGTTGGTGGACACTCGCGGAAGTTGCCAAATACCCGTCGCCTGTAGTCGTCCCTTGCCCATTACCCGCAAACGTGTTGATCTTGCCGTCAGTGCCCACACGACGCACACGATTATTCCCCATATCGGCAATATAAAGGTTTCCAGATTGGTCGAGAGCCACACCGCGCGGATTATTCAGATTTGCGCTGGTCGCCGGGTTTCCGTCACCCGAAAAGCCGCTCTGTCCGTTCCCGGCTACAACGTTAAGCTGCCCGGTGGAGAGGTTCAACATGCGGATATAATTGGTGGCGGTATCGGAGAAATAGAGAGAGTTCCCAACGAGCGCGATGCCGTAGGCATTGATGCCCCCCAAGCCATTACCGGCTAGGGTGTTGATGACTCCATCGGCGGCTGTGACGATTCGGACGCGATCACTGACGCCGTCGGCGATCAGGACATTGTTATGGAAATCGACGGCGATACCGAGAACGTTCAGGGTTGCGGACTGAGCCAACCCCCCGTCTCCGTCGGAGCCGCCGGTGCCAGTTCCGGCGAACGATGAAATCTTGCCGGCTGGCGTGACCTCCCGCACCCGGGGAGCACCGTATTCCACGAAATACAGATTTCCTGTTGAATCGACGGCCAAGCTAGTTGGCGAGACGAGTGTAGCGTTGGTTGCGATCGTCGGATCGGGGGTTCCGCCACCGAAACCAGGAGACGAGGAGGAGGGAGTGCTTCCTGCATAGAGAATCAGTGTGTTGGAAGGACCCAGGCGGTAAACCCAGTTATTGCCGGTGTCCGCAATGTAGATGTTGCCCGCACTATCCGTTGCGACTCCCGCAGGGGCGTTAAGGTGCGCAGTCAAGGCCGGAGAGCCACTGGCGGAGGAGGCTTTCGTCCCGTCTCCGGCGACCTTGGCGATGAGCCCATCGGGCGTAACCATTCGGATAGTGTTGTTTCCTGTGTCGGCAATCAGAACGTCGCCGGCGCCATCTACAGCCAGCGCCGTGGGGTTACTCAGACTTGCATTCGTCGCCGGGCCACCATCCCCAGAACTTCCTGCGTACCCGTTGCCGGCAAACGCGGCAATCGTGCCGTCGGTTCCGACACGGCGGACGCGATTCGCCTGTGAATCGGCGATGTAAAGGTTACCTGCGGAATCGATCGCCAGCGCCACAGGTGTTAGCAGTGTTGCAGCTTTCGCCGGACCGTCATCGCCTGAGGAACCTCCCGCACCGGTACCGGCCACCAACCACACTGTGCCGCCCGAATCGACTCGGACAACTTGATGAGAGCCCTTGAGGGCCACATAGACGTTGCCGTTCCGGTCGGCCGTTACGCCAGCCGGAATGTTCAAGGTCGCCGAAAGGGCGGGCGCTCCGTCGGAGACTCCGCCGAGAATAGTGCTCACAATCGATTGCGCGTGTGCGAGGGCCGGAGCGAAGAGCGCCATCGCCGCAGCCATTCGGAATTGGAATGCGGTCGAGCCTGTCATGTACGTGCCCCTAGAATGACAGGCCGAATCCGACTTCAAGCTGGTTCGCGTCGGAACGGTAAGCCGCCCCCTGGAAAGTAGCCCCTTGCCAGCGAACGAATCGAATCTCGGGCTCAGCCTTCACCTTGAAGCTGTCAACGAAACGTAGACCGATGCCGACCACAAACCCGAGTTGGTTGGATCTGGAGGGGTGCGCAGGGATTTCGTCGTAAGCCTCTGTGTTGTCGGCAAAAATATATTCATTCGCGCTCTTCACCTGTCCCAAGTGGCGAAATTGAAAGCCGGCCGATGCGTACGTCCGCCCCAACACTCCATGTTGGGCCAACCCGTAATAGTGCGCCAGCGCCGGAAATTCCCAATAGTTCACCTTACTGCTCTGGGTCAGGTAATCCGCAGGCCGGGTGTCGGTGCTGGAATTCGGATTCCTTGTGCCGGTACGGACTATCGTTTCCTGGGTATACCGCACCGGTCGCACATGGAACTCGCCGGACACGGAAAGGCGCTTGGATAGCCGATATTCCACGACCGGTCCTAGCGCGACTTTGGCAGAATAAGAGCTTCCATAGTACGTGTAGTCCGCAATCGGCTTAGTGGTCGAAGCCTGCACGGTGCTGGTGTCAAAGGCGCCAACGGGATAGTAATCAACGCGAAACCCGATCGTTGGACGCCTGATGTCGTTCGTGTCGTCAGCCGCAAAGAGAAAGAGGGGCGCATAGCAGATGCAGAGAACAACTCGCGAGAGATAGTCGACCGTCATGAGAGAGATCTCCGAATTAGAACTGGAAACGCAAAGAGAATTCCACCGATCTTGGCCCACCCGAGCGGTAGGCAGCATTCACGCCTCCCCCGAATGACTGATTCAGCATCCGCGTCATTACGCCGAAATCTGGGCTCGACATGTTTGCGCCCTCGGAGGGAGTGGGGTTTGCGAAGTTTGGATGGTTGAGAGCGTTGTAGGCTTGCGCCGCGAAGCTGATGGAATATCGTTCCGTGATTGGAATCGAGCGGCGCAGCGAGAGATCCAACTGGGCGAAGGAGAACCCACGGAAGGAATTCCGCCCGAGATTGCCCTGTTCAAAGCCGGTCGGGATCACGAAGGCCGCCTTGTTCAATCGCCGGCCTCCGGGCGCATGCGGATCGCTGACCCAAATCGGCAGAGTGTTGTGGCTCGGCCGCACTTGCGCAAACAGTCCGGTGGCGGAACTGGTAGCGCTGCTCACACCTTGGATGTCAAAGGGGAGACCCGAGTGAGCAGCCGCGACAAAGTCCAGGTACCAATGGTGGACCAAATAGGATAGGAAGCCTTGAGAGGGAGTCGGCAGCCGCCACGAACCGGAGAAACTGATGTTGTGACGAATGTCGTAGTCCGAAGACCCGCGTTCCCCGCCATTAAACAGACTGGCGAACCCCCCTCCGAAGGCGACGTCGCTCGAACCCGTGTCGATAGCATGGGACCAGGTGTAGCTTATCTGCGTCTGCAGGCTGCTGCTCATGCGTTTGTGGAATTGGAGCTGCAATCCGTTATAGAAAGACGATGCCCCGTTCGTCACCTCTTGCACGAACGAATAAGCATTGGAATTCGACGAAGGCTGGGTCTGCGTCCGCATGAGTCGGGCGCCCTTAGTCCCGGACACGCCAACACTCAACATCTGGCCTGGGCCGAGGTTCTTCTCCCATGTTCCGTTCCACTGTAAAACAACCGGTGATTGCAAGGTGGGGTCGCCCGTTGTGATCTGCCCGTATGGGCGCGTCGGCGGGAGACTCGGCGGATCCAGGTAGCTCGGTGCGAGCGGAAATTCTGCTTCCGACACGGTGGTCACATTCGAGTACGGTGCTCCATTGAAGGCGCCGTCGACCACACCGTAGCCAAGGTCGTAAAACACTCCGAACCCGGCTCGCAACATCATCTCACGCCCGGGCGTATCATCCGATAGGTAGGCCACTCCGAAACGCGGGGCAACATCGAACCAGCGCGTGGGATATATCGGGTCGTTTTGCGTAACCCCGGCGAACGCGTCGGTCGATAGCGCCAACGGTTTGGGACCCTCCCGAGTTGTTGGAGCAGGGTTGACGTCCCATCGTAAGCCCCAGGTAACAGTAGTTCGCTCCGTAGCCCTCCACGTATCCTGACCGTAGGCGGAGAAGTTTTTGTAGGTTGGGTACACAGTACCGACATTGGAAGAAACCTGGCCGTTCAGTACGACGCCGTTTAGGAGCGACTCCGTATAGCCCGCAAGGCCATTGAACGAGACGCTCTCGTTGTACGGGCTTCGCTGATTTGTTTGCAGAAGTTCACGATAGTCGATACCCGCCTTCAGCGTGTGGTGGCGGCTGACTTTAGTGATGCTGTCGACGACGTTTATCTGTCCCTGGTCGTTCTCGGTCAGTCCACCGAACGAATAACCGCTCAGGCCCATGACATTCAGGTTGAATGAGCCGTTCGCGCTGGTAATTCCAGCCGGAAAAACCAGGGAATCCGCCAGGAGAGAGGCCCCACCAAAGTCATCCATCGTGGACTGCCTGCCCGCGGATGTTCTCGAGTAGTTCACTCTGAGGTCGTTCAACGCTCCAAAGCTGAAAACATGAGTGGCTCCGGTGGTCACCAGCAGCGAGTGGGAAGATTGGCTCGTCACAACGTTGGGCGATGAAATATCTGAACCTCGGCTAGTTGATTTGGACGAATTCACGCTGACCCTAACGAAGAACGTCGAAGTTGGACTCAGAATCTGATCGATCCGCACGCTGCCGGAGTTGCTTGATGACGGATTTGAGATTACGGCCCTGTACTGGGCCGCACCACTGCCCAATTCGACACTGTTCGGAATTGGAAATGCGTTGATGTAAGGCTGAAGGGCCGGGCTCGCCGCTGCACGGGAGGCAAGGTCCGGCACATCGGCGATCACGGACTCCGGTGCTTCCAGATTTAGCCTTTCGAAGGAGATGAAGAAGAACGTCTTGTTCCGGACAATAGGACCACCCAGAACGCCCCCGGGCCTCTCCTGGCTTTCGCGGCCCTTCGGGTAGCCGCCGGCGTTGGCGAACCAATCGTTGGAGTCAAACTTGTCGCTACGTATGTAGTCAAAGAGAGCACCGTGAAAATTATTGGTTCCCGCGCGACTGGTCATGACCACCTGGGCGCCAGGCGACCGGCCAAACTCCGGCGCAAACGACGAGGTCTGTACTTTCATCTCTTGCATGGCGTCGATCGAGATCATTTCGGTCGAGGAACCCCCGCCTGCGTCAGGTGGACCGCCACCCCCAGGACCAAATCCTCCGCCAAAACCATCGCCGGATGACGGCCGGTTCAGACTCACGCCATCCAACGTGAAGTAGTTGGTATTGGAGCGCAGTCCATTCGCGTTAAACCCGCCGTCACCCCTGCCGCCTGCCGCACTGGTAACGCCGGGCGCCATCAGAAGGAGAGATTCGGCATTCCTCCCGTTGGCAGGAAGGTCTTTAACATATTCCTGATCCATAACGATGCCCTGCGCGGCATCACTGGAAACCGGTTCCGCGCTTGCCGTGACTTCCACGCTGGTGGCCGCCGCGCCGGCTACTCTCAGCTCCAGCCGCAGAATCTGCCGATCGCGAACCCGCAATGTGAATCGGTCGAGCTTATAGGTCTCGAATCCGGTTTTGTCGGTTTCCAAGGAATATTCGCCGGGCTGGAGGAAGTCGATCGCCAAGAATCCAACGTCGTTAGTTTCCGCACGGCTGATCCGTCCTCGACCTAAGTCTGTTAGGGTGACTTTGGCCCTGGGAACAACAGCGCCGCTGGAATCCACAATCGAAACCGCTAACGAGGCCACGTCCTGCGCGAATGCCGTCACACTGCACAGGAACACCACTGCTGTGATTCTTCCGAACACCACCGGCTTCTGACCCCCTGTTTCACGGGTTCCCCAGCCGAAACGACCCGGCTGCGAGAGTCGGACCCGTGAAGATTTTGCTGTTCGGAATTAACGACGGCGGATCGCATGCTCTAGAGTACGGCGTTCACAGTACTTCACAATTCTTTGGGGGGCACTCTTTGGCCAAGGTCTATAGCTCAAGTTTGCCGCGATAAACCATGGGATTGAGGGAGAACCTCGCCCTTAGGATCAAGCTGCCAATTCGACTAACGAAGATCACTTCCTGGTCCTTCAATTGAATCGGCTGGTCGCCCGGCAGAAATGCGATCACGATTGAAGAGGAAAAATCGGCACTCACCCAATCCGTCTGGTATGCGGCTATAGGTCCCTTGGTTTCGCGCTGGAGCGAAGTGGACTTCACAATTAGTGCCGCGACCAGCGATTTCGCTAGATCGTCGTCCTGGCCGTGAACCGCCGGCCCGTGTCCCGAAGAGTCCACTATGAAAGCCAACGGCAGTCCGCTAATACTCAGGAGGTATTGGCGCAGGCCCTTGTCCGGAAGCGAAGCAGTCCGGCGCGCCAGACGAAGGGGAAGACCGGATTCCCACCGCACTACGACCTTAAAGACTGTCTGCAATCCAGAGCTCTGGCGCTTATGATTCGCCTTTCCCTTGTCTGGATTCGTCGCTGTCGGGTCCATTTCGAGGGTTACATCACGAACCCAGGGGGAGTGGTTTAGGACTGTCTGAATGTCGTCTCCGCTCCACTCGGTCGGATTCTTGTCTACCCAGGGTTCACTCGCAAACGCGATTGACGATGAACCGATCAACAAGGCTGACGCGCTGGTAAGGAAGTTTCTTCGTGTTGAATCCATAGGTTTCCTCGGTTTCACCATAGCCTCCGCGAAATCTCCGCCGAACACCACAGGTGCCTTCATTTGCGCAACCCACCCGGAGTGGCTTTGAATCTCCACTTAGGACGCCCTACTGCGCGCATGCTCTCGGGGCAGACGGATTGTGACACGCAAACCAGGCGCGGAATTATCCGCCAGGATAGTTCCCCGGTGTACGGCAATCGCCCGTTGAGCAATCGCCAAGCCCAAACCGACACCGCCGGCAGTCCGGTCGCGGGCAGTCTCCACACGGTAGAACGGCTTGAAGATCTCCGTCAACGCGCCGATCGGAACTCCCGGACCCCAGTCGCGGATTGATATTGCGGCGGAATCGGCGTCCCCGCAGGCGTATACGTGGATTCGCGTTCCCTCGCCCGTGTGTCGCACGGCATTTCGAAGGACATTCTCAATGGCGCGCCGCAGCAACTCGGCGTCGCCAATTATGCTGCCGGGATCGGAAAATGTGAGTTGGATTTCGCAATTCCGCTCCTTCGCCTCGATCTCGCATCGATCGGCGATCTCCGCCAACAAGCATTGAAGGTTCACCGGCTCAAGCTGTAGTGCACTGGGGTCGACCTCCGCGCGTGCAACCTCCAGTAACTCCTCAACAAGATCGTTGACGCGGCTGGCTTCCACTTCGATCTGCTCTAACGCCCCGGTCGTTCCACGTCTCACCCTTGGAATCGCCATCATCAATCGTGTCAAAGGAGACCGAAGTTCGTGTGCCATGCTTTCACACAGGCGTTGGTGGGATGCAACCAGAGATTCGATCCGTTCCGCCATTCGGTTAAAGGCACGGGCTAATCGCCCGATTGAATCCCCCGAGTCCGAAACCATGCGCACGGCCAGCTCGCCTTCCGCGAAATGATTCAAGGCGGCTTCGATCTTTCGCATCCGCCAGGTGATGTAGACGCCGACCGTACAGCAGAGGATGGAAATGAAAGGCAAGACCCATGCCAGGGGGCCAAACGGAATCCCAGGGTCGGACGCCAGACGTTCGGCCATGCACGAGTAGACAGGCGAATCTACAATCAACGCCGGGTTTGCACCATACGGCGGAACCAGAGAGGATTTCGCTTGCAAAACCAAGCCCGTTTCGACTTGCCCGGTCGCCAGGTCGCGGCCCGCGGAATCTAGAAGATGAATCCGTAGGCCAGGCCCAAGCGACGACCCCTCCAACACAGAACGCAGGGAATCCGGGCCGCCCCGTTCATAAGCGTCGTAGGCTGCTGCGCAAACCTCGGTTAGGTGGCCGCGAAACCGGCCGAACATTAGGATGCTGTTGACCGCGACCAATCCCGTACCACAACACAAGAACAGCACAAGCAGCAACCAGAGACTCGGCGCGCGCCGAATGCGTTTCGCCCAATGCTCAAAACGGCCATTCATGGATTTGGATTTGCCGGTTCAGAATCGGCGCAGAGGCGGTAGCCGGTACCCCTGACACTGAGAATCAGATTTCGACCTTCGTCCAGTTTTCGCCGAATTCGACTCACGTGCGTGTCGATTGAGCGATCAAAAGGCGAGGCTAAGCGCTTGTAAAGGTGAAGACTCAACTGATCGCGCGACACGACGTTCCCGATCGAGCGAAGCAATTGTTCGAGAATCTCACACTCCATCGCCGTGAGATTGAGGTCTCTGTCCCTATAGTAAGCCGTTTGAGTGCCCGGCAGCAGCGTGAGATCCCCAGTCTGAAGTGGCTGTGGCGACCTGCCGCAGGAGGGGGCAGACCTGTGCAGGATGGCGCGGATCCGCGCCACCAACTCCTCCGGATAGAATGGCTTCGCGAGATAATCGTCTGCCCCGCAAGCAAAGCCCTGGATACGGTCGGACGGGCCGGATTTGGCGGTCAACAACATCACGGGCATGCTGGAGCGCTGCCTGATTCTGCACAAGGCCTCGAAGCCGTTCAGTCCTGGCATCATCACGTCCAGGATTGCAAGGTCGTAGCGGACCGTCTCTGTTCGCGCAACGCCGCGCAACCCGTCAGGCTCAAAGTCGACACAATAGCCCGATTCCTGAAGGAACTCGTGCAACATCGAGCAGAGCTCCGGATCATCATCTACCACTAGAAGTCGCATTTTGCTGCCAATTGCTCGATCTGGATGAGTTCTTTGCCCTCAAAGCCGCCGCAGGCCACGGGCCACCCGAGCTCGATTGTATATCGGCGATTCGCAGTAGGGCTGTACGATACAACTGTCGGACGGCATGCGGCGACTTTTCGTTGCGATTGGTGTGCGTGCTGAATGTTAAGAATTGTTAAGTCGGCTCCGCGTCCTGAGATGCCCTTGAGCCCTTTCAACTAAACAGCACAAGCCTGCGGACACGAAAGGTTGAGGAATATAGCGATTCTTGAAGTAATCTGGGTGTCGCCAAAGAACTCCGTCGGGACCTTCACCTCGAATTGACTGCCCTCTATCCTGCCATCGACGATGGGAGAGTCTTCAAACGGCAGCCTCTGTGTACCTGTGATTTTCCCGGTGGTGTCGACTTTGAGCTCGCACTCGAACTCGAACTCGACCTCGCCCATCATCGAGTTTTCGGTCCTCTCCACCCCATGTTCCCGCGATGTCGGTCGCAGCGAGAGCAGGACCGGCGAGTGGAAGAACGCAAAGTTCCACTACTGCAGTTCTCATACGGCTACTTCACCCTTTTTAGCGTGATCGGGCCGGGACTTCCGCCGGCGACGCCGTCCATCTTGATATTGAGCGTCATCTCGCCGCCGTTGACGGTTGTGGGTAGCCAAAAGTCGGTGACTCTTTGGAATCAGCATGTTGCGTTCGGGACTGATTGCCTGGCCGTCAGCCGTTACGGGATGTTACAAGAGATGATTCGTGGCTGAATTCATCCTCTCCATCCTCGTGGCTGCC
>Ga0181529_10003521_pt1 | contig 17784 bp, 12 predicted proteins | sample PEATcosm2014_Bin_36_FD_119763 | JGI IMG/M metagenome (GOLD analysis project Ga0181529, IMG submission 119763) | Peatland microbial communities from MTU Mesocosm Facility, Houghton, MI, USA - PEATcosm2014_Bin10_30_metaG | ecosystem: Environmental > Terrestrial > Soil > Wetlands > Peat | place... | reverse complement strand
GATGGCGAACAATTTCGCGGAAGGTGAAGGTGGCCAGACGGCGCAACAGCCGGCGGCGGGCCAGATTCTCGGCACCCTCGATGTCGCGGGCGCCAAAAACCACTTGGCACGTGCCGCGGTCGATCCATTGGTAGCCCTGTCGCAGGGCCGTCAGTTTGAAGGGCAGATCGGCGTCGGTGAAGGCCAGCACGCGGCCGGTGGCGCGGAGCATGGCGGCCCGCACGGCCCGACCTTTGCCGCCCTGGGGAGTCATGCGCAAGGTCGAACACTGAGGCCCTAAATCGCGCGTCAGCGCAGCCGTACGGTCGGTGCTGCCATCGTCGACCACGAGGATTCGATAATCCACCCCCCACTCGCTCAAGAAAACGGCCAACTGGGCCAACGTCCACGGCAGGCGTTTCTCTTCATTATAGGCGGGAATAATGACCGTCAGATCATGGTCGGTCGGAGCCACTGTCAAGGGTGACACCGCGGACCGACCTTCTGACACGTTATCGCCGAGCGCGAGGGGGCTGATTGTGCTCATGCGTCCATGCTGGTCTGGGTGAGAGGGGCGTAAGATTGTGGGTGGAACGATACCGACTTTCGCCACCCGTGTAAACGCCAATTCCCCGTCCAAAACGGGGCACGCAGACAGTTTGTGCCGCGGAAAACTGGAGACAAGGGCTGCTCCCCCTCACTTCTGCAACGATCCCGAAGATGGGAAATCAGTGCAGGAATGGAAAAAGGGGAAACGGGGGAAAAAGGAAAGCTATGCTGCGGGCTGTGATTGGTGCCTGTCGGGCACCCGGTGTGAAGCCTGCTGAGAGCATCGCCCGCGCTATCTGGACCGCTTTTTTGGGCTTGGGGACGGCTTTTTTGGGCTTGCGGACGGATTCACCGCATCCAGCCCGCGTCCGCCTGTGGACGGGGTCGCGCTCGCTTTTGGCGCGGCATGCGTCTCAGCGGGGGGGGCCGACTCCCTTCGCGCCTCGTTCAGTTGCCGGCATAGGGCACTATCGTCACACTCGTTACGCACGATCAATGACCCATCGGAATCCATCAGCAGCACCTCGCCGGGGGCGGCCAGCGTGCTCGTTTTTTTGCCGAGGTGTTCGCCGCCGCGAAAGTCCAGCGCCGTGACGTCGCTAAAGAAGTTGACCGGACTGCCGGCCTCGCGGACCGAAACATCGGGAAAATTGGCCACTTGGCCCCGTGTCACCGCAAACTCGTGGAAAACTTCGAGGCCACTGCGCTCCAGCCACTTGACCACGGTGATCTGGCCGGTTGGGTCGGCGTTGGCCCGCGGCAGCTTGACCGTATTGGCTAAGACATGCGTCTCGCGCGGCACGGCGATGATCGGGCTGGGTTCGGACCACTTCGTGATGAGGACTTTCTTGTCGGCCAACGCCGCATTCTTCAGCACGGCCGCTCTCACGCCCGAGTTGGGGTTTGCCAAGGCCAAGCGGACACGGTACAAGTATTGCTTGCCCGGCTCCACTTTGAAATCGAAGAAGCGGAAAAGCCGATAGCCCAGGTCCTTTTGCTCCTCGGCCGTGTCGTTACTCGGGACGGCCACGGTTTTCACCACCGCGCCCGGCTTGGGTTCTTCGCCAAATGGGGCGCTTTCGCCGGCCGGAGCACGGTCGCCTCCGCCGCCGGGAGCCTCTCGCGAATCTCGTCCTCCGGCCGGACCGTGTCCGCCCGAGGGATTACCCTGCGCATCTTTCTTTTCGAGTCCGATTTCCGGCTCGTGGGCCACGTGTTTGTCCCAACGGCCGCGTGCCAACGGTGCCAAGGGGAAGGCCAACTTGCGAATGATATACTTCGAATTGACGACATCGGATTCCTTCGCCAACGAATACAGCGTCTCTGCTTCATTGACCGCTTTGTACGATAGGAACTCCGTCGCTTTGTCCCAATCAGGATTGGCCGTATCGCCCGAATTGCCCACCTCGACGCGCTGCACCCAGTAGCCAAGATAGTTGGGATAGTCTTTCGTCGGATCGAAAAAGACCGACTGCTTGAGCGTTTCGGCGTAGGCGGCCTCTTGTTTCTCCAGGGGAACCAGGCCGGTCAGGACAATCCATCGCTGCCCGCGCGTCGAATCACTCGCGGCCTTTGCCGGCGTAGCACCCGCCTCCGGCTTGTCGGCAGCGCCCGCCGCATGGAAAGCCCCCATTCCCGCCGCACCACGCAGGTCCTGCACGGCGAACAGCGCGGGCACGTCGCGTAAGGGCCGCTTTTCGAACAGCGGGGTGTCCCACAGGACGATGCCGTACCAGTTTTCCCGAATCGGATCGCGGCTGCGGCTCGCGTCGGCAACGTAGTCGCGGTCCTTTCCGGGCAGTTCGGCAAGGCCCGAGTCCGCCGGGGTGGCATCGATCGTGCGCTGTGCACTGGTGGCCTCCGCCTGCAACTGGTCCGGCGCTTTGTCGAACCGGCCCGACTTGGAGATCGCCGAGTAGACCATCGACAGGAAGATCACGCCCACGAGCCCCAGGACGATCTTCTCCACATTCTGAAGCAGGAACTCCAGAATCGTGTCCTTGTCGAGATTCAGTTTGAGTTTCTTCATACCTCAACTCTTGGCGAAGTTACGGTTTCGACGGTTTTCCCGGTGCCGCGGCCGGTGGCGCAGGGGACGGCGCCGTACTCGGTGAGGAAGCCGGCGGCGCCGCACTCGGTGGCGCAGCCGGAGCTGCCGCACCCGCTGGCGTAGCCGGCGCCGCGGCCGGTGCTTTTCCTGGCGTGGCGGCCGGCGCTGCCACCGGCGTGGGGATGGCCGGTGCCGGAGAAGCCGCCGCTTCCGTCGGCTTGTCCGTCGCGGCGCCCGTCCCCAATTTCGTCCCGTCGGGCGGATTGTAAATGTAGATCACGCCGCAAATATCCACGTTTCGATCATCGCTCGACGATGGACCGCCTCCGCCTTCACCAGGCTTTTCCGGAGCAGCACCCGAGGGCTGGTTTGTCGCATTCGTGGCCACGCTTCCCGCCCCGGTGTTGCCCGCGCTCTTCAAGATGCGGATGTGCTGCACTTCAATGGGCATCGTCGAGTTGGCACACTCAACCAACAGCTTGGGCAAGCGCCGCTGATCCATGACGAAGCTCAGGTGGATGGGCATCCGCTTGAACTCATCGCAGGGATGCTTGGCGTAGGGGTATTCGGGCAAGTATGGCAACGGCTTTCCCTTGTCGTCCACGTAACGTTCCGCCATCAGTTGCTGCCGATTCCGTTCTTCGTTGGCCGCATTGGTCCCTGCCCCCGCGCCCGGCGCGGGCGCCCCGGCACCAGCCGCCCGCTCGGTCGATTTCGCCAAAATGGTGCCTTCCGCATCCTTCCAAGCTTTGACTGCATTCTGGCCGATCTCCAGGGCGATGATCCGCTTGACGGCCGCATTGGCAGAATTGGTGGCTCCCTCATTGGTTCTGCCGACGACACGCGCCAGCGCCTCATACACCCAGAGGTCCTCCTGGGCCAGAAGGATGGCCAGCGTCGAAGGTGTTTCCGGCCACTCGAACTGGTGCACCAGGGCGTCGTAATCGCTCTTGTTCCATTCCACGGTACCGATCAAGTCCTGGTCTGCGGTGGCGCCGGGTGCGGCTCCCGACGGCGGTGGCGCACCTTGCCCGGCGACTGCCGGGGCAAGGACGACCGCTGGTTTCCGCTCGGCGCCGCCCGGACCGCGACCATCTTTCGTGCCGCCGGCTTCCCCCGCCCGCACATCGCCGCCGGCCGACCGGCGGGCATCGATCTGCTTCAACAGCGTGGGCAGGTAGCGGCCGATGAAATCCCGATACTGGTCTCGATAAGCGGGCTTCAACTCTTCTTTGGCCTTAAGAGTCTCGAACTGTTGTTTAAAATCGTCGCTCAGCACGGGGGGCAAGGGATTGTTTTTTTTCTGCTCCAAATATAGCGTTTCCCACGCCTTGTACACGGTTCCCTTCAGGGCACCGTGTTGTTTCTTGATCTTGTCGATCACGCCATCATTGGGCGGATTCGGCGGGATTTTGATGCTGCTGAAGGCCTGCTCAAGCTTGGTCTTTCGCGCCGTGAACTGGGTGGCCAAACTGGCCGTGGCCTGCCACCAACAGACGATGGCCACGATCAGCATCACTCCGCAAATGATCCAGAAATGATACTTGAGCAGAATGTCCAGGTACTTTTTGAACTTATCCATCGTCGTTTGCAAGGCCGCTCGGCCGGCGGCCGCTAAACACGGGTTATTGTTGCGCCACCGGCGCCGCGGCCTGGTCCTTGGCCTTCTTCGCCTCACGTCGCTCCGTCGGGGTCTTGGGCTGCCAACAGAATTGCACGTCAAAGTCGAACTGCTGCACCTTCACCGTGCGCGGCCCGTCGTCGCCCGCGGCATGCACCGGGTGGGGCGCATCCACGGTGCCACCCGACGCAGACTTGGCCTCCGGCGCCGCCGCCGTTGCTGAACCGCTCCCGGTTTGGGCGGTGGGAAGAAGCAGATCGACCGCCGTGGGTTTTAACGGTTTGACCAACACCGGACAACTGATGCCCAGTTCGCGCATGGTCAGTAGTTCGGCACCGCCCTTACTGTCGCCGGCGAGCTTCACCTTGCCGGTGCGGAGCTTTTCGACAAGTGTTTTGCGGACATATTCCGCACCGCGAACCGTGTCGAGGCGGTTGGCGTTGTGGAAGTGGTGGCCCCGGAGTTGGATAATCCAACCCGGTCCGGTCGGCGGCTGAGCGCTGCCCGCACCCGCGTTAGAACCGGTTCCCGCGCCGGCGACAGCAGGGCCGGCGGGCGCCTTGCCCGCTGCATCCGGCATCTTTTCGTCATCCTGCTTGACGACCGCGTACCACTTCGAAACGTCGTCCAACCATTGGCATTCCAGGTCAGTGACGTGCAGTTCGTTGCTTTCGGTAATGCGTTCGGCATTGGAAAGCGGATGCTCATCGGGCTTGCGGGGCGGATCGCTCGGCAAGCATTCGTTGACGGCTTTGAGCAACTCCAGCCAGCGAATGCGCCCTTCCACGTTGCCGACCAGGTGCTGGCCAATTTCGTTGGTGTCTTGAAATTCCTTTTTGGCCTGGTCGCACTCGCTTTTCAGCCGGTCGGCATTGCTCTTGATTTGCGTGGCTTGCGATTCGGCCGCCTTCCAGCGATCTGCGTCGACCTTGCCCAAGGCCAGCGAGTAGGTGGCGAAACTGATGCTGCAACCCAGCAAGATGGCAGCGGCCGCGGCCACGGCCCAGGGTTTCTTGCGATCGATCAGCCGGTCGAGGGTGATTTCCTTGGGAAGGAGGTTCGTGTGGACGGCCCCTTTGCCCAGTCCCTGCAAGGCCAGCCCGTACGCTACTCCGAAGGACAGCAGGTTCTCGCGGAACGAAGGCGCGGAAACCACCTGGGCGCCCGTCAGCTTGCGAAAAGCGTCCATTTTCTCGATCTCGTAGCCGAGATGTTGCGAGAGGAAGCGGCGCAGGCCGGGAAGTTTGATGGCGTTACCCAGGGCGATAATCCGCCCGATCTTTGCCGAACGGTCGAGGTTCGAGAAAAAACTTAGCGACCGCTGCAACTCGGTCAGCAGATCGTTGAAGACCACCTTCATCGCCTGAAATAGCGCCTTCGGATCGGCGGCCGTGGCGGCGTTGCGCTTCAAATGCTCCGCCTTGGCAAAGGTGAGTTTCAACTCCTTGGTCAGGGCCTTGGTAAAATGACTGCCGCCCAACGGAATGCTCCGCTGCCACACGCGAAAGCCGTTGGAGATCACCAGATCCGTAGCGTCGGTGCCCAACGAGACCACGACGACCGACTCGGGCGGGGTTTCGGGATCGTATTCCTCGGCCGACGGCAACGCGCCCAGTTGGTCGAAACGAAGGAAGTTGTACAACACCTCGGGCGTAAGCTGGACGATATCGACTTCAATGCCGGCCTTCCGGAAGGGCTCCAACACGCGGAAGACCGCGTCGCGTTTCATTGCAAACAGGCCGACCTCGGTCTCTAAGGCAAACCCCTCCTCCTCGCTACCCCCGCCCATTCGTTGGTAGTCCCAGATGACGTCGTTCAGGTCGAACGGGATTTGCTGCCGGGCCTCGTAACGGACAATGTCGGGGATTTTCTTGGCCTCGACCGGCGGCAACTTGATGAATCGGGCCAAGCCCGCCTGCCCGGAGGCCGAAACGGCCACCCGATCACCCACCACCGAGTTCCGCGAGAGAAACTGTTTCAGCGCCTCGCCGATCAGTTCGGCCGGGTCGGAGCCGGGCTGACTGAGAATTTTCGGGTATTCGATGTAATCGAAGGCCTCGGCAACGATGTTCTCGCCGTCCTCATCGGCGCGGCAGCGTATGGCCTTCAGGGCACATTGGCCGATATCAATGCCCCAAACCGCACCACTTGCCATATTGTCACTCCTCCGTCGATGCCCGCCAAACCGGTGGGCAAATCCGACCCTTCGCTCTGTTCCCGACAGCCTCAGGTCCGAAGCTGACCTGCCAAGAAATGGCACAACCAGACTGCCTATTCTCTATAGTTCATGTTATCGTGGGGGGCAGACGACTGTCAACCAATTAATGACGCAGTCGCGAATTGCGGATCGACCCCTGTGTAGCACGGCCGCCCTCGGCTGTGCCAACCCGTCAACACCCCGAGGGCGGCTGGCCGCCTCCAGAAACAGTGGCTTAACCGCCGAAGCTTCACCCCGCTCCTAACCCCTTATTTGCCATGAAGTTCGACCAACTGGTCAGTCTGCTGCCGTGCCAAAGCCTGGAGGACTTCGACCTCCAACGGAAGGAGGAAGACGCGGAACAATTGCTTTCGGCTTGGTCGACCTTGTGGCATCCGCTGTTGTTGGCCAGCGCAGGTTCGATTCCGCGTTGGCTGCCGGCAACGTCTCCCCCCCCCGATCCGTCGAACTGCCTGGCCATTCTGCCCGACTGCTGCAAGGCGTCGCTGCCCGAGAATTGGCTGGCGCAAGCCGAGGCGGCCGGGGCCTGCGTGTTGCAGAACCTGCCGAACCGCGACGACATGCTGGCAGCCGCCCTGGAACAACTCGGACCGGACCAGCCGAGCGTCGATGCCGACCTGGCGGCCGACTTTCTCGCCTTGGGGTTCTGTCACCTTCAGGTCGAATTGCTGACGCGGAAGCTGCGTTACATGAGCAATCTCGACGAGGGATCGCTACAGACCGCGGCGCTGGCGGCAGCCGACGAAGCCCGGCAGGGTGACGTCGAAGCTGCGCGCCGCCATCTCCAGTCGGCCTTCGATCGACTCCACGAGGCCCGGGAGTATTTCTATCCAACCGAAGCCCGGCTGCTCGACCTGACGCTGGTCGCGCCCAGCACGTTAGGGCCCTCGTTGCGGGCGGAGCTGACCAGCGGGCCGCCGCGAAATCTCCTCATTGCGGCCGAGGTCGTTGAAGAGATGGCCCGGCGCGAGCCGGCAACGCTCGAAGGGCTCAAACAGGCGCTGGCCGACCATCGGGCGGCGCTGGTCGGGGGCGAGTACCTCGAAGGCCGATTGCCGCTGTTGGACATCGAGGCCATCGAACAGCACCTTTGCCGCGGGCTCATGGCCTATGAGAAACACCTCCAACAGCGTCCCACGATCTTCGGCCGGCGACGATTCGGCCTGACGCCCGTGCTGCCGCAGATTCTCGCGCGTCACGGCTTCACCGGTGCGCTGCATTGCACGCTCGATGATGGCCGCTTTCCCACCGCCAACCAGAGCCGCATTCAATGGGAGGGGATCGACGGCACCAGCATCGAGGCCATCGGCAGCTTGCCCATCGACGCCAGCCGGGCCGAATCGTTCCTGCGAATCGCCGAGAAATTGAGCGACGCCATGAATCTCGACCACACGGCGACGGTGGTGTTTGCCCATTGGCCGGGCCGGTCGAGTCGTTGGTATGAAGACGTGCGGCGGATTGCCGCCTATGGCTCGGTTTTTGGCACCTTCAGTACGATCGGCGACTATTTCGAGCAAACCACGTTGGCCGGACATCAGAGCCACTACCAGCCCGACGAGTATCGCTCGCCGTATCTTCGGCAGGACGTCACGGCCGGCCGGCGCGACCCGATCTCCCGCTGGGTCCGCTATTTTCGCCGCCGCGCAACGCTGCAGGCCCGCGAGACGCTCCAGACGCTGGCAATCGTGTGTGGCGTGGCGGCGCCAAAGGGGGAGGGGGAAACCGGCGAGCAACTGGCCATCGCCGTCGAGGCGTCGCTTGCCGCTGAAGACGATACCGACGCCGTCTTGGACGAGCGTTTGATCAAGTCACTCGACGAACCGCTCTTGGGCTTCGGTCGCGCCGTGACCCGCACGACAGATTCCCCGAGACGTGGTTGCCTGATCATCAACCCCTGGAGTGGTTCGCAGCAAGCGGGACTTTCGCCTTCGTCCGTCCTTCGTCATCCTTGGTCGATTGACGTGCCGGCTATGGGCTTTGCCTGGATCGACTCCGCGGCCGAACCGCCGCCGGCCGTGATCGAGCGGAAGGGATGGTTCGGCCTGCGAAAGCCGCTGCCCCAGCCGCCCCTGGCCGAGGAAAACGTATTGCGTAACGAGTTTTTCGAGGTTCACTTCGATCCGCACACGGGCGGCATTCGGACAATCTCCGACTACCAGAGTCGCGATCCTCGCCTAGCTCAGCAGATCGCCCTGCGGCTGCCCCACGGCGGCGATCCCGGCGCCGACCTGAACTATTCGGTCATGGCGGCCGATGATCTAACGGTGACCTCGGCCGGGCCGGTGCTGGGAGAGATCGTCAGTCGCGGTCGACTGATGGATCGCGACGGCCACCGCGTGGCTGGCTTCCGTCAAACTACTCGGGCGTGGCGTGGCAGCCGCGTCCTCGAACTTGAGATCGAGTTGGAGATCGACCGTTTGCCCGGGGGAGCTCCTTGGGATTCGTACTATGCCGCCCGGTTCGCTTGGAAGGACGATGCGGCGACCTTGCAGCGCGGCACGAACATGGCCCGGCACCCGACCGAGCTCAAGGAGTTCGAATCGCCGCATTTCATCGACATTTGCCGCGCCAAGCAGCGCACGACTCTGCTCTGTGGCGGACTTCCGTACCATCGCCGATTCGGGCGGAAGCTCGATACGTTGCTGGTGACGGGGGGCGAGACCGCGCGGACGTTCCGCTTGGGGATCGGCATCGACGTGCCCAATCCGATGGCCGCGGCACTCGGGTTTCTCGTGCCGCCGCTAGTCTTGCCCGATCAGCCGCCCACGCCGATGCCCACCGGCTGGTTGTTCCATCTCGACTGCCGCAACGTGCTGGCCACGCATTGGGAACCGTTGCCGATGGCTCATCCTGCCGACACCACCGACAACAATCGCCGGGGGCTAACAGCCGCCGGAGAAGTTGGTTTTCGCGTTCGCCTATCGGAGACCGACGGTCGCGGCGTGCGGTTCGGACTTCGTTGTTTCCGCAGCGTGGCTTCGGCACAAAAGATCAACCCCGGCGACGTGTTGCCGCTGGACTTAGAGGTGGAGGGCGACTGCATCAAAATTCCTCTCGGCCCACACCAATGGATCGAAGTCGAAATCCGCTTTGCGTTGTGATGAGGTGGCAGCCGAGGGTCGCGTTTACACAAACCGCAGCGCCGCACGGGCTTCCGACGCTGTGCAGCAGTGCAACGCAAACGGCTTAACTCGATATTGAGGCACTGCGGCGTCAAACCGGAGCGGTTGACCTCCGCGGTCAACGACCCTACGATGGACCACTTGACGTAGCACAGCCGTCCTCGGCGGTGTGTGCGTATGCAGCCGAGGGCGGCTGTGCTACATGTCAAAGCCCGACTGACAGACCACGCGCATGATTATCACCATCGACGGACCCGCGGGAGCCGGCAAGAGCAGCGTCGCCCGGACACTCGCCCGGCGGCTGGGCTTCCGCCTCCTCGATACGGGGGCCATGTATCGGGCGGTGGCCTTGGCCGGCATGCGCCGCGGCCTCGATTGGAGCGTGCCGGAGGAGTTGGCCCGGCTGGCCCAGGGGCTTCAGTTTAAGCTGGCCGGGGAACGGCTCTTGGTCGACGGGGAGGACGTGACCGAGGCCGTGCGGACCACGGCCGTAACCGCCGTTACCCACTATGCGGCCGGCAACCCCCAGGTGCGGCAGCACTTGGTCGAGCAGCAACAGATTTTGGCGGGCCAAGACAATGTGGTTACCGAGGGACGCGACCAGGGAACGGTCGCTTTTCCCCACGCCGAGTGCAAGATTTTCCTCACGGCCAGCCCGCAGGAGCGCGCCCGGCGGCGACTCCGCGACCTAGAATCTCAAGGAGAGCCGGTGGCGCTGGAACAGGTGTTGGCCGCCCAAGAGCGGCGCGACCGACAGGATGCGAGCCGGCCGGTTGGTCCGCTGGTGTCCGCCGCCGACGCCATCGAGGTCTGTACGGATGGCATGACGTTGGATCAGGTGGTGGATCGGTTGGAGGAGTTGGCCAGGCGGAAAATGTCGAATAACGAAAACCGAAAAAGCATGTGATGGGACCACTTCGGCCTTCTGAAGTGATTTGTATGCAACGCCCCTCAATCCGCGACCTGTGGTACGAACTGCTGAAAAGAATGCTGCAACTAGCAGGAGTGCTGGCGTTGGGCGTGCGCCACTGGGGCCGAGAAAACATTCCGCGCTCCGGCGGCGTGCTGGTGGTGTCGAATCATCAGAGCCATCTCGACCCGATACTGGTCGGCATCGGCTGCCCGCGGCGGATGAACTACGTCGCCCGCGAGACGCTTTTCCGCTTCGCGCCGTTTGCCTGGCTGATCGACTCGGTGGGCGCCCTTCCGCTGAACCGGGAGGGGATGGGCCTGAAGGGAATCAAAGAATCGCTGAAGCGGCTGAAGCGCGGGGAAATGGTGGTGATTTTTCCCGAGGGCACGCGCACCCGGGACGGCGCCATCGGCCCCTTTCGCTCCGGTTTCACCACGTTGGCGGTCCGCGCGGACGCGGCCATCTTGCCCATGGCGATCGAGGGGGCTTTTCAGGCCTGGCCACGCTGGCGGAAGTTTCCCGGCCTGGGCCGCATTCGGGTCCGCTACGGTGCGCCCATTCGGCCGGCGGAGTTTGCCGGCCGCGACGAACGGGAACTGGTGGCGGAAGTCGAACGCCGCGTGCGCGAGTGCCACGACTGGTTGGAAAAAGAAAGCGGCCGGGCCATCGGTAAAGAATGGCCCGGCCAAGAGCGTTAACGGCTGCTTGCCCGGAGTGTCTGGTTGCTGTTGACACTCGCGGTGAGAGGAGTCGGCAGGCAGTTGGCGCTAACGATACCTCTTTCAATCCACACTCCACGCCCCGCTATCCCAGGGCCCACCTCCTTACAGCCGCTCCGCGGCTGTCGACTAGGCTTTTCCGCCAATCGGCGGCGCCGGCGGCAGTTGCGGTGCCGGAGACGGCGCGGTGGTCGGGGCCGGCGTCGCCGACTCCGGCGTGACATACACCGTATCCTTGCCGTGCCGTTCGCGGATGCGCTCGGCAAACCGCTTGGGGGCGGTCAAGGCGCGGTTAATATGTCCACGGGCCGACGCAAGTTTTGCGTGCCCATCGACGCGCTCGCAAGCCTGCACCGGCTTGCACGCCGACGGCAAAGGCCTCACCGGCTGGCAAGCTGGCGGAAGCGCTTGCACCGGTTTGCAAACGGGCACCGGCGCCGCCTGCACCACTTTTACCGGCGCGCAAGCCCTGACGGGCTTGCAAGCGTCGGAAGAGGCAATGGCCGCACTCTCGACGCCGGCCAGCAATGTAAAAGCAACCACGGACACGATCGACCAACGAACTCGACTCATAACAACTCTCCTTGTCAAAAGGGGACACGTGGTGATAACGGACTAGACCCCCCGGTCACCCGCCGTACCGCCCATGTCGACAAAGACGTTAAGCAACTCCCGTGCCGCAGCAGGCAAACCGCCGCGCGCAGGGAGTACCTGCTTGGCTCAACTGCCGCTTTTCGCTGCTTGCACAATGTTTACGACCGTCAAATCCTTCGTCGGTCAATCGCCAAGGTCGCCTGCCGGCGAGAAGATGTAAGACTTGTAGGGGAAATCCATGGCGTTGGCAGGCTTTTTCTTCGCCGCTGGGACACAATGTGTGGTGCTTCGCGGAAACGAGAGCAGGTCACAGATGGCCAGCATCTGCCAAGTGAGACCCCGCAAACATCCTCGGAAACACCGTTAGTTTGCTGATGTTTTTTGGCGGTTTGCAGCTTGGACTAGAAGTAGAGTGGGCCGAGCGCAGCGAGTCCCACCACCCGAACTGGTTCAACATGGTGGGACTCGCTCCGCTTGGCCCACCCGACATTTTCGGTAATCTCAAACCTTCTGCATCACCACCAGGTCCTGGTAGTTATTGCAGAGGCCGGGAAGCAAATCGACGATGCGGAAATGCTGCTTCCACTGCCGCAACACGTAGGCCGCATCGTGATACACAAGTCGATAGTAGCCGGCGCGGTCGATGTGGCCGTCGAGGATCGTGTCGCTGCCGACGTCGATGAAGCCGGTCGTCTTCCACGACTTGAATTGCTCCAGAGAAAAGCGATTGCGGAACCAACTTATGTCGCCGACCACCGTCATCAGTACCACTCCGCCCGGCTTGGTGATGCGCCGCAGTTCGGCCAGCCATTGATGCTGCATTTCTTCCGTAAGATGGGTAAACACGGAGATGCCGAAGATCAGATCGAACGAATCGGCCGGAATATCCAGCGGCGGCTCCAAGCGGCCCTCGTGAAAGATGGCCGCCGGATAGTGTTCCTCACACCAGCGCAGGTTGTCGTGATCGATCTCGATTCCCGTAATCTCCGATTTGGTGCGGGCGACGAAATGCCGGAGCACCCGGCCGCAGCCGCAACCCCAGTCGAGAATACTGGGAAAACCCTCGTACCCCTCGCCAAAGCAACGCCGCAGCGTTTGCTGCATCTTCATGTAGACGGTCGCGCCGGCCACGTGAAAGGCGTCTTCGCTGGCATCGCCGATCCGTTGTCGGCGGACTGCCGCGGGCAGCGGAATCTCGTTGACGAGGTAGTAGAAGTCCTGCTCCTCGGTGTCTTGGCCTGGAAAAATGTCGTAGCCGATGCGGAACCGGTACACGCCGTCGGCCGCCGGAACGCGATCCAGCGGCGTGCGACATTCGAAGCCGAAATGCCCTTCCGCATCCTCGATATCCATCAGGCTGCCGATGTCGGCTCGGCCTCGCAAGGTGCAGACCTCGAACGGCATCTGGTTGACGTAGAACGTGGGGGTCACCCCGGGCAGCAATCGCGGCGGCAGCCACCAGCCGCGGGCCGAAAGCCAGCCATCGCGAAAGGCGACTCCATCGAGTTGCCACAGCCCGCGCTGGTACGTTGCCGCGCGCATTTCCCGCAGCAGCACATCTTGGAGCGGCTCGGTGATGATTTCTCCCACCAGGCTCGGCAGGGGCTGTTGTGTGTCGGCGAAACGGAGCGTGATCTTGTGCGGGAGCCCATCCGCCCGGCACGATGGCGGAATATCGAACCGGAAACCGTGGTTCGGCATCGCCTGGGGATAAAACTGGAGCAGGTCGGGCCGGTTTTCGGTGCAAGGCGCCACGGCGAGCAGTTGCGCATCGCACAACACTTCGACGTTGACGCACCGTGGCGAGTTTAGGTCCATGGCCCAGCCACCAATGCGATTGCTCTGGTGCGAGTCGACAAATCCGACAAGTTTGGCTTCCATGGTCGAGTCCTTCTTAGTGCCGGATAATCCCAATATCCCCTGGTATTGTCAAGTCCACAGACCCCCTTCGGGCGGAATCGTTGGCTCCTTGATACTGGCGGCGGGGTCGTTATAATCTTCCCGTATGTCTCAACTCGGCGTGAATATCGACCACGTGGCCACGGTGCGGCAGGCCCGCCGCACCTATGAGCCAGACCCCGTCTGGGCGGCGGCGCTGGCCGAAATGGGCGGCGCCGATGGCATCACCCTGCATCTGCGCGAGGACCGCCGCCACATCTCCGACCGCGATCTGCGGGTCCTCCGCGAAACGGTCACCGTAAAGCTCAATTTGGAGATGGCCTGTGAGTCGGAGATCCTGGCCATCGCCTGCGAGGTAAAACCCAGTCAGGCCACCCTGGTGCCCGAAAAACGGGAGGAGATCACCACCGAGGGGGGGCTCGATATTCTACGGCAACGCGACCGCGTGGCCCATGCGGTCGGCCGACTACGTCAGGCGGGCATCTCGATCAGTCTGTTTCTTGATCCCGATCCGCGACAGATCGAAGAGGCCGCCCGCCTGCGGGTCGACGCCGTCGAGTTGCACACCGGCCAGTATGCGTTGGCCGCGCCCGGACCGGCGCAGGAGAAAGAGCTGGCAAACCTCACGACGATCGGTGCTGCGGTTCGCCAAGCAGGGCTGGCGTTGCACGCCGGTCATGGCCTGACCTACCGCAATGTCCGGCCGGTCGCCGCCATCGCGGGGATGCACGAGTTGAACATCGGTCACAGCATCGTCGCCCGCGCCCTGATGGTTGGTTTTGAAGAGGCGGTGCGGGAAATGAAACGGCTGGTGTCGTAGGAGCGGTCCTCCATCAGCGAAGCAGGTTATGCTTAAAAACGTCTAAGCATGACCTACCGATTGAACGCCCAAAACGAGAGATTAATTCATGCCAACACGCAGTGAAGATTTTTCCGGTCTGACCGTGGCCATGATCACGCCCTTCCGCGACGGCCAGATCGACGTCGAGGCGTTGCAGCGCCAGGTGGAGTTCCAGATCGAGGCGGGCACGACGTGCGTTTGTCCGGTAGGAACCACCGGCGAGTGCCCCACCCTCTCACACCCGGAACACGAGCGGGTGATTTCGGCCGTGGTCGAGGCGGCCGGCAAGCGGATCAAGGTGATGGCGGGCACGGGCTCAAACAGCACCGAGGAGGCCTTGCGGTTGACGCGTTGGGCGGCCAAGGCCGGGGCCGATGCGGCGCTGGTCGTGGCACCCTACTACAACAAGCCCACGCAAGAAGGCTTCTATCAACATTTTCGTATTCTGGCCCAAGCGGTCGACATCCCCATCTGCGTCTACAACATTCCCGGCCGGACCGGTAAGAACATCGAGCCGGAAACGCTCATTCGAATGGCCGAAGTGCCTAACATTACCATGGTCAAGGAGGCCACCGGCTCGCTCGATCAAGCTTCGCAGATCATCAACGCCACCGACCTGACGGTCCTCAGCGGTGATGACAGCCTCACGTTGCCGCTGTTGTCCATCGGCGGTCGTGGCGTGGTCTCGGTGGTGGGCAATATCGTTCCCAAAGACGTGATCGCGCTGTTGCAAGCCTTTGCGTCGGGCGATATCCCGGCCGCGCAACGCTGGCATCACAAGCTGTTCCCGCTTTGCCGCGACATGCTCGGGCTCTCGACCAATCCCATTCCCATCAAGGCGGCCATGCAGATGCTCGGCCGCGACACGGGCGATTTGCGGATGCCGATGACCCGGCTCAGCTCGGCCGAAGAGGCGAAGTTGCGGACCACGCTCGTCAAGTACGGACTGCTGAAGAAGTAGTCTTCCCAGCACGGGCTGCGGGAAGGGGACAGGCCCATGTTTTCGGCCAACCGTTTGTTCGCAAAATACATCGGTTCGCCGAAAAATGGTCCAGTCCCCAACCAGGGTGTGAACGGGTACTCCGAGGGCCAGGCAACCCGTCATATCGTCGGGCGCTCGCTCGCCATGCTCGGCAGTTGTTCCGGCACCGGCAGTTTTGCCAGCCGCAGGAACGCCGCCAATAGTTGGTAGCCGCCCTCGGTCAAGATCGACTCGGGGTGAAACTGCAAACCGACTACCGGCAAAGCCCGGTGCTGGAGGGCCATGATCGTCCCGTCCTCGGTGCGGGCGGTTACTTCCAGGCAGTCGGGCAGCGAGGCCTCGTCGACCACCAGCGAATGATAGCGGCAGCCGGCCATCGGATTGGGCAGTCCCGCGAACAGCCCCCGGCCCTCGTGGCGAATCCAGGAAATCCGCCCGTGCACCGGCTCCTTGGCCCTGATCACGCGACCGCCGAGCGCAGCGGCGATCGTCTGATGTCCCAGGCAGATGCCCAACAGCGGCAGCCGGGCGTGGAAGCGACGAACCAACTCCAACGTACAGCCCGCGCGCTCGGGCGTACACGGGCCGGGCGAAAGAACGATCGCCGCCGGATCGAGCACCGCCACCATGGCCGCGTCGATGGCCGTGTTGCGCACCACGCGCGTGGCATGGCCCAGCCGCTCGAAGTATCGGGCGAGGTTGTAGACGAAACTGTCGTAGTTGTCGATCAGGAGGATCATCAGGATTCAGCAAAACCTAGAAACGCCCGAACCGGTCCCGGCCAAACCACTCCGCTGCCCAATCTGGCACATCTTCCCGACCAGATCGCACGCGCCAGGGCGGCCAGCGGACGCGAGGCGCGGACGTCTGAAACATATTACGCGAATCGGGCATGCGCCGGACAGCACCCCCCTCCAGCTAGTTGTGGATATGCGTCAAATCTGCTATAATCGAAGTCGCCGTGCTTGGGCTAATAAGGGACGCAATACCGGTGCCCAGGGAATGGGGCCCCCGTTTGGTCGAGGTCCACGTCCGGCAGACTCTCGATCACGCCCTCGTGCCGCGAGAAACCTTGTCGCCCCAAGCGCCACACCCGGGAGAATTATTGTGTCTCTATCGTCCAAGTTGGGGCTCTTCCGGCGGCGTCAGCGACAGGGCCGGGCCAATCGGTCCGCCGTACAAACTGCGCGATGCCGTTCTCTCTCTTTTCGGCACAGCGGACTGGAGCAGCTCGAAGAGCGCACGCTGCTGAGCGTCAGTTTGCAATACGACCATATCCTCGCGTGGAGCAACCCAGGCAATAACGTCGCCTTTGTCGCCGCACCGGCCGGTTCTTCGGCGCCGCCCACCAACGCCTTCAACCCGGCCCAAATCAAACAGGCGTACGGGATCGACCAAGTCAAAGACAATGGCGTCTTGCAAGACGGCACGGGCGAGACGATTGCCATCATTGATGCCTATGACAATCCCAAGTTCGTCAGCCGCAATAGCACGGCCGACGTGAATCAGGACCCCAACTTCTTGGCCAGCGACCTGCACGCGTTCGATGTGCAGTATGGACTCCCCGAGCCGGCCGGCTTTTTCACCAAAGTCGATCAGACGGGCGGCACAAATTACCCGACCGGCAATACCAATTGGGGAACCGAGATCGCCCTGGACGTGGAGTGGGTGCATGCACTGGCACCGGGGGCCAAAATCATCCTGATCGAGGCCAATAGCAACTACGACACCGATCTGCTCAACGGGGCCGCGGTTTGGGCTCGCGATCACTCCGGCGCCCAGGTGGTCACGATGAGTTTCGGCGGCAGTGAGTATAGCAGCGACCCGACTACCAACAGCATTTTCCAGAGCCCGGCGGACCATGGGATCACCTGGCTGGCTTCCACGGGCGACGACGGCGTGCCCGGGGGCTACCCGGCCTTTTCGCCCAACGTGGTGTCCGTCGGCGGCACGACCCTGACTGCCCCGGGTGGCGTCTATAGCTCGGAAGCCGGTTGGAGCGGCAGCGGTGGCGGCATCAGCACCTATGAGAGTCAGCCGAGCTACCAGCAAGGCCTGGCCATCCATAGCGGCACTAGCGTTATCAACCAGAATGGCCAACGCGTTACGCCGGACGTTGCTTTCGACGCCGACCCGAACAGCGGCGTGGCCGTGTACGATTCGTACTCCCAGGGCAGCACCTCCCCCTGGCTTCAGGTCGGCGGCACGAGCTTTTCCTCGCCGGCCTGGGCCGCCCTGATTGGCATCACGGACGAGATTCGCGTCCACCACGGCCTACCGTCGCTCGATGGTCCGAG
>Ga0181529_10003519_pt1 | contig 17787 bp, 8 predicted proteins | sample PEATcosm2014_Bin_36_FD_119763 | JGI IMG/M metagenome (GOLD analysis project Ga0181529, IMG submission 119763) | Peatland microbial communities from MTU Mesocosm Facility, Houghton, MI, USA - PEATcosm2014_Bin10_30_metaG | ecosystem: Environmental > Terrestrial > Soil > Wetlands > Peat | place... | reverse complement strand
TGGCCCTGACCTGCGTTGCGACGTATTTGTGGTTTACGTCCCAACTGTTCTTGCTCCATGCGCGGCAGTGTCGCTACTATACCATCATCGTCCTGGCTCAGCTCATACTCGCGCACGGCATCTATTTGATGCTGGCGCAGAAAAAGCGTGGAATATGGTTGGTCGCGTTGGCATTGGTCGTGCAGTTCTACTCGAACTATATAATCGTTGCGGCGAACGTGCCCGTTCTGGCCTGTCTGGCGCTGATTTGGCGCAAGCGGCATCCCAAGTTGCTCGGCTGGATGGCGGCCGCGGGCGGGATGTTTGCGCTGCTGGTCGTGCCCTGGCTGCTCTATGCCAAGTCGTTGAACCAATCGCATCATTTCCAAACGACCATGTATTGGCTTGACGTAGGTTACTACCTTAGCGAAGTGAATTCCTGCGTCCTGCCGCTGGTATTCCTGCTCTTGCCGCTGGGCGCCTTTCTTCTGCGGCTGCAGCGCGCCACCGAAACAAACAGGTTGCCAGCCCGCACGCTTCCCGCGGATGAGATCACCGCGCGTTGGGAGTGGGCCTTGTTGCTCTTCGTGCCCTCGTTCTTGTTGGTGGTACCTCTTGCGCCGACAGTGCAGGTACGCTACCTATTGCCGCTGGCTCCGCTGCTGACGATCCTGCTCGTGGTTTGGTTCTTTCGTTATATTCCCAACGTCGCGGCGGTAATCCTGCTGGCGCTCGTCCTCAGCATGCACAATGGCGCCTCGTTGCTGAGCGGGTGGATGCTTCCGGGCGGCTCCGAACCGCGCTGGCGGTTGATCAACTATGTTCAGAGCATAACCACACCGTATCACGATCGCACCGAAGGCGTAGTCGCCTTCCTGAAGCAGGCCGCTAGACCGGATCAAACGGTGTTGGTCGCGGACCCCGAGTTCCCGCTGCAATTCTATCTGCCCGTCAAAATCCTGAACATTCTCTTGCCGATGAAGCCGTTGGATCGGCTGCCGGATTGGGTCTTGCCTGAAAGCGCCTCCAGCGTCTCCCCCCTTGAGACGGTAGAAGTGCGCCGCGAAGTCCGCGATCAATATGAGCCGATCCGAATCCGCGTCCCCTGCTCCAACCGCGGTGGCAGCGTACCGGGTTGGGATGACTATGAGTTCTTCACTGCGCCGAAGAATTATGATCTGATCATTTACAAGCGGAAAGCCGCGGTAAGATGAAGAACCTGCCCAGCGCCAGATTGACCACGACAGGTTGCACGGCAGCTTTGCCAGCCAGCACCGAATCTAGCGGCCAATTGCCGGAAGTGATGTTACGGAAAGGTTGAGGGAAGAATCAGTCTTCATAGACCGCCAAGATATTCTCGGGCGGGACGTCGGGCTGAAAGAGGTGGGCCGGCGCCAGGATGTAGCCGCCGTCGTGGCCCAGGGTTTGGCTGTAGCGGCGAACTTCGGCCCGAACCTCCTCCGCAGTGCCCAGCGGCAGCAAGTGCTGCATGTCAATGCCGCCGTGGAAGCAGAGTCGCGCGCCGAAGTCGGCTTTCAGCCGTTCGGGTTGCATCTCTGGTCCGACCGGCTGAATCGGATCCAAGATGTCGACGCCGAGTTGAATCAGGTCGGGAATGAACGCCCGCATATCGCCGCAGCTATGGTACATGACCTTCGCCCCCAAACCGTGGATGCAATCCGCCAACTCCTTGATATAGGGGCCGACGAACTGGCGGAACATGGAAAGCGAGATCAACGGCCCGTTTTGGCTGCCCAAGTCGCTGATGACCAGGAACAGATCGATGCGTCCTTGCGTCGCTTCGGCCGCTCGGGTGTAGTCGGCCTTGTAGAAGTCGGTGAACTTCCGCGAGAGGAAATGCGCCCACTCCGGCCGCTCGACCATATCGAGAAACATCCCCTCCCACCCCCGCACCAGCGCCGGCCGTTGCCAAACGTCGGCGAAACCGTAGATCAGGGCATACGACTCCCAACGTTGGCACTGTTCGGCCAGGGCGGCGTGATCGAACTGATCTGGCGTGGGCCAGTCGAAATGCTCGATGTCGGCTTGGGTTTGCGCCGCGACCAGCGCCCCCGGTCCGTCCTCGCGCATCGGTCCCCAGGACGTCTGCCGGTACACGTAGCGCTCGCCCCAAAAATTTTGATACCGTCCTCCGCCCAGGGGTCGTTCCGGCGGGCTCGGCAGCTCCAAATGACGAATGTCCACGCCCAACTGATCGAGCACACGGTTTCGGTCGTCATGACCCAGGTGGGCGAGCAGTCGCTTCCAGGTGGGTTCTTCCGCCCAGAAATCGCGCGGCGTGCGATCGGGCAAACGATGGCTCAAGGCCGAAAGCACTCTCTCACGCGGTGTCATCGTGTGGTTCCTATTTCCAGGAGAGTCCATCGAATACCATGAACAAATGAGCTGGAATTGCCCATTGGGAGACCGCTCGGATAAGCTCCGAACGGCAACTTCCACCATGTTAGCCGAGAGTCGTGTAACCTTCAACGTGGCTGCCAGCTCTCCCGCCCGGATCCGCCCGAGGCGCCAAGCCGCTACTCTACCCGCAGTGTAATCAACCCATAAGCGGGCACTTCGATTGTCCCGCTCGCGCGAGCGACCGGCTCTTCGGCCAGATTGCTGATCCACACGGCCTTGCGCCGGTTGTCTCCCCAACGCAGCGTGGCCTTCGCGGGTTGGCCGGCAGCGCCGAATAGCCGCACGATCAACGCCTTATGGTCTTCGCTCGGCTTGATTGCGGCAACGATCACCTCTGGTGCATCTACTTGCAGCAGCGACCGGCCACTGGGAGCCGGGCCCTGGGCCGCCGCGGCCACCAGCGGTTGGCTCCGCTCGATGCCGAACCGTTGCGCCGCCGCCTGATTGTATTGCTGGTGCGGCCGCAGGCTATAACGGAACGTCGTCGGGCCATCCTGTTCGGCCCGATAGTTGGTGAACCAGTGGTTGTTCATCACCCACGAGTAGAGCGTTTGCGACGGCTCCAGCTTGGCCAGCCACTCGTTGGGTTTCTCTTGCATGCCCATCACGATCGCCGTGATACGGCCCACTTCCACCAGCGGAGCATCCAACGTCGCCCAGGTGACGCCGCGCACCTGGTTCGATATGTCCACCCAGCGGCCCACGGTAATCCACTCCTTGCACCCCCCCGGCATCTGGTCGACCTCGGGACGTATGACCGCCCAGGGGATATCCATCCGCATCACACCGTCGGGCACGTCGAAGGCGAAGCCCAGGTGCACGCCTTCCTTCTCGCGCACCGCCTTTTTGTCCAGCACATTGATGAGGTCCACGCGATCCAGCCCGTCAACGACGCGAATCTCGCGGCTCAGCTTGACGCATCCCGGGGCATCCGATTCCACCACGAGCGACGCGACCAGCGGGCCCGACTCCTTGACCGCGATTTTGGCCGGGCCGGCCTGGCGGGCCTCCTTCACTTTATCGCCCAGCACATAGTAGTAACGGTTCAAGGCCACGGCGGACTTCGTATCGCAAAGCTCGCCGCCAGCGGCTGTGCTCCGCAGGCTCACGATCGCCCCCGAGGCCGGATCGACCTGGACCGAAATGGCCGGAGTGCTCACGCCGCTGGCTTCGGCCTTTGCTTCGCCGGTGGCCGGGGCCTTGCCCGCGCCGATGGTAAATCGCCGGCCGGCCAGCCCCGGCACGTCTTTGGCCAAAAAGGCCAGTTCGCCCGTTGAAAGCCGCTGCGAGGGGACCGCGGTGCCATCGGGTCCCGTGACGACGTCGCCGGCGGCGCTCAGTTCCTTGTTGAGCACCAGCAGATCGGTCCGCGGCCAGGCCGACGTGTTCCATACGTCCACGGCGCCGGCCGTTTGGCTGCCGGCACGCCCGCTAACTGCGGCCGTCAGCAGTTTTTGCGATTCCGCGTCGCCGTCCAGTGCAAAGGCCTGTTTGATCTTCCATTGATCCTTCACAAACTGCTTGTCCGGCTCGGCGACGCTGTTCGAGGCACCCCAGGTATGCTCGTCATAGAGCATTACGTTGCGCCAGGCGTCGGAGAACTTCGCCGCCGGGTATTGTCGCGGCTCGCGCATCGCATAGAGCGCCTCGGCCTGCGTCAGCCGTTCGGCTGCCGTGCGATTTTGGGCCGTTTCCCGCGCCGACGAGCCCGCTCCATCCTCCCAATACGGCGTGAAATCGCCGCCGACCAGCGGAATCTTGCCAGCGTAGCGTTTCTCGAACTCCCCGAATAACTGACTGGTCGTGGCAATGACCAACCGGGGCGATTCATACTTCGCGTTCCAGTGTTTCACCACGTCGGGCAGGTCGGCATCGGGCGGGCCATTGTCGCCGCCCACGGTCCACCGCAACTCGACCATGTCGTAGGGATAGCCCTCCTTCTCCAGGAGAGCCAGGTGTTCGAGCAACACTTTTTCCATGTCCGACTTGTGGACGTGCCCGAACGCATAGCCCATGAAAGGAATCCAGCACAACACTTTATGCTGGCCGTCGGGCGCGAGCCAGTAGAAGGGTTTGTCTTCCCACGTGCTCATCGTTCGGCCGATACGCGCGCAATAGTTCGGACCGATGGAAAAATACTTCACGCCAGCCTGGGCCATGGCGGGCACGATGCCCCAGGTATAGCCCGGCACGTCACTGATCATGGCCGATTCGATCTTCACGCCGCAACGCCGGCTGATCGTCATCGCCCGCTCCATCAGCCGCAACAATTCCTCCGGCCGGCAGAGCCCGGTCAATTCATTGCCGTAGAGCGCGTGTAGCTCGACCTGCCCGGCGCGGATGGCGTTGAGCAGGCGTTGTTGTTTCTCCGGCGGCGCTTCGTGCAGATAGCTGTCCAGCGCCCAAAGCACCTCGGCATTCCACTTGAACCGCGCCGCGGGCGGATAGTCGGCCGTCTTGGCACATAGCTCCAACGCCTTGTCAATATTGTCCCATTGTTTGCGCTGCACCTCGGGCTGAAGATGCGTGTAGCCGATGTCGAGGTGCGAATGCGGCAACAGATAGACCGTCATTTTCCGGGCCGGCTTGAGCGTCGCCGTGGTCGCCGCCACCGTCTGTCCGGCATAGTCGACGGCGACTCGCAGGGCCCGTTGGGCTTTGATGGCGGGAGTCGCAAACGTCAGCGTCTGGCGGCCGAACTTCAACCGCAATGGCTTCGGCTCCTGCCCCTCGACACGCACAACGGTGTCGATGGGCGTCGCGTAGGGGTAATCCAGCGCGACTGCTAGCGGCTGGATGAGGCGGCCGTTCCGGTGTTCGACCATCGACTCCGCATGGGCGTCGATCCCGATGCCATGTGGCGCCGGCTCCGACGGGCCAGTCGTATAGAAGGCAATCTCCTTACCCCCGGGGCAGACGGCCCAGACATGGACCAATTTCGTCACCTGCCAGCGGACTTTTCTGGCACTGACCGGCTTCGGCAGCACGAACATGGTCTGTCCCGCCGGCCGGCCGTCGTGCGTAACGGGAATCGTAGCCACCACTTGCCCGGTCGCGTCGCTGAAGGTCAACCGGGACGCGGCGACCGTGGCCACATCGTGGCGGTTGACGTGGCAAAACGCGCCAATCGTCACCGGGGCGCCAAAATCGAACTCGACGAATGTGTTGACACCCTTGCCGTGCGAAGCGTATTCGGTCGTTGGGACACCATCGAGCAGATTGGTCGCGGGGAAACTGCCCCCCGGAAACTCCTCGGCCGCGGCGACAATTTTGGGCGCCGGCAGCGGCGTCAGCCGCACAAACGGCCCCTCGGCCCCCGCCCTGCCCACCCAACAAGCGGCCAGGGCAACAATCAGTGACACAACGATCGCGGGTTTACGCGTCATGGCAGCTCTCTCGTGCAGGAAGGAAGGTTTTTCTTGGAGCGGGTGGACACAAACGAAGCCTTCAACGCTGGCAGGGCAGCCGTATTCTACCAGAGTGCGCGACGGGGTCAATTTCTGCGATTCCTCGACCGGTATTTCTCGGTTAGACGTCGTTCGGATCTCCGCGCGACAACTTTCCCATGCTACCGAAGAGCTGCGCGGCATTCCAGGTGGCAGACAAGAATGGGTTTGATACAATGGCCAGTACAGTGTGTTTGGTTCCATTTCCGATTCAAGATAGCTCGGAAGGATCAACTACATGGCAAAGCTCCATTTCGTGCTTTTGTTCTGCGCACTCGCTGTGGCCAGCGCCACGTCGACTCACGGCGACAATCTCGTCGAAGCGTTCCGCCGTCCGCCCGCTTCGGCCAGGCCTTGGGTCTATTGCTTCTGGCTCGAAGGCAATGTCACCCGCGAAGGCATCACCGCCGACCTGGAGGCGATGCGGCGCGCGGGCATCGGCGGCCTGCTGTTCATGGACGGCAACATGGGAAATCCCGCGGGCCCCCATCGCTTCATGTCCGAATCCTGGCGCGCGATGTTCAAACACATGGCGTCTGAAGCCGATCGGCTGGGGCTTCAGATCAACGTGAACAACGACCCGGGTTGGGCCGGTAGCGGCGGACCGTGGGTGACACCGGAACAGGCGACCCAAAAGGTCGTGACCTCGGAAACGATCCTCCAAGGTCCGGCCCACGTCGACGCGGCATTGGCCCAGCCCCCTACGGCCGGGAATTTCTATCGCGACATTGTCGTGCTCGCCTGCCCAGCGCCTGCGGCGGGCGCCGACGGCAAGTTCCGCCGCATCGCGAATTTCAACTCGACCAAATCGTTTGCCGGCGGCCAGGATTTCGCCGGGGTTGTGCCTTGGCCCCGGTCGATTGCCACCAATCCGCAGTGGCCGCTCGTGCCGGGCCCCCAGTGCCTTGCGTCGACCAAAGTTCAGAACTTGACCGGCCGGATGGACCCGCACGGACGGCTGCACTGGGATGTGCCGGCCGGGCGCTGGCTGGTCCTGCGGATGGGACATACGGTGGCCGGCGGCACCACGCGATCGTCGCAGCCCGAAGCCACGGGCCTGGAATGCGACAAGTTGAGCAAGTCGGCCATCGAGGCCCATTTTTCGGCGATGGTGGGAAAACTGCTGGCGGACGTTGGGCCGCTGGCCGGCAAGACCGTGGTCTCCACCCACATCGACAGTTGGGAAGCGGGCTCGGGAAACTGGACCACCGGCTTCCGCGACGAATTCCGCCGCCGCCGCGGCTATGACCTGCTGCCGTTTCTGCCGACGCTCAACGGCCTGGTGGTCGACAGTCTGGAAGTCTCCGAACGATTTCTGTGGGATTTCCGCGAGACGATCTGCGAGATGCTTTTGGAAAACTACGCCGGGCACCTGAAAGAACTTGCCCACCGGAAGGGACTGCGGCTCTCGATCGAAGGTTATGATGGGACGTGCGACGATTTGCGTTTCATCGGCCGGGCGGACGAACCGATGTGCGAGTTCTGGCATCGCGGCTGCTATACGGGCCTGCCGCTGTGCGACATCGTCGAGGAAGTGGCCTCGGCCGCCCACGTCTACGGCCGACGCATCGTGGGCGCGGAGGCCTTCACCTGCTGGCGCGGCGATTTTCTCGACCATCCGGCCACACTGAAGCCGTTGGGCGACTGGGCATTCTGTGCCGGGGTGAATCGCTATTGCTTCAGCGAATGGATCGTCCAGCCTTGGCCCGAGCGCGTGCCGGGCGTTTCCTTCCTCTTCATCGGAACCGTGTTCCACCGCGCGTTGACCTGGTGGGACCAGTCGAAACCATGGCACGAGTACGTGGCCCGCTGCCAACACATGCTTCGGCAGGGGCAGCCCGTGGCCGACATCTGTTTCTTGGCGCCGGAGGGTGCGCCGTATCGTTTTGTCGCGCCTATTCCCGCGGCCGTCCGCGGCGCGATCCCCGACCGGCCCGCGTACAACTTCGACGGTTGTCCTGCGGAACTGGTGCTTCGCGGCATGAAGGTTCAGGACGGATGCGTCGTCTTGCCCTCTGGCATGCGCTATCATCTGTTGGTGCTGCCCAGCTACAACGCGGATGGCCAGCCCGTGATGCACATCGAAGGCAACTACGTTTATACGGTCAGCCCGTTGCCTAAGGTTCAGACCATGACGCCCCAGTTGCTCCGACGGCTCAAAGAACTCGTCGAGGCCGGAGCCACCGTGCTGGGGACGCGCCCGCTGCGATCTCCCAGTCTGGCCGCCTTCCCCGCGTGCGATCGGGAACTGGCGCGGTTGGCCGACGAACTGTGGGGGAAGAATGCCGGAAGCGACGGAAGCGGCGAACACCGCTTGGGCAAGGGACGCGTGATCTGGGGAGCCACGCCGGAGAAAATCCTGGCCGGCATGAACGTGCCAGCCGACTTCGCTTGTGATTCATCGCTGCAGGGCAAGCTGCTCTATACGCACCGCCGCACCGCCGACGGTCTGGAATTGTACTTCGTCGCCAATAAGGTCGACGGCGTGGTGCAGGGACTGGGCAATTTCCGGGCGGCCGCCGGGCGCCCGGAGTTGTGGCGGCCGCAAACCGGGCGGACGCAGCGTCTTGCCCTCTATCAGCGGACGCAAGGCGTTACGCGCGTGCCACTGCGGCTGGAGCCCCACGAGTCGATGTTCGTCGTGTTTCGACCCGGCCACGAAACTCTTGATCCGGTGGTTTCCGTGACCCGGGAGGGCCAAAACGTCTTCGCCGATACGCCGCTTCACACGAAAATCGTGGTGAAGAAGGCCTCGTACGGCGTGCCGGGCGACGCGGGCAGGACGCGCGACGTGACGGCCAAGGTTCAGGCGATCGTTGACGCCGGGGAAAATCGGTTCGCAGCGTGGAGATTGGGCGAGGGAGACGACCCGGCCATGCAAGTGCTGAAAACGCTCTCGCTCGATTACACCGTCGATGGCCATCCTGGCAAGGTGGTGGCCTCGGATGGCGAAACGATAGGTTTGGGGGATGTTATCGATCCGCAGCCGACGGTCGGGGTGCAAACGACAGGGGATGGAAACGTGCTGCTCGAAGCGTGGCAAAACGGACAATACGAACTCAAGACGGCCTCCGGCCGAACACTGCGTTGCAAGGTGGACGGCATTCCCGCCGCGCGGCCGATCGAGGGCCCGTGGGAAGTGCGCTTTCCGGCTAGCAGCCCGTTGAAAAAGGGGACTGGCTCCGAACTGAAAGGCGAGAAGGCCGCGAAAGACACCGGTCGTGAGGTGCCTGTCTCCCTTTTTCAACAGGCTGCCAAGGCCGGCGCACCGGAGAGCATCACCCTGGACAAGTTGATCTCGTGGAGTCATCACGCCGCCTCGGGCGTCAAGTACTTCTCCGGCACGGCGACATACCGGAAGACTTTCCACCTGCCGCCCGAAGCGTTGGCCGCCGGGCGGAGTGTGTACCTGGACTTGGGACATGTTGCGGTGATCGCGCAAGTGAGTGTCAACGGCAAGGACTTGGGCATCCTGTGGAATGCGCCTTTCCGCGTGGAGGCCACGGCAACCCTTCGAGCCGGCGATAATCTCCTGGAAGTGCGGGTGACGAACCTGTGGGTCAACCGCCTGATCGGCGACGAGCAATTGCCGGAAGACTCGGATCGCAATCCGGAGGGCTTGCTCAAGTCGTGGCCGAAGTGGTTGTTGGAAGGCAAGGAAAGCCCTGCCGGTCGGCCCACGTTTGCCACCTATCGCGTCTGGAAAAAGGACTCCCCCTTGCAGGAGTCCGGTCTGCTTGGCCCCGTGAAGTTGTACACGACGCAACAGGTCGCCCCCAGGCGTTGATCCCCGGTGGTCTCCGCAGTCCAGTCTCGGGATGATTCAGGCAATGGGTCTCGCCGCACCTGCCCACATGCGCCCGGGAAGCAGGGAGTCGTGGTACCGCAGCCGGAGAGTCTGCCGCGGCGAACGCACGGAAGACCCCGGCAAGGTGTCGCCGCCCGGCATCAGGACCGCGAGCACGTACACCGCGGTCGTCGACTCAGTCTTTCAGATTCTTCTTCAGTTCCTGCCACGTTGCCATTGAGCGGGCAAGATGTTCGCGGACGTCGCCGCCGATGCCGAAGCATTGCAGGCAGATCGGCCCCTTGTAGCCCAATTCCTTGAGCGTCCTGAGCAAACCACCCACGTCAAAGGAGCCTTTGTCCAGCGGCTGAAGATAATGGGCCCAGCCGGGCTTTGGGTCGAACGAATCGGCACCGTTGATCGAGACCGCCCACAAGCGGGGCATTGCCTGCTCGAGCAACGGCCGGTAGTTGCGCTGCTTGTCCACGCGCAGCCAATGGCACAGATTAAACATGACGCCGACGTTTGGCCGATCAACCTTCGCTGCCACGCGCACGGCGTCTTCGATGCGCTCCACCCAGGAGCCCATGTGCGGATAGAGCAGCAACTGGGAACCGGAATCGCCGGCCACATCGGACATCTCGCGCACGATCTTCACCGCGTGCGGGTCGACGGAGGGATCCGAAGGTTTATGGCCGTTCAGCAGCAACACGAACTGCACGTGGCGGCCCTTCAGCAGAGGCAGGACGTCTTTCAGGCGGGGATCATAGGCCTGTCTACCCGGCGCGACGTCGACGACGATGGCGATCTGATACAGCTTGAGCCCGGCTGCGTCGAGCGTCTTCAGCCGCTCGGCGATATGGTCCAACCGGCGATGGCCGACGCCGTCGTAGCCGAGCTCTTTGAGCATCTCGGCCTGTTCCCGCAGCGAACGATGCTTGGCGTCGTGCGTCTCGATGCAGAAGGGAAAGAAGGGATAGTCTTTCGGCTCGCCGGCGTTGGCCACGCCTAGTAATGCCAGCGACACCATGAATGCGGCAGGGATGAATCTAGTCTTCATTCGCAAGATATCCTCGGTTGTGAGCACTACGGTAATTCAAACGCCTACGGTTCCAATCGATGCTCCTTGAAACATAGCACAGCTCGGCGTAAGTTCAAAACTCAGGGCTATCCAAACAAGACGTAAAACTCGCTTGACCAACACATCGCGTCATTTGGGCCCGCGGTCAGCAACAGCGACGCGAGCACTCCGGTTCGTCAGGGCAACAGATTGGCGGGAAGTTTCGCTCGGAAAGGATCACCATCTTTGGCCATCACCCCCAGCTAGCGGCGGTGGCCGCGAAATCGGGAAACTTGGCCCGGTTCGGCTGCGTGCCGAGATCGCCCCGCTGCCAGACGGCGTCGATCAGGAATTGCACGAAGCCGGCGCGAGCGGCCAGTTCGGCCTGTTGCCGGATCATGGCGCCGTTGAGGTCGAAACCGAAGTGGCTCCAGGTGAGCCACACACCGGCATGCCCACGACTGACAAAAGCAGCAGACTCATTCAAAGGCGCCGGTTCATGGCTTTTGCTCCTTTCAACCGATACTTCCCGGTTGCCATGCGGCTGGAACCGATCCGGGCTCGCACGGCCATTCATCCTAGCACACCCCCCCGAGGCGGCAAAGGGGACTGGCTCCGTTTGCCGCGGAGCGGCCCGAAGGGTGCTTTGCACAAACGGTGCCTGTCCCCTTTGCCAGAAAACTGGCCGCACCCAAATCGGCCAAACCTGCTAGACACGGATAGGGCCATCTTGGTAAGCTAAAGGGTACCTTGGCCGCCGCGGCCTGGGGCCCACCGCAACAGGCATCCTCGGACGTACGGTAACTCCATCGCTTGCCGCCAAGCGGAACGAGATGTCCCCCGCACGGAGTTGAAAAAGCATGAGAGCCACGTGGCTGATTTCTGCGGCTGCGCTGTTGACGATTGGTGTCGGCGCAGCGGCGCCGAAGAAAGCGCCCAACATTTTCGACAGTCCGGACCGGCCAACGCCCACCAGTTCGATCGACAAGTTGGTGTTGGCCAAACTGTCGTCGTTAGGCATCCAGCCGCTTCGCTGCTCCGACGCCGTGTTCGTTCGCCGCGTCTATCTCGACGTCATCGGCACGCTGCCTACGGCGAAGGAGGCCCGTGACTTTATTCAGGATCCGGACGCGAAGAACAAGCGTCGCCTGCTGGTCGACCGCTTGCTGGAGCGCGATGAATTTGTCGACTACTGGGCCATGAAATGGGGCGACATTCTGCGCATCAAGGCGGAGTTCCCCATCAACCTCTGGCCGAATGCGGCGCAGGCGTATCACCGTTGGGTGCGGGCGTCGATTGCCGAGAACAAGCCGTACGACAAGTTTGTCCGCGAACTGCTCACTTCAAGCGGCAGCAATTTCCGCGTCGGCCCCGTGAATTTCTACCGCGCTTTGCAGAACCGCACTCCCGAGGGCACCGCGACGGCCGCGGCTTTGACGTTCATGGGATCGCGGGCCGAGACGTGGCCGAAAGATCGGCTGGCAGGCACGTCGGTGTTCTTCGCGCAGATCGGTTACAAGCCCACGCGCGAATGGAAGGAAGAACACGTGTTCTGGGACCCGTTCCGGTCGGCGGATACGACGGCCAAAAGCGATCCTGCCAAAGCGGACGCCGCGCCGCAAACGGCGCCCGCGCCGCCGGTCGCCAGCCCTCCGCTGGATGCGATCTTTCCCGACGGGACCAAGATTCACTTGTCCCCGAACCGCGATCCGCGCGAGGTCTTCGCCGATTGGCTGATCACGCCGAAGAACCCTTGGTTCACGCGAAACATTGCCAACCGCGTGTGGGCGTGGCTCCTCGGACGCGGCATCATCCACGAGCCGGATGATATCCGCGAGAACAATCCCCCCAGCAATCCCAAGCTGCTCACCTACCTGGAGAAGGAACTGATCGCCAGCCATTACGATCTGAAGCATCTTTACCGCTTGATCTTGAATTCGGAGACTTACCAGTTTTCCTCGATGCCGCGAGCCAAGGGGGCGCAGGCCGAGGCGAATTTCGCCAGCTACCCGCTGCGCCGCCTGGACGCCGAGGTATTGATCGACGCCATCAACAAGATTACCGGCACGTCGGACCTTTATACCAGTCCCATTCCGGAGCCTTTCACCTATATCCCGGCCGATAAGCCGGCGATTGCCATCGCCGATGGCAGCATCACCAGTCCTTTTTTGGCGTTGTTTGGACGCTCGGCGCGGGCGACCGGCCTGGAAAGCGAGCGCAACAACAAGCCGGTCCCCGCCCAATGGCTGCACATGCTCAATTCCAGCCAGATCCAGAACAAGCTCGACCAGGGTCCCCGGCTCACAGCCATCTTCGAGTCGGGCGGCAAGCCGGAGCAAATCGTCAACGAGCTTTACTTGACGATCCTTTCCCGGCTGCCAACGCCCGCGGAGGTGGCAAATGCCATGGAATACGGCAAGGCGTCGTTCGCGGCCAAGCCGACGGCTGTCCGGCAGCCTGCCAAGGGGAACAAGGCCAAGGCGGCGGGCAAACCGGCCGTGGCGGTAAAGCCGCCAAAGATCAACCCCGTAAAGAAGCACAACGACTGGGTTGACGTTGCCTGGTCTTTGATCAATAGCCCGGAGTTTCTGTATCGTCATTGATAGGGTTTGTTCCCACGGCCAGTAAACAGGAAGCCGAGGACATGAGTACGAACGGTGAGTCGGAAAACGCTGCGGGGATGTCCCGACGCGAGGCATTGTGCCGCGGCCTGTCTGGCGCGGCGGGATTGATGTTGGCCGGCCGCCTGGGCAAAAATTGCCTGGCGGCCACGGCAGGGTCCGTCAAGGCCCCGGCCAAGGTGAAAGCCAAATCGGTGATCCAGGTTTTCTTGTGGGGCGGCATGTCGCACATCGATACTTGGGACCCGAAACCCGAGGCGGGCCACGAATACATGGGCGAGTTTGCCAAGGCGATTCCCACCAACGTGGCCGGCATCCAGATCGGCGAGCTCTTTCCCCTCTTGGCGAAACAAGCCGACAAGTATTCGCTGATCCGCAGCATGACCCATCACAATAACGGGCATGAAACGGCGGCCTACTTGATGCAGACCGGCCACACGCCCGGCGAGCGACTGGCCTATCCCAGCGTGGGTGCCGTGTTCTCGCTGTTGAAGGGTCCCGCCTACAAAAAGATGATTCCGCCGTATGTCGTCCTGACGCGGGCACAGGGCCGTTTCTCCGAGGAAGGCTTCTTGGGACCGAAATACAAGCCCTTTGCCACCGGCGGCGATCCGAACACGCCGCGGTTCGAGGTCGAGGGCATCGTGGCCCGCGGCATCACCGACGAGCGGCAAAACGCCCGGCATGAATTGCTCGCCAAGATGAATACCCTGGGCAAGCTCATGGCCGGCAATCCCCAGTTGGCAGCCGCCGAAGAGGCCAAAAAAGCCGCGTATGAACTGATCCTCGGCTCGGGCAAAGAGGTGTTCGATCTCTCCAAGGAGAAGCCGGCCTTGCGGACGCGCTATGGCAGCCATACCTTCGGGCAGGAATGCCTGGTGGCGCGGCGGCTGGTCGAAACGGGCGTGCCCTACGTCGTGATCAACTACCCGGGGGGCTGGGACACGCACAGCAACCACTTTGCCACGATGCGCCGACAATGTCCGCAACTCGACCAAGGACTGGCGGCGCTGCTGGCGGATTTGAAGGACCATGGGCTCTTGGAGAGCACGCTGGTCTGGTGCTGCGGTGAGTTCGGCCGCGGTCCCAAGATCGATTGGCAACCGCCCTGGAACGGCGGCCGCAACCATTACGGCAACGTCTTTAGCGTGCTCGTGGCCGGCGGCGGATTCAAGGGCGGCCACGTGGTCGGTTCCTCGGATGCAAAGGCCGAAGAGGTCAAGGACCGACCGGTCTACCCGGTTGACCTGCTGGGCAGCATTTATCATCTGGCCGGCATCGACGCGCGCGCCAGACTGCCGCATCCCATGGGATTCGAGGCCCACGTGCTGCCCGATCCTTCGGAGGGAGTGAAGTCGGCCGGCCTATTGACGGAGATCATGTAGTATGCTGCCCATTTTGCAGAGCATGAAACGGCATTTGCGCACGTTTGGGCTGGCCGTTGTCGGGCTGATCGCCCTGCTGGCGATGACGTCGACCGCCCAGGCACAGGGCAGGCCCTATATTGGCTATGTTTATCCGGCCGGTGGTCGGCAGGGCACCACGTTCCAGATTCGTCTGGGCGGACAAGCGTTGGCGGCTGAAAGCAGCGTGCAGATCTCGGGCAAGGGCGTGCGGGGCAAGGTCGTCGAGTATCTGCGAAGAATGAGCCCCCAGGACATGGCGCTGATGCGGGAGCAACTCAAGGAGCTCAAACGCCCTCAAGCGAAAAAGAAAGGGCAGTCGGCGGAGATGGCCGCAAGGATCAAAGAGAGAATTGCCGAGTACGTGCAGGTGCCTGCCTGTAGTTCGATCTCCAATCTAGTGCTGGTCGAAGTGACCATCGACGCCAGCGCCGAACCCGGCCCACGAGAGGTGACCCTGTCGACGTCGCGGGGCGTGTCGAACCCGTTGGTCTTCCACGTGGGCCAATTGGCGGAAGTTTCCCGCAAACCGATGCTCACCGCAACGCTCCAGGTCCTCGGCAAGGAGGAGTTGGCGCTCCGCAAGCGCCCCGACGACGAAGTAGAACAGCGGATCAGCTTGCCCTGCACCGTGAACGGCCAGATTGCATCCGGCGAAGTAAATCGTTATCGTTTCGAGGCTCGCAAAGGTCAGCGGCTGGTGCTTTCGGCCCAAGCGCGGCAACTGGTCCCTTTCATTGCCGATGCGGTACCCGGTTGGTTTCAGCCGGTGATGGCGCTCTACGATGCCGCGGGGAAAGAACTGGCCTACAACGACGATTACCGCTTCCAGCCGGATCCGGTGATTCTTTTCGAAGTGCCGAAGGACGGCGAGTACGTGTTTGCCATCACCGACGCTCTTTACCGCGGTCGCGAAGATTTCGTCTATCGCGTCACCGTTGGCGAACTGCCCTTCGTGACGAGCATCTTTCCCTTGGGCGGCCGCGCGGGCCGGCTCGCCAAGGTCAAGATGAAAGGATGGAATCTTGCCCAGGGCGAGTTACAACTGCCGCCGTCCGAGGCCAGCCCCGGGATCCATTCGGTCGTCGCGCGCAGCAAGGGTTTCCTGTCCAATCCCGTGCCGTTCGCCGGCGACACCTTGCCGGAATGCTTTGAAAAGGAGCCCAACAACGACCAGCCGCACGCCCAGAAGGTGACGTTGCCGGTGATCATCAACGGGCGCATCAACCGTCCGGACGACTGGGACGTGTTTCAGTTCACGGGCCGCGCCGGCGACACGATCGTTGCCGAGGTCTCCGCTCGCCGGCTCGAGTCGCCGCTCGATTCACTGCTTACCATCACCGATGCATCGGGCAAGGCGCTGGCGCATAACGATGATTTCGAAGACCTGGGATCGGGGACGAACACGCACAATGCCGATTCGTACCTGATGATCAAGCTGCCCGCCAGTGGCAACTACTTCGTGCACCTGGGCGATACCGCGCGCCACGGCGGCGAGGAGTATGCCTATCGCCTGCGTATCGGCCCACCACGGCCCGATTTTGAGCTGCTGGCCGTGCCGTCGAGCATTTCGGTGCCCAGCAAGTCAGCGACCGCCATGACCGTTCAGGTCATTCGGAAAGACGGGTTCACAGGTCCCATCACGCTCGGCTTGAAAGACCCGCCGCCCAGCTTCTCGTCGTTGCCCGTTACCGTGTCGGCGGCGCAGACCACGGCAAAGCTCGTGGTGAAGACCAAGTTGGTGGAAACGAAACAGGCCGTGCGGCTTATTGTCGAAGGCCGCGCGAAAATTGGCGAACGGGAAATTGTTCATCAGGCCATGCCCGCGGAAGACAGGATGCAGGCCTTTCTCTGGCGGCATCTCGTGCCGGCCGAGGAAATGAAGTGCCTGGTTTATTCGCCAGCGTACCAGCCGCCACCCAAACGTGTCTTGCACAGCCATTTTCCCCCGCCGGTCGAAGCGACGCCCGAAACGGCTTCCGTCAATCCGCCCAAGGCAAAGGTCAAGTTCACCAAGAAGCAGGTTGCCAACCATGTGCGGCAGATCAAGCAGCTTTTCGAAGAGGGGCTGTTGACCGACGAGTTTACCGGCCGCAAGATTGCGGAATGCGAAGCCGCGCAATGAGATTAACCAACGGAAAAGCGGACCCGCACATGGTGATGGTTGTGGCCGGCAACTGATCGCAGCGAAGCCACATCAATCTCCGCCGAACTGCGCGAGGTGTGCCAGGTTGAAAAAGGGGGACAGGCACCTCACAACCGGTGTTTTCCGCGGGTGTTTCGCTTTTCAGTTCGGAGCCAGCCCCCTTTTTCAACAGGCTGTCAGGCGTCACTGAAGCTTGAACACGCCCCACCTCTCCGTCGGTCGGACTTCGGTGGGAACGTCCATGACCATGCCGCTAAGCCCGCTGTTCCAGTAGTTGCGAGATATGGTTTTGGTGCCGGTGGGGTCGGAACGCAGGACGCCGAGCTCGGCCGGGATGTCCCGCCCCGCTCTTGGTTTGATCCCCAACATGGCCCACGGAATGGCCACCTCCACCGTGTACCAGTTATCGCCGCGCCGGACCACTGGCATGAGGGGCAAACGCTCCACCACCGGCACGAAGACCGCAGCCGCCGGTGAGCGATACCAAACGCCTTCTTCCGGCTTGGCGCCCTTGGCGTCATAACGGTAGCGCACCACCACGGGCTTATCGTCGTACATGGTGATCAGGTAGCGGCACTTCCCCAGCAGGGGCGAGGCCATCTGCAAGTCGCAACCGTCCCCGGTCTTGAAGAGCAGCGTCCAGTCGGCGCCGCGGTTCACGAAGGGCGTCTCATCGCGGGCGACGTACCATTTGAGCTTGAGTTCCTTCACGTCGGCACTGACCGAGGTGAGAGCGTCGGCATAGGCCACGGAAGCAGCCGCTCGGGTGGCGCGATTCACCAGAAGTGGCTTCCCGATGGGGGTGGTTTCCTGCGAGGAGACGTCGGGGGGAAACACGTAGCCTTGCGGCCGCAACACGAGCGTGCCCCAAAGCGCCGGCCGCATCTCCAGCGCCGTGGCGAGGTCATACGAGGCAAAGCCAAG